>FTDG01003285.1_pt1 | contig 10519 bp, 6 predicted proteins | sample 1639751 | NCBI WGS metagenome assembly FTDG01 (sample SAMEA3914869, study PRJEB12502) | metagenome | biome: forest; material: soil | place: USA | collected 2012-03-12 | depth 0.1 m
CTGCAGGTGGCGCGTGGTGGCCGAGTAGTACGAATCGATGTAGTCGGGCGACGAATGGAACATGGGCAGGGCTTTCGGTTCTGGAATGGCGGTGCGGCGGGGCGGCGGTGCGGCGGACGCGCCCGCGCGAGGATCAGGCCAGCTCGACGAGGTGGACCAGGTCCCAGTGATGGCGCGGGTCGGCGGCGGCGTTGCGTTCGTCGCTCTCGTGGCGCTTGAGCGCGACGAAGAGGTCGACCAGCGGATCGCCGAACAGCTCGCGCATCAGCGCGCTGCGCTCGAGCGCGGTGCAGGCGTCGGGCAGGCTGCGCGGCAGCGCGACGCCGGCCGCGAGCTCGGCGCGCTCGAGGCGCTGCTCGATGCCGGCCAGGCCCATGCCGATCGTCGCGGCGACGATGAGGTACGGGTTCGCGTCGCCGCCCGGCAGCCGGTTCTCGATGCGGCGGTTCTGCGCGCTCGATTGCGGGATGCGGAACGCGGCGCCGCGGTCGTCGTAGGCCCAGCTGGCCGAGGACGGCGACGCGTTGCTGAGGCGGATGCGGTCGAACGCCATGTCGTGCGGCGCGAAGAACGCCATCGCGGCGTCGGCGTGCTTCTGCAGGCCGCCGATGAAGGCGCCGAGGGTGTCTCGATCCCGGCCGTCGGGGTGCGCGAACGCGTTGGTGTGCGTGGCGGGTTCGCCGTCCTTCGCGCCGTCCTTGTGCTGCAGGCTGAAATGCCAGTGCATGCCGGTGCCGGGCTGGTCGAGGAAGGGCTTGGGCGCGAACGTGGCGAGAAAGCCGAACTGCGCGGCGACCTGGCGCGCCAGGCGCTTGAAGCGGAACACGGCGTCGGCCTGCGCGAGCGGCTCGCCGGGCATGAAGTTGACTTCGTACTGCGAGTACGCCGCCTCGTGCGCATGGCCGCAGACCGGGATGCCCTGCAGGTGGCAGGCCTCGAACAGCGCGTCGAAGTAGGCGGCGAAATGCCCGGTGCGTTCGAGCGAGTACGACTCGCACGCGCGCTCGCGCGCCGGCGCGCCCTCATGCGCCGCGGGCGCGTGCAGGCTGACCTGCCCGCCTTCCTCGCGGCGGTCGACGAGGAACAGCTCCAGCTCGGGCGCGACCGTGGCCTTCAGGCCGGCGGCGTCGAGCCGCGCCAGCACGCGGCGCAGCGCGGCGCGCGGCGACAGCTCGCTCGCGCAGATCGTGCGGTCGTAGCGGTCGGCGCGCAGCGGGCCCACGGGCTCGCAGATCACCGCGGCCGTGCCCTTGCGGCCGGGCTGGGCGCTCAGCGTCGCGAGATCGGGCACGAGGCTGATGTCGAGGTAGGACGCGGGCAGCAGCGGCCCGAACACGGTCTCGGGCTCGCCGGCAGTGAGCGTCAGGCCGAACACGACCGACGGAAAGCGGCAGCCGGCCATGCCGACGAAGTCGGCGCGGCCGACCGACTTGCCGCGCGCCACCGACGTGAAGTCGCCCACGGCGCATTCGATGGCGTCGATGCGGCCGCCGGCCAGGGTGGCGAGCGCGGCTTCGACGGCCTCGCGCGAGGGTGCGGCCAGGGCCAGGGACGGGGTGCGGACGGATGCGGCGGTCATGTCGTGCAGCTTAGGTTCGGATTGGCCCAACGGGAAGGGCCACTTCCTGCGAACTCGATTGGGCCACTTCCTGCCCCTGCGTGCACAATGCCGCATGGCCGCCAAGCCCGCCCCGCTCCCCTCCTCGACCGCCAACGCCAAGGCGCACACGCTCGTCGACTGGCTGCAGCACGCCTGGCAGCCCGCCGCGGAGGCCGCGGCCGACCCGGGCCCGATCGGCGCGCACCTGACGCGGCTGATGCGCCGCGCGATCCTCGACCGCGTCGTGCCGCCCGCGCACCGGCTGCCGTCCACGCGCACGCTGGCGCGCGCGCTCGGCATCGCGCGCAACACGGTCGTGCCGGTCTACGAGCAGTTGCGTGCCGAAGGGTTCGTCGTCGCCGGCCAGGGCTCGGGCACCTACGTCTGCCGCATCGCGCCGGAGACCTTGCCGGCGGCGGCCATGGCTACGGCCGTGCTCGCGCCGCACGCCGCGCACCCGGCCAGCGCGCCGCCGCACGAGACGCCGCGCAACGACAAGCCCGCCCTGCCGAGCGCGCCCCCGCTCGCCTTCTCGCGCCGCGGCCGCCGCTACCACGGCCATCCGCTGCACGACTTCTGGACGCGCCAGCCCTTCTGCCCCGGCCAGTTCGACTTCGCGCTGTTCCCGCATCGCCTCTGGAACCGGCTCCAGCACCGCCAGCTGCGGCGCGCCGACCCGTCGCAGCTGTCGCCCGGCGAACCCGGCGGCGCCCCCGAGCTGCGCCAGGCGATCGCCGAGCACGTGCGCGCGACGCGCGGCGTGCGCTGCGAGCCCGGCCAGGTCATCATCACCGACGGCACCGGCGAGTCGATCGACCTCGTCGCCCGGCTCATGTGCGACCCGGGCGACGCCGTCGTGCTCGAAGACCCCGTCTACTGGCCCGCCGCGCAGGTGCTGGGCGACCACGGCCTGCGCCTGCAGCCGACGCCGGTCGACGCCCACGGCCTGCCCGTGCCGGTGCTGCGCCGCGGCCAGCGCGCGCCGCGCGTGGCCTACCTGACGCCGTCGAACCAGTTCCCGACCGGCGGCGTGATGCCGCTCGCGCGCCGGCTCGAATGGCTCCAGTTCGCCGCGCGCCACGACACCCTGCTGCTCGAGGACGACTACGACAGCGAATACCGCTACGAAGGCGCGCCGTTCCCGTCGCTGCAGGGCCAGGACGCCGCCGGCCGCGTGATCTATCTGGGCACCTTCAGCAAGACCGTCTATCCCGGCATCCGCGTCGCGTTCCTGGTCGTGCCGGCCGGGTTGCAGCAGGTGTTCGCCGAAGCGTCGGCCGACTTCTACCGCGACGGCGACCAGATCGTGCAGCAGGTGCTGGCCGACTTCATCCGCGAAGGCCACTACGCCGCGCATGTGCGCACGCTGCGGCGCGAGTACGGCCTGCGCCGCGACGCGATGCTGCAGGCGCTGTGGCGCGCGCTGCCGCGCGAGTTCGCGGCCGGCCGGCTGACGATCGTTTCCGGCGCACGCGGCGTGCACCTGACGCTCTCGCTGCCCGACGACGTCGACGACCGCGCCGTCGCCCGCGCGGCCATCGCACGCGGCGTCACGGCGATCCCGTTGTCGGCCTACGCATTGCGCGTGCGCTGGCGCGGGCTCGTGCTGTCGTTCGCGGCGACGCCGGTCGACACGATCGCGTCGCTGGTCGACCGCCTCGCCCCGGTGCTGCGCGACGCGTTGGCAGCCTGACGGCCGCGCGTCGGGCGCACGGCAATCGCTGCGGCCGCATCGATGCAGCGAGTCGATCGAAGAGGGTAAGTCCGAGCCCCCAAGTCGCCGGAAATCCGGGCCCGTCCTCTTTCAAGCCGGACGCGCGCGGCCTAGACTCGGCGGTTCTTGAGGGTCAGGACATGAACCAACGACACGGCGTTCCGCGCACGGACACGCTGCCATGATGATCGACGGTCGCTCGCTGCTCGCGGTGGTCGCCGCGCTGTGCGTGGTGTTCAGCCTCATCGTGCTGGCCCTCGAGCGCCGCATCCGCCAGCCGATGCCGGGGCTGCGGCTGTGGGCCGTGTCCAACCTGCTGCTGGCCGTCGCGGCCGGCTGCCACATGTTCCAGGGCCACGGCCCGATGTGGGTCGGCACGATCGTCGGCAACTGGACGATGCTGATCGGCCGCACCGCGAGCGTCGCGTCGCTGCGCCAGTTCGACCACCGCGCCGTGCCGCGCACGTGGCTCGCCATCGCATGCGGCGTCTTCATGCTCGGGATCGCCGCGACGACGTTCGTCTGGGCGGAACCGCGCGTCCGCGTCATCATCATGGTGGGTGGCATGGCGGTGCTGGCGGCCTGGGGCGTCTGCTCGCTGGCGCTCAGCGCGCCGCCGAGCGTCAGCCGGGCTGTCACGATGGTCGGGCTGGGCGGCTGGGCGATCGCCAACCTCGTGCGGCTCTGGACGACGGCGCACCTGCCCGAAGGCGTGCCGGTGCTGAACCTGACCGACCCGACCGTCGCCGCCTACCTCGGCGCGCTGGTGATCATGGACGTGCTGTGCAACGTCGGCTTCGTGCTGCTCATCACCGACCGCATGCACGAATGGGTGCTGCAGCTCGCGCGCACCGACCACCTGACCGGCGCCCTGTCGCGCGGCGCGCTCTACTCGCAGGCGACGCGCGACCTGCAGCGCGCGCGCCGCCAGCACAGCTTCACGGCGGCGTTCATCGTCGACATCGACCATTTCAAGTGCATCAACGATTCCTGCGGCCACGCCGCGGGCGACGCGGTGCTGCGCCACGTCGCGCAGCACGGGCAAGCGGTGCTGCGCTGCACGGACTTGTTCGGCCGCTACGGCGGCGACGAGTTCGTCGCGATCCTGCCCGACACCGACCTGCTCACCGCCGCCGGCATCGCAGAGCGCCTGCGCGTCGCGGTCGGCGAGCCCGCCCCCGGCGTGCCGGCCAACCTGCCGCCGGTCTCGGTGAGCATCGGCGTCGCGGCCGTGCCTGGCGGCTGCCAGGGCCTCGACGATCTCATCGCCCAGGCCGACGGCGCGCTCTACACCGCCAAGCACGCGGGCCGCAACCGCACGCGCGTTGCGGACGAGGCGGTCGCGCCGGAGAACACGTCGCTGCGGGTGTTGCAGAGCCGGCGCTGAGCCGACACGTCCGACGGGCGGACGCAAAAAAGCCTCCTGCCGAGGCAGGAGGCCAAGACCGTCGACGCGCCGGTTAGTGCGCGCGACGATGCAACTGGCTCGGGCCCGAGATGGCGCCTGCGGTCGGCGCGGTGCCGCCCGCGGTGGGCGAGCTGCCGTCCGTGGCCGTCGGGGTGCCGCCGATCGGCGTCGGTCCCTGGCCGCACATCTGACCGTGCGGCGTGTCCGTGCAGCTGAAGAACGAGCTCTCGATGTTCGTGCCGGTGCCGTCGTGGCCGCCGAGGACGAACATCTTGAAGCCGCCGGCCGTCACGCCGCCTTCGGGCGCGCGGATCGACGTGGAGTTGCTGCGCGTGCCGGGACGCAGGCGCGACTGGCCCAGGCGCGCGTCGGAGCCGTCGCCGCAGTCGCCCTGGGAGCACACCGTGTTCTCGTCGAAGCCGACCACGCCGTCGGCGAACGTCCACGACGCCGCGAACGAGGCGCTCGTCCCGACGCCGAGCGTCAACGACTCCAGCGCGGCCACGGTGTCGGACGTGAGCGTGCCCCACGGCAGCCCGGGCAGCGCGGAGTCGACCGGCGCCATGCCGGCCACGTCCACGCCGAACGAGCTCTTGCCATCGAGCTGCGCGGGCGTGGCGCAGCCGGCGTCGGTGTAGACCGCGACGTCGACCGTGCGACCCCAGCGGTAGAACGTGCGGATCACGTCGTCGCCGGCGGCGCCGGTCGGCAGCTGCACCCACGTGTCGTCGCTGCCGCGCATCGAGCCGACGGCCGGATCCGTGCTCGGGCTGTTGCCCATGCCGTCCGTCGTCCACAGCGACATGCGCGGGGCATCGTTCGAATACACCTTGTAGATCGCGAGCGTGCTGTGCGCGCTGTCGCGCGTCTTCACGACCGCGCAGGCCACGCCGTCGGTGCGGGCGATGTCGAACTGCAGCGCGCGCGAATACTGGATCGGCGTGGTCGGGTCGTCGACACGCACGCCGCGCTGCACGGCCGCGTTGGCGTCGATCTCGATCGGCAGCAGGTCGCCATAGAGCTGCCAGCGGTTGTCGCGGTAGACGACGCCGAGGCCGGCGCCGACGTCGTCGACGCTGCCGTCCGTGCCCTGGATCGCGAAGCTGACCGCGCACAGCGGATCCGCGCCGCTCACGTCGCAGTGGCCCAGCACCGGGCTGACGAAATGCGAGCCCCACATCGCACCGGAGCCGCCATCGCCCTGGCTGAAGAACTGGCACAGGCCGGCGGACACCGCCGCGCCGCCGGTCAACGTGCCGCTGTCGCCCATGTTGATGCGCGCATCGCTGGCCACGAGCGCGGGCAAGCCGGTCGTCGCATCGGCGCACGTCGATGCGCTGGCGACCGCGGCGGTCATGTTCGTGAACAGCGTCTCGAGGCCGCCGAGCGGCAGTGCCGCCGCCGCGGGCGGGGTGCTGATGCTGCCCGTCGTGCTGCCCGCGGTCAGGTAGAGGTTGCCGTCGCCCAGGCGCGGCGTGACCTGCACGAACGCGCCGTTGTCGCTGCCGGTGGTGACGTCGACGGCATCGAGGATGCGGTCATAGCCGCTGCGCGTGCCCGCGGCGAGCGTGCCCGTCGTGAAGTCGAAGGTCGCGGCGACGCCCGCGTCGGACAGCGTGCTGGCCAGGCCGGCCTGCAGTTGCGCCTGCGCGGAGCCGAGCGCGGCGGCGTTCGGCGCGCTGGCGCCGTCGACCATGACGGCCGCCGGATCCTGGCCCGAGGCCAGCGCGATCATGGCCGTCGTCAGCGGCGTGACGTTGGCCGTGCCGGCGGCTTGCGCCACCGAGTAGATGCAGCCGTAGTTCGAGCCGGTGTAGCCGCACGCCTCGATGCGCCACGGGCCGGTGCCGGTCAACGTTCCCGCGTCGTAGGTGCCGTCCGCGTTGACGGTGACGTCGTGCGCGACCACGGCGCCGGTCGAGTCGAGCACGCGGATCGTGCCGGACGTCATCGGCGCGCCGACGGCGGCGGTGCCGGTCAGCTTGGTGGACGCGACCGGCGTCGTGGTCGTCGCAGGTGGCGTCGGCGCGACCGCGTCGGAACTGCCGCCGCAGGCGGACAACGCGGCGAGCGCGAGAAGGCTGAACGGCAACGGGGCGAAACGGGGCGTGAACAGGCGCATGCGGAGGTCTCCGTGCATTGCATTGAGGGTTGCGATGCACGACGACAAACAGGCATTGCCGGAATGTGTTGCACATCTCCGGCATATATCGGCCTTGCTACAAACGTCTGATGAGAATTCCGCACGAACGAAGAAGTGTTACAGCCTCATCGAACGTGCAGCCGCAGTCGGTAGCGACGCGCTATGCAATCGTCGAGCGGTCGCGCGCGCGACCCGACCAACGCTAGATCTGCACCCGCGTCCCCAGCTCGATCACCGAGTTGTTCGGCAAGCGGAAGAACTCCACCACGCTGCCGGCGTTGCGCGTCATCGCGGCGAACAGGCGTTCGCGCCAGTGCGCCATGCCGTCGCCGCGCGTGGGCACGACCGTCTCGCGGCTGAGGAAGTAGCTGGTGGTGAACTCTTCCACCTCGAGGCCGTGCGAGCGGCACAGCGTCAGGGCCTGCGGGATGTCGGGCGTGTTCTTGAAGCCGTAGTTGACCGTCACCCGCCAGAAGCCGCGCGCGAGCGGCTCGACCTGCACGCGTTCCGCGAAGGGCACCCACGGCACTTCGTGGAACTTGACGGTGAGGATGACGTTGGTGTCGTGCAGCACCTGGTAGTGCTTCAGGTTGTGCAGCAGCGCCTGCGGCACGGTGCCGGCGTTGGCGACCGTGTAGATCGCGGTACGCGGCGTGCGCACGATGTCGTCGGCGGCGAGCGCCGTGATGAACGGGAGGAGGTCGGGGTCGTCGCGTCGGATGTTCTCCAGCAGCAGTTCGCGGCCGCGCTTCCACGTCGACATTACCGCGAAGATGGCCAGCCCCAGCATCAGCGGGAACCAGCCGCCCTGCAGGAACTTGAGCGAACACGCGGCGACCAGCAGCGCGTCGATGGCGAGGAAGAAGCCCGTGGCCAGCAACGCGACCCACGCCGGGAAGCCCCAGCCGTAGCGCACGACGAAGTAGGTCAGCACGGTGTCGATCAGCATCGTCACCGTCACCGCGATGCCGTAGGCCGCGGTGATGTTGGAGACGCTGCCGAAGCCGATCACGACGATCACGACCGCGATCAGCAGCAGCCAGTTGACGCGCGGCAGGTAGATCTGCCCGGCCTCGCGCACCGACGTGTAGATGACCTCCATGCGCGGCAGGAAGCCGAGCTGGATGGCCTGCTTGGTCATCGAGAACGCGCCCGAGATCACCGCCTGCGACGCGATGACGGCGGCCATCGTCGCGAGCACGACGACCGGGATCACCCACGTGGTCGGGAACATCTTGTAGAACGGGTTGTCGATCGCGGCGGGGTCGCGGATCAGCAGCGCGCCCTGGCCCATGTAGTTGAGCGCGAGCGCCGGCAGCACCATCGTGCTCCAGGCGAGGCGGATGGGCGTCTTGCCGAAGTGGCCCATGTCGGCGTAGAGCGCCTCGGCGCCGGTGAGCGCGAGCACGATCGCGCCGAGCGCGGCGAAAACGTGCCAGCCGCGATCGAGCAGGAACTCGGCGGCGTTGATCGGGTTGAGCGCATTCAGGATCACGGGCGCCTGCAGGATGTGCAGCAGCCCGGTGACGGCCAGCCCCGAGAACCACACCACGATGATCGGCCCGAAGCTCTTGCCGACCGCGCCGGTGCCGAAGCGCTGCACCGCGAACAGGGCGACCAGCACGACCACCGACAGCGGCACGACGTAGGCGTGCAGCTTGGGCGTGACGACCTCGATGCCCTCGACCGCGCCCATCACCGTGACCGCGGGGGTGATGACGCTGTCGCCGAAGAACAGCGTCGCGCCGAACATGCCCACCGTCAGGATCAGCGCGCGCCGCTTGGCCGTCGAGCCGGCCGCCTTGGAGGCGAGCGCCGTCAGCGCCATCGCGCCGCCTTCGCCGTTGTTGTCGGCGCGCAGGATGAGGATCACGTACTTGAGCGTGACGACCAGCATCAGGCCCCAGAAGATCGTCGAGATCGCGCCGATCAGGTGCGGCGTGTCGAGCGGGACGCCGACGCCCGTCGTCGGCCGGAAGATCTCGTGCAAGGTGTACAGCGGGCTCGTGCCGATGTCGCCGTAGACGACGCCCAGTGCGCCCAGCGTCATCGCCCCCAGGCTGGCACTGCTTTCCTTACTTCTCATGAACGGTCCCGTTGGTCCAGCCGGCATTTTGACGCAATGCTGCACTGCGCAACCACTTGCCGCGCAAAAGCGACGACCCGGCTCGCTCCGCTCCCCGCCCCCGAGGAGCTCAGGCCCGCTCTCTCCGGAGCGGCCGAGCGTTCGCGGGCCAGTCGACGCCGGCGCCATGCGCCACGCACATCGCCATGACGTTACAGTGACAGCCCGACCCGGCGAGTGCCTCACCATGCTGATCAACTGCGCGGCCTACGAAGACGGCAGCAAACTGGCCGAGATCTCCATCGAGGAGATCAGCGACTACCTGGAACGCCCCGGCTGCTTCGTCTGGGTGGCGCTGAAGGACGCCAGCGACGAGGAACTGACCGTGATGCAGGGCGAGTTCGGCCTGCACGACCTCGCCGTCGAGGACGCCCGCCACGGGCACCAGCGGCCCAAGATCGAGGAGTACGGCGACCAGTTGTTCGCGGTCGTCCACACCGTCGAACTTTCCGCGACCGACGAGGTCCGCATCGGCGAGCTCAACATCTTCGTCGGCGCGAACTTCGTGCTCTCGGTGCGCAACCGCAGCCAGCAGGCGCTGCTCGCGGTGCGCGAGCGTGCCGAGCGCGAGCCGCACCTGCTGCGCCACGGCCCGGCGTTCGTGTTCTACGCGCTGATGGACGCGGTCGTCGACCGCTACTTCCCGCTGATCGACGCGCTCGAGACCGAGCTCGAAGGCATCGAGGAGCAGATCTTCGTGCCCGGCACCTCGCGCGAGAACATCCGCCAGCTCTACGCCCTCAAGCGCCACATCGACGTGATGCGCCACGCCGTCGCGCCGCTGATCGACGCCGTGCACAAGCTGTTCAGCGGCCGCGTGCCGGCCGTGTGCGCGAGCAACCGCGAGTACTTCCGCGACGTCTTCGACCACCTGCAGCGCATGAACGGCTCGATCGACAACCTGCGCGACACGATCAACACCGCGATCCAGGTGAACCTGTCGATGGTCGCGATCGAGGAATCCGAGGTCAACAAGCGGCTCGCCGCCTGGGCCGGGATCTTCGCGGTGGCGACCGCGTTCGCCGGCATCTGGGGCATGAACTTCAAGACCATGCCGGAACTCGAATGGCGCTACGGCTACCCGGCCGCGCTGGCGACGATCGCGGTCGCCTGCTTCATCCTCTGGCGAAGGTTCAAGAAGTCCGGCTGGTTGTGATGACGGCCCGGCTGAGCGACGGAGCGGCCGAGCGCTCGCCGGCCAGGCTGTTGCGCTAGAGCGGCGTCAGGCCGCCGAAGTCGGACTGCGAGGGCACGATGTCCCACTGCACCTCGACCCGGTCGCGCCCGTTCTGCTTGGCGCGGTACATCGCCTCGTCGGCGCGCTTGACGCCCCGGTCGAGCTCCTCGCCCTCGTGCCATTCGGCGACGCCGAAGCTGCAGGTCACGCGCAGCGAGATCGGCCAGTGCGCGTCGGCGATGCGCTCGCGCAGGCGCTCGGCGATCGGGCGCGCCTCGAGGCCCGGCGTGTTGCGGAACACGAGCAGGAACTCCTCGCCGCCCCAGCGCGCGAACAGGTCGTCGCGCTGCAC
>FTDG01001928.1_pt1 | contig 10445 bp, 9 predicted proteins | sample 1639751 | NCBI WGS metagenome assembly FTDG01 (sample SAMEA3914869, study PRJEB12502) | metagenome | biome: forest; material: soil | place: USA | collected 2012-03-12 | depth 0.1 m
ATCGCGGTCAAGCCGCTCTCCGGAATCCGCAAGGATTCTTGCGCCTTCGCGGTCGAGATCGTCGAACTGGCCCGCGTCGAGCGCCCACGCGAACACGCCCAGCAGCGCCAGCACGAGCAGCGCGGACAGCGGCACGAGCAGGTACAGGCTCTCCATGGCTCAGAGCCCCAGCCGCATCGAGTTCAGGACGACGACGAGCGAGCTGCAGGCCATGCCGAGCCCGGCCGCCCACGGCGGCAGGTGGCCGCTGAGCGCGAGCGGAACGCAGGCCAGGTTGTAGAGTGCCGCCCAGGCCAGGTTCTGGTGGATCACCCGCAGCGTGCGTTGCGCAAGCCGGCGCGCGCGCGTGACGTCGGACAGGCGGTTCGACAGCAGGATCGCGTCGGCCTGCGTGCGCGCGAGCGCCGCGCCCGAGCCCATCGCGATCGCGACGTCGGCGCGCGCGAGCACCGGCGCGTCGTTGATGCCGTCGCCGAGCATGGCCGCGCAGGCGCCGCCCGCCTGGGCGTCGCGCAGCGCGGCGAGCTTGTCCTCGGGCGACTGCTTGGCGCGGGCGTCCTGGATGCCGACGGCGAGCGCGACCTCGCGCACCCGCGATGCCTCGTCGCCGGACAGCAGGTGCACGTCGACGCCGTCGTTCGACAGGCCGCGCACCGCCGCCGCGGCGTCGTCGCGCAGGATCTCGCCGCAGCTGAAGCCGACGAGGGGCCGGCCTTCGCGCGCGAGGATCATGTCGATGCCGGGCAGCGGCGGGCAGCCGATCCACGTCGCGGAGCCCAGGCGCCACTCGGCGCCGCTCTCGTCGCGCGCCCGCATGCCGCGGCCCGCGGCCTCGGAGATGCCCGACCAGATCGTCACGTCGGGACTCCAGCGCGAATGCACGGCACGGGCCAGCGGATGCGAGGACCAGGCCGCCAGCGACGACGCCTTCGCGGCCAGCGCGGTCGATTCGCCGGGCGCGAGCACGGCGAGCGCGTGCAGGCCGGTGCAGCCCTGCTCGCCGGTGGTCAGCGTGCCGGTCTTGTCGACGAACAGCGTGCGCACGCGCGCCAGGCGGGCGATGGCGTCGAGATCGCGCAGCAGCAGGCCCTCGCGTCCCATGCGCGAGGCCGCGGCGATCAACGCGGAGGGCGCGGCGAGCGACAGGGCGCACGGGCAGGTCACGATCAGCACGGCGATCGCCGCGTCGAGCGCGCGCTCGGGATCGACGACGCGCCACGCCAGGTAGGCGCCGAGCGCCAGCAGCAGGACGGTCCACAGGAACGGGCCGGCCCAGCGGTCGACCGTCGCGAGCAGGGCGGGGCGCTGCGTCCGCGCGGCGCGCATCAGCGCGGCGATGGTCTCGGCGCGGGTGTCGGCGCCGACGCGCTCGGCGAGCATATCCACCGGCGCACCGACGTTGAGGCTCCCCGCGACGACGACGTCACCCACTTCACGCGGCAGCGGATGGGACTCGCCGCTCAGCAGCGATTCGTCCGCCGCCGTCGACCCCTCGACCAGGCGCCCGTCGACGGGGAAGGCCTCGCCGAGCGGCACGCGCAGCCGGTCGCCGACCGCGAGCGTCTCGAGGCCGACGCGCGTGGCCACGCCGTCCGCGCCGACGCGCAGCGCCGTCGCGGGCAGGCGCGAGGTCGAGTCCTCGAGCGACGCCTCCGCGCGATGGCGGGCACGCATCTCGAGCCAACGCCCGACCAGCAGGAAGGCGACGAACATCGCGATCGAGTCGTAGTAGACCTCGCGCCGTCCCGCGCCGTCGCCGAAGCTGCGGGCGGTGCTGGCGACGAAGGCGATGGCCAGGCCCAGGCTCACCGGCACGTCCATGCCGATGCGGCGCCGGCGCAGGCTGCGCCAGGCGCCGGAGAAGATCGGGGCCGCCGCGAACAGCAGCACCGGCAGCGTCAGCAGCCAGGCGCCCCAGTCGAGCAATCGCGTGTACTCCGGCGTGATCTCGCCCGGCGCGGCCAGGTAGGTCGGCTCCGCCAGCATCATGATCTGCGTCGCGCACAGGCCGGCGACGAACAGGCGCCACAGCGCGGTGCGCGACTCGGCGCGGCGCGCGGCGCGGGCGGCGGCCGACGTGTCCGGCGTGGCGACGTAGCCGGCGGCGCGCACGGCGTGCGCGATCGCCTCCGGCCCGACGACGTCGGGATTCCAGCGCACCTCGGCCGCCTCGGCGGCGGCGCTGACGTGCGCCTCGAGCACGCCCGGCACGCGGCGCATGGCGTCCTCGACGGCGCCCGCGCAGGCGGCGCAGTGCATGCCGCCGATGCGCAGCGTCGCGGCGGCGATCGCGGCCATCGGCTTTCAGGCCTGCGCGCCCGCGACCAGGCGCTGCAGCGCCTCCGGATCGAGGATGCGGATGTTGCGCTGCTGCACGTCGAGGATGCCGGCATCGTGCAGGCGCGAGAAGCAGCGGCTGACCGTCTCGAGCTGCAGGCCGAGGTAGGTGCCGATCTCCTGGCGCGTCATGCGCAGCACGAACGACGACGGCGAGAAGCCGCGCGCCTGCAGGCGGCGCGCCAGGTTGCTCAGGAACGCGGCGACGCGCTCCTCGGCGCGCATCCCGCCCAGCAGCATCATCACGCCGTGCTCGTGCACGATCTCGCGGCTCATCGCGCGATGCAGCTGGCGCTGCAGCGAAGGGAACTTGCGCGACAGCGATTCGAGCGTCGCGCAGGGGATGACGCAGACCTGCGAATCCTCGAGCGCGACGGCATCGCAGCGGTGGCTGTCGTCGTCGAAGCCGTCCAGCCCGAGCAGCTCGCCGCCCATCTGGAAGCCCGTGACCAGCTCGCGGCCGTCCTCGCTGGTGGTGCAGGTCTTGAAGAAGCCCGAACGCACCGCGTAGAGGCAGGTGAAGGCGTCGCCGCGGCGAAACAGCGTCTCGCCGCGATGCAGGACGCGCCGCGACGAGACGAGCGAATCCAGGTCGGCCATCTCCTCGTCGTCGAGCCCCACCGGCAGGCACAGCTCGCGCAGGCCGCAGCTGGAGCAGGCGACGTTGTGCCGGGGGCCGGCGCAGGAGGGGGTCGACATGGAAGGTCCGTTTCTGACGTGGCGCAATGCGTCCATTGTTGGGAGCGCCATCGCAGGCACGGTTGCGCTGGATCAAGGCTCGCCCGCACCGGTGGCCCAGCATGCGGCCCATGCGTCCCTCCTTCCCGATCGAGCCGGCGGCGCCCGCGCCCGCGCCGTCGCCGGCGCTGCTCAGGCGCTTCGACCGCCTCGCGTGGCGCAATCCGGCGTTGCCGGCGCTGGCCTCCTTCACGCCCGCCTTCGACGCGCACGCGCTGCGAAGCGCACTCCAGCGACGCGGTCTCGCCGATGGGCCGGCGCGCCGGCTGCCGCTGCATCTGCTGATGAACCTGCCCTGCGAGGCTTGCCCCGACTCCGGCCGTTCGGAAGTCGCGCTGGTGGCGGAGGCGCGCGCGCTCGCCGAGGCGATCGGCACGCCCCAGGCGATCGCCCGGGCGACCTTCCACGGCTGCGGCAATTCCACGATCGACGGCCGCCGGCTGGACGCGCTGCTCGAGCAGGTCGCCGCGTGCTTCGCGATGGCGCAGGCGGAGCTGCGCATCGAGGCGCGCTGGCCGGGCGTGTCCGCGCTGCGGGCCTGGCGCACGGCGGGCGTGTCGTCGCTGGTGCTGGAGGAGGCGCGCGCGAGCCAGATCGAGACGGCGCGCTCGCTCGGCTTCTCGTCGGTCACCACGCGCATCGCCTGCGGGCGGCGCGCGCAGGACGCCGACGTGCTGCCGGGCGAACTGCGCTCGATGCTGGACGCCGGCGTCACGCGCGTCGATCTGCGTTCCTACGCTTGCACGCTGGAGGCCACGGGCCTGCAGTGTCCTGCGCCGTCCGCGCCCGTCGGGCTGCTCGGCGAGCGCGGCGTCGTGCGCGCCCGGGCCATCGAGACCTTGCAGGAGCTGGGCCTGCGGCACGTCGGCCTCGGACTGTTCGCGCGGGCCGGCGATCCGCTGGGAGTCGCGCGCGAGCGCGGACGCCTGCACCTGGAGATCGACGGATTGTCGGCCGCCGCCGCCGCGGGGACGCTGGCGCTCGGTGCGGGAACCTTCGGCCGTGTCGGGGCGGCGTACTACCGCAACGCGGGCGGCGCGCGCGATCACGCCGAGGTCGTCGCGCTCGAAGGCCTGTCGGTGGCGGCCGGCTGCGTGATGTCGACGCTGGAGCAGGCCCGCCGATCCGCGGTCGCCTCGCTGGCCTGCCACGGGCGCGTCGACTTCGAGGCGCTCTCGCTGGCCCACCTCGTCGAGCCCCGGCACTGCTTCGCGCGCGAGTTGCGCGACATGGCGCCGCTGGTGCGCGCGGGACTGGTCGACATGGACAGCGACGGCATCGAGCTGGCGCCACCGGGCGAGCATCTCGTGGACGTGGTGATGCGGATCTTCGACCCGGGCCCGTGAGCGCCGGCGTTCAGGAGGCGGCCAGCCCGAACGGCGCCGGGACGAGTCCGATGATGCGGTGGAACAGCGCGCGGTACTCCTCGTCGGGCAGGCGGCCGGTGAGCGGATCGGGTTCGCCGGTCAGCTCGGCGTCGAGGCAGGACCAGTCCTCCTCGGAGAGATGGCGCTCGGCGAGCGGGAAGATCACGTTCTCCTCGAGCGCCATGTGCTCGCGATAGAAGTCCACGTAGCGGCGCAGGGCCTGCTCGAAAGACTCGGCGCGCGCGTCGCCCAGGATCTCGTACTCGGTCAGGGCGTGTTCGAGCGCCCGGATGCGTGCCTGTCCCCGCTCGTGCTCCGCGTCGAGCTGGTCGAACACGGGGCGCGCGAGCGGCGTGCGCGCGCGCAGCCGCGGGAACAGCACGTCCGATTCCTTGCGGTGGTGGCGCTTCTCCGGGAACTCGGAGACGTAGAACAGCATCGCGCGCAGCGCGCCGAAGTCCGGCGCGCGGCCGTTGGCCCTTGCCTGCGCGACCATCAGGACCAGCGTGTGCAGCAACGCCGACATCGCGTCGTGTTCGTCGCGCAGCACGCGCAGGGCGGGGCGCATGGCGAGACGGTCAGGCCTTCTTGACGTAGGCGCTGCACCAGCCCTTGCCGGCGACCTGCTTGCCGCCGAACAGCGCGCAGGACGCATAGGCGTCGCCGGGCTTGCCCTGGAACAGCTGGCAGCCGCCGCAGGCCTGGCCCGCGGCGTACTTCGGGTACTTGGCCTTGTCGGCCTTGGTGGCGTCCAGCACGTAGCCGAGGGCGGCCGCCTGCGGATCCTTGGGGTCGACCTTGGGCGCATCGGCCGCGAACGCGGCGTTCGCGCAGAGGGCGGCGGCGCCGGCAAGCGGCAGGATCTGGATGAAGGCGCGGCGGGTGGTCATGTCTGGGGTTCTCCTGGAGGGACGGTGTGGCGCGATTCGCGCGGCAACGTCACCATAGTGGCGCCGCGCGCCGGGCGCCTTGATTTCCATCAGCTCCCGGGCGCGGCGACGCGGAAACCCCGGATTCAGCTCTCCCGACATGCCGCCGAAGGCCGCCCGAGGTACGCTCATCCATTCGGCGCGATTCCAGGCCGCCTCCTTCCATGACCGTGACCCCGATCCACATCGCCATCGTCGACGACGAGCCCGACATCACGCAGCTGCTCGCCGGCTACCTGTCGACGCAGGGCTACCGGGTCACGCAGCTGTATTCCGGGCGCGAGCTGCTGACGCTCATGGCCAACGATCCGCCCGCGCTGGTGCTGCTGGACATCGGGCTGCCCGGGGAGGACGGCTTCGTGATCGCGCGCCAGCTGCGCGAGCACTTCCGCACCGGGCTGGTCATCGTCACGGGGCGGGGCGAGTCGATCGACAAGATCGTCGGCCTGGAGGTCGGCGCGGACGACTACGTCACCAAGCCGTTCGACCTGCGCGAGCTCGCGGCCCGCGTCAAGGCCGTGCTGCGCCGGCTCGCGCCGGCGGCGTCCGAACCGGCGCCTGCAGCGCCGGCGGCCTCGCGCGAGCGCTTCGCCTTCGGCGGCTGGCTGTTCGACACCGCCGCGCGGCGGCTGCTGCGACCCGATGGCGCCGAGGTCGTCCTGACGACGGGCGAGTTCGACCTGCTCGGCGTGCTCGTGCGCCACGGCGGCCGCGTGCTCTCGCGCGACTTCCTGCTGGAGCAGACGCGCGGCCGCGAGGCGGGGCCCTTCGATCGCACGATCGACGTCCAGGTCGGCAGGCTGCGCAAGAAGATCGAGGCCGACCCCGAGCAGCCCGAGATGATCAAGTCCGTGCGCGGCGCCGGCTACGTGCTGGTCACGCCGGTGCAGGCGGGCTGAGCGCGCCATGCGTCGCGAGCACGCGCCCGCGCTGTCGCTGTCCGGCTTCGACGAGCGCAGCGTCTTCCGCTCGATCTTCGCGGCGTACCCGGACGCGATGCTGCTGGTCGGCGCCGACGGCCGCATCGTGCTGAGCAACCCCGCGGCCGAGGCCCTGCTGGGCTACTCCGCCGACGAATTCCCGGGCATGAGCGTCGAGGAACTCGTCCCCGACTCGATCCGCCCGCGCCACGCGGCCTACCGCGAGGCCTATGGCAGTGCGCCGCGCCCGCGGCCCATGGGCATGCAGATGGACCTGGTGGCGCGCCGCAAGGACGGCAGCGAGGTGATGGTCGAGATCGCGCTGAGCCCGCTGCAGGATCACGGCCTGCCGTTCGTCGTCGCCTCGATCCGCGGCGTCGGCGCCTATCCCCGCGTGCGCCAGGCCCTGCAGCGCGCGCGCTACAGCGATCGCCTGGCCCAGATGGGCCGCCTGGCCGTCGACGAGCGCGACGCACGCACGCTGATCGACCACGCGTGCCGCCTGGCCGTCGACGCGCTGGAGCTGGAGAGCGCGCTCCTGTGCGAACTCGCGGAGGGCGGGCGCGACTTCGTCATCGCCGGCGGCTTCCGCCTGCTGGCCGCGCAGCAGGTCGGGCGGCGCCTTCCCAACGAGCCGGACACCCTGCCGGGCTACCTCGTGGCCCACCCCCAGCCGCTCGCGCTGCCGGACTATCGGCAGGAGCGGCGCTTCACGTTGCCGGGCTACCTCGTCGACGCCGGTCTTGCCAGTGGCATGGTGGCGCCCCTGCTGGATCGCGGCCGCGTCTTCGGCACCTTGACCGTGCACGCCCGCACGATCGTCAATTTCGGCGAGGACGAGACGCGCTTCCTGGAGTCGCTGTGCAGCCTGCTGGCCACCTGCCTGCAACGCACCCGCTCCGAGGAGGCCCTGAGCCATTCGCAGCGCCTGGAGACGGTCGGCCAGCTGACCGGCGGCATCGCGCACGACTTCAACAACCTGCTGACCGTGATCAAGGGCAACCTGCAGATCATCGAGGACGGTCCGCCCGCGGCCACCGCCGCCGGGATGCGGCCCATGGTGGCCTCGGCCGCGCGCGCCGCCAACCGGGCCGCGGAGCTGACGTCCAAGCTGCTCGCGTTCTCGCGCCGCCAGATGCTGCAGCCCGCGGCGATCGACCTGTGCGCGATGCTGGACTCGCTGGCCGACATGCTGCGCCGCACCGTCGACCAGCGGGTGCGCATCGAGGTCGAGTGCGCGCCCGATTGCCCCGCCGTCTTCGCCGACCCGGTGCAGCTCGAGTCCGCGATGCTCAATGTCGCGATCAATGCGCGCGACGCGATGCCGGACGGCGGGCGGCTCGTCTTCCGCGCGACCGCGGTCGAACGCCTGCCCGGGGAGGCGGATCCCGCCCTGTCGGACGGCTTCGTCGCGATCGCGATATCGGATACCGGCGTCGGCATGCCGGAACATGTCCGCGAGCGCGCGTTCGAGCCCTTCTTCACGACCAAGGATGTCGGCCGCGGCACGGGCCTGGGCCTGAGCACGGTCTACGGCTTCGTCACCCAGTCCAAGGGCGCGGTCACGCTGGCGTCCACGCCGGGCGCGGGCACGACGGTGACGCTCTACATCCCGAAGGTCGCCACCGCGAATGCGGGCTTGGCCGACGACCAGGGGGGCGACGAGTCCATTCCCGCGGGACTGTCGGTGCTGCTGGTCGAGGACGATGCGGACGTGCGCGCCGTGGCGCTGGCCTTCCTCGCCGCGCTCGGCGCGCGGGTCGTGGCATGCGCCGATGCGGCGGAGGCGCTGACGGAGTTGTCGCGGGGTACGGCCTTCGAGCTGCTGCTGTCGGACATCGCGCTCGGCGCCGGCATGCGCGGGACGGAGCTGGCGCGCGTCGCGCAGGAGCACCATCCGCAGCTGTGCGTGCTGCTGGTGTCGGGCTTCTCCAGCGAGCTGCTGGATGCCGACCGCGTCGCGCCGGCGGATTGGGCGCTGCTGCCCAAGCCCTATTCGCGGGGCGACCTGGCGCGGGCGATCGTGGCCGCGCTGCGCCGCAACGGCGAGGCGACCGGTTGAATGCCCCGCCTCGGTGAAAACCTTGATCCCCTGGCTTGATCGACCGCAAGGCTCGCCGGCCCGGTGGCCCTAATCTGGCGCCTCGGGCACTTCGCCCGCCAGCCACGAGCCGCCGACCGTCATGCCGTTCCGTTCCGCCCTCCCGCCTCCCGCGTCGCCGGAAGCCGACCCCGCCGGAGCCCTGGTCGAGCGGGCGAGCCGGCTGCGCCTCACGCTCGCGGACCCGGCCAGTGCGCCGCTGAAAGGTCGCCACGTGGCGATCGCGGCGGCGGGTCACGACTCGCCGTCCGCGCGGCTGTTCGAACGCGCCGCCGCATCGCTCGGCGCGCGCGTGTCGCACATCGGTCCGGACGCGCTGACCCTCGACGACGCGCGCCAGGAGACGGCGGCGCGCATCCTGGGCAGCCTCTACGACGCCATCGACTTCATCCCGCTGCCCGCGGAGCGCGCCGAATCGCTGCAGCGCGCGGCGGGCGTGCCCGTCTTCGCCGACCTGGGCGGCGAGCGCAGCCCGCTGCGGACGCTGGTCACCGCGAGCGCGGACAGCGCGGAGTCGGAAGCCGAGCTGCTGGCGTTGGTGCAGGCCGTGCTGCTGCAGTCGGTCGGCTGATCCGCCCGCGCGCGACGGCGTGTTGTCGCAGGACAAGGCGGCGCCGGCGGCGCGGCGATGCAATGGAGTCCTCCACACAACGAAGACTTGCGCATCATGTTCACCCCTCGCATCGCCCTGGCCGTCCTGGCCGTCGCCCCGCTGTTCGCCGCCGCGCAGTCGCGCGACGACAGCGGCGACTGGATCGTCCGCCTGCGTGCCACCTATCTGAACTCGGCCAACAAGGACAGCACCGGCCTGGGCCTGTCGATCAACGACAAGACGCTGCCCGAACTCGACATCACGCGCTTCTTCACGCCCAACGTCGCGGCCGAGCTCGTGCTGACCTATCCGCAGCGGCAGACGATCTCCGCCGGCGGCACGCCCATCGGCACGCTCAAGCACCTGCCGCCGGTGCTGGCGCTGCAGTACCACGCCACCGGGCTCGGCCCGTTCCGGCCGTATGCCGGCGTCGGCGTGAACTGGACCCACTTCTCCGACGTGAGCTTCGACGCCGCGACCACGACGGCCCTGCATCCGTCGATCAAGAAGGACAGCTTCGGCGCCGCGCTGCAGGCCGGCGTGGACGTGCCCGTGGGCGCCGGCTGGCTGCTGAACGCCGACGCGAAGTGGGTGCAGATCAAGACGGACGTCGAGTCGTCGGGCGCCAAGGTCGGCGCCTTCAAGGTGAATCCGTGGCTGCTGTCGCTGGGCGCGGGCTATCGCTTCTGAAGTCCCGGCCCGGACGCCGTCCGGGCCTCTTCCCGCGCGCCGCGAGGCGTCAGCCGAACGACTTGGCGATCGACTCCAGGATCACCCGCGGCGACGCGTCGTGCCGCGTGACCGGCGGCACGCGCCGGTCGACGCCCAGCAGCTGGTAGACGGCCGTCTGCGCGGCCCGCACCGAGTATTCGACCGTGAACACGACGTCCTCGGGGATCTCGACGAACTGGCTGACGAAAGCCAGGTTGCGCGTGCTGCGGGGCACGGGCAACGGCCGGTCGCCCACGGCGCGCGGCAAGAACATGCTCGTGATGTAGGGCAGGCGGCAGGGCAGGCAGATCGCGTCGGCCACCGCCTCCGCGTCGAAGCGCAGGTGGCCGCACAGCTCGCGCAGGATCTCGCGGCCGCCGCAGTGGGACATCGGCCGGGCGACGAAGTCGCCGATGCGGTCCGGGTTCAGCGCATAGCCCCAGAACACCTGCTCGCCCGCCGACTGGCCGACGAAGTGCGGCTGGTGGTAGAGCACGATGGACATCAGCCAGCGCGAGTCCTTGAATGTCACCAGGCCGCCGGTGCCCGCGGCGTTGCCGGTGAACGACTCCATGCGCTCGAAGAATTCCGGCGTCCGGCAGGTGACCGTGAACGACTCCCACGACGACTCGGCGATGGACGCGTTGAACGCCGCCGGTCGTCCCAGGTCGGGACGCAGCGCGGCAAGCTTCTCCCACAGCGCCCAGCTGCCGCTGTCCGCCTTGCCCAGCGGTTGCGGCGGGGCGGCCC
>FTDG01001802.1_pt1 | contig 10417 bp, 7 predicted proteins | sample 1639751 | NCBI WGS metagenome assembly FTDG01 (sample SAMEA3914869, study PRJEB12502) | metagenome | biome: forest; material: soil | place: USA | collected 2012-03-12 | depth 0.1 m
AGTTCGGCCGGCAGCGTGCCGACCGAGGCGCTGCGCGAGCGCGCGATGAACGAGGCCGCGACCTTCGCGCTGCGCATCGACGTCGCCGAGGAACTCTCGCGCCTGCGCGCCCACCTCGAGGAGATCGCGCGCCTGCTCAAGGGCGGCGGCGAGCTCGGCAAGCGGCTCGACTTCCTGATCCAGGAACTGCACCGCGAGGCGAACACGCTGGGATCGAAGTCGGCCGCGCTCGAACTCACCGGTGTCTCGGTGGAGATGAAGGTGCTGATCGAGCAGATGCGCGAGCAGGTGCAGAACATCGAGTGATGCATCACGGGGTCCGCGGGTCCCGCAAAAGCGCTCACCCCGTCGACGATCGCCGGGCGGCCGTCGCCCACGGGAAGGCCACGCGCGCGAGCGGGGCGGCCTGGGCGCCGCCTGTCTCGCGCGGCCGTGCGCAAAGGCTCGAGGCGGAACCGGCGCCGGCGCCATTCGGAAAATCCGCAAGCGCAGCGTCGAGAACTCCCTACGCGGCGGGCTGGAAGGCGCTGCAGCGAACGGTTAACCTGTCGCGGGACAGATCTGTAGCGCGCATCCTGTCGTGACGGCGTCCGATCCGCAGGACGAAGAAGACGCCTTGGTCACGTAGCCGCAGCGTCTTGCGGATGCGCCGGCGCCGGCGCCACGCTCAGGGAAGTTGGTCTCGATGCCGGAGGAACCCCCATGGATCTGCTCGCCCTTCTCGCCCGCCACGGCGACCTGCCGCACGGAGCTTGCTTCGCCGGGCCGCCGGGGCTCCTGTGGACGAGGGTGGGCGCCGACGGCTTGATCGCGGTGGCCTGCGTCTCGATTGCCGTGGGCTTCCTGGCGTTCACGCGGCATCGCCCGGATCACAGGGTTCGTTGGATCGCCGCGCTCTTCGGCGCCTTCATCTTCGCGTGCGGCATCACGCACCTGATGGACATCTGGACGATCTGGCAGCCCGACCACGCGTTGCAGGCCGTGACCCAGGTCGTGACCGCCGCGATCTCGCTGGCCGCCGCCGTGTCGCTCTGGCGTCTCGTCCCCGCCAGCTTGAAGATTCCCTCGGCGGATCAACTGCAGGGAGCCATCAAGCGGCTGGAGCTCGAAGTCGGCAAGCGCAGGAACGCGGAGGAACAGGCGGCGGACTTCGATCAGATCCTCGCCCTGACGCTGGCGGCCATCGACGCCGGGCTCATCACGACGGATGCGGCCGGCAACGTCGTGCGGATGAATGCGGTCGCCGAACGCATCACCGGCTGGCCCCAGTCCGAAGCGCGGGGCCGCTCCTACTGGGACGTGTTCGTGCGCGAGGGCAGGCCGGACGGGTTCAGGCTCAAGAACGTCGTGGACACGGCAGCCGATCAGCCTTCCAACGTCGAGACCGCACACCGCCTGGTCGCGATCTCGCGCGACGGCGCACGCACGCCGATCGAGGTCAACGCCGCCTTGACGCATGCCGAAGACGGCACCGTGCATGGCCTGCTGGTCGTGCTCAAGGACATGACCCACCTCGATCGCGCCGAGGACGACATGCGCAGGCTGGCGGCCATCGTCGAATCCTCCAGCGACGCGATCATCGGCAAGTCGCTGGACGGCCGGATCACCTCCTGGAACCGGGCCGCGTGCACGCTGTTCGGCTACACGGCGCAGGAGGCCGTCGGGGCCTCGGTGAAGATGTTGATCCCGCCCGAGCGCGCGCAGGAGGAGATGGCGATCCTGGCCAACATCACGACCGGGCGCGTGGTGCCTCCGTTCGACACCGTGCGGCGCAGGAAGGACGGCTCGCCGGTGGACGTGTCGATCACGATATCGCCGATCCGCGACGCGGCTGGCAACATCGTCGGCGGCTCGAAGATCGCGCGCGACATCACCCAGCAACTGGGCACGGTCGCGGCGCTGCGCGAAAGCCAGGGCCGCCTGCGCTTCGCGCTCGAAGTGGCCGAGATCGGCGACTGGGACCTGGATCTGCGCACCGGCGTCACCAGCCGTTCGCTGCGCCACGACAACTGCTTCGGCTACGACACCCTCCAGTCCGAATGGAACATCGAGACATCGATGCTTCACATCCATCCGGACGACCGCGACGACGTGGCGCTGGCCTACCGCGAGGCCCTCCTGAACCGGAGGGACCTGGCGGTCGAATGCCGCGTGATATGGCCCGACGGCAGCCTGCACTGGATCCAGGTGCGCGGCAGCACGCGCTACGAGTCCGGCGATACCGACCGGATGCTGGGCATCGTCACGGACATCACGGAGCGCAGGCTGGCCGAGCAGATGCGCCTTCGCACGCAGCGGCTGGAAAACGACAACCGCCAGATCCTCGAATCGAACCGGCTGAAAAGCCAGTTCCTGGCCAACATGTCGCACGAGCTGCGCTCCCCGCTCAACGCCATCATCGGCTTCTCGGACCTCCTGTATTCCGACAAGCTGCCCGTCGAGCTGCCCACCCAGCACAAGTTCATCGGCCACATCAGGACGAGCGGGCGCCACTTGCTGCAATTGATCAACGACATTTTGGACCTGTCGAAGGTCGAGTCGGGAAAGTTCGAATTCTTCCCGGAACCCGTCGATCTCGCGGCCGTGATAGCGGAAGTCAACGGCGTCCTGTTCGCGCCCCTCCACAAGAAGAGGCTGGCGGTCGACGTCCTCATCGATCCGCAGGCGAACGCGGTCGTCACCGATCCGGCGCGGCTGAAGCAGGCCCTGTACAACTATCTGTCCAATGCGATCAAGTTCACGCCGGAAGGCGGACAGGTCACGGTACGCGCGTTGCGCGACGGCCAGGACTTCAGGATCGAGGTCGAGGACACGGGGATCGGCATCGTCGCCAGCGACCTGCCGAAACTGTTCGTCGAATTCCAGCAGCTCGACAGCAGCGTCAAGAAGGAACACCAGGGCACGGGCCTGGGCCTGGCGCTGACGCGCCGGCTCGTCGAGGCGCAGGGGGGGAGCGTGGGCGTCACCAGCGTCCTTGGCCAAGGCAGCGTGTTCCATCTCTCTCTGCCGATGGCTCCGACGCCGGAGCCGGTGGCAGCGCCGCCCGCGGCGGAAACGCACTTCCTGGTCATCGAGGACCACCTCCCGGACCAGGCGCGGATCGCCGATGCACTCGCCGGCTGCGGGCACCAGGTCGACGTGGCCTGCGACCTGGACGAGGCCGTCGAGCACGCGCGCACGAAGGTCTACGACGCGCTGACCCTGGACCTGCTCCTGGACCGCCGCCATGGCCTCGACGCGCTGGAGCGCATCCGTCGCGGCGGACCGAACAGCAATTCACCGGTGGTCGCGATGACCGTCGCCGCGGAGCCGTCGAAGACCGTCGCCTTCTCGATCAACGACGTCCTGGCCAAGCCCTTGCGCGCGGACGAGGTGGCCGCCGCGATCTTCAGCCTCGGCACCGCGCGACGGGCAGGCGCGACGATCATGGTCATCGACGACGAGCCGTCGGCGCTCGACCTGATGAGCGCCGCGCTGCACGACCTGGGCGTCCAGGTCGTCGGCTACCAGGATGGCCGCGATGCGCTGAGGGAATTGCCGCTGCGCCATCCTGCAGCGATCATCCTCGATCTGATGATGCCGTCGTTCGATGGTTTCCAGGTACTCGACCAGCTGAGCCGCATGCCGCAGTGGAGCGACATCCCGGTGTTCGTCTGGACGGGCATGGTGCTGTCGGAGGCGGAATACGAGTCGCTTGCCGTGTCGGCGAGCGCCATCCTGCGCAAGGGCGGCGGCGGGCTGGAATTGCTGATCGAGCGCCTGCGCCGCTGGCGGCCCTCGCCGCTGCTCCAAGGCGCGTCGTGACGGCCCGGCGCGACCGTCCTGCCGTTCATCACTCGAAGCCGGGAGTACCTGCCATGAGCAAACCAAGAGTGCTGATCGTCGACGACAACCCGATCAACGTCGAACTGGCCGGCTTCGTCCTGGAGTCGGACGGATTCGAGATCGCGACCGCGACCAACGCGGAAGAGGCGAGCGCACGGGTCGCCGCGTTCGATCCGCACGTCATCCTGATGGACATCCAGATGCCGGGCATCGACGGCCTCACGCTCGTCAAGCGGCTGAAGGCCGACCCGACGACCTGGGGCATCACGATCATCGCCTTCACCGCGTACGCGATGAAAGGCGACGAAGCCAAGATGCGCGCCGCCGGCTGCGACGGCTACATCTCCAAGCCCATCGATATCGGGACGTTCGCCCAAGGCGTCCGCTCGCACCTCGCCGCGGGCAGGCAGACGGTCTGAAGCGCTGCGCTACCGGAGGATCAGGTCGAGCGCGACCAGCATCAGCTCGCCGAGGTCGAACGGCTTGGCCAGGTGCGCCTGGTAGCCCGCGAGCAGCGAACGCTTGCGATCCTCCGCGCGCGCGAACGCCGTCAGCGCCAGTGCCGGCACGCGATCGCGCCCCGTCTCGCTCTCGTTCGATCGCAGCGCGCGCATGAACTGGTAGCCGTCCATCGCCGGCATGCCGACGTCGCTGATGATGAGGTCGGGCTGCGAGATCTTCAGCGCCTGGAGCGCGTCCTCGGCCGACGCGAAGCTCGAGACCATCGCATGCTGGTCTTCGAACACCCGTTGCAGCAGCAGGCGCGCGTCGCGCTCGTCGTCGAGGATGAAGATGTGGCGGCCGTCGAAGCGCGGCAACGTCGCGAGCTCGTTCGCGCCGGGCACGCCCTGCACGGTCGGATGGCTGCGCTCGGCATCCTCGTCGGCGATCTGGACGATCGACAGCGGCAGGGTCACGGAGAACGTCGCGCCACGGCCTTCGCCCTCGCTTGCCGCGCTGATGCTGCCGCCATGCAGCTCCACCAGCTGCTTGCAGATCGCCAGCCCGAGGCCCAGGCCGCCGTAGGCGCGGGTCGTCGAGCTGTCGCGTTGCGAGAAGCGGTCGAAGACCTGCGGCAGGAAGCTCGCGGGGATACCGATGCCCGTATCGCTCACGCTCAGTTCGACATGCGAGTTCACGCGCTGCAGCAGCACCTGCACGCGTCCGCCCTTCGGCGTGAACTTGATCGCGTTGGTGAGCAGGTTCCAGACGACCTGCTGCAGCCGGCTCGCGTCGCCGCTGATGGTCGCCGGGCTCGGATCGAGGATCGCGGTCAGCCGGATGTCCTTGGCCTGCGCGCCCGGCGTGGCGGTGTCGACGGCTGCCGCGATCACGTCCATCACCGAGATCTGCTCGAGGTCGAGCCGGATCTTGCCCGACATGATGCGGCTCAGGTCGAGGAGGTCGTCGATGAGCTGGACCTGCGCGCGCGCGTTGCGGTCGATGACCTTGAGCGCGCGCCGATGCGTCTCGGGGCTCTCGCTGGCGCCGCTTCGCAGCAGCACCTGCGTCCAGCCGAGGATCGAGCTGAGCGGCGTGCGCAGTTCGTGCGACAGCGTCGCGAGGAACTCGTCCTTCACGCGCGTCGCGCGCTGCGCGGCGATGCGCGCGTTGCGCTCGGCCTCCAGCATCTCCTCGCGCTGCGCGCTCGCCAGTTCCGCGGCCTCGTGGCGCTTGGATTCGGTGAGGTCGCGCGTGAGCTTCGCGTAGCCGACGAGCGTACCCGTCGAATCGCGCAACGCCGTGATCGTGACGCTGGCCCAGATCCGCGACCCGTCCTTGCGCAGCCGCCAGCCCTCGTCGACGAAGCTGCCCCTCTCCGCGGCGACCTGCAGTTCGTGGTCGGGCCAGCCGCTCTCGCGCGGCTCGGTCGGGTAGAAGACCGAGAAGTGCTGGCCGATGATCTCGTCGGCGGTGTAGCCCTTGATGCGCTGCGCACCGCTGTTCCAGGTCGCGACCCTGCCGTTGACGTCTAGCATGAAGATCGCGTACTCCGCCACGCCTTCGATCAGCAGCCGGAAGCGCTCCTCGCTCTGGCGCAGGGCCTCTTCGTGGTTGCGGCGCTGCGTGAGGTCGCGCGTGACCTTCGAGAAGCCGATCAGCTTGCCGTGCTTGTTGCGCATCGCGGTGATGACGACATTCGCCCAGAACCGCGTGCCGTCCTTGCGCAGCCGCCAGCCCTCGTCTTCGAAGCTGCCGACCTCCTGCGCCACTTCCAGTTCGTGCGCGGGCAGCCCGCGCGCGATCGCGTCCGGCGGATAGAACCGCGAGAAGTGACTGCCGATGATCTCGTCGGCCTGGTACCCCTTGAAGCGCTCGGCGCCGGCGTTCCAGGTCAGGACGTGGCCTTGCGGATCGAGCATGAAGATCGCGTAGTCGCGCACGCCCTCCACGAGGAGCCGGAAGCGCTCTTCGCTGTCTCGCAGGTCATCGGCGTCGGTCTGGAGCAGTTGCATGGGGGACAGCCTACCTGGGCGCAAGGGCACGGCGCGATCGTGGTGCAGGACGAGGTCGGCAACGCGCTCCGCCCTGCGGGCGCCTCGTCGATCCGTGGCCGATCGTTCGCTCAGCAAACGTCGTGCCTTCGTCCGCAAGGTATCGCATTGCAATACCCGCGGCCCGAGCGCCCGCCACTCCGCCGCATCGGGTTGCGACGACCGCGGCAGGCGCGCGATGCTGCGCCTCCTTTTCTACTTCGCTATTTCGCGCAACGCCCATGACAAGTCTCTCCAGGCCGGCCCGGTGGTGTGCCGCCGCCGCGATGGCTCTCTCGCTCACGACCGTCGGCGGCGCCGCGCTCGCCCAGGCGCGCGCGCACGCGACGGACGACCTGCCGGCGCCCGCCGCGGAAACCACCACCGCGGCGGCGCTCGGCAAGCGGCTCGCCGTCGGCGACATCGTCTTCATCCGCGTGGGCGCGTATCCGTTCCGCAAGGTGGCCGACGCGACCGGCACCTGGACGAACCATGTCGGCATCGTGCTGGACGTCTCCGGCGCGGAGCCCGTCGTCGGCGAGAGCCGCTTCCCGTTTTCGGGCTCGACCCCGCTGACGCGCTTCCTCGCCCGATCGGCCGGCGGACGCGTCGTCGTGATGCGGCTGCCCGCGCCGCTGACCGACGCGCAACGCCTGGCGGTGGCCGACGCCGCGGCCCGGCGCGCGCACGTGTTCTACGACACCGGCTTCGACCTGCACTCGCATCGCCAGTTCTGCTCGCGCTACGTCCACGAGATCCTGCAGGAGGCCACGGGCATCGAGGTCGGCCGCGTCGAGGACTTCCGCACGCTTCTGGCGCAGGCACCGGACGCCGACGTCGGCTTCTGGCGCGCCTGGTACTTCGGCGCGATCCCGTGGGGGCGCGAGACGATCACGCCCGCGAGCGTGCTGCGCACGCCGGGGCTGACGACGGTGTTCGACGGCACCGCGGTCTGACCGGGCGCGCCGCAGCCGCATCGGCCGGGAATCGAGAAAGTTGAGGGCGCACAGCGATCCAAAGCCCGCCCAGCGTGACTTAGTCGACATCTTTGCACCGACGCGAGTTGTTGCGTCTCCTTACACTTCGCTCCGGGTTACCAAACATCAACGAGTCGCAGCAACAGGCCGCGGCGCTTCAAGGGGTTACGCATGAACATCACCAAGAAATTCATCGCCGCCGCGGCGATCCTGGCCGCTTCGACGGGCGCGATGGCGTCGGGCATGACCGGCGACACGATGAACTTCCAGTACTACTTCCCGAACCTGCAAAGCCCGTACAGCAACGCGACGAACGGTTCGTTCGTCGTGGGCTCGGGCGTCGAAGTCAGCGGCCTGGCCGACTACACCGGCACGCTCGACGTGCAAGCCGACAAGATCGTCATCGACTTCACGGGCAGCTCGTACTGGAGCCCGGCGACGTTCAACGGCTTCCTGCTGAGCTCGTCGACCGCCGGCACCTTCGGCGCCGTGACGATCGACCCGTCGACCACCGACTCGAGCTTCACGCAGTCGATGATCTCGACGACCGGCAACACGCTGTCGGTGAACTGGCAAGGCATGTCGTTCGGCAGCGGCCAGGAGATCGTCCTGGACGTCACCTCCGCCGTGCCGGAAGCGAGCAACACCGCGCTGATGCTCGCCGGCCTGTTCGTCGTCGCCGGCGTCGCCCGCCGCCGCCGTTCGGCCTGAGCGTCCGCGCCCCAGCGAAAGCCGCGATCCGTCGCGGCTTTTTTTCGTCCGCGCGCCGTCCGACCGAGGACTTCCGCACACCAGCGGCGCGCGGGCGCCGCGCCGAATGCGGCGATAATCGACCGCTCCCGTCGCGGAGCCGCCGCGCACCGACGACGCATCCTCCAGGATCCGCCCTCGCCTCCCGCGCCCAATCCCGTCATCATGGAACTCCCCGGCAAGCTCTTCGTCGTCGCCGCCCCGAGCGGCGCCGGCAAATCGACCCTCGTCAAGGCCCTGCTGCAGCACGAGCCCCAGCTGGCGGTGTCGGTGTCGCACACCACGCGCGCGCCGCGCGGGCAGGAGCAGAACGGCCGCGAGTACCACTTCGTCGCGCCCGCGCAGTTCCAGCAGATGGTCGCCGACGGCGAGTTCTTCGAGCACGCGCACGTGCACGGCAACTGGTACGGCACGTCGCGCCACAGCGTCGAGACGCTGCTCGCGCAAGGCAAGGACGTCGTGCTGGAGATCGACTGGCAAGGCGCGCTGCAGATCCGCCAGCTGTTCCCGGCCGCCCAGTTGGTCTTCATCCTGCCGCCCAGCTGGGACGAGCTCGCCGCGCGCCTCCAGGGCCGCGGCGAGGACGCCCCGGACGTCATCGCCCAACGCCTCGCCAATGCCCGTCACGAGGTCGCCCAGGCCAGCGGCTTCGACTTTGTTATAATCAATGGTTCGATCGAAAAGGCGCTGTCGGATCTGTGCGCCGTCGTCCACCGGCAGCCCGCGAACCTTCGCTTCGCTGCCCAGCGCGACGCCAACGCCGACGTGTTCGCCGCGCTGAACCTGGTGTGACGCGCCGCCGCTCGAACGTTCCCCGTATTCCTCGCGCCAGCCCCGGTTGGCGCGAAACGTCAGCGCAGTCAACGCGTTGTTCTTCTCTCCAGCCTAGGATCCATCATGGCCCGCATCACCGTTGAAGACTGCCTCGAAAAGATCCCCAACCGCTTCCAGCTCGTGCTCGCCGCGACGTACCGCGCCCGCATGCTGAGCCAGGGCCACGCGCCCAAGATCGACTCGAAGAACAAGCACGGCGTGACCGCCCTGCGCGAGATCGCCGCCGGCGAAGTCGGCAAGGAAATGCTGCGCAAGGTTCCGACCTGAGCTGACGGCCTGCGTGCCGCGCGCGCCTTCGCGGCGCGCCGACTTCGAAAGAGCCCGTGTCGCGAGACTCGGGCTTTTTGCTTTCCGGGCCGCGCCCCGCCGCGCGATGGACGGCGAAATCGCCGGTCATTTGCCGCCTCCGCGTCCAAGCCCTTGATTACAGGCTAAATTCAGGCCATGAGCATTCGTTCGTTCGCCGCCGACCTGCTGCCCGCCAAGCTGCACAGCTCGTTGGCGCGCGCGCCTGCCGCCCCGGCCGTGCCGCAGGAGGTCTCGACCTTCGCCGCGCTGTCCGAGAAACTGACCTACCTCAGCAAGGCCGACCTGAAGAGCGTGCGCGAGGCCTACAAGTTCGCCGACCAGGCGCACCTGGGCCAATTGCGCGCGAGCGGCATTCCCTACATCACGCACCCGCTCGCCGTCGCCGGCCTGATCGCCGACTGGAAGCTCGATGCGCAGGCGCTGATGGCGGCGCTCACGCACGACACGATGGAGGACTGCGGCGTCACCAAGCCCGACCTGATCGAGAAGTTCGGCGCGCCGACGGCCGACCTCGTCGATGGCCTCACCAAGCTCGACAAGCTGCAGTTCTCGACGCGCGAGGAAGGCCAGGCGGAGTCGTTCCGCAAGATGCTGCTCGCGATGTCGCGCGACGTCCGCGTGATCCTGATCAAGCTGTGCGACCGCCTGCACAACATGCGCACGATGGACGCGATGGCGCCCGACAAGCGCGCCCGCATCGCACGCGAGACCATCGAGATCTTCGCCCCGATCGCGCACCGGCTGGGCCTGAACCAGATGTACCGCGAGTTGCAGGACCTGTCGTTCCGCTTCATCTACCCCTGGCGGTATGCGGCGGTGGGCAAGGCGCTCGAGCGCGCGCGCGGCACGCGGCGCGACATCGTCGACCGCATGAAGCGCGACGTCGAGAAGGCCTTCAACGAGGCGCGCACCAAGGTCACGATCTTCAGCCGCGAGAAGACCGTGTTCTCGATCTACCGCAAGATGCGCGAGAAGCACGCCGGCTTCGCGCAGGTCAACGACATCTTCGGCTTTCGCATCGTCGTCAACACGCTGCCCGAGTGCTACCTCGCGCTCGGCACGCTGCACCAGATGTACAAGCCGGTGCCGGGCCGCTTCAAGGACTACATCGCGATCCCGAAGGCGAACGGCTACCAGTCGCTGCACACGACGCTGGTCAACCCGCTCGGCACGGCGGTGGAGTTCCAGGTGCGCACCGAGGAGATGCACGCGGTGGCCGAGGCCGGCATCGCGGCGCACTGGATGTAC
>FTDG01004109.1_pt1 | contig 10399 bp, 12 predicted proteins | sample 1639751 | NCBI WGS metagenome assembly FTDG01 (sample SAMEA3914869, study PRJEB12502) | metagenome | biome: forest; material: soil | place: USA | collected 2012-03-12 | depth 0.1 m
CGTTCGCGGTCGGCCTGCGACAGGTCGGCGCGCACGAGCAGGTGCTGGTGCACGCGCACCGAGCGCTCGAACTCGCCGCGGCGGCGGAACAGGTTGCCGAGCGCGAAGTGGAGTTCGGTGGTGTCGGGGTCGTTCTGGACGGTTTCGATGAACGCGTCGATCGCCTTGTCCTGCTGTTCGTTGAGCAGCAGGCTCAGGCCCTTGTAGTAGGCCTTGGGCGATTCGCGGGTCTCGCGCCGCACCTGGCGCAGGTCGAAGCGCGAGCCGAGCCAGCCGAGCACGAAGAAGAGCGGCAGTCCGAGGAGGAACCACTGCCACTGGGCGTCAAAGTCCATCGCGAACCACCGTCACGTCGGGAGCCGGCGGGGCGGCGGGAGCAGGCGCGGCACCGATGATCATCGGCGCCTCGAGGCGTTTCGCGCGTCGGCGATGGCGCCACCAGCTGGGCGTCATCGCGAGGACGCCCACCAGCGCGCCCGCCGCGAACGCGAAGAGAACGATGTAGACCATGCTCGTCGTCCATGCGTACGAGAAGAACCAGTTCACCGTGGCCGGCTGCTGGTTGTTGATCGCGAACGCGAACAGGACGAAGAAGATGAAGGCCCGCAGGAGCCAGGTGAAGAGGCGCATCGGTGTGAGTTCGCTGGTTCGCGGATTCTACGGGCGCTTGGTTGCTGTTTTGCGGACGGCGTCGGGCATCAGGAAACGCGCGCCGCTGCCGTCGGCCGCCGCCTTGTCGCCCGGGTTGTAGAGCGCGCAGCGCTGCAGCGACAGGCACCCGCAGCCGATGCACGAGTCGAGCTGGTCGCGCAGGCGCACGAGCGCGGCGATGCGCTCGTCGAGCTGCGGGCGCCAGCCGCGCGACAGCCGCGCCCAGTCGGCCGGCGTGGGTGTGCGGCTGTCGGGCAGCGTGGCGAGCGCGGCGCGGATCTGCTCCAGCGTCAGCCCGACCTGCTGCGCGACGCGGATGAAGGCCACCCGCCGCAGCGCCGCACGCGGATAGCGCCGCCGGCCCGCCTCGCTGCGCCCGCCGTCGAGCAGGCGCTCCGCCTCGTAGTAGCGCAGCGTGCTCGCCGGCACGCCCGCGCGTTTCGCGAAGGCGCCGATGGGGATCCAGTCGGACTCGTGGAGTCGGGGCGGCGAGGCAGGAGTGGGCATGACGGCGCGGATGCGATGAGGTGGGATCCTGGGCTTGACTTCAAGTTGACTTTAACTTGCATAGTGCCTTCCACACAACCACTGCGATCCTCACGCCATGACCTCATCCGCCCTCGCCATCGCGCCTGCCGCCGACACCCTCCCGACCGCGTCTACCCGCCGCCGGGCCGTCCTGCATGGCCTGCTCGACGACAGCCTCGTGCACACGCCCGAATACAGCGCCGGCATGGCCAGCCACCTGCCGATGGCATTGGCGGCGCTCGACGGCCTGGGCGCCGACGAGGCGCAGATGCGCCGCTTCTACGCCAGCTATGCGCGCCGGCTGCCTCGCGGGGCGAGCGCGGACGGTCGCGAGGTCGCGCCCGCGCCCGTGGTCGACGGCGACTGGCAGTCGCTGCGCGGCCGCATCGAGGCCTTCGACGCGCTGCGCCTCTTCTTCGCTCAGGCGATCGCACGACGCGGCGCGGACGCGGTGCTGCGCGACGCCGTGCCGGCGCTCGCCGACGGCAGCGCCGGCGCCGCGTTCCACGGGCCGATCCGCGTGGCGCACGCCGTCGAATCGGTGCATGCGGGCGAGCTCGCCGCGGCGCTCGCGTACTGGGCCGCGCGCTGGGTGCCGCTGCCGGCGCCGAGGCCCGCCATGACGCGCATCGCTGGCGCCGGCGCCTGGCTCGACGCGATCGATGCACGCCGACGCGAGTTCGATGCCGAGTGGCGCGCGTCCGCGCCGCTGATCAGCGAACGCATGCAGCAGGCCGCGCGGACGCCGCCGTACATCGAGCTGGCGGGCGCGCTCCACGTCGACGGCGTCGACCGCGACGCGCTGCTGCTCGACCTCGCGCGATCGGCGGCCGCGCGCTACGCGGCGACCGGCAACTTCACGGTGTTGCACATGGCAACGGCGTCGCGCGCGTTGCGCGTGCTCGCCGCGTGGCTGCCGGCGCGCGCCGACGCGCTCGCGCCCGTGCTCCACGCGGTCGCTGCCGCCGACTTGGCCGCGCGCGCCACGCCGCTGCAACGCGACGTCGCCGAACCGCTGCCCGGTTGGGCCGACGTGCGACGCCTTGCCTGCGCGAGCGACGACGACCACGTCATCAAGCTGGTGCACGCGATGGCGGTGCAGGCCGCGGACGCGCCGGACGACGACGCCTGGCTGGCGGCGGCGCGCACTGCCGTGCTTCGCTGAGACGCAGCGGACGCCCCATTGGCGCGACGCGTCAGGCCGAGTTGCGGCCGGCCATGACGCCGCCGTCGACGTCCCAGATCGCCCCCGTGACCCAGGCAGCGCGCTCCGACAGCAGGAAGGCGACGGCTTCGGCGACGTCGCCCGGGGTGCCGATCCGACCGATCGGATGGAAGGCGTTGAAGCCTTGCAGGACGTCGTGGACGGCGTCGCGCGCGATGAATCCTTCGTAGATCGGTGTCGCCACGACGGCGGGCGACACCGCGTTGACACGGATGCGCAGCGGCGCCAGCTCCATCGCGAGGTGCTGCGTCAGCGCGTGCACGCCGGCCTTGGCCATCGAGTACGCGGAGGACGGCGTGGCCTGGATCGCCTGGCGCGCCCACATCGAGCCGATGTTGACGATGGCACCGGGGCGCCGCGCGGCCGCCAGGCTGGCCGCGACGTGCTGCGTGACGAAGAAGATCGCGCGATTCAGCGCCTGGTATTGATCGTAGTCGGCGGCGCGATGCTCGAGGAACGGCTTCGGCGCGAAGACCCCGGCCGAGTTGACGAGCAGGTCAATGTCGGCGTGGTCCCGGGCGAGCGTGTCGACGAGGCGCGCGACGTCGTCGGCATTGGACAGGTCGGCGGTCAGCGCCACCGCGTCGCCGAGCGGCGCTAGGCCGGCGAGCGCCTCGGCGGCCTTCCCGGCATGCCGGCCGACGAGGACCGCGCTGCCGCCGCGTTCGAGCACGAGGCGCGCCGTTTCGAGGCCGATGCCGCTGGTGCCGCCGACGACGAGCAGCTTGCGGCCCTTGAATTCCTGGTTCATGTTGAAGTCCTTTCGAGTTAACTACCTACCGGTTGGTAGGGTGTGGAGTCAAATGCGCAATTGAAAGCGCAATTGAAAGCGCATTTGAAAGCGCATTTGAAAGCGCGGTTGAAATGCGATCGAAAGCTCGCCTGGATGAAAACGCCTGCGCTGCGCGGCCGGTCAGGCCAGCACGAGGGCCAGAACGGTGCGGCCGATCTCCGTCGGGCCGTGCAGGCCTTGCGTGCCGCGCCCCATCACCATCGCGCCTTCCAGCGCGCCGAGAAACGCCGCGGCGAGCGCTGCCGCCGCGGGCTTGCGGCGCAGCAGCCCGGCGTGTTGCCCGTCGGCGATGGTGGTGGCGAGCCAGTCGAGATTGACGCGGAAGAACTGGTCGACCTGGGCGACGACCTCGGCCGGCAGGGAATCGGACTCGGCACCGAGCATGCCGCAGACGCACAGCCGCCGCTCCTGCGCGAAGGTGCTCGCGAACAGCTCCGCATAGGCCTTGAGCTGCGCCGTCGCCTTGCCGTGGCTGGCTGCGATGCGCGCGAGTTCCGCGCCGAAGCGATCCGTGTAGCGCTCGACCACCGTGCAGACGAGATCCGACTTGGTCGCGAAGTGATGGTGCACGCTGGGCTTCTTGATGCCGACCTCGACGGCCACGTCGTCGATCGAGAAGCCGCTATAGCCCTGGCGCTGGATCAGGGCCTCGGCCACGTCGACCACGCGGGAGGCGGTCGGCGAGAGTTCGCTGAAATGCTTCATGGCAGGAGGCTGGAATCGTTCTGATAACTACCTACCGATCGGTAGGCGATGGCGCATTCTGTGCGAAGCGGGGCGTGTGCGTCAACACTCGCCGCATTGGCCCTGCACGGCGAATGTGTCGGTGCCGCGCGTCCGGTGCGCGTTCAGTCCGCCAGGAACTCGCACAGCAGTCGATGGAAATGGTGCACGCCGCGTTCCTTCGTCGGCGAGTAGCGCCCGTGCGTGTAGAAGCGCGACTGCACGCCGCGCTGCACCTGCTGCACGACTTCCTCGTCCTCCATCTCCACCTGATCGAGCCCGTTGCCCGCGCCGTCGCCGAGCTTGCCCGCGTCCCACACGTAGCTGCGGAACAGCACGCGCGTCTTGTCCATGCCGCGCGGCTGCACGATGTTGACCGACAGTCCCCACGGATAGAAATTGAGCATCAGGTTCGGGAACACCCAGTAGTAGTACGCCGCGACGCGCTCGCCGTGGTCGGGCGACGACGGCGGCAGCTCGAACGCGAGTTCGCCGTCGCGCGCGCGGGCGAACTGCAGGTTGGCGCGGCGGTGCAACTCGTAGTCGTAGCCGTCGAAGCTCAGCACCTTGTTCAAGGCCGGATGGATGAACGGGATGTGCAGGCCCTCGAGGTAGTTCTCGACGTACAGCGCCCAGTGCGCATCGATGTCGAAGCTGCGATTGCGCGACGGGTCGTGCACGAAGTCCTGCAGCGGCATCCACGCGAGGCGGCGCGCGATGTCGCCGATGAACGCGTCGAGCGGCGCCGCCGGATCGACCGCCGCGAAGGCCTGCGTCCCGAGCGTGCCGAACGCGACGTTCGGCAAGTGGTCGGACGCCGACGGGAAGTTCTTCGCGCAGCCGAACTCCGGCATGAACGTCATCTGCCCGGCGAGGTCGAAGCGACGCGAGTGGTAGCCGCAGCGGATCTGCTCGGCACGGCACGCCTGCCTCACGAGCAGGTTGCCGCGATGGGTGCAGACGTTCGACAGGCAGCGCAACGCGCCCGCGCCGTCGCGCGCCAGCAGCAGCGGCTCGTCGAGGCAGCCGGGCAGCATGTCGCGCGGCGAGAGCGAGCCGGGCAGGGCGACGTCGTCGGTGTCGCCGATCCATTGCCAGGTGCGCGCGAAGACGCGTTCCTTCACGAGTTCGTACGTGGCCGGGTCGCGGTAGAACGAACTCGGGAGCGTGGTGGCGACCTCGATGTCGGGGTCGATGGCGTAGGGCGTGCGCAAGGTCGGGACTTTCGATCGACGGTGATGACGTCGGAGTCTGCCCGCTTTGCACCGCCGCGCCATTCGTCGCGACCCGATGTCGCGCCACGTCGGGCGCAGACGTCGCCCGAGGCCTATCGGCCGCTCGCGCAAACCGTCGAGGCCTTGATGCGAGCATTTTCGTGACGGAGTTGGCGTGTGCGCGACAGGCGGTTCTTGCGTGAAGCTTGCATCATCGACAATCCGGGCGGCGCGCACGGGCTGTCCTGCCCCGCGCCGATGCCGCGACCCGCGGGCCCGTTCCGGACTCGACGCGTGCATCGCGACACACGACAACACCCCAGGGAAATCACAATGAAGAAGATTGCACTCGCCGCACTGCTCGCGGCCGGCTTCGGCTTGGCTCATGCCGACGTCATCACGTTCGAGGGCGTCGCCACGTCCGCGTCGATCCCGGCCGGCTACGGCGGCGTGGACTGGTCGAACTTCTACACCCTCAGCGCGACGCCCGCGTACTACCTGCACAGCGGCTACATCCACGCCGCCGAGTCGGGCACGTACGTGGCCTACAACAGCGGCGGCTCGGCGGCGTCGATCTCCGCGACGTCGACCTCCGGCTTCGACCTGACGGACGGCTATTTCACCGCGGCGTGGAACAACGGCCTGAGCGTCACCGCCGCCGCGACGTTCGAGAACGGCACCCACGCCACGAAGACCTTCGTGCTGACCACGCAGTCCGCGACCGACGAGTTCTTCGACTGGCGCAGCCTGGCGTCGGTGCGCTTCACCAGCACCGGCGGCACGCCGCAAGCCGGCTTCAGCGGCAGCGGCACCCATTTCGCGGTCGACAACCTCGACGTGACGCCTGTGCCGGAACCCACGAACGTCGCGCTGCTGCTGGCCGGTGTCGGCCTGCTGGGCGTGGTCGCGCGTCGCCGTTCGATCTGACGCCATCCCGCGAGCGCCCCTGCGGCGCCCGCCGATGCGCATGAAGCCCCGCGCGGCCCGTCCGCCCGGGGCTTTTCTTCGACCGCGCCGGCGGCACGACAACGCGTGCAGGTGACGGCCTGCGGCGACACTGCGAACTCCGCGCCGCCGACCCGTCCATGACCCGCAGAAGCTCTCTTTCCAACGCGCGCCTGATGTTCGTGGGCGTGGCGCTCGCCTCCGGCGGCATCGCGTTCTACGTGCCGTTGATGCTGTCGACGGTCGGTCTCGCGCACTCGGGCGCGTGGGCGTCGGGCATCCTGTTCGGCACCAACCTCGGCCGGCTCGTCGGGTCGCACTTCGCCAGCCGGCATGGCGTGTTCACGCAGCGACGCGGCGCGATCGTCGGCAACATCCTGCTCGAAGGCGTCGCGTTGTTCTGCATGGCGTTCATCGAGGCGCCGTGGCTGCTGGTGGCCGTCGCGACGCTCGCGGGCCTGGGCAGCGGCCTGTCGTTTCCCGGCCTCAAGAACTACCTGCTGAAGCTGCGCGGCATCGCCAGCGCGCGCGTCTTCGCGGGGTTGTCGCTGGCGTTGCGTGTCGGGATGGCGCTCGGCTACCTGGCCGGCGCGCTGGTCGGGGCGAGCCACCTGACGGCGGTCTTCAGCGCGTTGCTGGCGATGTTCGTCGGCTATGCGGCGTTCATGAACGTCGCGATGCGCAGCGTCGACGCGCAGGCCGAGGCTGACATCGATGTCGATGTCGATGATGGCGCGTCCGCCGCTCGCCGCGACGAGCCGGACCGCGCGACCGTGCCGGACGCCGAGCCGCCGCGCCTGAACATGGCGCTGATGCTCGCGTCGAACGCGCTGTTCTGGTTCCTCACGATCCAGCCCAGCGTGACCATGAGCCTCTACGTGCCGCGCTACGTGCCGGCGCTGCCGGTGTCGGCGACGTACTGGGTGACCACGGTCACGATCCTGCTGCTGCAGATGCGCGTGACACGCCTGGCGCACGGCCCGGCGGCCCATCTCGCGTTCCTGCGCATCGGCATGGCCTGCATGGCCATCGCCTTCGCGACCATGGCGCTGGCCGGCGGCCACGTGGCGGCGGTGCTGGCCGCGGCGGTGCTGCTGGCCTTGTCGCAGGTGTTCTACGGGCCGTCGTTCGACGTGCTCGTCTCGGAGGACGCGCGCGTGCGCGGCCTGGACATCGGCAAGACGATGGCGCGCCAGCTGTTCTGGCAGAACCTCGGGATGATGAGCGGCAGCCTCGCGGCCGGTGCGCTGTTCGACGTCTCGGTCCGCAACGACATGCCGTCGCTGAGTTGGCGCGTGGCCGCGGTGGCGTCGTCGGCGATGTTGCTGGCGTGGAGTGTCGCCGCAGGGCGCCGGGCGAAGGCGCCGACCTTGCCTCGCTGATCAGTTCGGATTCGCGTACAGCGATTGCAGCGGATGGATCGTGCCCGTGCCGCAGCCGCCCGTGTCGGGCACCTCGACCAGGACGGTCTTGCCGGTCGCGACCGCCGTGAGTGCCACCGCGAACATCGCCTTGCCGGACGCGGTCGTCAGGCTGACGGAGTACAGGTTCGAGTTGCAGAACGTCGAGTTGTCGATGTAGATGTAGGCCGTTTCGTCACCCGCGTGCGCACGTGCCTGGAGCACGTGGACGGGCGGCGACGTGGGTTCGGCATAGGTGCCGGTGCAGGCGAGCGACAGCAGCGCTGCGGCGATGCAGCTCGAGATCAGGTGTTTCATGTGAATCGGCAATGTGAAATGTTGTCAGGCCCGACGCACGTCGATGCCTCCCTCTGAGTATCGAATCATAACGAAGCGGTCCAAGCCGCGGCAAGCGGCCTTTCAGGATCATTCCCTCTAGCGCCGAGGCCGCGAGCGCCTGATGGCGACAGCGACGATGCCGGCGCCCCGATCGAATAAGCACGAATGGTTTGATTCGTGGAGCGTCTGCGGGGTGCCGGCAAATACTGGCGGCGATGTCCAATGTCTCCCGAACTCCGCTCGCCGATCCTGGCGCGCTCCCGCAGTGGCGCACCTGGCTGCTGGTTCCGACGGTCTACGCGGCCTGGCTGCTGGCCGTGGTGGCCTGCAACGCGCTGGGGCCGGTCGTCGGTCCGGTCCTGGTCGTCCTGGCCACCTGCTGGTTCACCAGCCTGCAGCACGAGTTGATCCACGGCCATCCGAGCAAGAGCCGGCGAGTGAACCGCTTGATGGGGCTGGCGCCGCTCGCGGTCTGGTATCCCTATGAGCTCTACCTGCGCAGCCATCTCGCGCATCACCGCGACGAGCTGTTGACCGAGCCGGGCATCGACCCCGAGAGCAACTACATCGACGCCGCGGGCTGGCAGCGCCTGAGCCGTCTCTACCGACCGCTGTGGATCGCCCAGCGAACCGTCCTGGGCCGCTTCCTGCTGGGGCCGGCGATGGTCATCGTGCCCACGTGGCTGGACATCGTTCGACGGCCCCTGCGACGCGACTTCAGCCAGTCGCGATCATGGGCCGTGCACCTGCTGCTGGTCGGCGCGATGCTTCTTGCGCTCGACCGCTACGCCGGGATCGGGCCGCTGCGCTACCTGTTGACCATCGGCTATCCGGCGCTCGGCCTCGCGATGTTGAGGTCCTTCTACGAACACCGGCCTGCACCGCAAGCGTCTCACCGGGTCGTCATCAACGAGGCGGGCCTGTTCTGGCGCATCCTCTATCTCAACAACAACTACCACGCGGTGCATCATGAGCGGCCCGACCTGCCGTGGTATCTCGTGCGGCGCTTCTATCTCGAGCACCGCGCCGAGGTCTTGAGTCGCAACGGCGGCTTCGTCGTCGCGGGCTATCTGCCGCTGATGAAACGCTACGCGACGAAGGCCGTCGATTCGCCCATCCACCCGATTCAAGCCGGACGCTGATGCGCATTGCCTCGTTGCCGATGTATGACGCCGACCCTGAGGCCGTCGATGCCTGGTGGCGCGCCATCTCGCAGGCGCTGCGCGCGCAAGGCGTGGGCGATGTCCCGGCGGGCCTCGACAAGCCCGTGGAACTCGACGCGCACTGGCGCGATCCGCGGCTGCTGCTGAGCCAGACCTGCGGCTATCCCTTGGTGACGGCGTTGCTGCCCGACGTCCAGGTCGTCGGCGCCTTCCGCTACACCGCGCCCGGATGCTCGGGGATCGAGTACCGAAGCGAACTGGTCGTGCGGGTCGGCGACGCCGAGGCTCTCGAAGGCTACCGTGGACGCCTCGCCGCCATCAACTCGCCGGACTCGCATTCCGGCTGCAACGCGTTGCGCGGCCTCGTCGCGGCGCTGGCCCGCGACGGAACGTTCTTCGCGGACCACCGGGTCACCGGCTCGCACCGGAACTCGCTCGCCGCGCTGCGATCGGGCGCCGCCGACATCGCGGCCATCGACTGCGTGAGCCTCGCGGGGTTTCGTCGCCGCGAGCCGGACTTGCTCCGTGGCCTGCGCGTGGTGGGCTCGACGGCGTCGGCGCCCGGGCTGCCTCTGGTCACGTCCGGCAGCACCTCACCCGAGGAACTGGCCGCGCTGCGCCGCGCGCTCCACGCGGCGTGCAGCGATGCCACCGTCGCCGATGCGCGCGAGGCGCTGTTCATCGGCGGCTTCGAGTCCGTGTCCGCCGAGGTCTGGAGGGTGATCGACGATGTTCGCCGGGCAGCGATCGGCGTCGGTGCATGCTTCGAGCCGGGTGCCGACGAGGCCTGACCGACCGACCGACCGACCGACCGACTGGCCGGCCGGCCGACGGGCGTCGTCGTCCACAACGAAAAAGGCGCCCGAAGGCGCCTTGGACATCACGATGGTGCGGTCACTGCTTGTCGACAGCCGGTAGCTGCTGGTCGACGGCCTCTCGCAAGGCCTTGCCCGGCTTGAAGTGGGGCACCAGCTTTTCAGGAATGGTGACCTGCTCGCCGGAGCGCGGGTTGCGGCCCACGCGCGGCGGGCGCCGGCTGATCGAGAAGCTGCCGAAGCCGCGGATCTCGATGCGGTGTCCGCGCGCGAGCGCGTCGGACATCGCGTCGAGAACGGTCTTCACTGCGAACTCGGTATCGCGGACGGTGATTTGGGTAAATCGTTCCGCGAGCTGAGCGACGAGGTCGGACCGTGTCATCGAGACTTATTCCTTGTTGCCGCCATCGAGCTTGGCGCGCAGCAGGGCGCCCAGGCTCGTCGTGCCGGCGTTCTCGCGCTCGTTCGAGCTCGAGATGCGCTGCATCGCTTCTTGCTGGTCGACGTTGTCCTTGGCCTTGATCGACAGCTGGATCGAACGCGTCTTGCGGTCGACGTTGATGATCATGGCGTTGACTTCGTCGCCTTCCTTCAGGATCGAGC
>FTDG01001747.1_pt1 | contig 10346 bp, 11 predicted proteins | sample 1639751 | NCBI WGS metagenome assembly FTDG01 (sample SAMEA3914869, study PRJEB12502) | metagenome | biome: forest; material: soil | place: USA | collected 2012-03-12 | depth 0.1 m
AGCCTGGCCGAGGAATGGCAGCACCTGATCTTCGCCTATCTCCGGGGCCGCGCGAATTTGCAGCGCGTGATCCTGCTCGTCGATGCGCGGCGCGGCGCGATGGACACCGACCGCCAGGCGATGGACATCCTGGACAAGTCGGCCGTCTCCTACGCCGTGGTGCTGACGAAGATCGACCAGCTCTCTCCGCCGGAACGCGTCGAGGCGGAAACCCGCATCGCCGAGGAGGCCCGGCGCCACACCGCGGCATACCCTGAGGTCTTCGCGACCTCGGCGCTGAAAAGCCTCGGCCTCGAGGCCCTGAAGGCCCACCTCGCGGCGCTGGCCGCATAGGGGCCTTTGCGCTATAAGGCCTTGAATTTCCGGGAACGCGAGGTCCATGGCGCTGCAGGACGACGTCGGTCAGGATCGCAACCTGCGCGTCATGGCGCGCTGGCGGTCGACGGCGCGCATCCTGGTCGAGGCGCTGCCCTACATCCTGCAATATGACGGCAAGACCATCATCGTGAAGTATGGCGGCCACGCCATGACCGAGGGCGTGACCGAGGACTTCGCCCAGGACATCATCCTGATGAAGCAGACCGGCATGGACCCGGTCATCGTCCACGGCGGCGGGCCGCAGATCGGCCAGATGCTCGACCGCCTCGCGATCAAGTCGAGCTTCGTCGACGGGCTTCGCGTCACCGACGAGGCCGCGATCTCGATCGTCGAGATGGTGCTGACCGGCTCGATCAACAAGCAGATCGTGAGCGGCATCAACGCGGCCGGCGGGCGCGCCGTCGGCGTCTCGGGCAAGGACGGCAATTTCATCGTCGCGCGCAAGCTCGAGCGCATGAAGATCGACCCCACCACGCTCGAGAGCAAGCCGGTCGATCTGGGCTATGTCGGCGTGCCGGACAAGATCAGTCCCGAGGTCATCCGCCGCATCATGCAATCCGACCTCATCCCGGTGATCGCGCCGATCGGCGTGGGGCCGAAGGGCGAGACCTACAACATCAACGCCGACACGGTGGCGGGCGCGGTCGCGGGCGCGATGCAGGCCGAGCGCCTGGTCCTTCTCACCGACGTCGAGGGCGTGCTCGACCAGGACGGCAAGCTGATCCCCAAGCTCTCCATCGCCGAGGCGCGCGCGCTGATCGAGGACGGCACGATCCGCGGCGGCATGATCCCCAAGATCGAGACCGCGATCGACTCCATCGAGGCGGGCGTGAAGGCCGCCGTCATCCTGAACGGCCGCATCCCGCACGTCCTCCTCCTCGAGCTCTTCACCGAGCACGGCGCCGGCACGCTGATCACCAGAGAATGAGAGCTGCGATTGCCGGATTGGCGCTCGGCGCGCTCGCCGCTTTTCCCGCGCAGGCGGGCCTCAAGCTCTGCAACCGCACCTCCTATATCCTCTACGCCGCGACGGCGTATTCGGAGGGCATCAATGCGCTCAGCCAGGGCTGGACGCGCATCGTGCCGGGCACCTGCCAGACCGCGATCAAGGAGCCGCTGAAGGCGCACGGCTATTTCGTCTATGCGCGCAGCTCGCTCGGCCATTCCGGCGCGACGCGCGCCTGGGGCGGGCCGCAGAAATTCTGCGTGAAGGATGCCGATTTCCAGCTCCGCGTGCCCTTGGCCGCCGCGCGCTGCCCCGAGGACGACACGTTCGACCTGCCCTTCGCGGGCGTGGAGACGAAGAAGGCGCAGTCCTGGACGATGACCCTCGACGAGACCCCGGCCTATGCGTCGATGAAGGACGCGGAAGCCGCGGGCCTCAAGCGCCTGCTCCGCGACGAGGGCGCCAGGATCGCCACTCTCGACGCCAAGCCCGACAAGGCGGCGGACGCGGCGCTGGCCGCCTTCCGCAAGCGCCTCAACATGGCGGCAAACGCGAGCCCGTCGGACCTGTTCGACGCGCTCGAGACCGAGGCGCTGAAGACGACCGCGCCGCACGGCTATGCGGTGTGCAACGACACCGCCAAGCCGATCTGGGTCGCGCTCGCCGGACAGACGGGCGGCAAATGGTTCTCGCGCGGCTGGTGGCAGATCGCGCCGTCGGGCTGCGCCAAGGCGATCACCGAAGCGCTCGCGACCGACAAGATCTACCTGCTTGCCCAGACGCCGGGCGGCGTGCCCATCGTCTACGGCGCGCAGAAATTCTGCGTCACCAATGTCGAGTTCGACATTCAGGGCCGCGGCAATTGCGCGGCGCGCGGGCAGACCGAGACGGGCTTCGCGGAGACGCAAGTGAAAGGCCTCGCCGGCTTCACCGCGCATGTGAGTGAGCACGGCCTCGTCTATATGCCCAAGGTCTATTCCGGCACGCCGAAATAGCTGAGATGCCAGCGCATCTCGTCCTCGCTCAAGGGAAAGCGCACGCCGTTGCGCGCCGGCAGGAGCTCGTCGGTCGGCAGCTTCATCACGAAGCGCTGGATCTTGAACGCCGTGCGCATGGTGAGGCCCGCGCGCCAGACCAGCGCGGTCACCGGCTTGGCCGAGCGCGCGGCCAGGATGCGGCGCACGACCTCGTCCGACAGGCGCGCGAGCCTGGCCAGCGCCAGCACCACCGTCTCGCGCCGCGCCGCCTCCGCCGCCGCCTCGACGAAGGCGTCGTCGAGGTGCCCGCCCTTTGCCGCGCGCGCGACCTCGTCGGCCGCGTTCCGCGCCAGGGCCGTGGGCTCTTCGTCCGCGTCGAGGCGCGTGCGGACCTGGCGCGAGAGGTGATGCGCCGTCTCCTCGTCGAGGCCGCGGCGCTGCGTCAGGAGCTCCACCAGCTCGGCGCCGACGAACGCGGCGAGCCGCCGGATCGCGCGGCGCGAAAGATCGACGCGCAGGACCAGCGCCTCCTGCCATTGCGCGATCTGCTCGGCCTGGTCGGCGAGCGCATCGAGCGTCTGCTCGCGGATGTCGGCGTTCGGGTTGGCCAGCAGGGCGGCGATGGCGGACACGTCGAGCGACGAGACCACCGCATCCGACACGCCTGCGCTGACCGGCCTGCGCCGTGCGACGGCCGCCAGCACCGCCTGCACCTTGCTCTCGGCGATGATCTCGATCAGGTCGGCATCGGAGAGCAGCGGCGAATATTCCAGGATCGGCACCGAGACGATGGTCTCCGCGTCGCGCGCCAGCGCCTTCACCAGCGCCGCGGGCACGCAGTCGAGCCGCTTGATCTCGTCGGCGACGATGGCGCGCACGCGCGGGAGCTGGTCGCGGGCGAGCCGCTCCAAGGTCTCGATGGCGAGCGCGCGGATATGCGCGGCCTCGGGCGCCGAGAGCCCCGGCATCAGGCGCGCGATCTTCCGCGCCAGCTCGGCGCGCACCTCGTCGTCCGTGTCGTCGGCGAGATGGCGGTTGGCGGTGGCGGGAGCGGCAAGATTGGCCGCGACGGCGCGGCGCGTGGCGGGCTCGCCCTCGCGCGCCAGATAGTCGAGCACGTCGGCGCCGGCATCGGTGCGGCAGGCGAGCTCGTTCTGGGCCGCGAGCGCGCGCGCCTCCAACAGGCGCAGGACGTGCTCGCGCCTGGGCAGGGAAGCGGCCTTTTCGCGCGTCTCCGCCATAACGGTCTCCGGCGGCAATGGTGCGGCGGCGCGCCATAACCGCGCCTTAAGGGACATGGTTGAGGAAAGGTTGCGGCGCTTGCGCGGCGACGGACCTTCGCCCATGGTCCGGCCATGTCCGCACAGGCCGCCACGCTCGAGACGAGGCCCGACTTCCGCCATGTGGAAGCCTGGATCTTCGACCTCGACAACACGCTCTATCCGGCGAGCTGCGATCTCTTCGCCCAGATCGACGCGCGGATGACGCTGTATGTGGCGGCGCGTCTCGGCGTGCCGGCCGACGAAGCGCGGCGCATCCAGAAGGACTACTACCGCGACCACGGCACGACCTTGAACGGGCTGATGACGCGCCACGACGTCGACGCGGAAGACTTCCTCGCCCATGTGCACGACATCGACCTGTCCGTGCTGGCGCCGGACCCCGCGCTGGCCGCGGCGCTGGCGGGCCTGCCAGGGCGGCGCTTCGTCTTCACCAATGGCTGCCGCAACCACGCGATCCGCGTGCTCGACCGCACGGGGCTCGGCGCCCATATCGACGACCTCTGGGACATCCGCACCATCGGCTTCCGCCCGAAGCCCGACCCGGGCGCCTATGACGCCGTGGTCGCGCGCGCCGCCATCGCGCCCGGGCGCGCCGCGATGTTCGAGGACGTCGCGCGCAACCTCGTGCCGGCGCGCGCGCTCGGCTGGACCACGGTGTGGCTCGACAACGGCTCGGTGTGGTCGAAACAGGGCCCGACCTTCCCGGTGGTGGAGACGCGCCACATCGACCACACGATCGAAGACCTCACGCATTTCCTCGGCCGGATCAGGACCTGACGACCATGAAGATCATCGACGACGCCTGGGAAAACCGCGAAAGCTTGAGCCCTGCCACCACCGGCCCAGTGCGCGACGCGGTCGAGCAGGCGCTCGCCGATCTCGACGCCGGGCAACTGCGCGTGGCCGAGAAGATCGCCGGCCAGTGGCACGTGCATCAGTGGCTGAAAAAAGCGGTGCTGCTGTCGTTCCGGCTGAACGACATGCGCCTGGTCGAGGGCCATCCCGGCAATTGGTGGGACAAGGTCGAGAGCAAGTTCGCGCGCTGGAGCGAAGCGGAGTTCCGCGCCGCCGGCTTCCGCGCCGTGCCGGGCGCGATCGTGCGCCGCTCGGCGTTCGTGGCGAAGGGCTGCGTGCTGATGCCCTCGTTCGTCAATGTCGGCGCCCATGTCGGCGAGAACACGATGGTCGACACCTGGTCGACGGTCGGCTCCTGCGCGCAGATCGGCCGCAACTGCCACCTCTCCGGCGGCGTGGGCATCGGCGGCGTGCTCGAGCCCCTGCAGGCCGCACCCACCATCATCGAGGACGATTGCTTCATCGGCGCGCGCTCCGAGGTCGCGGAAGGCGTGATCGTGGGCGAGGGCTCGGTGCTTTCGATGGGCGTGTTCCTGACCGCCTCGACCCGCATCGTCGACCGCGCGACGGGCGAGATCTTCCGGGGGCACGTTCCGCCCTATTCCGTCGTCGTGCCGGGCGCGCTGCCGCAAGGCGCCGACCGGCCCGCGCTCTCCTGCGCCGTCATCGTCAAGCGCGTGGACGCGCGCACCCGCGCCAAGACCTCGATCAACGAGCTGCTGAGGGACTGACGTGACGCGGCTGTTCTCCCTCCACGGCCGCAGCGGGCGCCGGAGCTTCTGGCTCACCGTCTCGGGATGCGTCGCGATGCTCTGCATCCTGCTGGCGGCGTTCTGGGTCTATGCGCTGACGATCCCCGGCCAATACGAGGACGGCGGACCGACGCCGTTCCCGAAGGGTCCTCTCGGCATCGTGGGCGCGCTCGTCTGGTTCGCGCTTCTGGCCGCGACGTTCGCAGCCCTGTTCGCGGCGGCCGTGCGGCGGCTGCACGACCGCGCGATGAGCGGGTGGTGGGTGCTGGTCTTCCTCGTCGCGCCCAACCCGCTCTATGGGCTCGGGGAATACGTGGCGGAGACGACGTACGACATGGCGATCCCGGCCACCTTGCTCAGGATCGCAGCGCTGGCCTTGACGGCCTGGGGCGTCGTCGAGCTCGGCGTCCTGCCGGGACGCGCGCGCTATTCCTTGTAGAAATACGCGCCCGCCAGGGTCGCGGCCACGATCTCCGCCAGGCCGACCCCAACCATCATCAAGGTCATGCCCATCGGATAGATGCCCATGATCGTCGGCATCGCGTCGACGAAGATGTAGGCCGTCACCCAGGTGAGCAGCGCGGCGACGATCGCCGTCATGGGACCCGCGCCGAAGCGCGGGCGGATCGCGGCATAGGTCCACACCGCGACCAGGCCTTGGAGGAAGCCCAGCACCTGGAAGATGACGATCTCGTTCATGCCGAGCGCCGGACGGCTGATCGACTTCATCAGCGCCGGCCACTGGTCGGCGAGCAGCACCCCGTTCAGCACGTATTCGAAGACGTTGATGACCACGCCGGCGATGAGGCCGCCGATCAGCACGCGAACGAGATTGATCCTGCCCATGTCATCCCCCGAGAACAGCCGCGTTCATCCTGCCACAATCACGGCTTCGCGGCCACCATCTGCGCCAGGGTCTCCGCATCGACGCCGAGCGCCTGGACGATGGGCCCGAACGCGGCCATCTGCGCCAGGCCGCTCGGCCCCGCCGTGAGCCCGCCATCGACGACCAGCGCATGGCCGGTGACGAAGTCCGATCCGTCGCTCGCCAGATACAGCGCGGCCTCGGCGATGTCGCGCGGACGGCCGCCGCGCGGGATCGGCTGCGCGCTGCCCGCGGCGTCGGCGATGGCGTCGAGCCGCGTCTCGGCAAGCTGGCTGGGCACGCCGAACGCACCCGCGAAGATATTCGTGGCGATCAGGCCCGGGCAGATGCAGTTGACGCGGATGTTCGACGGCGCGAGCTGCACCGCCGTCACCCGCGTCATGTGCACGATCGCGGCCTTGGCGATGGAATAGAGGATCGGGCCGTAGCCCGCCTGCAGCCCCGCCACCGACGCGGTGGTGACGATGGAGCCTCCGCCCTGCGCGCGCATCGCGGGCACGGCGTATTTCATCCCGAACAGCGCGGCGCGGACATGCAGATGCATCACCGCGTCGAAGCCCTCCGCGGTGACGCCGTCGGCCGGGTCGCGGGCGCCGCCGGTGCCGGCATTGTTGAACAGGCAGTCGAGCCGGCCGAATTCCGCCGTCGCCGCCGCGATGGCCGCCGCGATGTCGGCCTCGCGCGAGACGTCGCAGCGCACATAGCGGGCGCGGCCCTTGTGGGCTTCCTCGATGCGGGCGCCCTTGTCGTCCTGGATGTCGGCGGCGATGACGCGCGCCCCCTCCGCCACGAACAGGTCCACCGTGCCGCGGCCGATGCCGCTCGCCGCCCCGGTGACGACCGCGACCTTGCCTTCCAACCGTCCCATCCAAATCGCCCTCAAATAATGCCCATCATCCCGCATGTTGTGGAAAGCGCAACGGGATGCCTAAATCGCAGCCCATGGATGCCCCCGATCCCGTCGCCCTCGCCCAGGCCTTGATCCGCTGCCCGTCGATCACGCCGAAGGACGACGGCGCGCTGGCCGTGCTCGAGGCCGCGCTCGCGCCCCTGGGCTTTCAATGCCACCGCCTGCGCTTCGAGCACGAAGGCACCGCGCCGGTCGACAACCTCTACGCAAGGCTGGGCAACGAGGGCCCGAACTTCTGCTTCGCCGGCCACACCGACGTCGTTCCGCCCGGCGACACGGCGTTGTGGCGCCACGACCCGTTCGCGGCGGAGATCGTAGACGGCACGCTCTACGGCCGCGGCGCCGCCGACATGAAATCCGCCATCGCCGCCTTCTCAAGCGCCGCCGCGCGCTTCGGCCGGCCGCAGCGCGGCTCGATCAGCCTGCTCATCACGGGCGACGAGGAAGGGCCGGCGATCAACGGCACGCCCAAGCTGCTCGCCTGGCTGGAGCAGCGCGGCGAACGGCTCGACCATTGCATCGTCGGCGAGCCGACGGCGACCGCGCGGGCCGGCGACACGCTCAAGATCGGCCGCCGCGGCTCGGTCACGACGCAGGTGACGGTCAAGGGCATACAGGGCCATGTCGGCTATCCGCACCGCGCGCGCAACCCGATCCCGGCGATGGCCGCGTTGATCATGCGGCTCTCGACGCTCCCCCTCGACGACGGCACCGCGCATTTCGAGCCGTCGGCGCTCTCCTTCACCACCGCCGATGTCGGCAACCCCGCGAGCAACGTGATCCCGGCGGAGGCGCGCGCGACCTTCAACATCCGCTTCAACGACGCGCATTCGCCGGCGTCGCTGACGCGCTGGATCGAGGGCGAGGCCGACGCGGTCGCGAGCGCCACAGGCTGCCAGATCGCGCTCGGCTTCACGGTGGGCGGCGACGTGTTCCTGACCGAGCCGGGCGACTTCACCGCGCTCGTCGCCGAGGCCGTCGCCGCGGTCACCGGCCAGGCGCCCGAGCTCTCCACCACCGGCGGCACCTCGGACGCGCGCTTCATCCGCAAGCACTGCCCGGTCGCGGAGCTGGGCCTGCCCGGCGGGACGATGCACAAGGTCGACGAATGCGTGCCGACCGCCGAGATCGCGCGGCTCGCCGACATCTACCTCGCCATTCTCAAGCGCTATTTCCAGGCATGAACGACACGGCGATCGGCATCTTCGATTCCGGCATGGGCGGGCTCACCGTGATGCGCGCGCTGGCCGAGCGCCTGCCCAACGAGCGCTTCGTCTATCTGGGCGACACGGCGCGGCTTCCCTACGGCACCAAGAGCGCCGACACGGTGACGCGCTATGCGGTGCAGGCGGCGGCGTTGCTGATGAAGCGGCGCATCAAGCTGCTCGTCGTCGCGTGCAACACGGCGTCCGGCGTGGCGCTGCCGGTGCTGCAAGAGGCCTTCGCCGACATCGCCGTCGTGGGCGTGATCGCGCCGGGCGCCGAGGCCGCGCTGGCGGCCGCCCCCAACGGGCCCATCGCCGTGATCGCCACCGAAGGCACGGTCAAGGCCGGCGCCTACAGGCGCGCCATCCACGCGCGCGCGCCCGAGGTGCCGGTGATGCAGCAGGCCTGCCCGCTGTTCGTGCCGCTGGCCGAGGAAGGCCTCGTCACCGGCGAGATCGCGGAGCTGATCGCGCGCCGCTATCTCGAGCCCTTGATGGCCGAGCGGCCCGCCTGCCTCGTGCTCGGCTGCACGCATTATCCCGCGCTGAAGGACACGATCGCCAAGGTCGCGCACGTCCCGCTGGTCGACAGCGCGGCGACGACGGCCATCGCGGTCGAGAGGGCGCTCGCGGAGCGCGGATTGCTGCGCGACGGTCCGCCCGCGCCGCACGCCTTCCTCGCCACCGATGCGGCGGAGCGCTTCGCCCGCGTCGGGGAGATTTTCTTGGGAACCAAGATCGATCCCGCCCGGGTCGAGCTCGTCGATCTTCAATAGTCGACGCGCACCAGATAAAGCCCGTCCGGCGGCGAGACCGGTCCGCAGGCGCTGCGATCGCGGGCGTCGAGCGCGCGCTTCATGTCGCGCGGTTGCCATTTGCCCTCGCCGACCAGCTTCAGGCTGCCGACCATCGAGCGCACCTGGTGATGCAGGAACGAGCGTGCCGAGGCGTTGACGTGCACCTCCTCGCCCACGCGCGCGACGTCGAGGCGGTCGAGCGTCTTGACCGGCGATTTCGCCTGGCACTCGGCGGCGCGGAAGGTGGTGAAATCGTGCTGGCCGGTGAGCGTCTGCGCGGCGGCGTGCATCGCCTCCGCATCGAGCGCGCGCACCACGTGCCAGACATGGCCGGCCTCCAGCGCCGGCGGCGCGCGGCGGCAGAGGATGCGGAACAGGTAGTGCCGCCCGACCGCCGAGAAGCGCGCGTGGAACGCCGCGTCCACGACCGCGGCCTCCAGCACGACGCAGCGCTGGGCCTTGAGGAAATGGTTCAGCGCATCGCGCACCTTGTCGCCGGTGAAATCTTTCACGAGGTCGAAATGCGCAACCTGCCCCAACGCGTGCACGCCCGCATCGGTTCGGCCCGCGCCGGTCACCGTGACGCGCTCGCCCGAGAACGCCGCGATCGCGTCCTCGAGCGCGCCCTGGATCGAGGGGCCGTTGTCCTGCCGCTGCCAGCCGACGAACGGGGCGCCGTCATATTCGAGCGTCAGGCGATAGCGCATCAGCCGAGCGTCGTGGGCCGGAACCCGCGCAGCAATTCGTCGGCCGTCATCACCGACTTGCCCGCGCGCTGCACGCGCACCAGCCGCAGCGCGCCCTCGCCGCAAGCGACGGTGAGCTGGTCGTCGAGGACCGTGCCCGGGGCGCCGGAGCCCTGGACGGGCTCGGCATAGAGGATCTTCAGGCGCTCGCCGTTCGCGTTCGTCCAGGCGCCCGGAAACGGCGAGAGCCCGCGCACCAGGCAATCGATCTCGCGCGCGCTTTTCGTCCAGTCGATGCGCGCCTCGTCCTTCAGGATCTTCTTCGCATAGGTGACGCCGTCGGACGGCTGCGGCGTCTCGGCCACCGAGCCGCGCTCCAAGGCCGAGAGCGCGCGCGCCATCAGGTCGGCGCCGAGATGGGCGAGCGCGTCGTGCAATTCGCCATAGGTCTTGCGCGCGACGGCGACGCGCTCGGCCATCAGCACCGGGCCGGTGTCGAGGCCCTCCTCCATGCGCATCACCATCACGCCGGTCTCGTCGTCGCCCGCCATGATCGCGCGCTGGATCGGGGCTGCGCCGCGCCAGCGCGGAAGCAGCGAGCCGTGCAGGTTGAAGCAGCCGAGCCGCGGCGCGTCCAAAACGGCCTTCGGCAGGATCAGCCCATAGGCCAC
>FTDG01003362.1_pt1 | contig 10313 bp, 7 predicted proteins | sample 1639751 | NCBI WGS metagenome assembly FTDG01 (sample SAMEA3914869, study PRJEB12502) | metagenome | biome: forest; material: soil | place: USA | collected 2012-03-12 | depth 0.1 m
GCGGATCTGGCCGGTGTTCGAATCGATCTTGGGCTGGTAGTGCAGCGCGAGCTGCTTGCGCTCGATGGCCATGCGCAGCTCGCTCTGCAGGTTCAGGCGTTCTTCGCCGGCCTCGTCCATGCGGGCCTCGAACACGGCGCGCGTGTTGCCGCCGGCGCGCTTGGCCGCGTACATCGCGGCGTCGGCGCGGATCACCAACTGCTCGCGCTGGCCGTGGTCGGGGTAGACCACCACGCCGATCGACGCCGACACGTGCACGCGCCGCCCCTCGACCTCGAACGGCCGCGCGAGGCGCTTGATCAGCCGGTCGGCGAGCGCGGTGGCGTCGGCCACGCTGGCGATGCCTTCGGCCAGCAGCAGGAACTCGTCGCCGCCGATGCGCGCGACGGTGTCGTGGTCGCGGCCCGCGATGCGCAGGCGCCGCGCGGACTCCTGCAGCACGTGGTCGCCGGCGGCGTGGCCCAGCACGTCGTTGACGGGCTTGAAGCCGTCGAGGTCGACGAACAGCACGGCGAAGCGGTCGATCGCGCCGGCGCCGGGCCGGGCGGCCGCGCGGTCGCGCCGCTTGCAGGCCTGCGCGAGGCGGTCCTCGAACAGCACGCGATTGGGCAGGCCGGTCAGCGGGTCGGTCAGCGCGCGCTGCTTGAGCGTCTCGTTGGCGACCTGCAGCTCGTCGTTGGCGGCCTTGAGCGACGCGGCCAGCCGCGCGGTGCGCGTCTGCATGCGCGCGTCGAGCGCCGAGGTGAACAGCGTGAGCGTCAGCAGCAGCAGCGACGACACCGACACCAGCGCGCCCAGGCGCTCGCCGGTCAGGCCGTTTGCGCTCAGGCAGACGGCGTCGAGCGGGAAGTTCGCCGCGGCCATGCCGAGGTAGTGCATGCCGCAGATCGCCGCGCCCAGCACCAGCGCCGCCGCGAACTGCAGGCCGCGCTGGCGCCGGCCGCTGCGGAACCAGTGGAAGACCTTCAGCGCGACCGCCGAGGCGATCGTCGCCCACGCCACCGAGGCGGCCACGACGGGCTTGTTCCACACGATGCCCGGCGCCATGTCGAGCGCCGCCATGCCGGAATAGTGCATGGCGCAGATGCCCAGGCCCATCGCGCCGGCGCCCGCGGCCACGCGGCGCCAGTGCAGGTCGCGCTGCGTCGCGATGCCGAGCGCCAGCGCCGACACCGCCACGCCCGCGACCCACGACAGCAGCGTCATCGCCCCCGTGTAGCCGAGCGCGATCGGCAGGCTGAACGCCAGCATGCCCACGAAGTGCATGCACCAGATGCCGGTGCCCATGGCCACCGAGCCGCCGGCCCACCAGGCGCGCGCCACGCCGCGGTCGGGCGTGCGCACGCGCATCGCGAGGTCGAGCGCGACGTAGGAGGCGAAGCTGGCGATGAAGAACGACGCTGCCACCACGCGCAGGTCATAGGCCGGTGTGAGGAATTCCACGCCGAGGCTCCTTGAGGTGCAGCCGAACGGAGCGCACGAGGCGCGCTGTACGGTTCATCGGCAGGAACCCGCTCGACCTTGAGGCCGATGCGCCAACAATGTCACGCCGGCCGGAACAGCGCGACGTTGTCTTCCAGCCATTGCGGCACCGAGCGCGGCGCGCGGCCCGTGAGGTGGTCGACGGTCAGCGTGACCTCCGCCAGCGCCGAGTCGCGGAACACGCTGTCCAGCCCCAGCAGCAGGTTGGCCACCAGCTCGTTGGCGCCCGCCGCCAGCAGCGCGGCGCGATGCTGCTCGGGGCTGCGGTGCTGGTAGGTGACCGGGCGTCCGAGCAGCCGGGACAGCTCCACCGCCACCTGCGGCATGCTCCACGCGCGCGCGGCCGTCAGGTGGTAGGCGCGCTGCGAGCGCGCGTGGTCGTCGTCGAGCAGCGCCACCTGGGCGACCTCGGCGACGTCGCGCGTGTCGATGAAATTGACCCGGCCGTCGCCGGCCGCGCCGCCCCAGGCGTCGTGCGCGACGGCCGCGCCGGCGCGCGCGAGGATGTCGACGAAGGCCGAGGGCCGCAGCACGGTGTAGCCGACGTCCTGCGCGGCGAGATGCGCCTCGATCTGCATGTGCCAGTCCATCGGATGCAGGCGCGAGGGCGCGCCGAAGGTCGAGAGCTTGACGACGTGGCGCACGCGCGCCCGCACCGCGGCGTCGATCAGCGCGATCTCGTTGGCGACCTGGCGCGGCGAGGTGCCGTGCGCGACGAAGACGCGGTCGATGCCCTGCATGGCGGCGGCCAGCGTGGCCGGGTCGTCGAAGTCGACGCGCGCGACCTCCACGTCCGGCGCGAAGCGCTTCTCATCCGGCGCGCGCGTCAACGCGCGCAGCTGCACCGGCTGCCGGCCCAGGCCGGCCATCAGGGCCGAGCCGACGCGGCCGCTGGCGCCCGCGACGGCGACGCGCAGCGGACGGGACGTGGAAAGACGATTCTGGGACATGGTGCTTCCTTGGCGAGTATCATGGAACGATCGGTACAACATAATGGAACGATCGTTCCAGGTTGTCAAGCGAGGCACGCATGAGCGGAAAACCGCAATTCGACGAACCCGCGGTGATCGCCGCGGCCCTGGAAGTGTTCTGGCGGCACGGCTACACGGGCGCGTCGATCGCCCAGTTGACCGAGGCCACCGGCCTGTCGCGCTCCAGCCTGTACCAGCGCTTCGGCGACAAGGACGGCCTGTTCCAGGAAGCGCTGTCGGCCTACATCGACCGGCTGATGCAGCGCGCCGGCGCCATCGAGGCCGACTCCCCGCGCGCGCGCCTCGAGGCGGTGCTGCGCGATTTCCTGCCGCGCGACGCACGCTCGCGCAGGCCGCCCGGCTGCCTGCTGGCGCGCAGTTGCTCGGAGCTGGTCGACCTGCCCGCCGCCGGACAGGGCCTGGTCAACAGCGGCCTCAAGCGCCAGCGCGAGCTGCTCGAGGCGATGCTGCGCGAGGCCGTCGCCCGGGGCGAACTCGCCGCGGACGCGGACGTGTCGGCGCTGAGCTGGTACTACCTCGGCGTGGCGCAGTCGCTGCTGAACCTGCCGCAGGCCGGCGCGAGCCCGGCGGAGCTGCACGGCGTGGTCGACGCGGCGATGGCGGCGTGGCCGGCGCCGGTGCGCAGGAAGCGCTGAGCGCGCGGCGGATCACGCGAGCAGGACGGTCCAGCACGCCTGCATCGCCTCACACCCGTTACAGCTTGGCACGCGATTCCCCCAAACGGGTGGGCCCGTGGCGGATGCCCCCCTACCTATACTCGTCGCACGGACGTTGAGGAGGGTTTTCCCGACGTCTCTCGCGAAGCGCCTCGGCAGAAGGCCGCGCGCGGGATCGCCGACATGATGAATCAGGGAGCCCTCGTGGTTCGACTTCCGACCGAGAACCGGCGCGCCACGCGCCGTGCGCGACCGCCGGCGTCCGCCGGCCCGACCGACGACTTCGACGCGCGACAGCGCAGGCCGGCCCGCGCCGGCTGAGCTCGAAGACCGTCCCGCCCTTCCCCTTTTTTCGCAGCGACCAGCGGCGCCGTGCCGCGGGTGCTGCCCTGCCGCGCGACTTTCCATGCCCGATCCGAACCGCTTCCATTTCGACGAAGGCAGCACGCCGCTGCTGCCCGGCTACGAGGACCGCACCGTCAACAGCTTCGTGCCGGCCGACCCGCAGCGCGAGCCCAACCTCAGCATCGCGCGCGACCGCTTCGCGGGCGCGGAGACCTTGTCCGACTACGTCGCGCGCCAGGTGCTGCTGCTCAAGAAGAAGCTGCCCGGCTACAAGGCCTCGGCGCCGGCGCCGGTCGCGCTCGGCGGCACGCTGGGCGGGCTGGCGGTCGAGGCGAGCTACCGCAGCGGCGCGACCAGCGTGCACCAGCGGCAGGCGGTGTTCGCGGTGTCGGACGAGCGCGCGCTCGTCTTCACGATGTCCAGCCCGCGCGCGTTCGACGCCGCGGCCGACGCGCTGTGGCGCGCGTGGCTGGCCGGCTTCCGGCCCGCGGACGAGGCCTGAGCGATGGGAGAGGCCGCACGACTCGGCGACCCGATCAGCCACACCAGCGCGCTCGCCGGCTTCCTGGTCGGCGCGGTGCTGGGCATCGCGCTGATCGCCGCCGTCGCCTTCGCCACCGTCACCTGCGGCTTCGGCGCGGCCCTGCTCGCGGGCCTGGCGGCGGGCCTGGGCGCGAGCGCGCTGCTCGCGTTGGGAGAGGCGATAGGCAAGATGTTCTCGACCCCGACGGGCACGATCGTCACCGGCTCGCCCGACGTCTTCGTCAACGGCCGCCCGGCCGCGATGGCCATCGGCAGCGTGGCGGCCTGCGCCAAGGACGTGCCCGTGCAGATGGTGGCCACCGGCTGCGCGACGGTGACGATCAACGGCTTCCCCGCCGCCCGCAACGGCGACTCGATCACCTGCGGCGCCAAGATCAGCGACGGCTCGCCCGACGTGTTCTACGACGACAAGACCGTGCAGGTGCTGCCGGTGGCCGACGAGGTGCCGCCGTGGCTGCGCACGGCCGTGGGCTGGGCCTTCACGCTCGCCGGCCTGGCCGGCGGCCTCGCGGGCCTGGCGAGCAAGATGGGCGGCATCGGCCTGAAGGCGTTCACGCCGTGCGCGGCGAAGTTCATCGGCGGCTTCGTGATCGGCGAGGCGGTGAGCCGCTACGTGATCACGCCGGCCGTCAGCCGCGTCTACGGCGCGATCGTCGGCCATCCGGTGGACGTGACGACCGGCCGCAAGCTGCTGCTCGCCGACGACGAGACGGACTTCGTCGTGCGCAGCCCCGTCCCCATCGTGCTGGCGCGCTTCTACGCCAGCGACGTGGCCGAGGAGCGCAGCCTCGGCCGCGGCTGGGTGCTGCCGTGGGAGCTGCGCCTGCAGCGGCGCGGCGGCGTGCTCTGGTACACCGACGCGCAGGGCCGCGAGAGCAGCTTCGCGTCGCTCGCGCCGGGCGAGGTGTCGTTCGACCCGCGCGACCAGCGCTGGCTCGCGCGCACGCACGACGGCCGCCACGTGCTGCGCGACCTCGACGAGGTCTACCGCGAGTTCGAGCCGCTGGCCGACGGCGACGGCGCCACCGCGGGCCTGAAGCGCATCGAGGACCAGGCCGGCCAGTGGCAGGACTACGAGCGCGACATCCTCGGCCGCGTCTCGCGCATCCGCACCAGCGGCGGCCAGGAGGTGGTGCTGACCTATGCCGCCGACTCCGACCTGCTGCTGGCCGTGCACGGCGGCGACGGCACGCGCGGCGGGACGCTCGTCGAATACGCGTACGACGAGCACGGCCAGCTGGCTACGGTGCGCGACGCCAACGGCAAGGTCGTGCGCCGCTTCACCTACGAGCACGGCCTGATGGCCAGCCACACCGACGCGCTCGGCTTCGTCTGCCGCTACACCTGGGCGATGGTGGCGGGCGCGCCGCGCGTGGTGGCGCACGAGACCAGCGAGGGCGAGCGCCTCGAGTTCGGCTACGACCCGGCCGCGCGTTCCTCGTGGATGCGCGACGATCTCGGCCGCACGGCGCAATGGCACTACGACGAGCACCGGCAGGTCGTGGCCTGCGTCGACCTCGACGGCGGCCGATACACCACCGAGTATGAGGAACACGGCCTGCCCGCCGTGCTGCACCTGCCCGGCGGGCGCACGGTGCGCTTCGGCTACGACCCCGCCGGCCGCCTCGCGAGCGAGACCGACGCGCTCGGGCGCACGACGACCACCCGCTACGCGGGCGACGGCCTGCGCGTGAGCCAGCTCACGCTGCCCGACGGCCGTTCGTGGTGGACGGAGTACGACGTGCGCGGGCGCCGGCTGTCCACCACCGATCCGCTGGGCCGCGTCGAGCGCGACGAATACGCCGACGAGGCCACGCCGTGGCCGGTCGCGCGCGTGGACGCGCGCGGCGGCCGGCAGCGCCTGCAGTGGTCGCGCGCGGGCGACCTGCTGGCGCACGTCGACTGCTCGGGCCGCACCACGCGCTACGAGCACGACGCCGACGGGCAGCTCACCGCCGTCGTCAACGCGCTCGGCGAGCGCACCGAGTACACGCGGCGCCGCACCGGCGAGATCGTGGCCGTGCGCCGGGCCGACGGCTCGCGCGAGAGCTTCGAGCGCGACGCCGCGGGCCTGCTGGTCGCCCACCGCAACGCCCACGGGCACCTGCGCGAGTGGCTGCGCAACGCGCGCGGCCAGGTGGTCGAGGCCGTCGACCCCGCCGAGCGCGCGGTGCGCTACCGCTACGACGCGCGCGGCCGCCTGATGGAGCTGAGCGCGGACACGGGCGCCACGTTCCTGTTCGACTACGACGCCGGCGATCGGCTGACGACCGAGACGCGGCCCGACGGCATCGAGCGCCGCATCGGCTACGACGAGGCCGGCCACCTCTTGGCGGTCGGCACCACGGGCACGTCGGACGGCGCCGGCGCGCCGCGCCCGACCCGCGTGGCGCGCTTCGAACGCGACCTCGCGGGCCGCCTGCTGGCGCGCGTCGACGACACCGCGCGCACCGAATACGCCTGGAACGACGGCGACCGGTTGCTGGAAGCGGCGCGCGTGCCGAGCGCGCACGGCGCGGCGATCGGGGTGCAGCCCGACGCCGTGCACTTCGACTACGACGCGGGCGGCCGGCTGGTGGCCGAGCACGGCGCGAACGGCACGGTCGCCTACGAGCTCGACGAGCTGGACAACCTCGAGGCGCTGCAGCTGCCGCACGGCCAGCGGCTGATGTTCGCCGCCTACGGCTCGGGGCACGTGCACCAGATCGCCGCCGGCGGCGAGGTCGTCACCGACATCGAGCGCGACAACCTGCACCGCGAGGTGATGCGCACGCAGGGCCGCATCGCCGAGCGCACCGGCTACGACGCGCTGGGCCGCAAGCTGTGGCAGTCCATCGGCGATCCGTCGACGCTCGGGCCGGAGCGCGGGTGGCTGTGGCGCGGCTACCAGTACAACCGCGCCGGCGAGCTGGCGAGCCGGCGCGACGGGCGCCGCGGCACGACCGACTACCGCTACGACCCGGCCGGCCAGCTGCTCGGCCAGCGCGTGGCCGACTCGCTGACGCCCGAGCAGTTCGCATGGGACGCGGCGGGCAACTTGCTCGACGAGGTGGAGCGCCGCAGCCGCGGCCACGTGCAGGGCAACCGGCTGCGCATGTGGCAGGACCTGCGCTTCGACTACGACGCCTGGGGCAACGTCGTCACCAAGCGCAAGGGCTCGCGCCAGGTGCAGGCCTTCACCTTCGACGCCGAGAACCGGCTCCTGAAGGTGGTGACGAAGAACGCGCGCGCCGAGATCGAGACGCGCTTCGAATACGACGCGCTGGGCCGGCGCATCGGCCGCAGCGAGAAGACCGTCGAGGCCTGGGGCACGCGCACGAGCCAGGACTCGGTGCGCTTCGTGTGGCAGGGCCTGCGCCTGGTGCAGGAGGTCGACCCGGACTACGTGCGCAGCTACGTCTACAGCCCGGACGCGGCCTGGACGCCGCTGGCGCGCGTGGACGTGAGCAACGTCGCGGAGGTGCCGCAGGCGTTCCGCACGGCCGCGATGATCCGCCCGCGCATCCTGCACTTCCACACCGACCAGATCGGCACGCCGCAGGAAGTGACCGACGCCGACGGCCACCTGCTGTGGGCCGGCGAGCACGACGCCTGGGGCAAGCTGCGGCGCGGCGACGTGACGGCGCGCACCGAGCAGCCCCTGCGCTTCGCCGGCCAGTACGCCGACGAAGGCACGGGCCTGCACTACAACACCTTCCGCTACTACGACCCGGACGTGGGGCGCTTCATCAGCCAGGATCCGATCGGCCTGGTGGGCGGCGACAACGTCTACGCCTACGCGCCGAATCCGGTCGGCTGGATGGATCCGCTGGGCCTGTGGAACGGCGAGGGCGAACGCGATCTCGGCAAGTACCACGCGTTCCACGAGCACACGTTGACGCCCGACCAGTACAACCTGTCGGACCCCGAGCATTTCCGGCTCGGCAACGAGTCCGTCTACACGCGCGCGCAGACCGACCCGGCGTTCCGGCAGACGCTGCAGAAGAGCTACCCGGGCGTGCTCGAGCACGTGAGCCCGACGCGCAGCGGCCGCTTCCGCGGCTCGTCGCCGCCCGGCATGACCTGGCACCACGGCGACTCGCCGGGCTCGCTGAAGCTGGTGGACGCCAACGACCACGCGACCTTCCACAAGGTCTACCATCCGGACGGCACCGGCGGCAGAAACAAATGGGGCGGCGGCACCGGCTGCCGCTGAACTTCGGAGATCGGAGCGCTTGCAATGAAGAAGATCATCGGCATCCAGGCCCTGCTCGGCGAACGGGACACCCTGCCCCCGACGGGCTGGATATTCGTCGACAAGGACCTGGACAAGACCTCCCTCGCCGCACTCGACTCGGCGTCGTTCTACCTGCCCGAGGACGAGGACGACGAGTTCTACGGCGAGGACCATCTCGGCACCTGGCTGGAGGCGCCCACGTTCCGCCACGTGCTCGCGCTGCGCGAGAAGAACCTGGCGCGGCCGGCCGCCGCCGACTATGCGCGCGCGGCGATCCACTACATCGAGAAGGACGACTTCCTCGAGTGAGGCGGCCGCCGTGCGGGCGCGCGTGACGCCCGCGCGCGGCCGGCGAGGCACCGGGCGCCCGTCCCTCAGGGCGGGGTCGTCGACCCGCGCGCCGGCGGCGCCGCGGCCTTGAAGCAGCCGCGCACGTTCGACGCCGCCAGGCACAGCTGCAGCAGCACCAGCGCCCACGCGCCCGCGTGCCAGCCCCACGCGATCCACAGCACGTTGCTGGCCATGAAGGCCCAGAAGCCGAGCGCGCGCCGCCGCGGCGTCGTCGAGCCGACGAGCCACGAGGCGACGACCGTCACGACCATCGCGGGCCATTGCAAGGCGTCGAGTAGAACGGACGTGTCGAACATGCGGGCTGCGGCAATCGCGGTGAGCGGTCCGGGCAACCGCCATTCCCCGGGCGCGATGTGCCGCCGCGGGGGCTGGCCCGTCGCGGCCCGCTCGCGGCGCCACGCCGCTGAACGAGCGTGCAGCGGCGCAGCGCGCGCCGGGCGTGTGCCTTGCCGGTCGACGACTCGTGGCCGCGCCTGCCTGCCGGCACGCCGCGGCTCGCCCTCCTCAACTCCTGGATCGCTTCCACCATGAACACCGCCATCACTCCGTCGGCCGACGCCGCCGGCGCCAATCCCGTCACGCCCTTCCCGACCGCGCTCGGCGATCGCCCGGACGCGCGCACCGCGCCGCACGCGACGGCCGCGAGGGACATCAACGCGGCGGTCTCGAGGGACGCCGCGCCCAAGAGCGACGCCGCCGACGCGGGCGCCACGCCGGACCTGCTGCGTCGCGTGACGCAGGGCGCGCACGACGTCATCGACAGCCTGTCGGCCAAGGCGGCCGCGGCGCAGGGCAAGGTCGGCCAGGTGACCGGCGCCGGCGACGAGTGGATCTCCGCCGCGCGCGACGTGGTGCGCGAGCGCCCGCTGCTGGTGATCGCCGGCGCGCTGCTCGTCGGCGCCGGCCTCAACGCGCTGCTGTCCTCGCGCGGCGACCGCTGACGTCTTCAACCCCCCGCGCCCGCGCGTGACGCGCGGGCGCGCACCCGTCATCGGAGACCGTCGTGCCCCATTCGAACCCACCTGCATCCCCCGCGACACCCGGCCTGGGCTCGGCGGCCAGCACCATCGGCGGCCCGGCCTCCGGCATGGCGGCCGACCCTGCGTTCGCCGGCGACGGCCCGTCGGTCGGCGCGCTCGCGGCCAAGATGGCCGGCACGCAGGCGCTCGCCGCCGCGATGCCGTCGAACCCGCTGAAGCTGCACGACCACGGCCTGGACGCCGGCCACGCGCCGCAGGAAGGCCCGAGCGCCGAGCCGGCGGACGACGATGTCACCACCAGCACGCTCAGCGAAGTCAACGAGTCGGCCAAGGTGGGCTCGGGCGCCGTCGGCGGCCTGAACGCGACGGCCGGCCCGCTCGACGACGCGCGCGTCGACTCGAGCGGCCAGGCGCTGACGACCAACCAGGGCGTGCTCGTCGGCGACAACCAGAACTCGCTCAAGGCCGGGCTGCGCGGGCCCACGCTGCTCGAGGACTTCGTCCTGCGCGAGAAGATCTCGCACTTCGACCACGAGCGCATCCCCGAGCGCGTGGTGCATGCGCGCGGCTCGGCCGCGCACGGCTACTTCGAATGCGACCTCGCGCTCGGCGAGAGCACCAAGGCCGCGCCGTTCGCCGAGAAGGGCAAGCGCACGCCGGTGTTCGTGCGCTTCTCGACCGTCGCCGGCGAACGCGGCTCGGCCGACACGGCGCGCGACGTGCGCGGCTTCGCCGTCAAGTTCTACAC
>FTDG01000916.1_pt1 | contig 10312 bp, 2 predicted proteins | sample 1639751 | NCBI WGS metagenome assembly FTDG01 (sample SAMEA3914869, study PRJEB12502) | metagenome | biome: forest; material: soil | place: USA | collected 2012-03-12 | depth 0.1 m
ATCCTGGAGAACCGTTCGATGACCGCGCTCAGAAACCTTCGTATCGGCGCCCGCCTGGGCACCGCCTTTGCATTCCTGCTGATCACCCTGTGCGTCGTGGGCGGCTTCGGTGCGATGCAGACCGCCAGGATCAACGACAACGTCGTCGACATGGGCACCAACTGGCTGACGGCCGTCAAGCTGCTGGGCGACATGCGCGGCGTCGCCAGCGACATGCGGCGCGCGTCGCTGAGCCATGTGCTGGCGGCCGATCCCGAAGCGAAGAAGAAGCTGCTCGGCTCGCACGACACCTTCGCCGCCGCGATGCCCGCCGTGATGGCCGGCTACGAGAAGACCGTCCGCACGCCGGAGGAGAAGGCCTTGTACGACGCCGTCAAGTCGGCCTGGGCGAGCTTCCTGGAGGCCGACCACAAGACGATCGCGCTGTCCGACGCCGGCGAGGCCGGCCTGGCCGAGGCCCGCGCCCAGGCCGCCGGCCCGGCGCGCGATGCCTTCAACAAGTTCATCGCCGCGGTCAACGACGACACCAAGTACAACACCGACGGCGCCGATCACGCGATGCAGGCCGCGGCGGCCACGTACGGCAACGCGCTCGTGATGGACGGCGTGATCGTCGCGATCGCGGTGCTGGCCGGCGTCGTGCTCTCGATCACGATCACGCGCTCGATCGTCAAGCCGATCGGCGAGGCCGTGCAGCTGGCCGACACGGTGGCGCGCGGCGACCTCACGTCGCGCGTGCGTGCCGTGGGCAACGACGAGGTCGCGCGCCTGCTGGGCGCGCTGGGCCGGATGAACGACAACCTGGTCGGCATCGTGGGCCAGGTGCGCCAGGTCAGCGACAGCATCGCCACCGGCTCCAGCCAGATCGCCACCGGCAACGCCGACCTGAGCCAGCGCACGGAGGAGCAGGCGTCCAACCTGCAGCAGACCGCGGCGTCGATGGAGGAGCTCACGTCGACGGTGCGCAACAACGCCGACACCGCGCACAAGGCGGCCGAGCTGGCCGGCAACGCGAGCGCCGCGGCGCAGCGCGGCGGCGCGCTCGTGAGCCAGGTGGTGGGCACGATGGACGCGATCACCGGCAGCTCGCGCAAGATCGCCGACATCATCGGCGTGATCGACGGCATCGCGTTCCAGACCAACATCCTCGCGCTGAACGCCGCCGTGGAAGCGGCGCGCGCGGGCGAGCAGGGCCGCGGCTTCGCGGTCGTCGCCGGCGAAGTGCGCAGCCTGGCCAGCCGCTCGGCCGAGGCCGCCAAGGAGATCAAGTCGCTGATCGGCGCGAGCGTCGAGAAGGTCGAGGCCGGCGCGCGCCAGGTCGACCAGGCCGGCGCGTCGATGTCCGACATCGTGTCGCAGGTGCAGCGCGTCAGCCAGCTGATCGCCGAGATCTCCGGCGCCGCCGGCGAGCAGTCCACCGGCATCGGCCAGGTGGGCGACGCCGTGGCGCAGCTCGACCAGGTCACGCAGCAGAACGCCGCGCTGGTGGAGGAATCCGCCGCGGCGGCCGAGAGCCTGCGGGTGCAGGCGGAGAACCTGGCGGAGGCGGTGCGGGTGTTTCGGCTGGCGGAGGCTTGATCGGGTGGGGTCAGGTCTTGCCTTTTGCCTCCCTCGACGCGATCACCCTGCTGACGCGCGATGCCGACAGGCCGACCTCGGCGGCGATCGCGGACATGCTCAGGCCGCCGGACAAGTAGGCCTCGTGGATCAGCTCGTCGCGTCGCGATCGCTCGCCAGCGGGCATCCGTCTGGCGCCGGGCGCCCGGCGCTGTTCTCGCGGGATCTCGCGCGAGATCACTCGAGCCGGCGAGACGCGCGCGCGGGCCCGGCCGATGAAGTCGTCGTCGCCCAGATAGATGCCTTGACGCAGTGATTGCGCCCACAGGCGGACATCGCGTCCCGCCGAGACGAAGCGCGCATACGCGTCCGCGGCATGCAGTCGATCGGCGCGCGACGCCGCGTCGCGCCCCAGCAGATGCCCGTGCATCGTCGCCGTGTCCAGCCACCAGGGCGCCACGGCAAGGCCGCAATGCGCCCGGAAACTCGACCAGCGCCATTCCTGCGGCGCAGCGGTCAAGCCGGCACGCACCGGATTCAGCTCCGTATAGCGACAGACCTCCAGCAAGTAGGCGTCCCGATCGACCAGGATGGCACCGAAGCGCCCTTGGAACAGGTGCCCCACCAGCCGATGCCTTCGATTGAACGCCTGCGCATAGACACCGTTCACATGCCGCATGAGCCGCGACAGGTTCGGTCGCCCGGTCTGCAGGACGAGGTGATAGTGATTGCCCATCAGGCAGTACGCCAGCACCACCGCACCGAAGCGCGCCAGCGCCTGGCCAAGCGTCGCCAGCAGGCACTCGCGATCCGCGTCATCCACAAAGATCGGCTCCTGCCGATCACCTCGCGAAGTGACATGGAACACGCCGCCGGCAATCTCGATGCGCAAAGGTCTGGCCATGCGCTCACCATAGACCGGTCACCGCACGCCCTGCGGCGCCAGCAGGCCACTTTCTCCACCTTGGGGTCAGGTCTTGCCTTTTGCCCCGGAATCGCACCCAACGGTCGCCAAGGCAAAAGGCAAGACCTGACCCCGACAGGCGCCGGAGCGCCGACGTTCGCGCCGTACCCGCGCCATCGCTCGCTCGCCGCGGCGCATGCGCCGAATCTGGATTGTCACGGGGCTTGGGGTCAGGTCTTGCCTTTTGCCTGTTGCGGTCAGCGCGAAGCAAGAAAAGGCAAAAGGCAAGACCTGACCCCACCCAGAAAAAAGCCCGGCGCACGCGCCGGGCTTTCCGTTGGTTGCCAGGCCCTCAGGCCGCCAGCGTCTCCGTCCACCAGTCCACCGAGCCCTCGCCGTAGCTCTCGATGCCCGACACCGCCGGCTGGCTGGACTGCGAGCCCAGCACGTAGCCGCTCGGGGCGTCGACCGCGTCGGCGGCCAGCGACAGCGAGACGCCGTCCGCATCCGCCGCGGCGGGCGCCGGGGCGAACAGGCGGTTGAGGAAGCTCTCGATGGTGGCGGCGTGGATCAGCGAGACGTCGAGCGCCGTCACGCCCTGGCTGGCCAGGCCTTCGGGGCCGGCGCCGAGCACCGCGTCGCCGGGCAGCGTCACGCGGGTGGTGGCGCCCACGGCGATCAGCTCCTCGTACATCGTGCCGTGGTCGAGCGCGTTGTAGTTGGTGCGGCCGTCCTGGCCGGCGTCGGCCACCACGGTGCCCGTGGGCGGCGCGACGTAGACCACCGGTGCGCGCACCTTGATCACGCTGTTCGGGCTGGCGCCCGCCGCGTTGGTGACGCCGTAGCCCTGCATCGTCACCGCCGCGGCGTACACGTTGACCGTGGCGTCGGCGTTGGCGTCGATCACGCGGCCGCCCTGCACATTGATGTTGACGCTGGCGCCGACATCCGAGCCCGTGGCGCGCGTGTCGATCACCGACAGCGTGGCGTTGCTCGAGTTGCCCGTGGTCACCGTGACGTTGCCGCCCAGGCTGCCCAGCTTGGCCTGCGCGGCCTGCGAGATCGTGCTGGTCGCGCTGGTCAGCGACACGTTGGCCGCCACCGTGGTGGTGACGTCCGAGCCGAGGCTGATCTGGCCGACCGCGTCCAGCGTCAGCGCGCCGCCCACGTGCACGCCGGTGCCGCCCGCGTCCACCGTGATGGTGCTCGCGTAGATGGCCGTCGGCGCCGCGAACGCGGTGAGGCTGGTGCTGCCCTGGATGTCGACCGCGCCCGAGGCCGCCGCCGCGTGGCCGCTGGCCGTGTCGACCGTGCCGATCACCACTTGCTGGAAGCCCGGGGCGATCGCGCTGATGGTCTGCGCGCCGATGTCGAGCGCGCCCGACACCGTGCCGCTGCCCAGGTGGATCGCGCCGCCGGCGGTCGCCGCCTGCAGCGTCAGCGTGCCCGCGCCGCGGATCGAGCCCGCGCCGCCGTCGAGGTTGAGCACGTTGGTGGCGATCTTCACGTTGCCCGCGTGCGTGAAGTCGGCGCCGGCCGCGAAGGTCACCTGCGACGCGCCGACGATCGTCAGGCTGCCGCCGGCGGCGATCGTCACGCCGCCCGCGAAGTCGACGACGCCGGTGGCGTTGATGACGACATTGCCCGACACCTGCAGCGTGGACTGGAACGTCAGCGACGCGGCCTGCGTCACGTTCAGCGCGCCCAGGCCCGACACCGCGCCGGTGACGACGATGTCGCCGCCGTTGGCGCTCATCGCCAGCGAGTTCGCACCCGAGCCGGTGATCGTGCCGTTGACCGTCAGGCCCGCGGCGCCGCCCGTGCCCGAGGTGATCGAGGTGGCGCCGGTGACCACCACGTCGTCGTTGACGACGATCGCGCCGCGCGTGCTCACGGCCGCCGAGGCGAGCGTGGTGCCGGTGCGCGAGCCCTCGACGTCCAGCGAGCTGGCCTGCAGGCCGCCGCTGATGGACACCGTGCCGCCCGCGCCGCTGGCCGTCAGGGTCAGCGGGTTGACGAACACGTTGGCCGAGGCGTTGCCGCTCGCATCCTGGCCGACCAGGTTCACCGCCTGGCCGGGGATGGTGCTGCCGATGTCGACGTCCTGGAAGCCGGCCTGGATCAGGCCGATCTGGTCCTGGCTCAGGTACAGCGCGCCGCTGCCGCCCGCGGCCGTGCCGCCGACGACCACCGGGGCCGGGTTGCTCGCGACGATGGACGGCCCGATGTTCAGCTGGTTGTTCGTGCCCACCAGCGGCGCGTCGAGGAACAGCTGGTTGCTGTCGAGGTTGACCGTCTGGCCCGGCACGGTCACGCCGCCCGAGATCACCTGGCCGTTGATCGCGCGCACGTTCACCAGGCCCGGCAGCGCGGTGCTGATCTGCGCCGCGGCGGAGCCCGGCGTGTACAGCACCACGTCGTGGCCGGCGATCACGTCGATGTTGCCCGTGCCGCTGGTGATGCCCGCGAAGGCGTCGACGTCGCCGCCGGCCGCCAGCGCCTGCACCAGCACGCTGCCCGAGCCGTTGGCCGAGATCGCGTTGCCGCCGGCCGGCGTCAGCGTGATGTCGCCGGCGACGGCCTTCAGCGACACGTTGCCGTCGGACGAGGTGGCGATGCCGGCCTGCGCCGCGTCGGTGACCGTGCTGGCGCTGCCGTCGGCGGCCACCTGGTTGGCGGTGACCGCCACGCTGCCCACCGTCACGCCCTGCGTGCTCTGCAGCAGGACGCCGCCGGCGCCCGCGCTGGCGGTGACCGTGTCGGCCTGGATCTCGAACGGCGCGCTGGTGCTGCCGATGCCGTTGCCCGCGACCAGGCGCACGCCGTCGGCGATCACGTCGACGCGGGCGCCCACGGTGGCGTCGAAGATGTTGCCGCCCGCCGTCAGCGCGACGCTGCCGCCGGTGCTGATCTGGCTCACGTCGATGCCGCCTGCGGAGACCACGCGCACCGCGCCGCTCACGCTCTGCAGCGAGCTGCTGGCGTCGAGTTCGACGCTGCCGCCGGCCTCGAGGTCGAGCGAGCCTGCGCCGCTGCTCACCACGTCGCCGACCGCGGTGAAGATCGTGCCGGAGGCCAGCACGCTGAGGCTGCCGCCCGAGCTGCCCGTGCCCGTGCGCTGGGCGCCCCACAGCACGACGTCGCCGCCGTGCGCCTGCACCCGCGTGTTGGCGTCGGCCAGCACGCTGCCGAGCGTGACGCCGCGCGCCGCGCTCACGTTGACGCTGCCGCCGTCGCTCTGGAGCACCGTGGTCGGGCCCATCGTGACGTTGCCGCCGCTCGACTCGACGTCGACGCGCCCGGCGCCGTCGCTCAGCGTGATGCCCCAGGCGCCGACGACGTCGCCCGTGGCCAGCAGGCTCAGCGTGCCCGCCTGCGTGCCGCTGCCGGCCCGCACGTCGTCGTTCAACTGCAGCGTGCCGCCCTGCGCCTGCAGCAGCGTGTCGCCGTTGGTCTGCACGGTGCCGGCGGCCACCGACTGCGCCGCCACCACGCGGATCGCGCCGCTGGCGCTCTGCAGCAGGCTGGAGGTGTCCAGGCTCACGTTGCCGAGGTCGGACGTGATCGCGACCGCGCCCGCGCCGTCGCTCACCGTCACGCCGGCGGCGACCGTCACGTCGCCCGCGCCGTGCAGCGTCAGCGTGCCCGCCTGCGTGCCCGCGCCCGCCGTGACGTTGGCGTTCACGGCCAGCGCGCCGGTGGCGGCCTGCACCAGCGTGTCGCCGGTGGCCTGCACCACGCCGAGCGTGACGCCGCCTTCGGCCACCACGCGCACCGTGCCCACGCTGGCCTGCAGCGCGCTCGCGGTGCCCATCGCGATGTCGCCGGCGAAGGCCTCGATGTCCATCGCGCCGGCGCCGTCGACGATGCCGACCGCGCGGCCGGCGCCGATCGTCACCGAGCGCGACGCGAGCAGGCTGATGCCGCCCGGGGTATTGCCGCTGCCGTCCAGCACGTTGGCATCGACGCCGATCGAGCCGGTGTCGGACTCGACCAGCACGCTGCCCGTGCCGTTGGCGTTGATCGCCGCGACGCTCGCGTTCGCGCTGGCGAGGTCGATGTCGCCGGCGGTGGCTTCGAGCGTCACCGCGCCGCTGCTGGCGATCGCGTCGGACGCCGTGCTGGTGGTGAAGCCGCTGGCGTTGCCGTCCAGGCCCACCGTGTTGGCGGTGGTGGAGACGCTGCCCGTGGAAAAGCCCTGGTCGTTGACGACGTGCATGCCGCCGTTGCCCACGGCCGCGCTCAGCGTGGCCACGTGCGTGTCCAGCGCCGCGCCCGCGGTGCCCGCCGCCGTGCCGGCGCTCAGGTACAGCCCGCTGGCGGTGACGTTGTTGCTGGCCGCCGTCGCGTTGGAGATGGTGCCGGCGGTCGCGACGAGCGCCACGTTGCCGGTGGACACCACCTGGGCCAGGCCGATGTCCTGCGCCGCGACGACGCGCACCGCGCGGGCGTCGATCGTGCTGCCCGCGCCCATCTGCACGCTGCCGTTGCTCGACTCGATGTCGACGCTGCTCGCGCCGCCCGTCGCGTCGACGATGCCCACGTTCGCAGCCACGGTGACGCCGGCGGCGCCGAAGAGGGCGATGTCGCCCGCGCCGGTGCCGGCGTCGGCGATGCGCACGTCGGCGGCCAGCGCCACGCTGCCGCTGGCGCTGCGCACCAGCACGTTGGCGGTGCCCGCCGCGTGGATCGCGGTGTCCACCGTGATGTCGCCGGCGCTGGCCGACAGCACCACGTCGCCGCCACTGCCGGCAGTGACGCCGGCGATCGTGGCGGCCGTGTCGGGCGTGAGGCCGCCGTCCTGGCCCACCTCCTGCAGCGTGGCCGAGACGCCCGCGATCGCGAACGACTCGTCGTCGACCAGGAACAGGCCCGCGCTGCCGACCGCGGCCCCGAGCGTGGCCACGTGCACCTGCAGCGCGTCGGCGCTGGTGCCGGCCCCCGTGGCCGCTTCGATCTGCAGGCCCTGGGCGACGACGTTGAGCACGTTGCCGCTGCCGCCGGTCGTGTTGCCGTTGGCGTCGGTGACGGCGCCGCCCGCCGTCTGGAGCGCGACGTTGCCGCCGGACTCGATCTCGCCGACCACCAGGCTGGCCTGCGCCTGCACGCGCACGTCCGCGCCGCCGCTCGCGATCACGCTGTGCGCGCTCATCACCACGTCCGCGTCGGAGATCACGTCCACCGTGCCCGCGCCCGTGCCCACCGTCGCCACGGTGCCGCTGGTGCCGATGTCGACGCCGTACACGCCGAACACCTTGATGCTGCCCGAGCCCGAACCGCCGCCGCTGTAGACGTTGGCGTCGACGCGCAGGAGGCCGTCCGCGTACAGCGACACGTTGCCGCTGCCGTTGGCGTCGACCGCCGCGACGCTCGGCGAGGCGCTGGTCAGCGTGAGGTCGCCCAGCACGTTCCACAGCACGAGGTTGCCGTTGGCGCGGCTCACGAGGCCGGCCTGCGCCGCGTCGTTGACCGTGCCGGTGTTGCCGTCCAGGCCCACCTTGGCCACGCTGGCCGAGACGCTGCCGACGACGAGCGCGTCGTGGTTGGCCACGTAGCCGCCGCCGGCCCCGGTGTTCTCGCTGATCGTGTTGACGTGCGTCTGCAGCGAGAGGCTGGTGGTGCCCAGGCCGCTGCCGGCGTACAGGCGCAGGCCGTCCCCGCTGATCGCCCAGTTGCTGCCGGCGGTCTGGTTGTTGAGGCCGCGCGTGTCGGTGATGCTGCCGGCGGTGGCCGTCAGCGAGATGTCGCGCGGGGTGGAGATCAGGCCCAGGCCGATGTCCTGCGCCGCGACGACGCGCACGTCGGCGCTGTCGGAGTGCAGCAGGCCGGTGCCGCCCAGGCTTACGCTGCCGGCGCTGGACTCGACGTCCACGCTGGCGCCGGCCTGCACGTTGGTGTTCGACGCGATGGCGACGCCCTGCGCGCCCAGCAGCGTGACGTTGCCGCTGGCGTCGTCCACCTCGCTGTTCACGTGCAGCGAGCCCGCAGCCTGCAGCAGCACGTTGCCGCTGCCGGCGGTGACCACGACGTTGCCCGGATCGGCCAGCGTGAGGTCGCCGGCCGTGGTCGCGAGCACGATGTTGCCCGAGCCGCCGGCGTGCAGCGCCTGGCCGCTGATCTCGACGCTGCCCGCGGACGAGCCGGCCAGGTCGACCTGGCGGACGACCACGTCGACCGGCCCGACCACCAGGGCCTGGTCGTTGATCGCGTAGAGGCCGGCCGTGCCGGCGACCGCGTCGAGCGTGCCGACGTGCGTGCGCAGCGCGTCGGCGCCGGTGCCCGCGCCGGCGCTGGCCGTCATCAGCAGGCCGGCGGCCTGCACGTCGATCGTGCCGCCCGGGTTGGCGGTGAGGTTGCCGTCGGCATCGGTGATGCTGCCGCCGGCGGCGCTCAGCGCCACGTTCGCGCCCGAGACGATCCTGCCGACCGCGACGCCCGCGCCGGCCGCCAGGCGCACCGCGCCGCTGGTGTCGCTGACCAGCGCGTTGGCGCCCATCGTGATGCTGCCGCCGGACGACTCGACGTCGATCGTGCCGGTGCCGGTGCCCAGCGTCGCGTTGCCGCCGACCAGCGACAGGCCCACGCCCGTGGCGCCCTGCACCGTGATGCTGCCGCTGCCGTTGCCGGTGCTGCTGCCGTTGCTGTAGACGCTGGCGGTGACGCTGACCGAGCCGGCCTCCGACTTCACCAGGATGTTGCCGCCGCCGGTGGCCGTGACCGCCGGCAGCGCGCTGCTGGTGGAGTTCAGCGCGATGTTGCCCGCCGTCGCGTCCAGCACCACGTTGCCGCCGCCGGTCGTGGCGACGCCGTTGAGCGTGGCCTTGAGCAGCGTCGAGGCGACCGCGCCGGTCTGGCCGACCTGGTTGACGGTGACGCCCACGTGCGAGACGTTCTCCGTCTGGTCGCTCATGAGGAAGACGCCGCCCGCGCCGCCCGCGGCCGCCACGTCGCCTGCCTGCGTGCGCAGCGCGTCGGTGCCCGAGCCGATGGCGTTGGTGGCGCTCAGGCGCGCCGCCTGGGCGATGACGTTCTCGGTGCCGCCGGACACGCCGTTCGCGTTGCCGTTGGCGTCGGTGATGCTGCCGGCGAGCGCCGTGACGGCGGCGCCGCCGTTGGTCTGCACGGTGCCCAGCGCGACGGAGTGCGCCGCCTGCACGCCCACCGAGCCGCTGCCGCTCGCGGCCAGGCTGCCCGCGCCCATGAGCACGGAGCCGGCGCCCGACTCGACGTCGACGGTGCCGCTGCCGGTCTGCGCCGACACGCCGGCGTCGAACACCACGCCCGACTGGCCCCACAGGCTGATGCTGCCCACGCCGTTGCCGGTGCCGCTGGCGCTGCTGTCGACGTTGGCCGCCAGCGTCAGCGTGCCCGCGACGGCCTGCAGCAGCACGTTGCCGTTGCCGGCGCTGCCGCCGTTGGCGTTGACGAGGTTGTTGACGGTGAGGTCGCCCGCGGTCGCCTGCAGCACGATGTGCCCGTTGACCGCGGTGGCCAGGCCTTGCTGCGCGGTGTCCGCGAGCGCGCTCAGGCCGCCGTCGGCGCCCACGAGGCTGTAGCTGGCCGCGACGCTGCCCACCGAGACCGACTGGCCGTCGAGCAGCCAGATCGAGCCCGTGCCCGAGGCGGCGCTGACGCTGCCGACCTGGGTCTGCAGCGCGTCGGTCGACGTGCCGATCGCGCCGAACGCGTTCAGGCGCAGGCCGGCCGCGGTCACGTTGACGATGCCCGCCGCCGCGTCGGTGTTGCCGTTGGCGTCGGCGATGGCGCCGCCGGTCGCGGTGAGCGAGGCGTTGCCGGTGGTCGAGACGCGCGCGAGCTGGATGCCCGAGCCCACGACATGCACGGTGCCGC
>FTDG01000712.1_pt1 | contig 10294 bp, 12 predicted proteins | sample 1639751 | NCBI WGS metagenome assembly FTDG01 (sample SAMEA3914869, study PRJEB12502) | metagenome | biome: forest; material: soil | place: USA | collected 2012-03-12 | depth 0.1 m
CCCGCACGCCGCGCTCGCCGCGCGAGGTCAAGCCGCCCCAGCAACCGCATAGCCTCGTTCTGGCTGAGTTCGGGCGGGTTTGACAAGTGCAATTCACCTGGGGCGTGCCTTCACGAATGGGTCTGATTTCATTCGGCGCGCGCTGACGTCGGCGACACTAGGGCTGATGAGTTTCACGGGCGTGATGTTGATGGCAGTGAGATTTCAGTCCTGCCAACATACAACTCAGACGCGGACATGAATATTTTTGAACGCATTACGGCGACTTTTGCAGCGGGCCCTCTTCAACAGCAGGCCCGTTGGGCAGCATTCACTGCGGCGATAGTAACAAGCGCTGTTGCTTTGTCCTTGTCGAGCCAGTTCCTGCGAGGCGCATTGGTGAGGCTGCACGACGCCACCGCACGAGGTGCGCCGCAGCGGGATTTTCAGCAGTCGTTGCCCCAGCAGAATTCACCTACGCATGTCAGCGTGGGCAGCGCGCTTCCCACACGCATCGATCCCGACGGGTTAACCCGCCTCGCCTCCAAACTCGCCCACGAGCAAGGCCTCTCGCTGCTCCAGATGCAATCCGAGACACTGAAGGTCGACACGAACCATCTGACCCAACGCCGTTCGACGCTCGAACTGCGCGGCGACTACGCGTCGACCAAGAAACTGCTCATCGCACTCCTCGCCAAGTTCCCCGGCCTGACGCTGGAGCACCTGACGATTCGTCACCACGCGGGTGGCGCCGCATCCGATCCGGCAAGTCGATCGGACGACGAGACCCGGATCGAGTTGATCCAGTACGCCAGGCCATCGCAGGTCGACTCGTGAATCGTGGATTGATCTGGGGCCTTGCCGCGACGGTCGCGCTGTCCGCGTGGGCGTTGCTGAATCCTCGTGCGCCTGGCAGCCCGCCCGCGCAGGGAGCGGTCGTTCAAGCCCCGGCGGGCGTCGATACGGCGCCTGTCCGGTTGCCTGCACCGACGCCATCGACCTCAGGGGCGCTGCCTGATATCTGGCCCGCCCCGGCCATGGAGCCGGCCGCGCGAAGCCCGTTCGATTCGCCGCAGCCGCCGGCCGCGAAGCCTGCGAAGCAAGGGCCGGTCGTTGCCGCAGCGCCGCCTCCGCCGCCTCCGCCGCCGGCCAACTTCCGGTTCTGGGGTCGCATGACGTCGCCCGACAAGAACTCGCTGCTGTTTCTCGCCAGGGGCGACGACGGGGCGCCGGTGGAAATCCACACGGGCACGCACTTGGAAGGCGGCTGGCAGGTGGAGGCTATAAGCGACAATGCCATCTCGCTCGTGAACGCGGCTACTCAGCAGCACACGACGGTTTTCGTGCCGCCGGTGGATCCCGGGGCGATGCATTGACGCGGACGAAGAAGCGCTGGCTCTGGGAGGAGTGGTCTTGAGGTTGCAGGTCGGGCGACAAGCGGTCGCCGCCATCGTCGCGTCTCTCGCGCTTTCGTTGCTCGCCGGCTGCGCCGCGGAGCGCATCCGCGACGACGCGGAGCAGCTGGCGATGCACGGCGATTTCGAGCACGCGGTGCAGGCACTCGAGGCGGGCGTCGCCCAATATCCGGACAACGTGCAGTTGCGCTCGCGGCTCGTGCTTGCGCGCGCGCAGGCGCAGTCGCAGCTGATCGACCAGGCGCGCGCTGCCGAGAACGCCGGCGACCTCGATCGTGCCGAGGCGCTGCTTCGGCGCGCCGTGGCCTTCGACACCAGCGCGCAACGCGCCGCCATGCTGTTGGCCGACTTGCAGACCGCGCGCCGCCAAGCCGATGCGCTGCAGCGTGCCAATGCGCTGGCCGCCAACGGGCAGGTTGACGCCGCGCTGCGGCTCGTCAACCAGGCGCTGAAGGACAACCGCCGCGACCCGGGCCTGCTGGCGCTGCAGCATCGGCTGCTGATCGACCAGCGCCAGTCGCAGGTGCGCGCCATGCAGCAGGGGCTGGCGGAAACGCGCCCCATCTCGCTGGACTTCCGCGACGCCAACGTGCGCACGGTGCTGGACGTCGTGAGCCGCAACAGCGGCATCAACTTCGTGCTGGACAAGGACATCAAGGACCAGCGCGTCACGGTCTACGCGAAGTCGGTGCGCTTCGAGGACGCGCTGGACATGATCCTCAACACGAGCCTGTTGGCGCGCAAGGTGCTGGATTCGAAGACCATCCTCATCTACCCGAACACGGCCGACAAGCAGCGCGAGCACCAGGAGCAGCTGGTCAAGGTGTTCTACCTCGCCAACGGCGACGCCAAGGGCGCGGCCGCGTTCCTGAAGTCGATGATGAAGCTGCGCGAGCCCTACGTCGACGAGCACAGCAACATGCTGGCATTGCGCGACAGCCTGGAGAACGTGCAGCTCGCCGAGCGCCTGCTCGCGCTGTTCGACAACCCCGAGCCCGAAGTGCTGCTGGATGCCGCGATCCTCGAAGTCAGCGCCGACCGGATGACGGAGCTTGGCGTGAGCCCGCCGACTCAGGTGACGCTGACGCCGTTGACGCCGTCCGCCACCAGCAGCCTCACGCTGAACAGCTTTCCGCTGCATCGCGACGACATTGGCGTCGGCCTGCCCGGCGCCACGATCAACGCCAACCACACCGTCGACGACGTCAACACGCTGGCCAACCCGAAGATCCGCGCGCGCAGCGGCGAGAAGGCCAAGGTCCTGATCGGCGACAAGATCCCGATCATCACCACGACGACGACGCCCGGTGTCGCCGGCTTCGTGTCGGAGTCGGTCAGCTACCAGGACGTCGGCGTCAAGCTCGAGGTCGAGCCCAAGGTCTATCCGGACGACGAGGTGGCGATCCGCCTGAACGTCGAGGTGAGCGCGCTCGGCACCGAGACGAAGACGGCCTCGGGCACGATCGCCTACCAGATCAGCACGCGCAACGCGTCGACGCTGCTGCAACTGCACGACGGCGAGACGCAGTTGCTGGCGGGCCTGATCAGCAGCGACGAGCGGTCCAGCATCGCCGGCTTGCCGGGCCTGGCCGACATTCCGCTGCTGGGCCGGCTGTTCAGCGACCAAACCAACAGCCATACGAAGACGGAGCTGGTGCTGTCGATCACGCCGCACATCGTGCGCGGCCAGCCGCACCTGGACGCCGCCGAATCGGAAGCGTGGGTGGGCACCGAGATGTACCAGCGCCTCAAGCCGGCTGGCGGACGCTTCGACGTCGAGACGCCGGCCGCCGGTGCGTCCATGCCGGCGCCGCCGCGGCCTGCCGGCGCCTTGCCGGCGAGCGCTGGCGCCAGCGCGCCGGCGCACGCGATCGCGCAGGGTGCGATCGAGCACGTCAGCGCAGGATCGGCGCCGGCCATCAGCTGGAACGGGCCGACCGATGTCAAGGTCGGCGAGGTCTTCACCGTGCAACTGCAGCTTCGCAGCGGCATGCCGCTGGGCACGCTGGCGCTGCGCCTGCAATATCCGAACGAGTTGCTGGGGCTGGTCGGTTTCGCCGACTCGCCGGACATGCCCGAAGCCTCGTCGCAGGGATCGCCCGCGGCGCACAACGAGCCCGAAGACAAGGGCATCGTCGACCTCGAGCGCGTCGTGCCCAACGCCAGCGACGCGCCGCTGAGCCTGGTGCGCGTGCAGTTCAAGGCGCTCAAGGCCGGCGACGGCTCGATCGCGGCGAGCGCCAAGCCCGCCGACACGACGCTCAACGTGACCGTGCCGCCGGCCTGGGCCTTCAAGGCCGTTCCCTGAGCTTGCCGCCCATGCAGTGTCCGTCCATTGCAATCGTCGCGCCGAGAAGGCGCGCGCGCGGCTTCTCGCTGATCGAGCTGCTCGCGGTGCTGGGCATCCTGGCCTTGCTGGTGGCGATGGCCACGCCGCTTGCCGAGCTGACCGCGCGGCGCGAGCGAGAGAGCGACCTGAAGCACGCGCTGTGGGAGATCCGCGATGCGATCGACGCCTACAAGCGGATGTCGGACGCCGGCCTGATCCCGCCCACGCGTACGGGCTATCCGGCGAGCCTGCAGGTGCTGGTGGACGGCGTGACGACGACGGCGTCGACGCGCGCCTATTTCCTGCGCCGCCTGCCGGTCGACCCGTTCGCGGATCCGGCGGACGGCGGCGGCTGGGGCCTGCGCAGCTATGCGTCGTCGGCGGAGCATCCGGAGCCGGGCGACGAGGTCTACGATGTCTACAGCACGTCGACGCTGACGGGGCTCAACGGCGTGCCGTTGCGCCAATGGTGACGCCGATGACGCATCGAGCGCCGCCTCGCCGCGGCTTCACCATGATCGAGATGCTGGTCGTGCTGGCCGTGATCGGCATCCTGTTGTCGATCGTGGCGCCAAGCTATCTCGGGCATGTCAACCGCGCTCGCGACCTGGCGCTGAAGCAGGATCTGAAGACCGTGCGCGACAGCATCGACAAGTTCCACGCGGATCGCGGGCGCGACCCGACCGACCTGGCGGAACTCGTCACGGCGAACTACCTGCGCGAGTTGCCGGTCGACCCGGTGACCGACAGCGCCGCGACGTGGGTGCCGGTGCAGGTCGACGGTGGCGTGCACGACCTGCACAGCGGCGCGCCGGGCAACGGGGCGGACGGGACGGCGTATGCGAGCTGGTAGTCGCGCCCAAGGCGGCTTCACGCTGATCTGGTTGCTCGCGGCCATGGTGGTGCTGGGCATCGCGATGGCCGCCATCGGGCCGTTGTGGGCCACGCAGGCGCAGCGCGACCGCGAGGCGGAGCTGCTGCGCGTGGGCACGACGTACGCGAGTGCGATCGAGCACTATCGTGCGATGTCGCCGGGCAACGTGAAGGCCCTGCCTTCGAGCGTCGACGACCTGCTGCTCGATCCGCGCTTCCCGACGCCGGTGCGCCACCTGCGCGCCGCCTATCCGGATCCGATCGACCCGTCGCGGCCGCTGGAGCCTATCCTCGGCACCGGTGGCCAGTTGGTCGGCGTCCGCAGCAGCAGCGACCTGGCGCCGCTGCGCCGGGTCGAATGGACCGACGGCCGCCATGTGATCGCGCCGGCGGAGCACTACAAGGACTGGCAATTCCTCGCCCTGACAACACCATGACGCATTCATCCCGTCCGTCCCGCGCGGCGCGCGGCAACCGGGGCTTCACGCTGCTCGAGCTGCTCGTCGTGATCCTCATCATCGGCCTGCTGACCGGCATCGTCGCGCCGCGCTTCATGAGCCAGATCTCGCGCTCCGAAGTGACGACCGCGCGGGCGCAGCTCGACTCGTTCCGCAAGGCGCTCGAGGCCTTCCGCATCGACAACGGGCGCTATCCGTCCACCAGCGAAGGGCTGGACGCGCTGGTCAACGCGCCGGCCGGCGATGCGCGCTGGCACGGGCCCTACCTGCAAGGCGCGATCCCGGTCGACCCCTGGGGCACGCCGTATCAGTACCAGTCGCCCGGCCCCAATGGCCGCGACTACCAGGTCATGAGCCTCGGCCACGACCGCGCGCCGGGTGGCACCGGCGACGACGCCGACATCGCGATCTGACGATGCGCTTCCTGGTCCGTTCGATCGCGCCGCAGCAGGCCGTCATCGCCGAAGCCTCGTTCGAGGCCGCGGACGAGGCGGTGCTGCGGGCGCGGCTGGCGAGCGAAGGGCTGCGCGTCCTGTCGCTGCGGCCGGCCGAACGGGCGAGGGCGCCGGGCCGTGCCGATCGCTTCGACGTCGCCGCCTGGAGCCGCGAACTCGCGACCCTGCTGCGTGCCGGCATGACCGCCGTGGAGGCCATCGAGACGCTGCAGCTGCAGACGGATCGGCCGGGCGCCGCCACGCAGGCGCGCCTGCTGGCGGCGCTGCATCAAGGCCAGCCGCTGTCGGAGGCGATGCGCTCGGCCGGCGGCTTCCCGCAGGTGCTGGTGGCGAGCGTGATCGCCAGCGAGCGAACGAGCCGCCTGGCCGACGCGCTGGAGGACTACCTGCGCTACGACTCGCAGCTGCGTGCCTTGCGCCGGCAGGCGTTCAGCGCGGCGGTCTATCCGACCGTGGTCGTGGCGGTGGGCCTGCTGATCTCGCTGTTCCTGCTGACGTTCGTGATGCCGCGCTTCGCGCGCATGTACGCGAGCTTCCGCGGCGAGGTCAGCCCCGTGACGCAGCTGATGCTTTGGCTCAGCGGCGTGCTGACGCACTCGCTGCCCATCGTCATCGGCGTGGTCGTCGTGGTCGCGATCGGCCTGCGGGTCGCCTACCGGCAGGGCTGGCTGACGCGCGCGGCCGCAAGAATCGTGGCCGTCATTCCGCCGCTGAACCGCGCGCGCGGCCATTTCGTCCGCGCCAAGCTGTTCCAGGCGCTGATGCTGACCTTGCGCGGCGGCTATCCGCTGGTCGAGGCGCTGCGCGTCTGCGAGACTCTGCGGCTGGGAGGAGGACTCGATCCGTTGCTGGCCGGCGCGCGCGTCGCCGTCGAGCACGGCACCTCGGCGTCGCGCGCCATGGCCGGCCAAGGGCTCGTGGACAATGTCGGCGAGCGGCTTCTGCGCGTGGGCGAGCGCAGCGGTCAATTCGAGCAAGTGCTGCAGACGCTGGCCGATCGCCACGCCGAGGCCTTCGCGACCTTCGTCCAGCGCGCCACGCGGCTCGTGGAGCCGCTGCTGCTGCTGATCGTCGCCGTCATGGTCGGCGGCATCGTGATCATGATGTACATGCCCGTGTTCGACATCGCCAATGGCCTGCACTGAGCCCGCGACACTGCGATGACCGCTGCAATGTCCTCCATCGAATCCCTGCTGTCGCCAAAGGCGCTCGCGGCGGCCCGAAGCGAGTCGCGCGCGGGCGGCGGCACAGTGCTGGACGTCCTGCTGCGCCACTGGGGCGGGGACTCGTCGGTGCTGCTGGCGCAACTCGAGGCGCACACGGGCGTGGCACCGGTGGAGTCCCCGCTTGCGCTCCTGCCGACGTTCGAGCGTTGGCGCCTCGAGGACGTGCGCGCGCATCGTTGCGTGGCCTTGGCGGCGGCCGACCACAGGCTCGTCGCCGCGGCTGCGGATCCGTGGTCGCCGGAGCTGCATCGGCTGGTCGAGCGCGCGCTCGGCGCGGACGTGCCCTTGCGTGCCGCCAGCGGCGCGCAGCTCGACGCGTGGGGCCGCGGTGCGCCCACCGGCTCGCCGGTGGCCGAGCCCGCGGTGCGCGAGCTTGCGGGGCCGATCGTGTCGTTCGTCGAGGCGGCCATTCAACGCGCGATCGCGATCGGCGCGAGCGACGTGCACTTCGAATGCGACCGCGCCGGCGTCACCGTCAAGCACCGCATCGACGGCGTCATGCAGCGCTTCGCCCGCATGGACGGCGTGGCGAGCGCCGAGGCGGTCATCTCGCGCATCAAGGTGATCTCGCAACTGGACATCACCGAACGGCGGCTGCCGCAGGACGGCCGCTTCCGCCACGTGAGCGCCCGCGAGGGCATGGACATCCGCGTCTCGATCATGCCCAGCGTGCACGGCGAGGACGCCGTGCTTCGCCTGCTGGACAAATCGCAGTTCCGCGGCATCTCGAACGGCATCTCGCTGGACGCGTTGGGCTTCGAGCCCGATCGGCGAGCGGTGATCCGCGATCTCGCGACCGAGCCGAGCGGCATGCTGCTCGTGACCGGCCCCACCGGCAGCGGCAAGACGACCACGCTCTACGCGGTGCTGTCCGAGATCAATTCCGGTCTCGAGAAGATCATCACGATCGAGGATCCGGTCGAATACGAACTCGATGGCGTGCTGCAGATCCCTGTCAACGAGCGCAAGGGCCTGACGTTCGCCAAGGGGCTGCGCTCGATCCTGCGCCACGATCCGGATCGCATCCTCGTGGGCGAGATCCGGGACGCGGAGACGGCCGAGATCGCCGTCCAGGCCTCGCTCACCGGACATCAGGTCTTCACGACGGTGCACGCCAACAGCGTCGCCGACGTCATGGGCCGTTTCCTGCACTTCGGCCTCGACATGTTCGGGTTCACGTCGGCGCTCAACGGCGTCGTCGTGCAGCGCCTGCTGCGCCTTTGCTGCCCGGCCTGCAAGGTCGAACGTCGCGCAGGCGACGCGGAGGGCGCGATGTTCGAACGTCACGGCTTGAACGCGCCGGATCGCCTGTGGTCGGCCGTCGGCTGCGAACGGTGCGCCGGCACGGGCTATGCCGGCCGCTTCGTGATCGCGGAGATCAACCGCGTCGATGATGCCCTGCGGGAACTCGTGACCGCGCGCGCGCCGCTGACGGCGATCAAGCAGCACGCGCGCGACACGTCGGTCGAATCGTTGCAGGCCATCGGCCTGCGCCAGGCGGCCGCGGGACGAACAACGCTGGAGGAGCTGAGGCGTGTGGTGGGTGCGCTCTAGGGCCGTCGAGGTCTACCTGGGTGAGACGCTCGTCGGCTGCAAGGGGCTGGACGACGATGCCGAGCGCTGGGCCGACGTCGCCGATGTCGAGGCCGGGCTCGTGCAGCTCCATGCCTGGGTGTCCACGGCCAAGGTCGCCTTGCGGGCACGGGTGTGGCTCGGCTCGGCATTGGCCCGGCCGCTGGTCATCGACCGCCACTGCGGCGCGAGGAACGTCGACGAGGCGCGGGCCTTGGCGTCGACGAGCGCGGGCGAGGCCACGGGACTCGCCGGCGATCTCAAGGTCTGGCTCGGCCCGTGGCGCCCGGATCAACCGACGCTGGCCGTGGCGACGCCGCGGCCGCTGCTGGCGGCGCTGCAGTCGGCGATGTCGTCTTCCTCCGGGCCGCGATGCCGCGTGCACAGCGTGCGCCCATGGTGGAACCAGGTCTTCGACGCCGTGCTGGATCGCAGCCGCGCGCAGTCGCGCACGATCGGGTGGACGCTGGTCGAGCCGGAAGGCCTCGTCCATGGCCGCGTCGAGCGGGGCGGGGCCATCGAATGCGCGTTCGAAAGGGCCAAGTCTCACGACCCCGGCTTCGCGCTGCTGCGCCGTCGCCTGGCCGTCGGATGGGGCGCCGTCGACGAGGTCGAGCACTTCGTGTTCGAACCGCGCGCGCCGGCCGCGGGCGGGAGCGCGCCGTTCGGCATCGGGCGCGCGGCGCCCTTGATCGACAGCGAGGTGGCCGAGTGAACATCGAGTTCATCGATCCCGTCTTGCCGTCACGCCGTGCCTGGATGCTGGCCGTGGGCATGGCCGCGCTGGCTGCGGTCCTGTTTGCGGCCGGCCGCATCGCGCAGACGCGCGCGGCGATGCTGGAGGAGGACGCGCGCGCCAGCGCCGCGACGGCGAGCGTCGTCCAGCCCGCCTCGTCGCCGACCTGGCCTCGAGCCTATGCCGAAGATCTTCGACGAGCGATCGACCGCGCGTCGCTGCCGGAGGCGTCCGTCTTGCGCGAACTGGAGACGGTTGCCGTCGCGGGCGTCCAGCTGACGTCGATCGACGTCAGCATGGCCGATCACATGGCGACAGTGGAACTGCAGGCCGACAGCGACGTGGCGCTGGGCGACTATCTGGACCAGCTGAATGCGGGCATGCCGACGCCTGCCTGGCACATCGACCATCTCGCGGCAGTCACGGGCACGCTTCAGCCCGGCTCGAGCGGCCCGTCGACTCCGAACGCAGAATCGGTCACCCTGAAGCGACGCTTCTGAGCGTTGAGGCCGAGGCGCGCGTGCGCCGGCGGCGAGCGGCGAGCGGGACGCACTCCAAAGTCCCATGCCCATTGCTTCACCGGCTCGCCGCCTATCCCTTCAACATGGGATGCTTGCGGCAGCCTTGCATCGCTTACCCTATACCGTATCGGCCAGGCGATCGATCTGGCGAACGGGGCTTTCATGACACGAACCGCCGCGCTGCTGTGCGTACTCGTTTCGATGTTCGTCGGTTGCAGCACCTTGCCGCCCTCGCGCCTGGTGTTGCTCGATCGCGCGTCCGGCAGCCGGCACATCGGAACGGTGGTCCCGTCGGACCGCGAGGCGTCGATGACGGCCTCGATCGAGATCAACGGCGTGTTCTTCCATGGAACATTCGATCCGTCCAAGGGCAGCGAGGTCGTCAACCTCCCGGGCTCGGGCGGTGATCTCCTGCAATGCGTCTTCCGCTTCGACCCGAGGACACGAACCGGGGCCGGCGAGTGCGTGCAGACCGGCGCCAGAAAGTTCGACGCGACGCTTTCGGACTAGCGCCTGGCAGGCCCGAGGCGTCGACGGAGACAGCCAGCCCTTGGTCCGATCGTGCCGGCCACCCGGGTCTTTGGCTGGGCAGAAACGAAAAATGCGCCCGAGGGCGCATTCTTGCTGGCAGTCTGGCGGAAGGGGCGTCCTCCGGAATCGAACTTCAGCCCATCTCACGTCGCTTCATCAGGCGGTTGTGAGACAACTCTGCCCCGTAGATGGCGCTTCG
>FTDG01003638.1_pt1 | contig 10267 bp, 9 predicted proteins | sample 1639751 | NCBI WGS metagenome assembly FTDG01 (sample SAMEA3914869, study PRJEB12502) | metagenome | biome: forest; material: soil | place: USA | collected 2012-03-12 | depth 0.1 m
ATCTTCCAGGATCCGCTCGCCTCGCTGAACCCGCGCATGACCGTGGCGCGCATCATCGGCGAGCCGCTGCGCATCCACCGGCCCGAGCTGGGCGACGCGCAGGTGCACGAGAAGGTGCTCGCCGTGATGGCCGAGGTGGGGCTGACGCCGCAGCAGGTCAACCGCTACCCGCACGAGTTCTCGGGCGGGCAGTGCCAGCGCATCGGCATCGCGCGGGCGCTGATCCTCGAGCCCAGGCTGATCATCTGCGACGAGCCGGTGTCGGCGCTGGACGTGTCCATCCGCGCGCAGATCGTCAACCTGCTGCAGGAGTTGCAGCGCCGCAAGGGCCTGGCGCTGATCTTCATCGCGCACGACCTCGCGGTGGTCAAGCACATCAGCGACCGCGTGCTGGTGCTCTACCTCGGCAAGGCGATGGAGCTGGCGCAGGGCGACGCGCTGTATGCCCGGCCGGGACATCCGTACACCGAGGCGCTGCTGTCGGCCATTCCGATACCCGATCCCCGTATCGAGCGCGGCAAGGTGCTGCAGCTGCTGTCGGGCGACATGCCGTCGCCGATCGCGCCGCCGTCGGGCTGCGTGTTCCGCACGCGCTGCCCGAAGGCGATCGCCGATTGCGCGGGCGCGGTGCCGCCGCTGCGCGCGCTCGATGCGCAGACGTCGGCGGCGTGCATCCTCGCGCAGCCGCGCGTCTGAGCGTCACGCGTTCGCCATGAACTCGCCCGAGCTTCCCGACCCCGACCCGATGCCCGTCGCCCCACCGCAGCCCGACCTCGACCTGTGCTGCGGCAACGGTTGCGACCCGTGCATCTTCGACCTGCACGACCTCGCGATGGACGCGTGGCGGCAGGAGATGCGGGCGTGGCGGGCGCGGCATCCCGAGGCCGCGGGCGGCGCGTAGTCGAGCTGGCGCGGGGCGGCACCCGGCTTGCCAGACGAAGGGCATCCCGCCAACCCGGCGATGGCCGCCACGGAGAGCCCGGCATGCAATCGAACTCGACATTCAGGTATGACGTCAAGACGGGCTTCCGGCCCGTGGACGACCGCTACGTCGGCACCTACGAGGTCTCGGAACCCCAGGGCGACCGCCTCGCGCTGCTGCACGTCGACGAGGGCCGCGAGGCGCGGGAGTTCTCGAACATCACCGACGCGCGGGCCGATGCGGTCCAGCGCGCCAAGGCCTGGATCGCGAGGCGTCGCGTGTCGTGAGGCGGGCCTACTGCTCGAACAGCATGTTGACCAGGCGCATCACGCGGTCGAGGCCGTCGTGCAGCGCCTCCACCGCCTGGCGGCTGCCGTCGTCGAGCGCCGCGAGCTCGTCGGCGTCCGACGGCAGTTCCGACTGCGCGGCTCGCACGCTGTCGACCAGCGCGTCGGCGCTGTCCTCGACGCCCTGCGCGTAGTCGCGCTCGAGGTCGCGGCGGTCGTCGTCTTCCTCGGCGTCCTCGTCCGCCGCGTCGAGCGCGAGGTTGTCGTCGACACCCCGGAGTTCGCCGAGCAGCTCGTCCAGGCCGGTCTCGATCTCGTCGAGTCCCCACTCTGACCTGGCGACCTCGATCAGGCGCTCGACCTGGGCCATGGCCTCGTCCAGGATCAGCTTGTGCGGCGCCGCGCGGCCGAAGCCGCGGCTGAATTCCGACCACCGGGGATGCTGGGTCAGATGCACCTCCAGCAGCGCGGGCCGGTGAGCCTCGAGATCCTTCAGCTCGTCCGTCTTTGGTTGGGTCATTGCTTGCTCCCGTCTCGATGTCCTGGCCTTGGCGCGGATCGGCTTGACGCTCGCCGATGACACCGCGTCGCCGAAGCCGCGGATCCAGTTCCACAGCCACTGCGAGTCGACGACGGTGGCCGTCACGTGCAGCACGTCGCCGTCCTCGCGCACGACCTGGTCCTTGGACAGCGGCGTCTCCAGCAGGTGGCGGCCGTGGGCGGTGGCGATCGTCATCTGCAGCCGCACGCGCCGGCCCTCGCCGAAGCCGAAGCGGCCGTCGGCGTCGTAGCGCGCCAGGCTGAAGTCGGCCGGGCGCTCGAACGACTGGTTGGTGGCGCTGGCCGATGACATCCGATGCAGCGCCAGGCTGCGCTCGTCGTCGTAGCCCTCGAAGCGCGCGACCAGGTAGAGGCACGGGCCCTGCTGCGCCAGACCCAGCGGCATCACGCGCGCCTGTCGACGCCGCTCGCCGCGGGCGTTGCGGTAGTCCAGCTCGAGCCAGAGGTTGCGATACAGCGCCTCGCTGACGGCCTCGAAAACGCCGGCTGCGATCGTCGGCGGCAGCAGCGGCTGCGTGGTGCTGGCGACCGCGATCTTGTCCATCCATTCGCGTTCCAGGCGCGTCGATGCGCCCTGACGCAGGTTGCGCCGCCCCTGCTCGAAGAACTCGCCCAGCGAACGCGCGATGCTGGCGGGCAGCAGCGGTCGCAGGTAGTGCTCGGCCAGCGACAGCAGCAGCGCGTCCTGCGGGCTCAGCAGCGGCACGGCCAGCGGCGCGGCGTTCTCCTTCCAGCGATAGCCGTACGGCTTGCCGGAGCTGTCGCGCTCGATGTCGAACTGCTCGCTCAGGTCGTTGAGCAGGCGCTGGATGCTGCGCACGTCGCGCTCGAGTCCGATGCCGGCCACCTGGTCTCGCAGCTCGGCGGCCGTGACCTTGCGGTGCCGGGGAATGCGGCGCAGCAGCTCCAGGCTGAGGCGGGTGGTCTCGAGGTTGTCGGGTCGGGTGGCCATGTCCGAACTATGCCGCCGGCTGCGACACGACGTGTCGCAGCAGTGCGGAGGATTGCCGCAATTGCACAACCGCGTTCGCAATGACCGATACCGCCCCGACCCCATCGCGCCGCGCCGTCCACTGGCGCCCCGGCGTCGCCCTCCACGACGGCAAGCTCTATCACTTCGAGCCGCGCAGCGCGGTGGTGATGCGCCTGTGGCCCGAGATGCGCGCGTGGCGCCGCACGCCGTGCACGCCGTGGGCGCACACGCGCCGGCGCGCGGACGAGATCCTGTGCCGCGCGCCGCTGCGGCCGGGGCAGATCGAGGAGATCGCCGCGCGCCGTGATGCGCTGGTGGGGCCCTTGTCGCCCGACCAGTGGTACGAGCCGTACTTTCGCGAGGCCGCGGCGTGGTCGCGGTCGCTGTCGACGATCCCCGACCGCGAACGCGAGATCGCGTCGCGTTTCAAGGATCGCCGCTGGCACCTGCTGGCCATGATGGCGCGCTGCCCGGGCGCGGCGGACCTGCTGGAGTCCAACCCCGCGCTGGGCTTCGCGCTGGCGAGCCCCTGGGTGCTGCACCAGCCGGCCGTGCGCCAGCCGATGCGCGCGATGCGGGCGTTGGTCAACCGGCCGCAGGCGCGGATCCAGGCGTGGCTGGGCTTTCCGGCCACCGAGCGCGTGCGCCGCATCCTGCGCCGCATCGACCCCGGCGCGCTGAGCGCGCGGCTGCTGCCATCGCTGCGGCGCGGCCTGCGCGACGACGCCGTGACGCACCTGCTCGCGCACCTGCCGCGCATCAACGAGGAGGTGCTGCGCTGGGTGCTGCGCGACGACGCGCGCCGCGTGGCGACGCCCGGTTTCCTGCACGAGCTCGCCGCCATCGCGCCGCTCGATGCGAGCGCGTTCCCGGAGCCGACGCCGCCGCCCGGCGTGCTGCATGGCCCGGTCGCGCCGACCCTCGCACTGGGCGCACCGATGCTGCGCGTGTGGGTGGACACCTGCCGCAAGTGCGACTGGCTCGGCCGGCAGCGACCCGCGGCGATCCGGTCCGTGAGGCAGCTGAACCGCTGGTTCCTCGATGTCGAGGTCGCCGTGCTCGATCACCACGATCGGCGCTCGACGCTACCGCCCGACGATGAATGGGCGCAGCCGCCGTGGCCGGGCACCGAGACGATCCGGCCGCTCTTGACCCAGGTCGACCTGCACGAGGAAGGCTGCGCGATGCAGCACTGCGTCGAGTCCTACGCGGGCCTCGTCGCCTGGGGCGAGTACGCCGTCTACCGCGTGCTGGAGCCGGTGCGCGCGACCCTCGGGCTGCATCGCCTGGGTGGCGACTGGCGCGTCGACCAGGCGCAGGCCGCGCCGGGGGTCGCGCTGCCGGCGTCGGTGCGGACCGAGATCGTGCGATCCCTCACCGGCGGAGCGCTCTCGTGAAGGACCAACGCGATCCGGCAAGCTCGGCGCGGCGCGCGCCTCTGGCCGACGGCGAGGTCGACTGGATGCTGCTGGAGACCGCGTACTGGCCTTGCACGCCTGGCGACCAGCCGTCCACCGCCGCGACGCTGCTGGTGTCGTGCCATGCGGCCGCGCCGGTCGGTGCGCTGCTCGCGCCGATGCCGGACGTATCGCGTGGCATCCGGTGCTGCCGGGGGCGCGGGGCGGCGGCGACGGCGTCGCCTTGGGCATCGCGGCTCGTCGAGTTCGCCGTCGTGTACGCCCGCGCCACGGACGGCCTGGACGTGCTCGCCGTCGACGCGCTCCTCGCGCGCATGAAGGTCGAGGGCGTGCGCCACGTGGTCGTCGTGAGCCCGGACCTGGCGTTGCGGCGCGCGCTCCGGCACGCCGACTCGTGGGTCGTCGGCAGCGCGCAGACCGATCTCCTGACCGCGGGCGTGCTGGCCGACGTGCTGCACAACGTCGTGATGGCGCCCGCGATGTGGAACTGCCTGGACTTCCACGACCTCGACCCGCCGATCGGCACGCCCGACGCGCCGGGCGTGCTCGCCGAGGCGCTGCATCACTGGGGCAGCGACACGATCGAGTTCGTGCAGGCCGAGGACGAGGCGGCCTTTCACGCGGCCGGATTCCTCGCGCTGCTGCCGGTGCCCGGGCCGGCCCGGCTGCAACAGGTGGCGGGCCTCGTGCGTGCGGTGCGCGCGCGCATGGGCGCGTGCACGACCGGCTTCGCCTATGGCTCGCCGATGGCCGACTTCCACGCGTCGTGGCAGTCCACGCGGGTGACGCTGGTGCGCTTTCTGTGCGCGCCGTGACCTGTGCCGCCGCCACGAGCCGTGCCGGCGGCATCGCCTCGGCGAACGCCGCGTCGCGCAACGATTGCAGCGGCGCGAGGCCCGCGGGCGACAGCGCGTCGTGCCGCCGCGTGACGATGCCGTAGCGATCGAGCCGCAGCTCCAGCTTGATCGGCTGGGCGCATCCCGGCGAGCCGCGCTCGCTGGCTAGGCCACGCGGCGGCGGCCGACCGCCACGATCGCGACCAGGCCGCAGGCCATCAGCGCGAGGTTCCTGGGCTCCGGCACGGCGGTGATGCTGAAGTTGTCCAGGTACAAGTGCGAGGTCGCGCCGATGGAGTAGTCGACCTCGAACTTGTCGAGATCGGCCGCGGTCACGTAGGTGGTGTAGTGCGAGAACGGCACCACGGTGCGCGGGTTCGGGGACAGCAGGTCGAGGACCACCGGTGCGAGCTCCTCGCCATTGAGCGACACCGACAACGTCGACGGCGTCGTCGTGACCTTGTCCTTGGCATAGCTGAACATGGCGTAGTCGAACTGCACCTCGAGCAACTCGCCCGGGGTGGCCGAGAACGATTGCGACAGCGACCCCGGCCCGGCCTGGTTGGCCTCGAGGCTGACGAAGCAGTTGCCGGTCGCGCAGGTGTTGAACGCCGTCGTCACCTGGGCGAAGCCGCGGACGGGCGTGTTGTAGATCCAGTCGGTCACTTGGGTCGAATTCGTCGCGACGCCGGTGATGGTGACGGAGTTCGCCTCGAAGTTGCCGTTCTTGAGCAGGTTGGGCGAAGCGGCCGCGGCGAGGCCGGACAGCGCGGCGAGCGCGGCGAGCGCGATGCCCTGGCGCGCGAGTTGGATGGTGTTCATGATGTTCCTCTCTGTGGTTTATGGCAGCCGACCGAGCCTCGGTCACGCTGTGGGCGGATGATGCGAGCCGATGGCGCCGCGGGCGATAAGGCGAACACCGCAATTTCCGCGGCGGTGTCACGCGGCGTCGAAGACAATCGCCGGCTCACTTCCCGAGGGCCGGATGGCGGACGACGCAGTGCTTGACCGTGCAGCGAAGAGGCTTGGACGAGTCCTCGCGACCCTGGCCTGCCTGCTCGCCGTGTCGCTGCCGGCCCGGGGCGCGCCGTGCGAGGTGCGCGCGGCCGACGCGAGCACCGATCTCGCGGGCTGCCTCGTCGAGGCGGCGAGCACCGGCCACGTCCGCCACATGGCCATCGACCTCGAATGGGCTGGCCCGGGCACCGCGCAACGGGTGCTGGACCTGCGCCTGCCCGACACCTTCCAGCTCGAGGCCCGCCAGCGCGCGCTGGACGCCCGCGGCGAGCCCACCGCCGCGGCGCCGCGCGTGCTGCAGGTGCTCAACGTCAATTCGCGCTACGCCGAGCGCGCGTTGCCCAGTCCGCGCGTCGCGTTGGCGCTGGAGCTCGCGCCGGGCCGCCATCGCATCGAGCTGGACTACGTGCTGCACATGGACGGCCGCCTCTACCCGCTGCTCGAGACGCCCGCCGCCTGGCGCCAGCGCAACGCTTTCGACGACATCTTCAGCGGCCTGCTCTGGGGCGTCTTCGCGACCACGCTGCTGGGCGTGCTGATGTCGCGCGTGATGGCCCGCGACGCCAGCGTCAAGGCCTATGCGCTGCTGGTGGTGATCCACGGCATCGGCCTGGCGCAGATCCGCGGCGACTTCTTCGCCTACCTGTGGCCCGATTCGCCGCGCCTGGACCAGTTCGTCCTGGTGGGCACGCTCGGCGCGGTGCTGTGCAGCCACGCGTGGTTCGCCACCCGGTTCCTGCGCCTGCGCGATCAGGCGCCGCGCCTGTACCGGCTGCATCTGGTGGCCATGACGCTGTTCGCGCTCGACATGCTGCTGCCCGTGCCCGTGGCCGCCGCGGGCGCGGGTGGCCTGGCCCTGGCCTATTCGCCGCTGGCGCTGTTCACCGCCGGACGCACGTGGCGGCGCGGCACGCCGGACCTTCGCCTGTACGCGCTGGGCACCAGCGCCTACATCCTGCTCACGTTCGTGCTGTTCGTGGCCTGCGTGTCCGGCCACAACCCGTGGCCGCGCTTCGACCACTTCAAGCTGCCCGAGCTGGGCTACCTGCTCGACACGATCTTCTTCGGCGCCGCGCTGTCCTGGCGCGTGCGCGAGGCGCGCGCGCGCCAGGACGAGGCGCGCGTCCAGCAGGTGAAGGACGCGTTCGCGCTGGTCGAGGCCGAGAAGGCGCGGCAGGACGCCAACGCGCGCGCGGCGCGCAGCAACCTGCTGTTCGCCAGCGCCAGCCACGACCTGTCGCAGCCGCTCGCGTCGGTGAGCCTGGCGCTCGGCGCGATGACCGTGCCCGAAGGCCAGGCGCCGATCGCCCAGCACCTGCACCGCACGATCTCCTATGCGCAGACCCTGCTGCGCGACGTGCTGGCGCAGGCACGCGGCGAGCACCTGGCGCACGACGAGCGCGTCGTGCTGGGCGACTGCCTCGCGCAGGTCGTGCGCGAGCACCGTGCGGCCGCCGCGGCCAAGGGACTGGCGCTGGACTTCGTCGACAGCCAGGCCGAGGTCACCGTCTCGGCCCTGATGCTGGGGCGCATCCTGAACAACCTGGTCAGCAACGCGATCCGCTACACGGCGCGCGGTCGCGTGCTGGTGGGCGTGCGCCGGCGTGCCGGCGGCGTCGAGCTGCAGGTGCTCGATTCGGGCCCGGGCCTGCCGGCGGACCGGCTGGCGGCCCTGCAGCGGCCTTTCGAGCAAGGCGCGTCGGCGGCCCCGGAAGGCCACGGGCTGGGGCTGTTCATCGTGCGCACGCTGTGCGAGCAGGGCGGCCTGAGGCTGCGCATCGCGTCGCGGCCCGGGCGCGGCAGCGCGTTCGGCGTCTGGATCCCGACCGCGACGGCCTAAGCCGCGCCGGCGATCAGTCCAGCCAGCCGAGTTCGTGCGCCTTGCGCACCAGCTGCGCCACGCTGCTCACCTGCAGTTTGCGCATCAGGTTCTCGCGGTGCTTGTCCACGGTCTTGGGCGACAGCGACAGCGTGTCGGCCATCTCCGCGTTGGACTGGCCGTCGCAGATCAGCTTGACGATCTGCATCTCGCGCCGCGTCAGCAGGCCGTCGGCCTGGCCGATCAGCGCGCGCACGGCGGGCGGGATCACGCGTTCGCCCGCCATCACCGATTTCAGGTGCGCCAGGAAACTGGTGGCGCTGTCGTCCTTCAGCAGCACCGCGTCGGCCTGGACGTCCACCAGCTGCTTGAGGACGAGCCCCGAGCTGCTGCCGGTCAGCACCACGATGCGCAGCGCGGCCGTCGTGTGCTTGAGGTGGCGGATCAGCGCCGAGGTGTCGCCGCCGGGCATGTGCTGGTCGATCAGCAGCAGGTCGGGGCGGGCCGTGCGCAGCATCTGCTGCAGGCCGTCGAGGCTCTCGACCTCGCCGACCACCTCGTAGCCGGGCTGCGACTGGAGCAGCAGCCGCACGCCGTCCCGGAACAGCGCGTGGTCGTCGGCGAGGACGACGCGAGTCGCGATGGGCGCTGGGATCGGCAAGGGCGTTCCTTTTCAATCGGAGGTTAGGTTCCTCCGACGATTGTCACCGCTGACCGGGCGCGTTGTCGTTCAGGCGCGTGCAAGCGCCGCGTCGATGCGGCTCGTCACCAGAAGAGCGCTTGCCAGCCGGGCGCCGGCGTCAGCGCGCGGCCCTTGCCGGCCGAGGCCTCGACGCCCGTGAACCTCGCGCAGAAGACCTGGCGGCCCATCGTGTCCTTGGCGGGCTCGGTGGCCGCGCGCGGCGCGTCGGGCTGGCCGGCGATCGCGACGGCCTGGTGCTCGTCCAGGTAGCAGAACTGCACGCCCTTGATCGACGGCGACAGCATGCGCAGGTACCAGGGCAGGATCGCGCCGATGGCCGACTGCGCGACTGCGGTCGCCGCGCCGATGTCGTCGTAGCGAATGTCGGCGGCGGGCAGGTCCGGCACGACGAAGATGCTCACGTCCAGCGCGGCCTTGGTCTTGTTGGAGACCAGGTCGGCGTTGTCGGCGTACGCCGCCGGGTCGATCGGCAAGGTCACGAAGCCGGTGGGCGAGATGCTCACGGGCACATGCGTGTGCTCGCCGTCGATCACGATGCGCAGGTCGGGCACGGGGTCGTGCGTCTTCGCGGCGGTCACGCGGATCACGGCGTGCAGATGGCCCTTGCCTGCCTCGCCGACCTTCGAGACGAGGTCGCTGGCATCGCGGTAGCGCATCATTCCGGGGTTGCGCAACTGCTTGACCTCGACGACCTGATCGGCGCCGGACGCGGCCGACGCCGCGGGGGATGCGGCCTCCTGGGCGGTGGCGGAGGTCGCGCACGTGAGGGCTGCGAGGAAGGCCGCCCAGCGAGCGGGCGGACGCGTGTCGGACATCGATTGGAACTTGATCATTCGCCGCATCTTCCCAAGCCCCGGCCAGCGATTCCATCGCCATCCGACGGACCGTCGCCGCGCGCCGACGAGTTGCAGGCCCTAGACGAGCGCCGCGTTCGCCGACACGCGCTGGATGGCCTGCGGCGGCTGGCCGAACGCGCGCAGGAAGGCCTGCCGCATGCGCTCGCGATCGCCGAAGCCGGTCTCGCGCGCGATCACCTCGATCGGATGCCGGCTCGTCTCCATCATCAGGCGCGCGGCCTCCACGCGCAGCCGCTCGATCGCCTTGGCGGGCGACTGGCCCGTCTCCTCGCGGAACACGCGGCTGAACTGGCGCGGACTCAGGCGAGCGGCGTCGGCGAGCACCTCCACCGACAGGTCGCTCGCCAGGTGCTCCTGCGCGTACGCGAGGGCCGTCTGCACGCGATCGGACTTCGCGTCGAGCTCCAGCAGCGTCGAGAACTGCGACTGCCCGCCGGCCCGGCGCTGGTAGACGACCAGCTTGCGCGCGACCGCCAGCGCCACGTCGCGCCCGAGATCGCGCTCGATCACCGCCAGCGCGAGATCGAGGCCGGCGCTCATGCCGGCCGAAGTCCACACCGGGCCGTCGATCACGAAGATCCGATCCTCCTCGAGCTGCACGAGCGGATAGCGCTGCTCGAAGGCGCGCGCGTGGAACCAGTGCGTGGTGGCCTTGCGGCCGTCGAGCAACCCGGCCTCCGCCAGCACGAACGCGCCGGTGCAGATCGACGCGATCCGGCGTGACCGGTTCGCCGCGTTGCGGATGCGTCGGATCAGCGCCGGCGACGGCAGCCGGCATTCGTTGTCGCCCGCCACGATGAGCGTGTCGAACACCTTGCGGCCCCATGCGTCGGTGTGCACCGAGAAGCCCTGCGAGCACGCCACGGCGCCGCCG
>FTDG01003402.1_pt1 | contig 10203 bp, 8 predicted proteins | sample 1639751 | NCBI WGS metagenome assembly FTDG01 (sample SAMEA3914869, study PRJEB12502) | metagenome | biome: forest; material: soil | place: USA | collected 2012-03-12 | depth 0.1 m
AGACAGATCGAGGCCCTGCTGGACGCCCTCGGGCCGCAGCTGCTGGCGGCACTGCGCTCGCAAGGTTTCGACGTGGGGGCACGGGCATGACGCAGCAACGCATCGCCCGCGGCTCGGCGTCGAGCGAGACCGCCGCGGCCGCCCGCGCCGCGCACCGCGACCATCGCCATGACGCGCACGAGCAGGAGGCGGACCGCAACGCGCAGGCCATCGGCCAGCGCGGCGCCGCATGCGCGGTCACGCCCGTCCCGGCACCGCGTGGCCGGGACGCCGGCGACGCCGCGGCCGTCCCGGCGTCGCCCGGCCAGGCCATGGACGACGTCACGCGCGGCTTCATGCGCCAGCGCCTGGGCCGCGACTTCGGCGACGTGCGCATCCACGCCGACGAATCCGCCGCGCGCTCGGCGCACGAACGCAGCGCCCACGCCTACACCGCCGGCCGCCACGTCGTGTTCGGCCGCGGCGAGTACGCGCCGCAGACCGCGCGCGGCCGCCAGCTGCTGGCCCACGAGCTGACGCACGTGGCGCAGCAGTCGCACCTGGCCGACGAGGCCGCGCCGGTGCAGCACATGGGCATCGGACAGTTCTTCGCCCGCCTGTTCGGCGAGGGCACCTTCAGCGACGACGAGCTGGAGGTCTACCTGATGCGGCTGGAAACCCAGCCGGGTATCGAGGACAAGTTCGACAGCGACAACAAGGCGCGGGCCATCGTGCGCAAGGGCATGCACAAGGACCTGAGCCTGGCCACCCGCGTGAAGCTTGTCCAGGAAATGCTCTCCGGCGTGACGGGCGACGACGACGAGCAGGCGATCCTGAAGATCCTGGAGGACGCCTCGCCGCTGGACCGCGAGGTGATCGTCGAGCGCGTCGGCTATGACCGCCTGGACAGCAAGATCGACGGCGAAGAGCACGACCGCTTGCTCAAGCTTGCCGCCGGCATGCACCGCGCGGGCAAGCAGGCCGTGCCCACGACCTGGACCATGAGCTATTCGGCCAACGGCGCCAACGAGCTGCGCTCCACGACGCCGGCCATCGAGGTGTCGGCGCTCGACGCCACGCCCGAGGGCGAGGCCGCCGGGCGCAGCGTGGTGACGTCGCAGACCGTCCAGTCGCCCGCGGGCTCGCCGCAGTTCCTCGCCGGCAGCTTCGACCACCCGCGCGACAAGGCGGGCCAGGGCAACCTCGCCTTCCGCGTGCTGCCCACCGACAAGGACAACAAGCCCATCGCGGACGACGCCAGCGGCCCCGACCAGCTGCAGGCCAAGTACGAGCCGGTGAGCTACGACCGGCGACTGGTCAACGCCCACCTGGACGTCACCTACGACCGGCTGGCGGTGCAGGACATCGAGCACTCGAGCGAACACGCCGCCGCGAAGGGACACGAGGTCGAGCAGGGGCACTCGAAGACCGAGAGCACGACGACGGGCACCGGCAAGAAGACGACGACCGGCTCGTCCGACACCACCGGCCACGAGACCAGCCACTCGGACACGCAGAACCACAAGGACGGCGACGCGACGACGAAGTCCGAATCGCACACCAAGGGCGGCGGCGACAGCCGCTCGCACACGCACGAGACCAACAAGTCGGACACCCACACCACCGGCAAGTCCGACACCGACAGCGACGGCCATGCCACCACGCACAAGGACGGCGAGAGCCACACCAAGGACAGCAGCGACACCCACACCGACGCCGAGCGCTCGCACAAGCAGCTCAACATGCACCTCGAAGGCACGGTGGAAGGCAACCTCGGCGACCTGCTGAAGTCGCTGGCCGGCAAGGTGATCACCGGCGGCGTGCTGGGCAAGTTCCTCGATCGCGCCGGCCGCCCGGGTGCGTTCCTGAAGCACCTGATCCAGAAGTACAACCCGATCGACATGCTGCTCGAAGGCGTGGGCGACAGCTTCACGCTGAAGGGCACGCTCAAGGGCGACATGGCGTTCGAGTGGGAGACGAACACCTCGGACAGCCACACGACGGGCAAGTCCGATACCACCAGCAGCGAAGACGGGAAGACCGACAGCGACGACCACAGCCACACGAAGTCGTCGTCCGACGCGCACACCAAGGGCTCGCAGGACAGCACGACGAAGTCGACGGAGCACTCGCACAGCGACACCCACGGCAGCGAGCACACCGAATCGCACGACACCGAGAAGGGCAGCGTCGACCTGAAGGGCTCGAGCGACTCGCACACGGGCAGCTCGGGCACCGAGACCAGCTCCGAGCGCAGCGACACCACCGCCACGACCAAGTCGAGCGCGCAGCGCGATTCGACCACCGATACCGACACCGCCGGCACCAAGGTCCTCGACCACCGCTGGATCCCCATCATCAAGGAGCGCTCGCTCACCTTCACGGTGAAGTAGCGCGCCGCCCACCGTCCGCGACGAACCATGACTGGCCTGACCAACTCCCCGCGGCTCATCAAGGGCGGCCTGGTCGTGCTCGCGCCGGGCGGCGGCCCCGTGCAGCGCACGATCGCGCTGCAGTACAACCCGGAGACGCTGACGCGCAGCTACCAGGTGCAGGGCGTGGGCGGCGACGGCGGCGGCGAGCGTGCACAGCCCTATCGCCTGAAGGGCCCGGCCATCGAGACCATCCGCCTGGATGCCGAGATCGACGCGACCGACCAGCTCGAGTTCCCGGACAGCAACGCGGCCGCGGTGGCCTACGGCATCGCGCCGCAGCTGGCGGTGCTGGAGGCGCTCGTCAACCCCAGCGTCGACGAGCTGCTGAACCTGGCCTCGCAGGCGGAGAACGGCACGCTGGAGATCCTGCCGCCCGAGGCGCCGCTGGTGCTGTTCGTGTGGAGCAAGAGCCGCGTCGCGCCCGTGCGCGTGACCGACTTCTCCATCACCGAGGAGGCGTTCGATCCGAACCTCAATCCGCTGCGGGCCAAGGTCTCGCTGGGCCTGCGCGTGCTCAGCACCGACGACCTCGGCTTCCGCCACAAGGGCGGCACGATGTTCATCAGCCACCTGCGCACGCGCGAGGCGCTCGCGGCGCTGGCCGCCGGCCCGACCCTGACCACGCTGGGCATCACCAGCCTGCCCTGACTGCGGAGACGCTTCCATGACCACCGACCCCGTCCAGCTGCTGATCGACGCCGGCGCGATCCCGTCGAGCCCGTTCGGCCAGAACAGCCGCTACGCGATGACGCCGCTCGGCCGCTACGTGCGCGGCGCGGGCGATGCCGGCACGGCCTACGTGCTGCGCCGCTTCATCCCGCAGCGGCGCGACATCGCCACCGCTGCCGAGCACATCGTGCAGGGCGGCGAGCGGCCCGAGGTGCTCGCCGCGCAGGCCCTCGGCGACGCCGAGCTGTACTGGCGACTGGCCGACGCCAACACGGTGATCGATCCGTTCGAGGTGACGGACACGCCGGGCCGCCGCGTGGCGATCCCGTTCCCGCCCGGCTTCTGATCGCCGGAGCAGCACGCCATGTCGTTGATCCAAGGCGGCGTCCAGCTCTCGCTCTACGTCGGCCCCGTCCCGGTGGCCGCGCCGCGCGAGATGGTGGAGGCGCTCGTGTCCACCAGGGTCGAATGCGGATCGGGCGACGGTCCGAGCGGGTTCGAGCTGGTGTTCGAGCTGCCGGCGCGCTCGCCGCTGCGCACGTTGTTCCTGGTGACCGGCGGCGCGGCGGTGCCGCTGATCCGCGTGGTGCTGGTGGTGACGATCAACGGCCGCGCGGAATCCATCATCGACGGCCTGGCGCTCAGCGTGGACACCCAGCCCGGCCAGGGCGGCGTGGCCCGGCTGGTCGTGCGCGGCACCGACATGTCCACGCTGATGGACCTGATCGAGCTGCCCATCCCGTTTCCCGCCATGCCGCCGTCGGCGCGCGTGCTGCTGTGCCTGGCGAAGTACGCGGCGCTCGGCGTGATCCCGATGGTGATCCCCAGCATCCTGGACATCCCGCCGCTGCCCATGCAGCAGATCCCGCAGCAGCGCGGCAGCGACCTGTCCTACGTCAAGCGCCTGGCCAAGGAGGCCGGCTACGTGTTCTACCTCGAGCCGGGGCCGGAGCCCGGCACGTCCAAGGCGTACTGGGGACCGGAGATCCGCGTCGGCGATCCGCAGCCGGCGCTGACGATGAACATGGACGCGCAGAGCAACGTCGACGACCTGTCGTTCACCTTCGACAAGGACGCCAAGATCACGCCGCTGGTGTTCTTCCAGGACAGCCTCAGCAAGGCGCCGATCGCCATCCCGATCCCCGACATCACGCCGCTGAACCCGCCGCTGGGCATCGTGCCGCCGCTGCCGCCCAAGATCGAGAAGCTGACCAATACGGCGCACCTGGGCGCACCGCAGGCGCTGATGGCCGGGCTGGCCTATGCGAGCCAGCACGGCGACTCGGTCTTCGCCAAGGGCACGCTGGACGTGGCCAAGTACGGCCGGCTGCTGAAGTCGCGCCGGCTGGTGGGCGTGCGCGGCGCGGGCCTGCCCTTCGACGGCCTGTTCTACGTCAAGAGCGTGACCCATGAGATCGAGCGCGGCGCCTACCGCCAGAGCTTCTCGCTGGCGCGCAACGGCCTCGTCTCCACCGTCCCGTCGGTACCCGCATGAGCAGCAGCACACCCTTCTACGGCAAGTACCGCGGCACGGTCGTCAACAACGTCGACCCGCTGCAGATCGGCCGCATCCAGGTCATCGTGCCCGACGTCGCGGGCCTGCTGCCGGGCACCTGGGCGATGCCCTGCGTGCCGCTGGCGGGCCCCAACAACGGCCTGTTCGCGGTGCCCATCCCGGGCTCCGGCGTGTGGGTGGAGTTCGAGCGCGGCGATCCGGACTACCCGATCTGGGTCGGCGGCTTCTGGGGCAGCGCGGCCGAGGTGCCGCTGCTCGCGCACGCCGTGCCGCCGGCAGTGCCGGGCATCACGCTGCAGACGCCGCTGAAGAACGGACTCGTCATCAGCGACGTGCCGGGCCCCACGGGCGGCATCCTGATCCAGACCGCCGCCGGCGCGATGATCTCCGTCAGCGATGTCGGCATCGTCATCTCCAACGGCCAGGGCGCGATCATCAACATGGTCGGACCGACCGTGGACGTCAACGCCGGCGCGTTGACGGTGGTGTAGGAGGACGCGCGATGCCCGCTCCGGTCCTCCACCTCGGCGCCACCGTCCTGTGCACGCACGCCGGCCAGGCGACGCCGCTGGCGCCGTTCCCGCGCGTGCTGCTCTCGGGCCAGCCGGCGGTGACGCTCGCCAGCCCCTACGCGATCGCCGCCTGCGCGCTGACCGGCACGCCGAGTCCGCCCTGCGTCACCGGCCAGTGGATCAGCGGCGCCGCGCGCGTGCTGGCCGGCGGCGCGCCGGTGGCGACGATGGCCGGCGCGTCGACCTGCATCCCCACCGGCACGCCGATGCTGCCCGTGGTCTCGCAACTGCGCGTGCTGGCGACCTGAGGAAGGACACCATGGCTTCGTTCCTCGACCACCCCTACCGATTCGACGGCCGCGGCCGCACCGCGGGCACCGACCGCGACGACCACATCCGCGACCTGATCGAGCAGGTGCTGTTCACGCGCCCCGGCGAACGCGTCATGCGGCCCGATTTCGGCAGCGGCCTGATGGCGCTGGTCTTCGAGCCGAACAGCACCGCGCTGGCGGCGACCACGCAGGTGCTGGTCCAGGGCGCGCTGCAGCAGTACCTGTCGCACCTGATCGCCGTGCAGGGCGTGGAAGTGCTCAACGACGACGGCGCGTTGCGGGTCGCGGTGCGTTACGTCGTCCTGCTCGATCGCAGCACCCACATCGCCAGCTTCACGGCGCCGGGAGCCGGCGCATGAGCGGCACCCGCTTCCACTGCTGCGACCAGCGCCGGCTGGAGGTCATCAAGGTCAGCGGCACGGCCGACGGCATCGAGTTCGTCGAGGTGCTGGACAAGGCCGCACCGCCCGGCGTGCCGCGCCAGCAGACGCTGTTCGTGCGCCTGCTGCGCACCGGCTTCGCGCTCACGCCGGACAACCTGCGCATCACCGGCGGCGAGCGCATCCCGAGCGTGGGCGTCGTGTGGTGCGCCAGCGCCGACGCCCTGCCGCCGCAGGCCGAGCCCGGCCTGGTCGACACCGTCGACGACCTGCCGCACACGCTCGTCGTGCGCACCGACAGCAGCGGCGACCACTCCACCTACACGCTGGCCATCGTCGCCAATTCCGGCAGCGACGACCCGCCGGCCGGCTTCGACCCCAAGCTGTCCTCGATCGACTTCTCGTTCAAGGTCGAATGCCCGTCCGATTTCGACTGCGCCCAGCCGCCCGCGTGCCCGCCCGCCGTCGGCGACAAGCCCGACATCGACTATCTCGCCAAGGACTACCCGGGCCTGCGCCGCCTCATGCTCGATCGGCTCAGCCTGCTGGTGCCCGGCTGGACCGAGCGTTCGGCCGCCGACGTCGGCGTGATGCTCGTCGAGCTGCTGGCGTATGCGGCCGACAACCTCTCGTATCGCCAGGACGCCATCGCCAACGAGGCCTACCTGGCCACGGCGCGCCGGCGCGTGTCGGTGCGCCGGCACGCGCGCCTGGTCGACTACCTGATGCACGAGGGCTGCAACGCGCGCGCCTTCGTGCACTTCGACGTCCCGGGCCACGCGGTCGCACTCGCCCGCGGCACGCAGCTCCTGAGCCGCACGCCGCGGCTGGACACCGTCGTCAAGCCCGACAGCCCGGCGCTGCGCGACGCGATCTCCGCGGGCGCCCTCGTCTTCGAGACGGCGCACGACGCCACGCTCGACGCCGACCTGAACGAGCTGCCGTTCTACACCTGGGGCGACCTCGGCTGCTGCCTGCCGCGCGGTACGACCAGCGCCACGCTGCGCACGCACGTCACGCCGCTGGCGGTGGGCGACATCCTGGTCTTCGAGGAGGTGTGCAGCCCGACGACCTTCGTGGCGGCGGACGCCGACCACGCGCACCGCTGGGCCGTGCGGCTGACCGCCGTCGTCTTCGCGAGCGACCCGTCCGGTGGCCTGTTCGACGAGCCGCCCAGCAACACGCCGACCGACGTCACCGAGATCGCCTGGAACGCCGCCGACGCGTTGCCGTTCCCGCTGTGCCTGTCCGTCGCCGCGCGGCCCGGCCTGACGATCAGCGTCGCGCGCGGCAACATCGTGCTCGCCGACCACGGCCTGACCATCGCGGCGGAGGACCTCGGCCAGGTGCCGGCCAGCGCGTTGACGATCGCGCCCGCCACGGCCAGCGGCTCCTGCACCAGGCCCGACCCGGTGCCGGTGCCGCCGCGCTACCGGCCGGCGCTGGCCGATGCGCCGCTGACGCACGGCTTCGATCTCGCCACGCTGCTGGCCGTGCCGATCTCCGACGACGAGGCCTGGTGGCCCGCCAGCGCGCTGCTGGCCATCGCGGCGCGCGACGCCACGCCGCGCGTGGCATCGCTGACCGGCCAGCTCGGCGCCGTCATCGAAGGCTGGACGCCGCGGCGCGACCTGCTGGAGAGCGCCGACGACGCCACCGATGTCGTCGTCGAGGTGGAGGACGACGGCAGCGCCCGGCTGCGCTTCGGCGACGACGCCAACGGCAAGCGCCCGGACCCGGGCACGCGCTTCCTTGCCAGCTACCGGGTCGGCAACGGCGCGGCCGGCAACGTCGGTGCGGAGGCCATCAGCCACGTCGTGACGCCGCTGGTGGGCGTGTTCGACGGCGTGCGCAATCCGCTGGCCGCGGCCGGCGGCACGGAGCCTGAGGACATCGAGGTGGTGCGCCGCGACGCGCCGCAGGCCTTCCTCACCCAGGAGCGCGCCGTCACCGCCGCGGACTACGCCGCCGCCGCCGAACGCCGCCCCGACGTGCAGCGCGCCGCGGCCACCTTCCGCTGGACGGGCAGCTGGCACACGGTGTTCGTCACCGCCGACCGCTTCGGCGGCGGCGCGGTCGATGCGCCCTTCTCCGCCCGGCTGCGCCAATACCTGGAGCGCTTCCGCATGGCCGGCTACGACCTGGACGTCGACGGGCCCCGCTACGTGCCGCTCGATCTCGCGCTGCACGTCTGCGTGAAGCCGGACTACTTCCGCGCCGACGTGGTGCAGGCCGTGCAGCGGGCGCTCTCCAGCGACGTGCTCGCCGACGGCACGCTGGGCCTGTTCCACCCGGACAACTTCAGCTTCGGCCAGTCGGTGTACCTGAGCCGCGTCGTCGCCGCGGCGCAGAGCGTCGAGGGTGTCGACGCCGTGCAGCCGGAGATCTTCCAGCGCCTGCTCGGTCCGGATCCCGCCACGCTGGAGGACGGCGTGATCGCCATCGGCAGCCTGGAGATCGCCCAACTGGCCAACAGCCCGAACTTCCCCGAACGCGGCCGCCTGGTGCTGCACGCGGGCGGCGGGAAATGACGGCGCCCTGCCCGCGGAGGTCCTTGCGATGACGACGCCCACGCCCGACCTGAAGCCGCACGTCCCGCCGTTGCCCGCGGGCAGCGAGGCCTGCGGCTGCTGCGACGGCATCGCCGTCGAGACGCCGCAGGGCGTGTACAACCGCGACGGGCTGTCGGCAGTCGCCTACCGCATCGGCGACTACGCGCAGTTCCGCGACAGCCTGCACGCCGCGCTGTCGTCCTCGCAGTTCGCGGCACTGGCGCGCCTGCGCACGCGCGACGACGACGACTTCACCATCGGCCTGATCGACGCCTTCGCGTGCGCGGCCGACGTGCTCACCTTCTACCAGGAGCGCATCGCCAACGAGTCCTGGCTGCGCACCGCCGTCGAACGCGTCTCGCTGCAGGAGATGGGCAAGCTGATCGGCTACCGCCTGCGTCCGGGCGTCGCCGCCGAGACCTGGCTCGCGTTCGCGCTCGAGACCCCGCCGTCCCCGCCGCCCGGCCTGCCGCCCGAGCCCGGCAACTTCGTCACCGGCGTGCCCGCCGGCCTCGCGCTGGACGCCGGCCTCAAGGTGCAGAGCGTGCCGGGGCCGAACGAGACGCCGCAGACCTTCGAGACCGTGGAGGCGCTGGCCGACGCCCGCCCCGCCTGGAACTGCCTGCAGCCCTGGATGGCCGAGACGATGCGGCCCGGCCGCGGCGACACCTCGACCTGGCTGGCCGGCGTGCGCAACAACCTGAAGGCCGGCGACGCGCTGCTGATCCTGGGCGACGAGTTCCTGGGCAACACGAACACCAACAACTGGGACTTCCGCATCATCGACAGCGTCGAGCTGCAGGCGGGCGCCGACCGCACGCTGGTGCGCTGGCGGCGCGGGCTCGGCTCCATCCTGCCGTACTCGGATCCGACGACGCAGCACCCGCAGGTGCAGGCGCTGCGCAGGCGCGCCGCGGTGTTCGGGCACAACGCGCCCATGTGGGGCAGCATGAGCGCCGACTTCCGCCGCAACTATCCCGGCGGCCAGGACGCGGACGGCAACCTGGCCTCGGACTGGCCGGGCTTCGTGCTCTCGCCCGCGGGCGCCACGTCCTCGGGCGGCCATGTCGATCTCGACCAGGTGGCCGCCGAGGTGCAGAACGGCGGCTACGTCGTGCTCGCCAAGGGCGGCTTCAACTATCCCGGCGAGCCGGCACCGGCGGGCACCTACGTCGAGCTGTACGAGGTGGGCAACGTGGCGGAGGTCTCGCGCGCCGAGTTCGCGCTGTCGGGCAAGGTGACCCGGCTCGCGCTGGCCGGCGCCAACTACGCGGCGCAGTTCGAGGCGGCCGTGCGCGAGACCGCGGCCTTCGTGCAGTCCGAGGCGCTGGCGTTCGCCGACTATCCCGTGACCGCCGACGTCGCCGGCGACCGCATCCCGGTCGCCGTGCCCGCCGACGGCCTGCTGCCGGGCCGCCGGCTGATCGTCAAGGGCGCGCGGTCCGCGGACGGCGTGGCGGTGGCCGTGCAAGCCACGCTGGTGATGGCGCATGCGGTGGACGCGGCGCGCTGCGAACTGGAGATCGCGCCGCCGCTGGCGCAGGCGCTGCGGCGCGACAGCGTGGTGGTGCACGCCAACGTGGCGCTGGCGTCGCACGGCGAATCGGTCGCGCAGGTGCTGGGAAGCGGCAACGCGAGCCAGGCGTTCCAGCGCTTCGAGCTGAAGCAGCTGCCGCTGACCTTCCGCGCCGCGGACAACGAGATCGGCGCCGCCGCCGAACTGACGGTGCGCGTGAACGATGTCGCCTGGCACGAGCTGCCCACGATGTACGGCGCCGCCGCGGCCGAACGCGCCTACACCCTCCAGCCCGACGAACAGGGCCGCGAG
>FTDG01001031.1_pt1 | contig 10164 bp, 7 predicted proteins | sample 1639751 | NCBI WGS metagenome assembly FTDG01 (sample SAMEA3914869, study PRJEB12502) | metagenome | biome: forest; material: soil | place: USA | collected 2012-03-12 | depth 0.1 m
CCCCTTGGTCGGGGCCATCGTCGGCCGCGGGCCGTCGTTGGAGTCGCTGCAGGGCGCCTGCCATTCGCGCAACTCGGTCGCCAGCAACTGGTTGCCATCCTTTTGGGCCAAGGCCATCAGCTCGAAGACGTTGGCGTCGGTGACCAGCTCGTGTCCCAGGCCCAGCTTGAGTTGGCGATAGATGTGTTGCGGATCGGTCGAGTTGTCCTGCGTCTTCATGGGTTCTCCTGAAAAGTGAATCCCGGTTCGGCAACGCCTGTGCCCATGCACGGAGGTCGTGCCGTGCAGGGCAGTGTGCACTTCGGCGAATAGCCCCGGGTCGCTACAGGCGCAATTTGCCCGAATAGCCGGTCAGCTCGAGGTAGCCGTAGCCGACCGCTTCGCCACCGCCGCCGTCGCCGCGCAGCGCGGACAGCCCCTCCCAATAGACCGAGCCGGTGGACTCGCGGCTGTCGAGTTCCTGGTCGTCCTGCAGCGCTGCCACGCGCCAGCGCCCGGCGGGGGTCGTCAACGTCCACTCGACCGGGTAGCTCGTCTGCGTGCGCGGGCTCGTCCAGCGCCGCAGTGCCTCGAAGCGAACCTCGCTCGACGCGAAGACGCGCAGCTCGCCGGACGCGCTGCGGAACGAGCCACCGGCCCACAACGCGCTGCCGTCGGCACGTCGCAGGCGGAACGCCATCAGCGCGGCGCCGTCCAGCAGATTGATGCCGATCCAGTCCCAGCCGACGGCCTCGGCCGGCAGCAGCTCGTTGCTCCATTCGTGGTCGAGCCATGCGCGTCCGCCGACGTCGCGCGCGGGCGCTCCCGCGCGCTCGACGCGCCCGCGCACCGCCAACTGCGGCTCGCTGTAGTAGTGGCTCGCCTGGCGCGGATCGGGGCCCTTCTGCGAATAGCCGGCGTCGCCCTGCAACAGCAGCGGCTGCGTGCCCGACAGCGCCAGCGACAGCGCGAAGCGATCGCTGCGCACCTCGACGCGCATCGCGCCGCCGCCCGACGCGTCCCGCGTGGCCGCGCGTCGCAGCGACCAGTCGCGCAACTGCACGACCTGCGCTCCCGACGCCGCCGGCGTCTGCACGATACCGAAGCCCTCGCGCGCGGCGCGCTGGTCGTGCATCAGGCCGCCGCCGCCGCGCGCGCCCGCGGCGAGGTCGGTCAGTGCCACATGCGCGAACACGAGCTGGCGCGCGGCGAAGCGGCTCGCAGACGCTTGCGCCAGGTCCGTGCGGCTGCGGAAGAACGTCACCTGGAAGCCGAACTCCGGCACGGGCCTGGCCGCGGCCGAGGCGTCGCCCGTCGCCAGCCAGCCCGTGACGTACCACCATTCGATGTGCGTGTCGGGATGCGCGCCGTGATCGGCCGGGAAGCGCAGCGCGCGGTGCGTGACGCCGAGCGCCGGCGCGTCGTCGGATCCAGCCAGCGGCACGGACGGCGCCGCCGGCGCTCCCACCGCGGTTGCTCGTCCGGCAAGCAGCGCGAGCGGCAGGCCCGCGACGAATGGGCGCCGGCGCATCACCACCTGGTCTGGATACTGCGAATTGTTGGAGCTGCGTCAGTCATCGATCTGGAATGCGCTCGTGAAACCGGCAGGACCGAGCCGCCCGGCATTCGCCTCGATCGGCTTGCCGAGCGGGCGGGAGGAAGACTGTTCCCGGCGCCGATGCGTGCAGCACCGCGATCCCGGCACGTAGTGTCGCATTGATCGAAGCCGGCCGAACGACGTCGGCCAGCACCGGGTTGGGCCAGCCCGGCGTCCCGGAGGTGGTCCGCAACGAAGAAGGACTCGATGCCGGAGCACCGAGTCCTTGTCGAGACTTCGCCGTCGACCGGTTGCCGGCCGGCGGGTTCGGCGCTCGCGTTACCAGGCGTGGTCTTCGAAGGCGAACAGGTCGAACAGATCGCCGATGGCCGGCGTGTTCAGCGGCACGTACGGGTTGTCGCGCGCGGCGACCGGGTTGGGGAAGTTGTCGCGGCTGCGGCGAGTCACCGGCTCCATGCGCCAGTTGCGCTCGATGAACTTCAGGATCGAGACGTGGTCGGTGTACTCGTGCGAGATGTGGCCGCGCTTGGCCCACGGCGACACGACGATGAGCGGAATGCGGGTACCGTCGCCGAAGAAGTCGACCGGCTGCACGTAGCCCGAGTCGTAGTAGCCGCCGCCCTCGTCGAAGGTGATGAAGATCGCGGTGTCCTTCCACAGATCCGGATTGGCCTTGACCGCGTCGACGATCTTCTTGGAGAAGCCTTCGAACAGGTCCAGCTTGGACGACGACGGGTGGCCGTCGACCAGGCCGCTGGGCTTCACGAACGACACCGCGGGCAGCGTGCCGTTCCTGATGTCGGCATACAGGTTGGCCGTGTCCTGGATGTGCGCCGCGCGGACGGCCGCATTGCCCATGATCGACGTGTCGTACTGGAACGGGTTGCAGATGTTGCAGTACTCGTCGCTGTTCGCGCCGACGGCGCCGTAGTTGAGCTGGTACGGATCGGGGACGTAGTTGTTCCACTGGTCGCCGTAGTACTTCCACGAGACCTTCTTGGCCAGCATGGTGTCGCCGATGCTCGGCACGGACGACGGCGGGATCGTGAACACCGTGTTGGCGGCGTTGGTGTCGGTGTACGCGTTGTTGCCGTTGCCGAAGTAGCCCGGGTTGTAGTTGTTCAGCAGGTAGTAGTGGCCCGCTTCGCAACGCGAGTCGACCGCGCGCGGCAGCGACTTCAGATACTTGAGGATCGGCTCGACGCCGGGCTGGCTCGAGTCCGCGCAGTTGCTGTAGGAGCCGCCGCCGTAGGAGGCCGAGCCGAACGAGCCGCCGCCGTAGCCGTCCTGCGTGTACCAGTTGTTGGTGCCCTGGCGCGGATCGGGGTTCTCGATCTCGTCGACGATGCCTGCGTTGGCGGTGCCGGCCGCGACCGTCACGTTGTGCGGAGGCGCCTCGGCCTTGCCCTTGCCGTCGGTGAAGTAGATGGCGTCGCCGTGGCCCAGCATGATGTGGTTGGCGCCCGTGCCGCCGTTGACCGACTGGTGGAAGTTGTCGCTCATCGCGAAGCCGTCGGCCAGGCTCTTGAAGTACGGGGCGTCGCCGTTCTGCACGTTGTAGAAGCCCAGGGCCGTCGAGCCTTCGCCGGTGGTCGTGGCGGTCGGCGAGTATTCGGTGCTGAAGTTGGCCGGCGGGGCGATGCCGTTGGCGCCGGCGCCGACCGTCGTCTCGACCCACGAGAACAGCGCCGAATCGCAACCCGACGGACGCTGCGGCGTCGCGTGTTCGAGGCTGCAGTCGAGCTGCTGCCACATCTGGTAGAAGCGATGCACCGGGCTCGCCGAATACGCGTGGTAGTCGAACGTGCTGGCGTTGGTCAGCTGGAACGGGCCGGTCGGCAACGCGTTGACGTTCTTGATGCGCGCGTCGGGCACCTTGGACGCCTGGCCCGTGCCACCCGAGACGAGGTATTGGTAGTAGTCGTCGGGCAGGCCGTTCTCCGACGCCTTCGCGAGCGAGACGCTGTCGCCGGTGATGTACGAATCCGTCGGGCCGCCGGTCAGCGGCGCGGGCAGCACGCCCTTCGGGAAGGTCGACTTCGGCGGGTTGAGCAGGAACGTGTCGCCGCCGGGGTCGGCCGCGGCCTGCTGCTGCGCCCTGTAGAAGTTCGGGCCGGGCGAACCGTCGCGCTTGACGATGCCTTGGGAAAGCAGGTTCCAGACCGACTCGCCGCGCTTGACGGGCTCGTAGGTCGCGAAGACGTGGTCGAAGCTGCGGTTCTCGCCGATGATGACGATGACGTGCTTGATCGGCGAGGTCGTGTTGCGGCTCTGCTCCGCGGCGGCGTTGTCGGTGGCTTCGGTGGCCGCCCAGACGGGCAGCGCGCCATAGGTCATCTGGGTGATCGCCAACGCGACCATGCCCAGACGCTTGATGTGTCGAGACGTGTACTTCATTGCTATCTCTCCTGGAGTTTGTTGTCGGATGAGGCAGCAATGGTTTTATGCGCGCGAAGTGTCAGTCCCATGACCTTCGAAACGATCACATAGGGGGATCAGCGCGCGTTCAGTTTCGGCACCGGCTCGACCTTGACGAGGCCCATCATTCCGCCGTCCTCATGCTCGAGCAGATGGCAGTGGTAGACAAAGGTGCCGACCGAATTCGGGTCGCGGAAGTCCATCCGCAACCGCACGCTCGGATAGCCGAGCATGCGATCGGCGTAGTACGGGACGTTGACCGTGTCGCGCAGGAACGGCTCGTTGACCGGCACGCCGGACCAGTCCACCAGCAGGAAGTGGATCTGGTGGATGTGGAACGCATGCAGTTCGGTCGTGCGGTTCTCGATGATCCAGTCTTCGACGTCGCCCTGGTGCGTGACGATGTCGGCGACGTTGGCATGCGGATCGAACATCTTCGGCTCCTGGCCGTCGACCGTGATGTAGAACTCGGTCGCGCTGTTCGGATCCTTGGGATCGGTCAGTTTCTCGGAGAAGTAGAGCTTGCGCGTGCGCACCGGCGCCACGTCGCCGAGCCATGGCAGCGTCGATACGTCCAACGGTATCGGAGACGTCGGCAACCGCGACGCGGGCTCCGCGGCGTCGGCGCTCGCGACCACCGTGGCGAGCGCACGGTTCGGGTCGTTCTCGCCGCCTTGGCCGGTATCCACGGTGCGCGTCACGAGCAGGCCCGGCACACCGGCGGGCGGCCCGTCGACGATGAACTCGACGCGCGAGGCCGGCGGCACGCCGATGCGGTCGCGCCAGAGGATCGCGTCCTCCGCGCGGCCGTCGTGGCTCAGCGGCACGCCGTCGATCGCGACGATCCCGAGCTGCCGGGGCGCGCGCCCGAACAGCAACGCGAGGTTGAGATAGGTCACCGACGAGGCGTTCAGCACGCGCCAGAGCTGCCGCTCCCCGGGACGCATCTCGATGCGTGCGGGCGGATAGTCCGGGTAAGGCACCGGCACGTAGTTCACCGACAGGTCCTTCGCGGGCTTGCCGAACCCTGTGCCGTTGTTGGCGGCGTCACCATCGCGGTCGATCATCATCTTCGGCACGACGGGCTCGGAAGGCGAGGGTGGCGAATCCGGATGCAGCAGATCCTGGTCGCGGATGACCAGGACGCGTTCGGGCAGGCCGGCCGTGGCCGCGGTCGCGCGCTCGATGCCCTCGACGATGATCGCGCCCGACGCTCCGCCCAGCACCTGCGGCGACGTGAAGCCGTGGATGTGCGGGTGGTACCAGTACATGCCCGGCGGCTCGTTGGCAGGCACGCGGAAGCGGTACTCGAAGCGCGGGTCGCCAGGCTGGATGGATGTCCGAAGCACCTCGTCCTGGTGGCAGACCGGCGGCATGGTCATGCCGTGGAAATGCAGGTTGGTCGACAGTTCCGACATCGGTCCGCCGTCGCACGGATCGGCACGGCCGCCTCGACGTGCGTGGGCATCCCGCATGTCCGGCATGGCCATGCGCGGCGCGGACGCGGCGGCGGCCTCGCCAGGTCTCAGCTCGTTCCTGAGGCCCAGCACCACCAGGTCGCCCGGGTGCACCCGCAGCGTCGGAGACTGCGCGCCATCGGGCGTGACGTAGCAATAGCGCGTCCTGCCGTCGGGCTCGTGCGCATTGCGCAGGCGAAGCTCGACCTTCAGCACGCCGTCGACGCTGCGCAGATCGCGCGGCTCGCCGACCAGGCTGCCCGGCTCCGGCCGGTCGCAGGGGTTCGCTTGCAGTGGGAGCGGCGCGCGCGCACGTGCGCCTGCGGGCGGCGTCGCCGGCACCGATGCCACCGCCGCGACCCGGGTGGACGCCGCGCTGCAGACTTCGGCCTTTCCCGGCACGAATTCCGTGCCCGCATGGCTTGCCAGCCCAGGCGCGAACAGGCTCGCCAGCGCGACGAATCGCCGTCCGCGAATCCAGCGGCGGCCGGCGGTGGTTGCCCAGGTCATCGAGGCATTCTGCTTGCCGCTCACGCCGGCGTGAAGCGATGCCGCCGCAGCCCGTCGGAAGCAGGGGCTGTCACGAAAGGTCCATCTCGGCGCGGTACCCGCGCGCCCGGTGCGCTCACGGGCGACAGCGAACGTCGATCGCGCGGCAAGCAGTCTCGATCAGCCTGCCGACAGCTGCTGTCACCGGTCTGCCTTTCCCGTTTCCTAGCATGCGCTGCGGTCGGACGCCGACACCCGCCGCGGTATCGATCCGACAGCCGCGCCACGAGGCAACCCGGATTTCGGAGACATCATGCCCAAGCTTTCTCGCACGCTCATCGCGCTGACGCTGGCCGCCACGGCGGCTCCCTCGTTCGCCTGGAACGGCTTCGGCCACATGGTGGTGGCCGACGTCGCCTATCGCGACCTCGAGGCGCACGCGCCGCAGCTTCTCTTCCGCATCAATGCGCTCCTCAAGCTCAATCCCAGCTACTCGAAGTGGATCTCGGGCGTGGCGAAAGGCTCTCAGGAAGAGGTGGCCTTCGTCCAGGCCGCGCATTGGGCCGACGACATCAAGGACTCCGGCAGCGGCTACTACGCGGACGGCACGAACGACGGCGACACGGGCGTGGAGCCGGTGTCGAGCTACAACCTCGGCTATGCACCGACCGACACCGCGATGCACAAGTACTGGCACTTCGTCGATGCCGGCTTCTCGCCGGACGGAACGCCGGTGCTCGCCACGCCGACGCCCAACGCCGAGGATCGGATCACGCTCTTCACGCAGACGATCGCCTCGACGACCGCCACCGACGCGCTCAAGTCCTACGACCTGACCTGGCTGATCCACCTGGTCGGCGACATCCATCAGCCGCTGCACGCCACCACGCGCTTCACTGCCGATGCGCCGTCGGGCGATGAAGGGGGCAACCTCGTCTCGGTGTCCTGCTCGAGTTCGGCGGACTGCCCCAGCGAGTTGCACGCCGTGTGGGACGACATCCTCGGCACCAGCACCAGCGCGACCACCGCGATGTCGTACGCCGCCGCGCTGACCATCCCGACGGGCGCCACGGTCCACGCCACGGACGATGTCTGGGCCGCCGAGAGCCTGCAGATGGCCGAGAGGGACGCCTACGCCAGCATCGGCAACGCGACGACCGGCACGCACAAGCTGTCCAGCAGCTACTTGAGCACGGCCAAGGCCGACGCGAAGCTGCGCGTGGCGCTGGCGGGCGCGCGTCTGTCGTCCCTGATCCAGCAGAACCTTCGCTGAGATCGGCGCGTTGCGCCGAGCCGAAGGCCTCGGATGAGGACAAGCAGTCAGCGCACCAGGCTGGCCACGAAGTCCACGAGGACTCGTGTCTTGGCCGGCAGATGCTGGCGCGACGGGTAGTAGGCGTAAAGGGGAAAGCGCTCCTCCGCCCACTCGGGAAACAGATTGACCAGCTTGTGCTCCGCGAAGAGCCCCTCGGCTCCCAGCTCCATGAGCTGCGCGATGCCGTATCCCGCGACGCAGGCACTTTGCAGGGTGCCTGCTTCGTTGACCGTCAACTGGCCGCGCAAGTTGAAGCTGAGGGTCTTGCGCTTCTGATGGAATTCCCAAGGAAAGGGCCGTCCGCTCTCGGGGTCTCGAAACTGGATGCAGGTGTGGCCTCCGGATTCCAGCTCCTGGGGCTTGCCCGGCCGCCCGCGGCGCTCGATGTAGGCGGGGGCGGCCGCGGTGATGATGCGCGTCTCGAGCAGCTTGCGCGCAACCAGCGTCGAGTCGCGCGGATGCCCGAAGCGGATCGCGACCTCGAATCCATCGGCCACCATGTCCCCGAGCTGGTCGCGCGTCACGAGCTCGATCTGCAGGTCGGGGTGACTGTCGAGGAACGCCCCGAGCCGCGGGCCGAGGATCAGGCGCGAGAAGAACGGGTCGACGTTCACGCGCAAACGTCCTCGAATCGAAGAAGCGCCGACGGTGGCATTTGTCGCCAGCTCCTCGAGGGCCGCCAGGAGCGGCATTGCCTGCTCGTGGAACAGCCGCCCTTCGTCGGTGAGTCTGACCGCGCGGGTGGTGCGGTCGAACAGCCGCACACCGAGCCGCTCTTCAAGCCGCGCGACCGCGCGACTGACTCCTGATTGCGTCATGTCGAGCGCTTCGCCGGCGCTGGCAAACGATTTGCCGTCGACGACGGCCGCGACCACTCGAATTCCGTCGAGCATGCGAAGGTCAAAGGCGGTCATACATGACTTTCAGTCATCAATCAAATTCCGCTCATGCTATCGCATTGTGATCGGCGAATCCGCAGAATTGCTTCATCGCGTGCTGCGGCCCTTGCGCGCCGATTTTCATTCAGGAGTTCTCATGGAAAGCATCAAGACCCAAGGCGTCGAAATCGAACGTCTCGGCTTCGGCACCTTCCGCATGCCCGGCGGCGATTGCCAGCCTGTCGTCGAAAGCGCGCTGCAGGTCGGCTACCGTCACATCGACACCGCGGCGATGTACGAGAACGAAGAAGCGGTCGGCGCGGCCATCGCTGCGTCGGGCATCGCGCGCAGCAAGCTCTTCGTCACGACCAAGGCCTGGCACGACAAGCTCTCCTCGGCGGCCGCGATTCGCAATGCGTTCGACACGAGCCTGGCCAGGCTCAAGCTGGACTACGTCGACATGTACATGGTGCATTGGCCCTCGGCGCGGATGGACATGAAGGAAGTCATGTCGACCCTCGGCGCACTGCGCGAAGAAGGCCGCACGCGCGCCATCGGCGTGTGCAATTTCAACTTGCCGATGCTGCGGCAGGCCGTTGAAGAACTGCAGGCGCCCATCGCCGCGGTGCAGGTCGAATACCACCCGTTCCTCGACCAATCGAAGCTGCTGACCTTCCTCGGCGAGAAGAACATTCCGCTGACGGCCTACGCGCCTCTCGCGCAAGGTCGCGCGGCGACCGACGAGACGCTGGTCGACGTCGGCAAGAAGCACGGCATCTCTGGCGCGCAGGTCGCCATCGCATGGCTTCTCGACCAACCCGGCGTGATCGCCATCCCGAAGGCTCAGCGCCTGGAGAGCCAGCGCTCGAACTTCGCCGCCCTCGATGTCCGCCTCGACGACGAAGACCGCAAAGCCATCGCCGGCCTGCCCAAGAACCTGCGCTACGTCCGACCACCGTTCGCGCCGGACTGGGACGCTGCGTCCCTTCGCCCTCGAGACATTTGAAAGGAATGGCCATGTCCCCTCGAGTCGATCGCCTGGCGCCTGCCGTGATGGTCGCCAGCGTGCTGCCGGCCGTCGTTCCGGCTCTGGCGGCTCGCGCCGCCCCCGCTTCCGCTCGGGAAAGGACGCCCATCATGACGATGAAGACCGACCTCGCGACCTGCTCGCCCGACATCCGCTGGCCCGAAGGTTTCGATCCGAAGACGGCCGACCTGTTCTCGCACGACCAACTGTTCGTCAACGCTTCGTGGCGCACTGCCATCGAACGCGCACTCGACCGAAAGGACAAAGCATGTCGCGCATTTTCATCACCGGCTCCGCGGACGGCCTCGGCCAGATGGCGGCCAGGCTCCTCATCGCCGACGGCCATCGGGTCGTTCTCCACGCTCGCAACGAGCAGCGCGCCCGCGATGCGAAGTCGGCGGTGCCCGAGGCCGAGGCCGTCGTCATCGGCGACCTCATGACCATTGCCGCGACCAGGGAGGTCGCGGGCAAAGTCAACGAGCTGGGCGACTTCGACGCCGTCATTCACAACGCGGCCGTCGGCTACCAGGAGCCGCGGCGCATCGACACCGCCGACGATCTGTCGCACGTGTTCGCCGTGAACTCGCTGGCGCCGTTCATCCTGACGGCACTCATCAAGCGTCCGAAGCGCCTGGTCTACCTCAGCTCCGTGCTGCACCGTGACGGCGACGCGTCGCTGCGCGACCTGCTCTGGACGGAGCGTTCCTGGAACGGCAGGCAGGCGTACTGCGACTCCAAGCTGCACGACGTGCTGCTCGCGTTCGCCGTCTCGCGTCGCTGGAAGGACACCCTGTCGAACTCGCTCGAGCCCGGCTGGGTCGCGACGAAGATGGGCGGCCCGAACGCACCGGACGACCTTTCGCTCGCTCCGAAGACCCAGGTGTGGCTGGCCGCGAGCGACGACGCCAAGGCGAAGGTCACCGGGTCGCACTTCCATCACGGCAAGCCCCGCGAGGTGCATGCCATGGCCAGGAACGCGAAGGTGCAGGACGACTTCATCGCGGCCTGCGAGCGCATCTCCGGAGTCCGGCTTCCGGCTTGAC
>FTDG01001860.1_pt1 | contig 10111 bp, 7 predicted proteins | sample 1639751 | NCBI WGS metagenome assembly FTDG01 (sample SAMEA3914869, study PRJEB12502) | metagenome | biome: forest; material: soil | place: USA | collected 2012-03-12 | depth 0.1 m
CCCAGCTGACCTGGTCGATCGCCACGCCGAGCCCGAGGTACGACAGGATGACCTCGGCCTTGATGAAGCCGACCACCATCAACGACATCCGCACCAGGATCACGTGGCTCACGTTGGGCAGGATGTGGCGGAACATGCGCACGCCGGCGTTCGCGCCGATCGCCTCGGCGGCGCGCACGTACTCGCGGCGCGCGTGCTTGATGAACTCGGCGCGGACCTGGCGGTACTGGCCGGTCCAGCCGGTCAGGCCGAGGATCAGCACCAGCGTCGAGATGCCGCGGCCGAACACCGCGGCGAACGCGAAGAACAGCAGGATGTCGGGCACCGCGGTGAAGACGTTGTAGAGCCACTCGACGAAGTCGCCCAGCCAGCCGCCGAAGAAGCCGGCGACCGCGCCGAGCGTCGCGCCGATCAGCGTCGCGACGATCGCCGCCAGCACCCCGACCGACACCGAGATCTGCGTGCCCTTGAGCGCCTTGGCGAGCACGTCGCGGCCGAGGTAGTCGGCGCCGAGCGGCAGCGTCTGCGCGAGCGGCTTCGCCTCGGCGTGGTACTTCGCGGCGCGCTCGTTCCATTCCTGGTAGCGCGGCGCGAGCGGGTCGACGGCGGAGATGTCGACCGGCTTCGCGGCGCTCGCCGCGGTGTCGACGGCGGCGGCGCGCTCGGCGGCGCGCGCGCCGAGGAAGGTCGGCGGCGCGTCGGGCACGGCGACCTCGTCCTGCCAGTGGCGCGCGACCAGCCCCGAGCCGGTCAGCGCGATCAGCAGCACATAGAACGCGACGATCGCGAGCGAGACGACGCCGACCCGGTCGCGCCGGAAGCGGCGCCACGCGGCGCGCCAGACGCCGTCGGCAGGGCGCGTCGCGCGCGAGGGCGCGAGCGGCGTCGCGAGGGCGTCGGAGGCGTCGGTCATGCAAGCCTTAGCGGAGGACGACGCGCGGGTCGACCGCGCGATAGAGCAGGTCGGTCAGCAGGTTCACCACCATCGTCAGCATCGCGACGTAGACGGTCACCGCCTGGATCACCGGATAGTCGCTGCGGTTGACCGCCAGCCAGGTCTCGCGGCCGAGGCCGGGGATCGAGAAGAACACCTCGATCAGGAACGAGCCGACGATGATGCCCGGCAAGGCCAGGCCGACGTTGGTGAGGATCGGGATCAGCGCGTTGCGCAGCACGTGGCGGAACAGCACGGCCGGCTCGGCGAGGCCCTTGGCGCGCGCGGTGCGGACGTAGTCCTGGCCGAGTTCGTCGAGGAAGAAGCTGCGGTACAGGCGCGTCTGCGGCGACAGCCCGACCGCCACCGCGAGCAGCACCGGCAGCGGCGCATACGTGACGAGGTTGTGCAGCGTGCTGTCGCTCCAGCCCTGCACCGGAAACCACCCGAGCTGGAAGCCGAACACGTACTGGCCGACGATCACGTAGACGAGGAACGAGATCGACAGCGCCACCGTCGTCGCGATCATCACCGCGCGGTCGGTCAGCGAGCCGCGCAGGTAGGCGACGCCGAGCGCGATCGGGATCGCGACCAGCGTGTCGAGCACGAGGATCGGGATCGTCACGGTGAGGGTCGCCGGCAGGCGCGTCGCGAACAGGTGGTTGACCGTCTCGCTGGTCGCCCAGCTGCGGCCCCAGTCGAAGGTCACGATGCCCTTGATGAAGATCCCGAGCTGGATCCACCACGGCTGGTCGAGCCCGAGCTGGGCGCGGATGTCGGCGATCTCCTGCGGCGTCGCGTTCAGGCTCGCGAGCGTCTGCACCGGATCGGCGCCGAACTTCTTGAAGAGGACGAACACCAGCAGCACCACGCCGAACAGCGTGGGGATCATTTGCCAGAGACGACGGATCAGGTAGGCGAACAAGAGGCCAGGACTTTCATCGCGAACGCCGGGATCCGCGAGTGTAGGCCCGGCGAGGGACGCGTAGACTCGCAGGCCGCACCAGGCTTTCGCTCCGCCCGATGACCGCCGCTCGCCGCATCCTCCTCCGCCTCGCATTCGCGCTCGCCGTCGCCGCGCCCGTCGCCGGCGCGGGCGCGGCGGAGCCGGCCAAGGTGCTGCGCTACGCGCTCGACACCGCCGAGACCGGTTTCGATCCGGCGCAGGTGCCCGACATCTACTCGCGCGAGATCATCGACAACATCATCGAGCCGCCGCTGCGCTTCGACCTGCTCGCGCGGCCCGCCACGCTGCGCACGGCGACCGCGGCGGCGCTGCCCGAGATGTCGGCCGACTTCCGCGAGCTCACGCTGAAGATCCGCCCCGGCATCTTCTTCGCCGACGACCCGGCCTTCCACGGCAAGCCGCGCGAGCTCACCGCGGCCGACTACGCGTACTCGATCCGCCGCCACTACGACCCGCACCTCAAGAGCGCCGGCTACGCCGACCTGCGCGTCGACGACATCCTCGGCCTCGAGGCGCTGCGCAAGCGCGCCGAGGCGAAGGACACGCCGTTCGACTTCGACACGCCGGTCGAGGGCCTGCAGCTCCTCGACCGCTACACGCTGCGCATCCGCTTCGGCCACCCGAGCCCGCGCTTCACGCTCAAGCTCGCGCAGACGCTGTACGCCGGCGCGGTCGCGCGCGAGGTCGTCGAGGCCTACGGGCCGGCGATCATGGAGCATCCGGTGGGCACCGGCCCGTTCCGCCTCGCGCAGTGGCGGCGCGCCTCGCTCATCGTGCTCGAGCGCAACCCGCGGTTCCGCGAGGAGTTCTACGACGAGCATCCGTCGCCCGGCGACGCCGAGGGCGAGGCCGTCGCGCGGCGCCTGCACGGCAGGCGCGAGCCGATGGTCGACCGCGTCGAGATCTCGATCATCGAGGAGGCGCAGCCGTCGTGGCTCGCCTACCTCGGCGGCGACTTCGAGTTCACCACGCTGCGCAACGAGTTCGTCAACGTCGCCGCGCCCGGCGGACGGCTCGCGCCCGGGCTGGCGCGCGAGGGCATGCAACTGCATCTCGTGCCGCGCCCCGACATCGTCTACACCTACTTCAACATGGAGGACGCGGTCGTCGGCGGCTACACGCCCGACAAGGTCGCGCTCCGCCGCGCGATCGGGCTCGGCTACGACAACGCGAAGGAGATCCGCCTGCTGCGCAAGCAGCTCGGGATGCCCGCGCAGGGCTTCGTCGTGCCCCTGGTGCACGGCTACGACCCGGCGTTCCGCAGCGGCATGAGCGACTACAGCCCCGAACGCGCCCGCGCGCTGCTCGACATGTACGGCTACGTCGACCGCGACGGCGACGGCTGGCGCGACCTGCCCGACGGCCGGCCGCTGCTGCTGCACATCGCGACGCAGAACGACAGCTCGATCCGCCAGCAGAACGTGCTGTGGCAGAAGGCGATGGAGGCGATCGGCATCCGCGTCGTCTTCGACCACCGGCAATGGCCCGAGAACGCGAAGCAGGCGCGCGCGGGCAAGCTGCAGATGTGGCTGCTGAGCTTCTCGTCGTCCGAGCCCGACCCGGAGGACGTGCTCGGCCTCGGCTACGGGCCGAGCAAGGGCGAGGACAACTTCGCCAACTTCGACCTGCCGGCCTACAACGCCGACTTCAAGCGGCTGTCCGAACTGCCCGACGGCCCCGAGCGCGACGCCGCGATCGCCGACGCGCAGAAGCTGCTCCTCGCCTACATGCCCTACAAGGCGCACGTCAACCGCGTGCGGCCGTACGTCACGCAGCCGTGGTTGATCGGCTATCCGTGCAACCCGTTCGTCTACGGCTGGGCGCGCTACGTCGACATCGACCCGGCCAGGCGCCCGGTCGCGCGATGAGCCCGGGGCCGCGCGCGAACCCGCGCGTGCCGGGGCGGCGGCGCGTGCTGCGCGCGGCGGCCGCGCTGCTGGCCGCCGGCGCGGGCGGCGCCGCGCGCGCCGGCGACGCGCCGGCCGCGGCGCAGGCCAAGGTGCTGCGCTACGCCTTCGTCAAGGCCGAGACGAGCTTCGACCCGGCGGCGGTCAACGACCTGTACTCGCGCATCATCACCGGCCACGTCTTCGAGGGCCTCGTCGGCTACGACCCGCTCGCGCGGCCGGCGCTGCTCGTGCCGCGGACGGCCGAGGCGCTGCCCGAGATCGCGAACGACTTCCGCCGCTTCACCTTCCGCCTCAAGCCGGGCACCTGGTTCGCCGACGACCCGGTCTTCGGCGGCAAGCGCCGCGAACTGGTCGCGCAGGACTACGTCTACGCGCTGCAGCGCATCGCCGATCCGGCGGTGCGCAGCCCGCAGTGGGGATCGATCGAGCAGTGCGCCATCCTCGGCCTCGCGGACGCGCGCCGGCGCGCCGCCGACGCGCACCGGCCCTTCGACTACGACGCACCCGTCGAGGGCCTGCGCGCGCTCGATCGCTACACGCTGCGCATCGAGCTCGCCGAGCCGCGGCCGCGCCTCGTCGAAGTGCTCGCGCAGGGCGACATCTACGGCGCCGTCGCGCGCGAGGTCGTCGAGCGCTACGGCGCCGACATCGGCGCGCACCCGGTCGGCACCGGCCCGTTCCGCCTCGCGCAGTGGCGGCGCGCCTCGCGCATCGTGCTCGAACGCAACCCGGACTTCCGCGTCGAGACCTACGCCGCCACGCCCGCGGAGGACGACGTCGAAGGCCAGGCCCTGCTGGCGCGCTTCAAGGGCCGGCGGCTGCCGATGGTCGATCGGGTCGAGGTCTCGATCATCGAGGAAGAGCAGCCGCGCTGGCTGTCCTTCCTCGACCGCGAGACCAACTTCATCGAGCGCGTGCCCGAGGCGTTCATCGGCCTGGCGATGCCGGGCGGGCGGCTCGCGCGCAACCTCGCGCGGCAAGGCGTGCAGGCGTACCGCATGGTCGCGCCGGATGCGTTGCTGACGATGTTCAACATGGAAGACCCGGTGGTCGGCGGGCTCGACCCGGCGCACGTCGCGCTGCGGCGCGCGATCGGGCTGGCGATCGACACCGACCGCGAGGCGCGGCTCGTGCGCCATGGGCAGATGATCGCGGCGCAGTCGCAGGTCGTGCCGCACACGACCGGCTACGACGCCGGCTTCCGCAGCGAGATGGGCGACTTCGACCTGGCGCGCGCCCGCGCGCTGCTCGACCTGTACGGCTATGTCGACCGCGACCGCGACGGCTGGCGCGAGCGGCCCGACGGCAGCCCGCTGACGCTCGTCGTCGCCAACCAGAGCGACCCGGTCTCGCACCAGCTCGGCGAGATGTGGCAGCACAACATGGCCGCGCTCGGCGTGCGCGTCGACTTCCGCATCGCCCAGTGGCCCGAGAACCTGAAGGCCGCGCGCGCCGGCAAGCTGATGGTCTGGGACGTCGCCTCCACCGCGAGCGTGCTCGACGGCCAGCAGGCGCTCGAGCGTCTCTACGGCCCGTCCTCGGCAGGCTCGAACATCGCGCGCTTTCGCCTGCCCGCGTTCGACGCGATCTACGACCGCATGCTCGTGCTGCCGAACGGCCCCGAGCGCGACGCGCTGTTCGTGCAGCTCAAGCGCCTGGCCGTCGCCTACATGCCCTACAAGGTACGCGGCCACCGCATCATCACCGACCTCGCGTGGCCGCAGGTCGTCGGCTTCCGGCGGCCGCTGTGCTGGGTCGACTGGTGGCAGCACGTGGACGTGGTCGAGCCGCCGCCGAAGTGAGCGGCGATGCGCACGGCGCGGCTTCCTAGAATGCCGCGATGACCGACACCGTTGCCGAACCGATCCCGCCCGCGTCCGGCGGCCGCCTTGCCGCGGCGCACCGCTGGGTGGCCATCCTGGTGCTCGGCTTCGCCTCCGGCCTGCCGCTCTTCCTCTCGAGCGTGACGCTGCAGGCCTGGCTCACGGTGGCCGGCGTGGACCTCGCGCGGATCGGCTTCCTCAGCCTGCTCGGGTTGCCGTACACCTTCAAGTTCCTCTGGGCGCCGTTGATGGACCGCATCGACCTGCCGCGGCTCGGGCGGCGGCGCGGCTGGATCGTGGCGACGCAGGCGGCGCTCGCGCTGGCGCTGTTCGGGCTGGCCGGGATCTCGCCGATCGAGGCCTTGCCGGCGTTCGCGGCGCTCGGCGTCGTCGTCGCCTTCCTCAGTGCGTCGCAGGACATCGTGATCGACGCCTACCGCACCGACGTGCTGCCCGCCAGCGAACGCGGCATCGGTTCGTCGCTGATGGTCTCGGGCTACCGGCTCGCGCTGGTGCTCTCCGGCGGCGTCGCGTTGATCTGGACGGACACGGTCACCGGCGACGGCATGAGCTGGCCCCAGGTCTATCGCGTGATGGCGGCGCTGATGGCCGGCGCGGCGGTGTTCTCGGCGCTCGCGCTGCCGCGGCTCGCGCAGCCCGCCGCGCGCCTGCGCGACCCGCAACGCGCGCCGATCGGCCGCGACCTGCGCGGCTTCGGCGCGGTGCTGGCGGCCGTCGCCGTCGGCGCCTGCATCACGCAATATCTGCTCGGGCCGGTCGCCGGCTGGCTGCTCTCGCCGTGGGGCGCCGCGACCGCGGCCAAGGGCTCGCTGGTGCTCAAGTGGGTCGACCTCGTGACGCTGCTGCTGGGCGTGGCCGTCACGTTGCCCCTGGTGCTGATGGCGGCACGGCGGGCGCGCTTCGAGACGCTGCTCGCCGGCCTGAGCGCGTACTTCCGCCAGCCGCAGGCGTGGAGCTTCCTCGGCTTCATCGTGCTCTACAAGCTGACCGACGTGTTCGCGCTCGCGCTGCAGACGTCGTTCCTGCTCAAGGGCGTCGGCTTCGCGCCGGCCGAGATCGGCGTCGTCAACAAGCTCTTCGGCCTCGGCCTGACGATCTTCGGCGCGCTGCTCGGCGGCGCGCTGATGCTGCGCCTGCGGCTGGCGCGCGCGCTGCTCGTCTTCGGCATCCTGCAGATGCTCTGCAACGCCGGCTTCTGGTGGCTCGCCGTGCACGGCAAGGGCGCGCTGCCGGGCTGGACGATGCCGGCGATGAACCTCGGCTTCGTGCACCTCGTCCAGCCGACCCCGATCGACGGCGGCCTGCTGATGGCGGTGGCGACGCAGAACCTGTCGAGCGGCATGGGCACCGCGGCGATCCTCGCGCTGCTCACGGCGCTCACCAACCGGCGCTTCAGCGCGACGCAGTACGCGCTGCTGTCGGCCTTCGCCTCGATCGGGCCGGTGTGGGTCGGGCCGATCGCCGGCGTGCTCGTCGAGGCGATCGGCTGGCCGTCGTTCTTCCTGGTCGCGATGGCGACGGCGCTGCCGTCGCTGCTGTGGCTGCCGGCGCTGTGGCGACCGATCCAGGCGCTCGACGCGCGCTGATGTCGCGGCGTGTGTCGTTTCGTTGCCGGCATGTTTCGCCCGTGGCCCGCGGGTCATCGCACGGGCGGTGGGGCGCGTTGAACCGGGGCGTCCCGGCGGCGCGGCGTTTATTCTCTTGAACTCGCGCCCGCCGGATGCATCTGACGACGGCGCCTGTCGCGCCAGTCCCTTCCCGCACGCCAATGACTCCCACGCCGAACACCGCCGTCTTGTCCCAGGTCGATCCGACCCGTCGCCGCCTGCTCGTCGGCGCGGCGCTGGCCGCGTTGCCCGTCGCGAGCGCGTTCGCGCAGCGCGAGGGCGTGCAGGTCGGCCCGCCGTCGAAGATGAGCGCGCTGGCGCCGTCCTCCGAGGAGGTCGAGGCGCAGGCCGCGCAGGAATATCGCCAGTTGCTGCAGCAGGCGAACGCGAAGAACCAGCTCGCGCTGTCGACCCATCCGCAGGTGATCCGGCTGAACTACATCTCGCAGCGCCTGCGCCAGTTCGCGCCGATGTGGAACGAGCGCGCGGCCAACTGGCAATGGGAAGTCAACGTGATCGGCTCCAACCAGGTCAACGCCTTCTGCATGCCGGGCGGCAAGATCGCGTTCTACTGGGGCATCCTGCAGAAGCTCGAGCTGAGCGACGCGGAGGTCTCGATGATCATGGGCCACGAGATGACCCACGCCCTGCGCGAGCATGCGCGCGAGCAGATGGGCAAGCAGCAGGCGACCGGCCTCGGCATCGCGGCGCTCAGCGCGATCTTCCGCCTCGGCCAGGCCGGCCAGCAGCTCGCGGGCATGGGCGGGCAGATGCTCGGGCTGAAGTACAGCCGCGACGACGAGACCGAAGCCGACCTGATCGGCCTGGAACTCGCCGCGCGCGCCGGCTACGACCCGAACGCGGCGATCTCGCTGTGGACGAAGATGGAGAACCTCGCCAACAACGGCGCGCCGCCGGCCTTGCTGTCCGACCATCCGTCGAACCCGGATCGCATGAGCAACATCGAGCGCAACATCCCGAACGTCATCGGGCTGTACCAGCGCGCGCCCAAGCCGGACTGCACGTTCGGCCCGCCGGGTGCGCCTGCCAACTCGGTCTGTCCGTCGGCGATGCCGCCGCGCGCGAACCAGCCGTCGACTCCCGACAACTACCGCCGAAACGGCCGCTGAGGCGGGATTCCTGCTCGACCGCCCGCGCGCGCCCGGCGCGGGAACGCACACGTCCGTCCTGCTCGACAGTAGCCCCTCCCGCGCAGGGGAGGTATGCACGTTGCCCCACAACCGGCGCGACCCGGCGCCCCAGCGCTTCGGGTCGGTTGAATTCCTGTCGCATGGGGCGGCGGGGCAAACCATCGGAGTAGCAAGAACATGACTTCCCAACTGAATCAATCCGACCGCCCGGATCAACAACACCAGCAGTCCGGCACCCAGGGCCAGCAGGGCGCGGGCACGCGCTCGGGCCGCGGCTTCGCCGGCATGGATCGCGAGCGCCAGCGCGAGATCGCCAGCCAGGGCGGCCGCGCCGCGCACGCGAGCGGCAACGCCCACCAGTTCACCTCGGAAGAGGCTCGCGCGGCGGGCTCCAAGCGGCACGCCAACAGCGCGGCCCGCGCGGCCGAAGCGACGCAGAACCGCAACCCGGGCACCGACAGCTCCCTGAGCTGATCCTTTCGGCAAACGCGACCGGGTGGTCGCGTTTGCCGCAAACGCTACAGCAACGCCCGGCGCAACGCGGCCGGGCGTTGCCGCGTCCAGGCCCCGCGGCGCGCGCGACGGCCGGCCGGATGCAACAGAAGATGAGCGTATGTAACGCCGCGTCCCTATGATCGGCCGATGGACATCGCCCTCATCGCCCACGACGGCAAGAAAGACCAGATGGTCGCGCTGGCGCGCGAGTTCGCGCCGTTCCTGGCGCGTTGCCATGTGATGGCCACCGGCACGACCGGCTCGCGCCTGATCGCCGAAGCCGGACTGCAGGTCGAGCGGCTGCTGAGCGGCCCGCTCGGCGGCGACCTGCAGATCGGCGCGCGGCTCGCGGAAGGACGCGTGGACGCGGTGATCTTCCTGCGCGACCCGATGACGCCGCAGCCGCACGAGCCCGACATCAACGCCCTGGTGCGCGCCTGCGACGTGCACGACGTCGTCTGCGCGACGAACCGCTCGAGTGCGCGCCACGTCCTGCGCGCGCTCGCCGCGGAACTCGACGAACAGCAGCCGTAACGCCGGGCGCACGGCCTGCCGGCCCCCGGGAACCGGCGTTCGTGACGTCGAGGCGGTCGTTCGTCCCGCGCGCACGCCGCACCGCGCGCGTTGCGTCACAATCGCCGCGAGTTCCGATCCAGGGCGATGACCCGAAAGGCTTCGATCGATGCGTCCCAACCGGCAATCCTCGCCCGCGACGGCTCGTCGCGGCCCGCGCGCCTTCGTGGCCGCCGCGTTGCTCGCGGTGCTCGCCGCGTGCGGCGGCGGCGGTGGCGGCGATGACGGCGGCGGAGGTGGCGGCGGCGGCGGTGGCGGTCGCCAAAGCTATCTCGACCCGAACCAGTACTCCACCGCGGCCGGCGCGTCGCTGTCGACGCCCAACGAGACCGCGAGCGTCACCCAGCACACCCTCGCGATCGGCGGCTCGACGATCGCCTACACCGCCACCGCCGGCCACCTGACCGCCAGCGACAGCGCGAACGCGCCCGAGGTCTCGTTCTTCTACGTCGCCTACACCGCCGACGGCGCCCCGGCCGCGACGCGTCCGGTGACCTTCCTGTTCAACGGCGGTCCGGGCTCGGCGACGGTGTGGCTGCATCTCGGCTCGTGGGCGCCCAAGCGGCTGGTGACGGGCATCCCGGCGACGACGCAGACCGCGCCGTTCCCCTACGTCGACAATACGGAGAG
>FTDG01003487.1_pt1 | contig 10091 bp, 9 predicted proteins | sample 1639751 | NCBI WGS metagenome assembly FTDG01 (sample SAMEA3914869, study PRJEB12502) | metagenome | biome: forest; material: soil | place: USA | collected 2012-03-12 | depth 0.1 m
CCGCCGCCGATGCACAGCGACACCACCGCGCGCTGCTCGCCGGTGCGCGCGAGCGCGTGGGCGACCTTGGTGATCAGGATCGCGCCTGTCGCGCCGATCGGATGACCGTGCGCGATCGCGCCGCCGTCGACGTTGAACTTCGCCGGATCGATGCCGAGTTCGTCGCGCACCACCAGCGCGATCGCGGCGAAGGCCTCGTTGACCTCGAAGCGGTCGACCTCGCCCACCGACCAGCCGGCGCGATCGAGCGCCTGGCGGATCGCCGGCAGCGGCCCGAGGCCGAACAAGCCGGGCTCGACGCCAGCCACGCCGATGCCGCGGATCGCGAGCATCGGCGCGAGCCGCAGGTCGTTGGCGACGGAGCGCTCGGTGACGATCATCGCCGCCGCGCCCGCGTTGACGCCGGGCGCGTTGCCCGCGGTGACCGTGCCGTCCGGACGGAACGCGGGCTTGAGCCGGGCGAGCGTCGCGACGGTGGTGTCGGGGCGGCCTGACTCGTCGGCCGCGAACTGCACCGGGCCCGTGCGGCCGGCGACCTCGAGCGGCGCGATCTCGCGCTCGAACCAGCCCGCGGCCTGCGCCGCGGCGAAGCGCTGCTGGCTCTGCGCGGCGAAGGCGTCCTGCGCCTCGCGCGTCAGGCCGAAGCGTTGCACGAGGTCTTCGGTGTGCCAGCCCGAATGCTTCGTCGAGAACGCGTCGTGCAGGCCGTCGAGCAGCAGCGCGTCGACCGCCTGCGCATTGCCCATGCGCGCGCCGAAGCGCATGCCGGGCAGCAGGTAGGGCGCGCGATCCATGTTCTCGACGCCGCCCGCGACGACGATGCGCGCGAGGCCCGACGCGATCTCCGAATACGCGCTGACCACCGCCTGCGCGCCCGAACCGCAGACGCGGTTGACCGTCAACGCCGGCACCTCGACCGGCAGGCCCCCGCCGATGGCCGCCTGGCGCGCCACGTTCATGCCGTTGCCGGCCTGCACCACGTTGCCCATCACGACCGCGTCGACCTGCGCGGGATCGAGCCCCGCACGCCCCAGCGTCGCCGCGATCACGTGGGCGCCGAGCGCGGAGGCGGGCGTGTCCTTCAACGTCCCGCCGAAGCTGCCGATGGCAGTGCGGACGGGGAAACTGATGACGATGTCGTGGCTCATGGCGCTTCCTTCGCAAGTCGATTCATTGAATTACGAAAATAATATATACGAGCCGCGAAGACCTTGCGGCCATCGCATCTTCGCGATCAGAGCCGCGCGGCGTCCGCGAACCGGAACGCGCCGACGACGCCGCTGAGCCGATGCGCCTGCTCGCGCAGGCTCTCCGCCGCGGCGGCCGATTCCTCGACCAGCGCCGCGTTCTGCTGCGTCATCTGGTCGAGCTGCGTCACGGCGACGTTGACCTGCCCGATACCCGCGCTCTGCTCGCTCGCGGCGGCGCTGATCTCGCCGATGATGTCGCGCACGCGGTGCACGCTCGACACGATCTCGCCCATCGTCGTGCCCGCGTCGGCGACGAGCCGCGAGCCGGCCTCGACGCGGTCGACGCTCACGCCGATCAGCGCCTTGATCTCGCGCGCCGAATCGGCACTGCGCTGCGCGAGGTTGCGCACCTCGGTGGCGACCACCGCGAACCCGCGTCCCTGCTCGCCCGCGCGCGCCGCCTCGACGGCGGCGTTCAGCGCGAGGATGTTGGTCTGGAAGGCGATGCCGTCGATGATCCCGATGATCTGCGAGATGCGCTGCGCGCCGGCGTTGATCTCGTCCATCGTCGCGACCACCTGCTCGACGACCGCGCCGCCGCGCCGCGCGACGTCGGCCGCCGACGCCACGAGCTGGTTCGCCTGCGCCGCCGAGTCCGCGCTGTGGCGCACCGTCGCGGTGATCTGCTCCATCGAGGCCGCGGTTTCCTCGAGGTTGCCGGCCGTGTGCTCGGTGCGTGCGCTCAGGTCCTGGTTGCCGATGGCGATCTGCGCGCTCGCGGTGGAGATGCCGTCGACGACCGTGCGCACCTCCTCGAGCGCGCCCGTGAGCGACGCGCGCATCGTGTCGATCGACTTCAGCAGCCGGCCGGTCTCGTCGTTGGCGTACGACGTGAGCGCGCGGTCGGTCAGGTCCATCTGCGCGATCGCGTGCGCCATCGCCTCGGCGCGGCGCAGCGGCTGCGTGATGCTGCGCGCCAGCAGCCACGCGAGCAGCGCGCCGGCGAGCAGCGAGACGGCCGTGCTGGCCACGAGCAGCGCGGTCGCCTGGTCGCGCTCGGCCTCGATGTGGCGTGCCGACTCGTCGACCTGCGCGCGTTGCTGGTCGCTCAGCGCCTCGACGGCCGCGGTGTAGTCGCGCGCGGTCGGCTCGAAGTGCGACTCGAACGCCGTCTTCGCGCCGTCGGCGTTGCCGGCGGTCTTCAGGCTCGACACCTCGTCGCGCGCCGCGAGGAAGGCCTTGCGCAGCTCGCCCACCTTGTCGAACTGCGCGCGTTCCTCGGGCGTGTCCATCTTCGTCTCGATGAACTTCTGCAGCCCGTTCGTCTTTTGCACGGCCTCGACCGTCACCGCGGCGAAATAGTCGACGAGGCTCGTGTCGCTGCTGCGCGCGATGGCGGCCGAGCGCTGCACCGCCGACGACACCTGGCGCACCCAGTCGGCGGCCGCGCGTTCGACCTTGACGTTGTCCTGCACCATGCGCGTGACCTCCGCGCTGAGGCGGCGCAGCGTCACGCCGGCGAACACGGCGGAGACCAGGGACAGCGCCAGCATCAGCCCGAGCACGAGGGCGAGACGGCGCGCGATCGACAGGTTGTTCAATGACATGGGAGGTTCCGGTTGGGGGTGGACAGCTTGCGAGAGTCTCCCCAGCTTCGCTGCGCGCCGCCAGACGCAGATCGCGCGATCGCGCAGGCGAGCAGACGGGTTTCCGCGCTCTTGCCAGCGGCGACGCCGTGCGCATACTGGCTCCCAAACGAGCCGGCGCGCCATCCGGCCGGATAGAGGAGGCACGCATGACGATCTACATCGAACTCGCCGACGACATCGCCCGCCAGATCGGCCAAGGCGTGCTGCGCGCCGGCGAACGGCTGCCTTCGGTACGCGCGCTGTGTACCGCACGCGGTATCAGCCAGGCACGGTCATGCAGGCGTACTACCTGCTGGAAGACCGCGGCCTCGTCTCGGCGCGCCCGCGCTCGGGCTACTTCGTCAACGCCAAAGCCCGCGCGCCGTTGCCGTACCCGACGCTGCCCACGGTGGATCCGACGCCGGTCACGATCTCCTGCGGCAACCTGCTCTACGGCGTGCTCTCGAGCCTGAAGCAGCGCCAGAACGCCCCGCTCGGCAGCCCCTTCGCGAGCCCGCTGCTGTTCCCGCTGCCCAAGCTCGCGCAGCACCTCGGCACGGTGGCGCGCCGGCTCGACGCCTGGCGCATCGTCGACGACCTGCCGCCCGGCAACGCCGATCTGCGCCGCCACATCGCGCGGCGCTATCTCGAGATGGGCGCGAACGTCGACCAGTCGGACATCGTCATCACCAACGGCGCGTCCGAAGGCCTGCTCCTGAGCCTCTATGCGACGACGCGGCCCGGCGACGTCGTCGCCATCGAGACGCCCGTCCACTACCACGTGCTGCACGCGATCGAGACGAGCGGCCGCCGCGCCGTGTGCGTGCCGACCTGCGCGCGGCTCGGCATGGACCTCGCGGCGCTGGAGCGCGCGATCGACGAGCAGCAGATCCGCGCGGTCTGGGCCATGCCGACGTTCCACAACCCGACCGGCGCGACGATGTCCGTGGAACGCAAGCGCGCGCTCGTCGCGCTGCTGGCGCGGCACGGCATCCCGCTGATCGAGAACGACGTCTACGGCGAGCTCTTCTTCGACGACGAGCGCCCCGCACCCGCGAAGGTCCACGACCGCGCGGGCGGCGTGCTGCATTGCGGCTCGTTCACGAAGTGCCTCGCGCCCGGCTACCGCATCGGCTGGGTCGCGCCGGGGCGCTTCTTCGAGGAAGTGCGCCAGCACAAGTTCCTGCTGTCGATCTCGACCAACGTCCCCGCCCAGGCCGCGCTCGCCGACTTCGTCCTGCATGGCGGCTACGAGCTGCACCTGCGGCGGCTGCGTCTCGCGCTGCGTTCCCAGCGCGACTCGCTGCTGCGCGCCATCACGCGCTACTTCCCGCCGGGCACGTGCGTGTCGCGACCGGCCGGCGGCTATTTCCTGTGGGTGCAACTGCCGCCCGGCAGCCCCGACACCGTCGAGCTGATGCACCGCGCACTCGACGTCGGTGTCAGCCTCGCGCCCGGCGCGCTGTTCTCGCACGACGGCCGGCTCGGCGCCAACCTGCGGCTCAACTATGGGCATCCGTGGAGCGCGCAGCTCGAGCAGGCCGTGCAGGTCATCGGCCGGCTCGCGGCCGGTTCGACGGCCACGCCGCTCGCGCTCGCAGGACCGCACGACGACGCGTCCGACACTGCCCCGCTGCCGCTCGTTCCCGAGCCCGCCGACGCCGATTGCGACGACGACTGACGACGCCGCCGTTGCGCAACGGCGGCGTTTCTGCTGCAGCGCACAAGCTGCCCATCTGCTGCTGTGCGGCGCGTCGGCGAGTTCCTAGAGTTCAGTCTCGCGCATTCCGCGTGGCTCCGGACATCTCATGAACGACCTCCGACGCGATCTCGAACGGCGCCGCCGCGCCGACTGCCTCGCCTTGCTGGAGACCGTCGTCGCGCATACCCCTGGCGGCATCCGGGGCACGGCGGTGTTCATGCTCGACGTCGACCGCCGGGCCACGCCGGTCGACGTCGTCTCGCGGGTCATCGAGCCGTTGCTGCCCGAGATCGCACGCCGGCTCGGCGTCGCCGCGCCGAGCTGGCACCGGCTGCTGCTCGGCGAGGAGGGCCAGTTCATCGTGATCGCCCAGGGGCTCGTCGACGGCGGCGCGGTGCTCGGTTGCGCGGCGCGGCTCGTGCATGCGTACGACGACGCGCTGCAAGTCGCCGACACGGCCATCGGCGACGTGTCGATCGGCATCGCGTTCTCCCCGCAACACGGCGCACGCGCCGACGCGTTGCTGCGCGCCGCGGAGGCGGGGCTGCGCGAGGCGATCGCGGTGGCGCGCAGCGGGCGCGGCATGAGGGCGGCGGTGTCGGTGGACGGCACCTCCTAGCGCCGCGCGACGCGGGTCCGCGTCAGCCGAGCGCGCGCACGCCCTGCCAGCCGACGTACAACCCGACGAGCAGGATCAGGCCGCCCGAGAAGTAAGGCGCCTTCGCGGCGAGTTCGCCGAAGCGCCCCGACTCGCCCAGCCGCTTCGACAGGTGCTTGACGCTCAAGGCCGCCACCACGCCCGAAGCGACCATCGTCAACGCGAGCCCGACGCTGAAGCCCAGCACCAGCACCGCGCCGAGGGCGAGCCTCTTCAACTGCAGGCACAGCAGCAACACGGTGATCGACGCCGGGCACGGGATCAGGCCGCCGGTGAGGCCGAACAGGACGATCTGCCCGGTGGTGACCTCGCGGCCGGCGAAGCGGCGGTCGATGTCGGCGGCATGGGCGTGGGCGTGGGCGTCCACCGCAGCGGCAGCGGCGCGCGCCGGAGCGGGCACATGGTCATGATGGTGATGCGCGTGGGCGTGGTGCTCGTGCGCGCAGGACGCGCCGTGCGCATGCCCGTGCGAAACGGCCACTGCCAGCTCCGGCTCGGCGAGGCGATGGTCGTGCGCGCAGCCGGCGCCGTGGTCGTGCGCGTGTGCATGCGCATGGTCGAGCGCATGCGCATGGTCGTGCGACGGCGCCTTCGCATGCCCGTGATCGCGATCGTGATGCGCATGGCTGCCGTCGCTTCCGTGATCGTGGAAGCACGCGGCCTTGTTCTGCGACGTCCGCCACAACATCCACGCGGCCACGCCGACGATCAGCACCGCCGACGCGATCTGCATCCACGGCTCGCTCGCCTCGGCGCTCCAGTGCTGGCCGAAGTAGAGGCCGCCGAGCGCGATGAGCCAGACGACGGCCGTGTGCGAAACCGTCGCCGCGAGGCCCAGCAGCACGGCCTGCAGCAGCGTGCCGCGCACGGCGACGATGAAGGCGGCCATCATCGTCTTCGAGTGTCCGGGCTCGAGCCCGTGCAGCGCGCCGAGTGCGATCGCGCTCGGGATGAACAGCCAGGCGTTGCCGCCCTGGAGCAGCGTGGAGAAGTCGGTCATAGGTATTTCGTGATGGCCTTGAACTCGCGGATCGCGTTGCGCGCGCCGGCGCCCTCGACCGCGTGCTCGAGACAGTGGTCGATGTGGTCGTGCACGAGCGTCTTCTTCGCGTTGCCGACGGCGCTCTCGACCGCCTGCATCTGCTGTGCGATCTCGAGGCAGTCGCGCCCTTCCTCGAGCATCGCGACGATGCTGCGCAGGTGGCCTTCGGCGCGCTTCAGGCGCTTGATGATGTCGGGGTGCGACGGATGGGCGGACATGTTCCGGGCCTGGTTTCGTATCCTGTGGGGGAGGATAGGATAACCCGCCGCTCCTTCGCGAAGCTGAGCGCCCTGTCGCGGCGCCGGGTTCCGCGTCAGGTTGGGCGGCGGCTCACGTCGCGACCGAGTTGTCGCGCAACGGCGGCTCCAGGTGGACGCGCACCCGCCCGCCCTCGAGACGCAGTCGCAGCCCACGGTACTTCACGAAGTAGTGGATGCCGACGATGGTCGCGAGCAGGCCCGACGCCGCACCGACGCCCAGCGACCAGCGCGCCCCGAAGTGGTCGGCAACCCAGCCGACGAACGGCGCGCCGATGGGCGTGCCGCCGAGCGCGATCGCGAGCAGGATCGCCATCACGCGGCCGCGCATCTCGGGGTCGGTGGACAGCTGCACCGTGGCGTTGGACGTGGTGTTGAAGGTCTGCACCGACACGCCCACCAACACCAGCAAGACGCCGAACAGCCAGTAGTTCGGCATTGCCGACGCCACCGCCATGCCCACGCCAAAGACCAGAGCGCCACCGATCAGCACCGCCGCCTTGGGCCGCGCGCGCCGCGCCGACATCAGCGCCCCGATGACCGAGCCGATCGCCATCGTCGACGTCAACAGCCCGTACTCGCGCGAGCCGGCGTGGAAGACGGTGACCGACATCGTCGACAGGTAGATCGGGAAGTTCAGCCCGAACGTGCCGACCAGGAACAGCATCAGCATCACCGCCTTCAGGTCGGGCCGGTGCCAGACGTAGCGAAAGCCCTCGACGAGGCTGCCCGGCTTGCGCGCCGCACGCGCACCGCGATGCAGCTCGTGCACGCGCAGCAGGCGCAGCGAAGCGAGCACGGCGACGTACGACGCCGCGTTGATCAGGAACACCCAGCCCGAGCCGACCGCCGCGATCAGCAGGCCGGCGATCGCGGGCCCAATCAGTCGGCCGGCGTTGAACGACGTCGAGTTGAGCGCCACGGCGTTCGACAGGTCGGCCTCGCCGACGAGCTCCGACACGAAGGTCTGGCGCGCCGGCGCGTCGAACGCGGTGGTGCAACCGAGCAGCAGCGCGAAGACGTAGACATGCCACAGCTGAACGACACCGGTCACCGTCAGCAGGCCGAGGCCGAGGGCGAGCGCGCCCATCGCCGCCTGCGTCGCGATCAGGAGCTTGCGGCGATCCCAGTGGTCGGCCGCGAAGCCGGTGAACGGCAGCAGCAGCGCCATCGGGCCGAACTGCAGCGACATCACGATGCCGACCGCCGTCGCGTTGTGGTGCGTCAGCACCGTCAGGACGATCCAGTCCTGCGCGGTGCGCTGCATCCACGTGCCGACGTTGGACACGATCGCACCGCTCGCCCAGACACGGTAGTTGTGGCCCTTGAGCGAGCGGAAGGTACCCGTCACCGTATCGTGCTCCGCGCCGTCGCCGGTGGGTCAGGCCCGCGCGCCGTCCAGCAGCGCGACGATCTCGGCCGTCGTGGCCGTCTCGCCGATGCGCGGGAAGATGCGCGCGATGCTGTTCGCGTGCGCGTCGACGTTCGTGTCGGTCATCGCGTCGACGGCCAGCGTGACGTTGAAGCCGAGTTCGTGCGCGAAGCGCGCGGTGGACTCGACCCCGGCGCTCGTCGCGACGCCGATCACCACGACCTGCGTCGCGCCCTGCGACTTCAGCCACGCGTCGAGGCCGGTGCCCGTGAACGCGCCCCACGTGCGCTTGGCAACGACGTGGTCGCCCGGCTGCTGCTTCAACTCGGGCAGGAACTCCGCGAAGTCGGCCGGGAAGGCGCCGCGCGGTCGCTGCTGCTCCGCGCGCCCCGGCGCGACACCCAGCGCGTGGACGAGCGCCACCGGCAACGACCTCGCGCGGAACGCGTCCAGCAAGACGGCGGCGTTGCGCACGACGTCGGCCATCGGATGCACCGTCGGATAGCCGGCGATGCCCTTCTGAAGGTCGATGACGACGAGCGCGGTCCGAGGGTCGAGGGTGGTGGCGGTCACGGAGGCTCCGGGTGGGGATCAGGCGTCGGCGAGACGCTTCAGCAGTTGGACGGCGCGCGCGAGCTCCTGCTGCTCCGCGGTCGACAGGGTCTGTTGCATCGTGCGCGCCAGCCAGTCCTCGCGCGCCGCGCGGCCGGCCTTCACCCAGGCCTCGCACGCGGGCGTCAGCGACAGGATGGTCTTGCGGCCGTCATGCGGGTCGGGCGCGCCAGCGACCAGCCCGGCCGCCTCGAGCGCGGTCACGATCGCGCCCATCGACTGCGGACGCATCTTCTCGGCCAGCGCGAGCTGCGTCGCGGTCGCCGGGCCGTCGCTCTGCAGGCGCAGCAGCACGGCCTGTTGCGACGGCTTCAGGTCGCCCATGTTCGCCTGCTCGCGCAGCCGGCGGATCAGCCGGCCGAGCTGCACGCGCAGCTCGCCGGCGATGACCGGCGGGAGGTCGACGGCGTGAGGACGTGGCGGCTTCGGCATGGTGGGAATCTACCATGTCAGCAGTCAAACTACAAAGTCTACCTTCATATACCCACGGACGCATCCGTGCCGTGCCCGCAGCGCGACCGTGCACGCCCCGGCTTGTCGATCGATGAGTCGACACATAAGTTGCTCAGTACAACTTCATGGTGTATAGTGGAATCACTGACGAACGAGGAAGCACCATGAAGCAGCAGATCCAGCTCCTGATCATCGACCCGCAGAACGACTTCTGCGACGTGCCCGCCACCTGGCGCCCGACCGACCCGCTGACCGGCGCGGCCATCTCCCCCGCGCTGCCCGTCGCCGGCGCCCATGCCGACATGCAACGCACCGCCGCGCTGATCCGCGAAGGCGGCGCCGGCCTGGCCGGCATCACGGTCACGCTCGACTCCCACCACCACGTCGACGTCGCCCACCCGACGTTCTGGCAGCGCGCCGACGGCGCGGCCGTCACGCCGTTCACCACGATCACCGCCGCGCAGGTGCGCGGTGGCGAGTTCACCCCGCGCGACGCCGCCGCGCTGCCGCGCACGCTCGCCTATCTCGACGAACTCGAAGCGCGCGGCCGCTACACGCTGATGGTGTGGCCCGTGCACTGCGAGATCGGCACCTGGGGCCACGGCGTGCATGCCGACGTCCGCGCCGCGTACAACGCGTGGGAGGAAGCGACGCTGCGCGGCGTCGGCAAGGTGACCAAGGGCGAGAACCCGTGGACGGAGCACTACAGCGCGATCCAGGCCGAGGTACCCGACGCCGCCGACCCGCACACGCAGCTCAACGCCGCGCTGCTGGCCGAACTCGACCGCGCCGACGTGCTGCTCGTCGCCGGCGAGGCGGGCAGTCACTGCGTGCGCGCGACGACGGAACACATCGTCGCGAACCTGCCCTCGGGGCGCCCCGCGCGCGTCGTGCTGCTGACCGATTGCATGAGCCCGGTCGGCGGCTTCGAGGCGCAGCAGGCCGAGTTCCTCGCGCAGATGCGCGCGCTGGGCGTGCGGTCGATGACGTCGGCCGAGGCCACGCGACTGCTCGTCGCGAACTGATCCCACGACGACGACCACGACGAGAATCACGCCATGACCCCGATCATCCACTCCCTGCTCGAGACCGACCTCTACAAGTTCACGATGTGGCAGACGATGCTGCATCGCCATCCGCAGGCGCAGGCCGAGTACCGCTTCGTGTGCCGCAACAC
>FTDG01000508.1_pt1 | contig 10090 bp, 4 predicted proteins | sample 1639751 | NCBI WGS metagenome assembly FTDG01 (sample SAMEA3914869, study PRJEB12502) | metagenome | biome: forest; material: soil | place: USA | collected 2012-03-12 | depth 0.1 m
CGTCGATGCCGCGACGCTGGATGCGCTCGTCGCGCGCGTGCCCGGCGGCGCGGCGAACGTGCAGGATGCGTATCCGCTGGCGCCGCTGCAGGAAGGCATCCTGCACCACCATCGTCTGCAGTCCCGCGGCGACGCCTATCTGCTGCGCACCGTCATCGCATTCGATACGAGGGCGCGCCTCGAGGCCTTTCTCGGCGCGTTGCAGGCAGTCGTCGATCGCCACGACATCCTGCGCACCGGCTTCCATTGGGACGGCCTGCCGCACGCGCTGCAAGTCGTGCAGCGCGAGGCGACGCTCGCGGTCGAGGAGCTCGACCCGCCCGCCGACGGGGGCGCGCACGCGCGCCTGCTGTCCCACACCGATCCGGCCCAGGTGCGCCTCGACCTCGCCCAGGCGCCGTTGATGGCCGCGACGGTGGTGCGCGACGACGGCACCGACAGCCCCTGCGACAACGACGACAACGACGGCGGCGGCGACGCCCGCCGCGCGCGCGGCTGGCTGCTCGCATTGGTGACCCACCACCTGATCGACGACAACTACACGCTGCAGCTGATCCTGGGCGAGGTGCGCACGATCCTCGATGGCCGCACGTCGACGCTGGCCCCGCCGCTTCCCTACCGCGCCTTCATTGCGCGGGTGCGCGCCGTGCCCGAAGCGTCGCACGAAGCCTGGTTCCGCGAACGGCTGGGCGACATCGACACGCCGACCGCACCGTTCGGCGTGCTGGCGCAACCGGACGTGCACGCGCCGGTCAGCGCGCACGCGCAAGCGCTCGACGCCCGTCTCGCCGGCCGCCTGCGTGCGCACGCGCGCCGCGAGGGCGTGTCCGTCGCCACGCTGTTCCACGCCGCCTGGGCCCGCGTGCTGGCCGCGTGCTGCGACCGGGACGACGTCGTGCTCGGCACCACCGTCTCCGGCCGCCTGCAGGGCGCGGCCGGCGCCGATCGCCTGCTCGGGCTGTTCATCAACACGCTGCCGCTGCGCCTGAGCGTGGGCACGCAGGACGTGCGCGCCTTCGTCGCGGCCACGCATCGCGCCCTCGGCGAATTGCTCGCGCACGAGCAGGCACCGCTCGCCCTCGCGCAGCGCTGCAGCGGCGTCGAGGCCCCCACGCCGCTGTTCACGACGCTGCTCAACTATCGCCACACGCGGCTGCTGGCCCAACACCGTCCTGAAGCAAGCCGCACGTCCGACACCGGCGCCGACCGCGCCGCGGCGTGGCCGGGCGTGCGCCTCCTGAGCGGCGAGGAGCGCACGACCTTCCCGCTCACGGTCTCGGTCAACGACCTGGGTGACGCGTTCGTCCTCGACGTGCAGGCCCAGCCCGGACTCGATGCGCAGCGCCTGGCGGCCTACCTCGCGACGGCACTGGCAAGTCTCGCCGACGCGCTCGAGCAGCCGGACCGCGTCGCGGCCTGCCGCCTCGCGGTGTTGCCCGCGGAGGAGCGCCGCTACTTGCTGGAGACGCTCAACGACACGCAGGTCACGTTCGACATGGCGCGCCTCGTCCACGAGCTGGTGGAAGATCGTGCACGCGAGCGTCCCGCCGACATCGCCGTCGTCTTCGAGGACGAAACCTTGACCTACGGCGCGCTCGAACGCCGCGCCAACCGCCTCGCCCACCGGTTGCTGCAAAGGGGCGTGCGGCCGGACGACCGCGTCGCGCTCGCGCTCGAACGCAGCACCGCGCTGGTCGTCGCGATCCTCGCCGTCCTCAAGGCCGGCGCCGCCTACGTGCCGCTCGATCTGGCGCATCCCGCCGACCGCCTGGCCTTCATGCTGGACGACAGCGCGCCGCGCGCGTTGCTCACGACCGCGGAGGTCGGGGCACGGCTGGTCGCGCCCCCGGCGGACTGCGCCGTCCTCGACATCGATGCCCTCGCGCTCGACGCGCCGCCCCTCGACCCCGCCCACGACGCGGCGCCGAGCCGCGCGGACACCGGCCTCGCGCCGCAGCACCTCGCCTACGTCCTCTACACCTCGGGCTCGACGGGCCGGCCGAAGGGCGCGATGAACGAGCATGCCGCGTTGCTGAACCGCCTGCATTGGGCGCGGGACGACCATGGCCTGCGCCGCGACGATCGCGTCTTGCAGAAGACGCCCTGCGGCTTCGACGTCAGCGTCTGGGAGTTCCTGCTGCCGCTGATGACCGGTGCGTGCCTGGTCGTCGCTCGGCCGGGCGGGCACCAGGACCCGGCCTACCTCGCCAGCCTGGCGACGCGTGCGGGCATCACGACGATGCACTTCGTGCCCTCGATGCTCGAACTGTTCCTCGACGTGGTCGGCGCGCAAGACGCCGGCGCGGCGCGTCTGCCGAGCCTGCGCCGCATCGTCTGCAGCGGCGAGGCGCTGCCTGCCGCCCTGGCCGCCCGCTGCCGCGCCACGCTCCCGCACGTCACCCTGCACAACCTCTATGGGCCGACCGAGGCGGCGATCGACGTGACCGCCTGGCGCTGCCCTGACGATGCGGTGCCGGCGGTCGTCCCCATCGGCCGGCCGATTGCGAACACCCAGGTTCACCTGCTGGATCGCCATGGCGAACTCGTGCCCGCGGGCGCGGTCGCGGAGCTCCATATCGGCGGCGCGGCTGTCGGCCGTGGCTACCTGCGGCGCGACGCGCTGACCGCCGAACGCTTCGTGCCCGACCTGTTGCGCCCCGCCTCGCCCGGCGCACGCCTGTATCGCACCGGCGACCTCGCACGCTGGCGTGCCGACGGCCACCTCGACTACCTCGGCCGCAACGACTTCCAGGTGAAGGTGCGCGGCATGCGGCTGGAACTCGGCGAGATCGAGGCCGCCTTGCGCGCCGTCGACGGCGTGCAGGAGGCCGTGGTGCTTGCGCGCACCGACCGGCCGGGCGACGCGCGTCTCGTCGGCTATGTCCGGGCGCGCGCCGGTGCGCCGTCTCTCGACGAGGACACGATGCGCGCGGCGCTCGCGGCCACGCTGCCCGAGCACATGGTTCCCTCGCGCATCCTGGTGCTCGACGCCATGCCGCTCGGTTCGAACGGAAAGCTCGAGCGGCGCGCCCTGCCCGCACCCGACGAGATGGGGCCCGCCGCGGCTGGCGAAGGCGCCCGCACGGCCGACGAGGCCTTCGTGGCCGCCTTGTGGGCCGAGCTGCTGGGTCGTCCCGCCGTCGGTCGCGAGGACGATTTCTTCGCGCTCGGCGGGCACTCGTTGCTCGCGGCGCGGCTGTTGTTCCGGGTGCGGCGCGATCGCCCCGACGCGACGATCGACCTCGGCGACCTCTACCGCCATCGCACGGTCGCCGCCTTCGCCGCCACGCTGGCGGCCGCGACGCCACGCGACACCCGACGCCTGCGCCCGTTGCGCGAGCCGCTCGCGCCGGCAACGGACGACGGCGCGCCGCGGCCTGCGCCGACCGTCGTCTGCTGCCCCTATGCCGGCGCCGCTCCGACGGTGTTCGAACCGCTGGCGACGGCGCTGGCCGCGCTCGACGCCGGCGTCACGGTGCTCGCGCTCGCGTTGCCGGGCAACCAGCCCGGCGATGCCCCGCCGGTGGACGACCTGCGCATCGACCAGCTCGCCGACGAGGCCGTGCGCGAGTTGCTCGCCCGCCCTGCCGGCCCGCTGGTCATCTACGGCCACTGCGTGGGCAGCAGCCTGGCGCTCGAGATGGCGCGACGGCTGGAGGCCGGCGGCCGCGCGGTCGACCTGCTGGCCATCGGCGGCGCGTTCCCGATCACGCGGCTGGGCCGGCTGCTGCTGCTGCGCGATCCCTGGGCGAACCTCGGCGACGCCCAATTGCTCGCGACGATCCGCGCCTGGGGCGGCGCGACGGGCGACGTCGACGAGGCGACGCTCGCGTTCCTGATGCGCAACTTCCGCCGCGACGCGCGCCGCGCGATGCGCCACGACCGCACGGCGCGCGCCACGCGCCTGCGCGTGCCGATCCTGAACCTCATCGGCACCGCCGACCCGCTGACACCGGACCACGACCGCCACCATCGTCGCTGGGCCGAATGGACCACCGGCGGCGTGCGGCTCGCCCTCGTGGAAGGCGGCCATCACTACTTCGTCGGCGATCGCGCGCAGGACGTGGCGCGGGCCCTGCTGCGCGACTGCCGGCCGACCGGGCGCTGAAGGCGGCCACGACCATCGAACCCGGACGACACGATCCGCCGTGCACGAGCTTGTCTATGGGAGTTCGCCAGAACGTGACGTATGACCTTGGTTCGACGGCCGGCGCGCCCCATACTGCGGCCATGATCCGTCCTGACCTGTCTCGCCTCGCCATTGCCGCGGTCGCCGCAACGGCTTCCCTCCTGACCGCCTGCGGCAGCATCACGCCCGTGTCGATGTCGGATAGCGCGCGCGCGCGCATCCATGTCGTGAGCGTCGACCCCGACATCAAGATGCCGCCCGAACCGGTCTTGCTGGATCGCGGACAGTCGGCGGCGATGATGCTCGGCGGCCCCCTCCTCGGTGCGGCGATTGCCAACAACACCGCCGCGGAGCCCAGGGCGCAACTCGTCGCGGAGATGCAAACGAACCATATCGTTCTCGGCGACATCGTCGCGAGCGAGTTCTCGAAGAAGGCCAGCGCGGGCGGCCCGATGAAGTTCGAGGTCGGGACCGCGCCGGCCGACGCGCAAGTGCATTTCACGGTCACGTCCTACGGCCTCGCCCAGGCCCAGCCGTTCGGCTCGACGCTGTATCCGCTCATCAACGTGAGCGCGGTGATGCAGGCGCCCGACGGCACGATCCTCTGGCAAGCGAAGGAAATCGTCGGCGCGCTCGACCGCGACAACAAGCAAGGCCAGACTTTCGCGGACTACGCCAAGGATCCCGAGCTGCTGCGCCAGGCGTTCGCCTCCGTCAGCGCCATCGCGTCGCACAAGCTGACCGACAACCTCATGGGCCTGGAAAAGGCCCAGGGCACGCCCGGCATCCAGCAATAGGCGTCGGTCAGGCCGCGCTCGCGAACGCGTGCTCGCCGGACGCCCGCGCGACCCATTCGAACTCGCGCACGCGCGGTCGCGCCGCGCCGGCGCAAGCCAGCGCCAGCCGATGCGCGGCCCCGCAGCGGCGACTCCAGAAGTGCCAGCGCGCTGCATCGCCATCGACACCATCGCCATCGTCGGCGCCAACGAAGCGGACCTGCGGCGCGGACGCCTCCGGCTCGGGAAACTCGAAGCTGGTGAACGGAAGGTTCAGGCCCAGGCCGCGCGCCTTGGCGTAGGCTTCCTTCAGCGTCCACGTCGCCATGAAGCGTTCGGCGCGCGCCGCGCCCTCGAGTCGCTCGATCGCCTGCGCCTCCGACGCGGCGAAGAACGATCGCGCCAGCGCGACCTCGTCCCGGGCGCGCGCCAGCCCTTCGACGTCGACGCCGACTTGCCCGTCGCGCCACGCCGCGCACGCCACGAACCCGTGCGTATGGCTGAGGCTGAAGACGAGGCGCGACGCGGCGTCCGCCCCGCGCGCGACGAGGTGCGGCCGGCCGAAGGCATCGGTCTCGAACGACAGCGCCTGCGGCTGCGCGCCCAGGCAGGCACCCAGCAGCGCGCGCGTCAACGCGTGCGCCGCGAGGAAGAGACGGCGGTCGCGGTCGAAGACGAACGCATCGCGCCGCCGACGCTCGGCCGCGTCCAGCCAGGCCAGGCCGACGGCGAGCGCCGCATCGGACATCGCGTCGGGCCACGCGGTCGCCAACACGACGGCGCCGTCACGGAATGCGTCGGCGACGCCGGCGGTGTGCATGCGAGGGCGCTCAGCGATGATGTCCGACCACTTCGAGCAGCGCGCCGAGATGCCGCTCGAAAGGCTTCCACCGCGCCACCGACGTCTTGTAGATCGGCTGCCGGACCTGTGCCACGCTGGCCGTCTTCACGACGCGCTCGTTGTCGTGGAAGCCGAGGCACCGGTCGTCCCACGGCAGGCCGAGATAGGCGACGAGACGGCGTGCCTGATGCTCGAAGTCCGACACCATGGCCTCGTACGACACGTCGAGGACGCGTCCGTCGGGCAGCACGTCGTGCCAGTGGTCCATCAACGCGCGATACCCGACCCAGTACCGGGCGAGCATCCCGAGTTCGTACGTGAAGCCGAGGTTGCCGGCGCTGAACAGGCGCGAGAAGCACGAGAAGCACGAGTCCATCGGATCGCGCATGGCGTGGACGATGCGCGCGCCCGGCAGCATCAGGTGGATGAGGCCGACATGCGTGAAGTTCGCCGGCAGCTTGTCGACGACGTGCGAGGCCTGCGGCGCGAGCGCGCGGATCCGCTCGACGTAGCGGCGGCCCAGTCGGCGCAACGCCTCGCCGGACAGGCCGGCCAGCGTTTCCGGGAAGCGGAACGCGACGGCGGCGCCGTCGCCATCGATGTCGGACGCGGCCGATTGCAAGGTTTCGGCCAGGAACGTGATCTCGCCCGCGCCGTGCACGCCCGCAAGCGTCGCCAGCACCTGCTCCAGCAGCGAGGTACCCGAGCGCGGCATGCCGACGATGAACACCGGCACCGGGCCTTCGGCCGTTCCGGGGATGGCGTCGCGGGCCATCCGCTCGCGCGTGAAGGTCGCGACGATGCGGCGGTCGAGGTCGCGGTGCTGCGCCTCGTCCCACGGCGTCAACGCGTGCTTGATCCGATTGCCCTGCGCGTACGCCGCGAAGGACTCGTCGTGGCGGCCGACGTCCTCCAGCATCTTGCCGACGGTGAACCAATAGCGGGCGCGACCCTGCTCCGTCAGCGACGGCAGCCGGTGGCGTTGCGCCAGCAACTGGTCGACGTGCGGATCGTCCGGCCGGTAGGTCTTGAACTGCGCGAGGTTGCAATGCACCTCGATCTGGTCGGGACGCAGCTCGAGCGCGCGCTCGAACGCCGCGCGGGCCTCGCCGACGCGGCCCAGGTTGCGCAGGCAGCGACCGAGGTTGTTCAGGGCCTCGACGTAGCCGGCACGCTGCGCCAGCGCCTGCGCGTAGTGGGCCGCGGCCGTGGCATGGTCGCCGCGATCCTGGAGCAGCACGCCCAGGTTGTAGTGCGCGACCGCGAAACCGGGCTCGAGCTCGATCGCGCGGTCGTAGTGCGCCTGCGCCTCGTCCGGCCGGCCCAGGCGGCGCAGGCAGTTGCCGAGATTGGCATGCGCCTCGGCCGACTCCGGCCGCGCCCCCAGGGCCGCGCGGTAGCTCGTCTCGGCGTCGGCGAAGCGGCCCTGGGATTCCTGCGCGACGCCCAGCGCGTTCTGCAATGCCGCATCCGCCGGCATGCGCAGCGCCGCCACGCGCAGGGACGCCTCGGCCTCGGCGTGCCGGCCGAGGGCCGCCAGCAGCAGGCCGAGATTGGCGTGCGCAGGAACGAGGTCGTCACGCAGCGCGACCGCCTCGCGAAAGCGCGCCACGGCCTCTTGCGTGTCGCCCCGACCCGCGGCCTCGACGCCCCGCTGCAACGCGCGCACGGCCTGCGCGGCCGCATCCGGCGCCCTCGCGGGCCCCGCGGATGCCGATGCCCTGTCTGCTGCTGCGTTCCCGGTTTCGTCGTTGGCCTGTTGCATCCCCCAAGTATCCGCTGCACGCGCGCCTGGCCGCATCCTGGGCTGCACGGAGGCCGCGCGCGTCAGCGCGACAGCGAGCCGGGTCGCCTTGCCCGGGGGCCGTCGGTTAGAATCAGCCCTTTTTTCCGGCCCGACCTTGACTGGCAGCATGGCGCGCGAAACGCGCCGACCCCCCTTCTCCGGCCCGGCGTTCACGCGCCTGCTCGCTGCACTGAACGACGCCCCCGCCTCGGCCTCCACCGACGCCTTCGCGCAGCGACTGAGCGGCTGGTTCGACTGGACGGACGCCATCTCGCTGTCCGCCGCGCTGAACAGCCCGCCGACGCACGTGCCCGGCATCGGCGTCACCGGCGCCGCCCATCTCGACGAGCGCGAATTCGTGCGCGTGCGCGCCACGCTGTCCAAGCTCGCGGCGCAGGCGTCGGCAACGACTGTGGAGACCGCGGCCAAGGCCCGGCCGGCGCGGCACGCGACCGTGCGCATCACCGCGGCACCGATCGCGCCGGACGAATTCCCGCCCTACCGCGAGCGCCACGTGGCGTTCCAGCAGGCAATGGAGACGGCCATCGCCGCGCTGCGCCGCCGCGTGCGCGCGACGCTGGCCGGCGCCTCGCCCGAGCTGGCGCGGCTCGCCGACCTCGACGCCGTCCTCGAGCAGGTGGTCGGCGAGCAGGAGCGCGTGCTGCTGTCGTCCCTGCCCGGCCGTCTCGAGCAACGCTTCGAACACCTGCGCCGCGCGCACGCCGGACACGCCGACGCCAGCGAGCCGTCATCCGAACATTCCCCCGACGAGGCCGCGCGCGAGCGCACGGCCTGGACGGACACCTTCCGCCGCGAGATGCACGACGTGCTGCTCGCCGAGCTGGAGCTGCGCCTGCAACCGGTCGAAGGGCTTCTCGAAGCGCTTCGCGCGTCGCTACCCGTTTCCCCATGAACAGACCTCTTCGCTACGCCACCTTCCTCATCGGCCTGGCCGCCCTCGCCTGGGTCGCCACGAGCTATGTCGGCGCGAACCCGCTGGCGCTGATCGTCACCGGGCTCATCGGCGCGTTCTACTTCGTCGGCGCGCTCGAGCTGCGCCGCTTCCACCGCGCGACCGCCGCGCTCGCCCGGGCGGTCGCCGACCTGCCCGAGCCGCTGCCCGACCTGCGCCCGTGGCTGGCAGGCCTGCCGACGTCGCTGCGCAATGCGGTGCGCCGGCGCGTCGAGGGCGAGCCCGTCGGCCTGCCCGGCCCGGCGATGACGCCGTACCTGACCGGCCTGCTCGTGCTGCTGGGCATGCTCGGCACTTTCCTGGGCATGGTCGTCACGCTGCGCGGCACCGGCATGGCGCTCGACAGCGCGACCGACCTCCAGGCCGTCCGCGCCTCGCTGGTCGCGCCGGTGCGCGGCCTCGGCCTCGCGTTCGGCACGTCGATCGCCGGCGTCGCCGCGTCGGCGGCGCTGGGGCTGCTGTCGGCGCTGTGCCGGCGCGAACGCGTGCACGCGGTGCAGGAGCTCGACGCGCGCATCGCGACGACCTTGCGCGTCTTCTCGGTCGCCCATCAGCGCGACGAGTCGCTGATGCTGCAACAACGCCAGGCCGAGCTGATGCCGGCGCTGGTCGACAGCCTGCGCCTCATGATGGAGACGATCGCGCGCCAGGCCGAGGCGTCGAACGCGCAGTTGCTGGCCAGCCAGGATCGCTTCCACGACAAGGCCGACGCCGCCTATGCCGGTCTTGCGTCGGCCGTCGACCGCTCGCTGCGCGAGAGCCTCGCGCAGGGCGCGCGCATCGCGGGCGAGACGATCCGCCCGGTCGCCGAGGCCACGCTGGCTGGTATCGCGCAGGAGACGCTCGCGCTGCGCGCGTCGCTCGTCGAGACGACGCAGCGCCAGCTGGAGCAACTGTCGGCCCGCTTCGAGACCAGCACCCACGACGCCGCGCAGGCCTGGACGACGGCCCTCGCCCGCCACGAGCAGGCGAGCCGCGGCCTGGCCGACGACGTGCGTGCCTCGCACGAACGCTTCGCCGGCACGTTCGAGCAACGCTCGGCCGCGTTGCTCGACGACGTCGCCCGCCGCCATGCCGATTGGCAGCAGGCGACGACCACCGCGATGGCAGGCCTGGTCGGCGAGACCACGGCGCTTCACGCACGCATCGCCGAAACCGCGGCGGCGCAGTTGGGCGGCGTGACGTCGCAGCTCGATGCGACCGCGCGCCGCGTGACCGACGGCTGGAACGAGACGCTCGCGCAACACGAGCGCAGCACCGCCAGCCTGGCGACGAGCACCCGCGAAGCGCTCGCGACGGCGGCCGCCGCGTTCGAGCAGCACGCGGCCGGCTTGCTGCGCACGGTCGAACAGGCGCATGCCGAACTGCAGTCGGCGTCCGCGCTGCGCGAAGAGCAACGCACCGCCGCCGTCGGCCAATCGATCGAGGCCATGGCCGCCTCGTTGCAACGCGAATGGCAGCAAGCCGGCGCGCAGGTGCTGGCCGGCCAGGCGAGCGCCGCCGAGCGCGACCAGCAACGCACCGACGCGCTGACGCAGTCGATCGAGGCCATGGCCGCCTCGCTGCAACGCGAATGGCAGCAAGC
>FTDG01004011.1_pt1 | contig 10085 bp, 6 predicted proteins | sample 1639751 | NCBI WGS metagenome assembly FTDG01 (sample SAMEA3914869, study PRJEB12502) | metagenome | biome: forest; material: soil | place: USA | collected 2012-03-12 | depth 0.1 m
GCCGATGTCCGCGCGCATCGCCGCGATCATCTCGTCGGTGAGCTGGCGGATCGTGATGCCGCGCTCGACGGCACGCTTGATGATCTTGTCCTCGATGTCCGTGATGTTGCGGACATAGGTGACCTCATAGCCGAGCACCTGCAGCCAGCGGTAGACGACGTCGAACGCCATCATCATCCGCGCATGCCCCATGTGGCACAGGTCGTAGATCGTCATGCCGCACACGTACATGCGGACGCGACCTTCGTCGATGGGGGTGAAGACTTCGGCTTGGCCGGTGAGGGTGTTGAACAGACGCAGCGTCATCGGCAGGAACGTTGCCGGCGCGTTGCCTGCCCTGGAAGGGGTGGCGGGCCGGACTGAAGATGGAGTGGATCGAACCGGACGCATGGGCGCACCGGTCACGCAATCGGCGGGCGGAAGTCGAGAGGTTCGCTGGAGTCGGGGGATGTCGAAACGCGAGCCCGCTCGGCCCTCGCTAGAATCGCAGCAGTATAGCCAAGGAGATCTTTTGATGAGCATCCCGAACCAAACCCGCTGGGCCGCGCTGGCACTCGCCGGCCTGACGGCGTTCAGCGCGCCCGCCTGGGCGGACAAGGTACGCCTTGCCACCTCGATGGGCGACATCGTCATCGAGCTCGACGCCCAGAAGGCGCCGAAGTCGGTGGCCAACTTCGAGCAGTACGTCAAGGAAGGCCACTACGACGGCACCGTGTTCCACCGCGTGATCGACGGCTTCATGATCCAGGGCGGCGGCATGACCCCCGACCTGCGCGAGACGCCCACGCACAAGCCGATCCCGCTCGAGTCGCACAACGGCCTGAAGAACACGGTCGGCACCGTCGCGATGGCCCGCACCAACGAGCGCGACTCCGCCACCGCGCAGTTCTTCATCAACGTGAAGGACAACGGCTTCCTCGACAGCGGCGACGGCTACGCGGTCTTCGGCCGCGTCGTCTCGGGCATGGACGTCGTCGACAAGATCCGCACCGTTCCCACCGCCACCAAGGGTCCGTACGAGAACGTCCCCGTCACGCCCGTCGTGATCAAGAAAGCAACCCTGGAGAAATGAGCATGACCAAATACGTGAAGATGACCACCACCAAGGGTGAGCTGCGCATCGAGCTCGACGACGAGAAGGCGCCCATCTCGGTCGCGAACTTCCTGAACTACGTCAACAAGGGCTACTACGACGGCACGATCTTCCACCGCGTGATCAAGAACTTCATGATCCAGGGCGGCGGCTTCGAAGCCGGCATGAAGCAGAAGGACACCGACGGCCAGATCCAGAACGAAGCCAAGAACGGCCTGAAGAACGACAAGTACACGCTCGCGATGGCGCGCACGTCGGCCCCGCATTCGGCCAGCTCGCAGTTCTTCATCAACACGACCAACAACGGCTTCCTGAACAACGAGCAGGCGCAGGACGGTTGGGGCTACGCGGTGTTCGGCAAGGTCGTCGAAGGCCAGTCGGTGGTCGACGAGCTCGGCGCCGTCAAGACGGGCCGCAAGGGCTTCCACGACGACGTGCCGGTCGACGACATCCAGATCCTCAAGGCGGAGGAAGTCCAGGCTTGAGCGGAGCGACGTTCGACTCGGAACTGAAGTTCGGCGACGACATCCGCGTCGTCGACTTCATTTCCGACCTGCACCTGAGCGAGACCATGCCCGCCACCGCGGCGGCGTGGGAGCGCTATCTCTCGACCACGCGCGCCGACGTCGTCTTCATGCTCGGCGACGTGTTCGAGGTCTGGGTCGGCGACGACGCGCGCACGCGGCCGTTCGAGGCGCGCTGCGTCGAGGTCATCGCCGCGGTCGCGCGCACGAAGCCGGTCTGGATGCAGCACGGCAACCGCGACTTCCTGCTCGGCGCCGACTTCGCCGCCGCCGCCGGCGTGCGCCTGCTGGCCGACCCGGCCACGGTCGCCGCCTTCGGCCGCACGCTGCTGCTGACGCACGGCGACGAGCTGTGCGTCGACGACGTGCCGTACCAGATCTTTCGCCAGCAGGTGCGCGATCCCGCGTACCAGGCGCAATTCCTGTCGCAGCCGCTCGAGGCGCGTCTCGCGATCGCAGCGAAGATGCGCGCGGCCAGCCGCGAGCGCCAGGACGAACCCGTCACCTACGCCGACGTCGACGAGACGATGGCCAAGGACTGGCTCGCCCGGACCGGCACCGACACCATGATCCACGGCCACACGCACCGCCCCGGCACGCAACTGCGCGACGGCTGGACGCGCCACGTGCTGAGCGACTGGGACCTCGATTCGCCGATGCCCGAACGCCACCGCGCCGAAGTCCTGCGCTGGACGGCCGACGGTCTCGAGCGCCTCGCGCCGGGCGACTGCGCCTGATGCCGGGGCCCGTCGTCTGCGTGAGCTCGTGAACGCGTCCCGCCCGTCGTGGCTGCGCGCGCCGCTCGCCCGCCTGGGCGCGTGGCGCGAGCAGCGCGCGCTCGAGCGCCGTGCGATCGCCGAGCCGCTATGGCAGCTGACGCTCGCACGCCTGCCCTTCCTCGCGCGTCTCGACGACGCCGACCGCGCCGAGCTGCGCCGCCTGTGCAGCCTGTTCTTGGATCGCAAGCAGTTCCACGGCGCGGGCGGCCTCGAGGTCACCGACGAGATGGCGCTGGTCATCGCCGCGCAGGCCTGCCTGCCGGTGCTGCGGCTCGGGCTGGGCGTGTACGACGGCTTCGTCGGCATCGTCGTGCATCCCGACGAAGTCGTCGCGCAGCGCGTGGTGCAGGATGAGGACGGCGTGGTCCACGAATACGACGAAACGCTCACCGGCGAAGCGATGAGCGGCGGCCCGGTGATGCTCGCGTGGTCGGACGTGCGCGACGCCGCCGAAGGCGCGGACTGGGGCTACAACGTCGTGATCCACGAATTCGCGCACGTCATCGACATGGCCACCGGCGACGTCGACGGCGTGCCGCCGCTGCCCGACCTCGCGTCGCGCGAGCGCTGGATCGGCATCATCGACGCCGCCTACGAGACGTTCTGCGACCTCGTCGACAACGGCGTCGACACCGTCGTCGACCCGTACGGCGCGGAAGCGGTCGAGGAATTCTTCGCGGTCGCGGTCGAGGCGTTCTTCGTCGCCTCGCTGGCGTTCAAGCGCGAATCGCCGGCGCTCTACGAGTTGCTGGCCAGCTACTTCAAGCAGGACCCGGCCGGCTGAAACCGCTGCCCCTGGCGCGCGCAAGATAGGGGTTGGACGCCGGTCGCGTTGCGCTTACGCTCGCGCAGCGGGAGCGGCGCGCATGACCTGGGACAAGCTGAGCACCACGATCACGGACAAGCCGCTGGTGCTGGCCGGCCCGATGCTGCGCAAGGTCGACGCGACGTCGGTCACCGTGTGGCTCGCGCTGCGCGACTCGGCCACCGTGACGCTGTCGGTGCTGGACGCCGACCCGGCCGACGCAAGCACGCCGACGCCGCTGTTCCAAGGCCAGCGCGCGAGCGTGCGCGTCGGCGCCCACCTGCACATCGTCGCCGTCACCGCGCGCGCCGGCACTGCGCCGTCGCTCGCCGCGGGCAAGGTGTATTTCTACGACCTGTCGTTCGCGACGTCGGACGCGCCGGCAACCGCCGTCGCACTGCTGGAGGCGGTCGGCACGAGCGGCAGCGCGGTCTACGCCTACCCCGGCACCCGTCGGCCATCGTTCGCGTTGCCGCCCGACGACCTCGAGAAGGTCCGCCTGGTGCTCGGCTCGTGCCGCAAGCCCAACGCCGAAGGCCCGGATGCGCTCGCGACGCTCGACGACCTGATCGCAGCGACCGTGCTCGACCCCGTCGGCCGTCCGCACCAGCTGATCATGGGCGGCGACCAGATCTACGCGGACGAGGTCGCCGACCTGCTGCTGCTGATGCTCACCGACGCCGCGCAGGCGCTGCTGGGCACGGTCGAGACGCTGCCGGCCGCCGACGGCTCGGCCGGCACGTCGCCACCGCCGCCGCCGACCGCGCGCACCGACCCGATCCTCAAGGTCGCGAAGTTCACGACGGACGACACGCGCAGCCACCTGATGGCGTTCGGCGAATACGTGGCGATGTATCTGTTCGTCTGGTCGGACGCGCTGTGGCCGACGAACCCCCCGACGATCGCCGACCTGCAGCAGGCGCTGGCCGCCGACCCGGCGCGGCTCGCGAAGATCCCCACGCTGTCGCCCAAGGCCGACGACCAGTTCGAGTACGTCAAGGCCTTCGGCCGGACCGTCGCCAAGGTGCGGCGCGCGCTCGCCAACGTGCCCGTCGCGATGATCCTCGACGACCACGAGATCACCGACGACTACAACATGCTGCGCGAGTTCTGCGACAACGTCTACGGCAGCACGCTCGGCATGCGCATCGTGCAGAACGGCCTCGCGGCCTACGCGTTCTGCCAGCACTGGGGCAACGCGCCCGACCAGTTCGAGCCCCAAGCGGGCGGCAGCGATCCGGCCGGGGTGCCGTTCCTCCATCTGTTCGACACCGCCGCGGACGTCAACGCGATCGCCGCCGATCCGGCGCAGCTCGCGTCGCTGCAGACCGCGCTGGGCCTGCACGCGCCCGCGCAGCTCGCGGCGCGCACACCTTATGCCGTCTTCCACGACCAGGGCGCGCGCGCCCAGATGCCCGACGGCAACTGGATCGACAGCCAGTCCTTCCTCTATCACTACAGCCTGGAAGCCGCGGCGTACCAGGTGGTCGTGACCGACAGCCGCACCTGGCGCGCGTTCCCGCGCAAGGGCAGCGTCTCGCCGCCCGACCTCATCGCGCAGGCGCAGATCCCCGTGCAGATCGGGCAGACGCCGCCGCTGAACGGGCGCCAGTTGCTCGTGCTCGTCACGACGAACATGCCGCCCGGGCCCACGATCCGCCAGGCGACGCGCGACCTGCCCGCGCTGTCGCTCTCGTACGTGTACGAGGATTTCTACGACTCGTGGGACATCCAGCGCATCGACTGCGCGCGCATGCTCGCGCAGATCGCGCGCAAGTTGCCGACCGACGCGTCGGGCGCGCTCTCCGGCTCGGCGGTGCTGCTGACCGGCGACGTGCATTCGAGCTCGGCGCAGCGCATCGCGTACAGCGCCACCACGCAACCCGACGACCCGGCCGGCGCGCCGACGAAGGCGCAGGTCGCGCTGGCGCAGCTGGTGGGCAGCGCGCTGCACAACCAGTCCGACAAGACCAAGGGCCAACACGTCCAGGGGTATGCGTGGGTGCCGCCGATCAAGCCGCTGCGCGTCGACATCTCGCACCTGCTGCGCCAGCCCGTGTCGCAGACCGAAGGCTTCGTCGGCTGGGACGCGGCCAGCACCGCCGCCAACGCCGCGGTCGGCAGCGTCCATATCCAGGCCGGCGCGCAAGGCGTCGACGCGCCGCTGTCGTTCAACCCGGACACGCCGACCACCTCGCTCCTGGTGCAGAGCGCGCCGCCGCTGTGGACGTCGCAGATCACGGCCGTCACGAGGCCGCCCGACTACCGCATCCGCCTCGACTACCTCAGCGCCGCCGGCAGCAGCGGCAACCGCTTCGCGACGCCGCCCACCGTGATCCCGTCCGCCGACCCGTTCCGCCAGGCCGCCGACCGCGCGCTCGCCTACCAGGCGTTCACGTCGGGCGTGCGCAACGGCAGCCAGATGGTCGGCTTGAACAACATCGGCGAACTCGCGTTCGTGCGCGGCACCGGCGCGGCCGGCAGCCCGTCGCTACAGGTTCGCTACACGGTGCGCTGGGTCGAGAAGGAGGCGGCCCAGGACGTCCGCTTCGACGTCTCGCTCGACCCCGCCGACCCGGCGTTTCCGCCCGTCGCCGTCCCCGCCTGAGCCGCCATGACCGACACCACCGCCGTCACCGACGGCACGCGAAGCGGCCTGCTGAGCCGCGTCCTCGACGAGCTGCTGCGCACGCTCCAGCCGCTGCTCGACGCGGCCCAGGATCCGGGCATCCTCGACAACCTGCTGGCCGAACTCGGTGCGCAGGATCCGCGGCTGACCGGCGGTCTCGTGCAAGGCCTCACAGAACTCGGCCAGGGCGTGCAGCAGATCCGCCAGCTGTTCCAGACCGCCGACGAGCTCTCGCTGCAGGACGCGGGCAAGGCGCTGGACGCGCTGCGCGAGGTCTTCACCGGACTGCGCGACCTCGCGTCGACGAGCGCCGGTGCGCCCTACCCCGAGATCGGCGCCGACCTGCTCAACATCCTGCTGCTCGACGAGATGCGCAACCGCGTGCCGCTCGCCTACCAGGCGCTGCTCACGCTCGGCTTCATCGAGTACCAGGTGCTGCGCCCGATCTCGATCGGCGCCGAGGTCGTGCGGCCGCCGCAGCTGTTCGAGCGCATCCTGTTCGGCCGTCTGGCCGGCCTCTTCGACAAGTGGTCGCAGTTCTTCGTCGACCAGATGCCCAGCCCGATGCTGTCGACGGTCGACCATGCGCAGCAGACGATGGACAACGCGGTCAACCGCCTCGGCTGCCTGCTCAGCGCGTTCAACATCCCGTGGTCGTACAGCTACGCGCCCGGCGCCGAACAGTATCTCGGCGACTCGCTGCTGCAGGCGGCGCATACCCTGGTGGTGTATGTGCCGACCACGCTCGTGGGCGACGACGTGCGGGCCGGGTTCTGCGTCCACCTCTCGTCGGCCGACGCCGACGACCTCGGCATCGTGATCACGCCGTTCGGCGACCTGGCCATCAGCGGCAACATCGGCGCGTGGACGCTCGCCGCGAGCGTCAGCGCCGAGTTCGATTCGATCGCCTTCGCCGGCGGCCGCGGCACGATGTTGCTGTCGAATGCGGGCGCGACCGAGCTCGCCGTCAACCTCACGGCGGCGATCGCGCCGCTCGCGCCCGGGACGCCCGCGTACGTCCTGGGCTCGCCCACCGGCTCGCGCCTCGAGCTCGGTGCGCCGACGCTGGCGGCCTCGCTGTCCATCGCGACGGACGGCGTCACGCTCGGCTTCTCCGGCGATACCGGTGAGAGCGCGCTCGTGATCGATGCCGGCGACGGCGACGGCTTCCTCGCCTCGCTGCTGCCCGCCGGTGGCCTGCACGCGAACTTCGCGCTCGGGCTCGACTGGTCGAACAAGACCGGCCTGCACTGGAAGGACAACGCCGGGCTCGACGCGACGCTGCCGGTCGGGCTGTCGTTCGCGGGCGTCACGCTGTCGGCGATCCATCTCGGGCTGAACGCGTCGGGCAACGACGTCGCCATCGACATGACGGCCAGTCTCGCCGCCACGATCGGCCCCGTCACCGCGGTGCTCGATCGCATCGGTATCGCCGCGCAGCTCGACTTCGCGGACAACGACTCGGGCGGCGGCAGCATCGGCGTCGCCGACCTCGCGCTCGGCTTCCAGCCGCCATCGGGCATCGGGCTCACGGTCGATGCGCAAGGCCTCGTGACCGGCGGCGGCTTCCTGTTCCACGACGCCGTCAACGCGCTCTACGCGGGCGTGCTGCAGGTGTCGATCCGCGAGGAGCTCACGCTGACGGCGTTCGGTCTCGTCGGCACGCGCATGCCCGACGGCAGCCGCGGCTACTCGATCGTGATCTTCCTCACCGCGTCCGACTTCCAGCCCGTGCCGCTGGGCCTCGGCTTCACGCTGCAAGGCATCGGCGGCATGGTCGCGATCCACCGCACGTTCAGCGAAGACGCGGTGCGCGCTGGCCTCAAGAACGACACGCTGAAGTCGCTGCTGTTCCCGGCCAACCCGGTCGCGAACGCGACGGCGGTCGTCGCCGCGCTGCAGACCGTGTTCCCGGCGCAGCGCGGCAGCTACCTCGTCGGCCTGTTGCTGCGCATCGGCTGGTTCACGCCGACGCTCGTGCAGATGGATCTCGGCGTGATGGTCGAGTTCGGCGTGAACAAGAAGCTGATCGTGCTCGGGCGCATCAGCTCGCTGCTGCCGTCGCCCGACAACGACCTCGTGCGCCTCAATCTCGACGCACTCGGCGTGCTCGACTTCGACCAGGGCACCGCGTCCATCGACGCCCTGCTCGTCGACTCCAAGCTCGCCCACAAGTTCGTGCTGACCGGCGCGATGGCGTTGCGTGCGCGCTGGGGTTCGGGGCCGGGCTCGGTGTTCGTGTTCGCCATCGGCGGCCTGAACCCGCACTTCACGCCGCCCGCCAACCTGCCCACGCTCGCGCGCATCGGCATCGCGCTCAGCTCGGGCAGCAATCCGCGGCTCACATGCGACGCCTATTTCGCGATCACGTCCAACACCGTGCAGTTCGGCGCGCGCGCCCAGTTGCATGCGCAGGCCTACGGGTTCAGCGTCGACGGCGACGTCGGCTACGACGTGCTGCTGCAGCTGTCGCCGCTGCACTTCATCGCCGACTTCGAGGCCTCGCTTCAGCTCAAGCACGGCTCGAGCAACCTGTTCATGGTGTCGGTGTCGGGCGAGCTCGAAGGGCCGCGGCCGCTGCGCGTGAGCGGCAAGGCGTCGTTCTCGATCCTGTGGTGCGACTTCTCGATCAGCTTCGACAAGACGCTGATCGACGGCGAGTCGCCGCCGCCGCCGACGGCCATCGACGTGCTCTCGGTGCTGCGCACGGCGCTGTCGACGCCGCAAAGCTGGCGCACCGTGCCGGCCGCCACCGGCGCGCAAGGCGTCACGCTCAAGCCGCTCGCGGCGGACGCCGGTCTCGTGCTCGATCCGCTGGGCCGGCTCTCGGTCGTGCAGCAGACGGTGCCCCTCGACCGCGCCATCGACCTGTTCGGCGGCGCGCCGGTCGCCGGCGCGAACACGTTCCATCTCACCGCCACGATCGACGACCTGCCGCCCGACGCGCCGCCGCTCGCGACCGCCCCCCTCGGCGCGCAGTTCGCACCTACGCAGTTCTTCACGATGAACGACGACGACAAGCTCGCCGCGCCGTCGTTCGAGACGCTGGACGCCGGCCTCGTCTTCGGCAGCGACGCGCTGAGCTTCGACGACGACGAGGTCGTCCCGGCGCCGATGACGTACGAGTCCATCGTGATCGACTCCCTGCAGGCGCCCCGCAAGCCGCCCGGGCCGCCGTACAGGCTCGCGGCGACGCAGCTGATGGCGCTCGCGCGCGGTGGCGCGGCGGCGCGCGCGCCGTTGCGGCGGACCGGCGTCGCGCGCTTCCGCAACGCCGGTGCGCCGCCAATGGCGACGCTCGCGTCGCCCGCGTGGGTCGTCGTACCCCTGGCGGTATCCGCCGGCTCGACGGCGCCAATACCCACAACCGTATCGTGGAGCGCAGGCCTCGCGACGTTGCAGACGCGCAACCGCGGCGGCGCGCAGTGGCAGTTGCTGCCGGCGCACGAGCTGACCGATTGACGGCACGAGGACACGCCATGCCCGCCCTGCCCAAGCCTCACGCCTCCCCGCCGGCGTCGCCCGACGTCGACGCCAGCCTGCGCTTCATCCCCTGGGTGCGCCAGGGCGCCGCCGCGAGCATCGCGACCGTCGACACGCTGGCCGCGAACCTGCCCGGCGTCGCGAGCCTGAATGCGCGCATGCTGGTCAACGACACGCCCGCGCAGCAGGTCGCCGTGCGCCTGCGCGGGCCGGGCGACGTGATCGGCATCGATGCCAACCAGATCGTGCGCCGCGAGCCGCTGGCCAACAGCGTCGACTTCGAGCCGAACTGCTTCCCGAGCATCGAGTTCGACCGCCCCGATTTCCCGTGGCTCTTCACGCCTGCCAAGGCCGACGGCCAGGCACGGTTGCGGCCCTGGCTGTGCCTGGCGGTCGTGCGCGTGCAGGACGGCGTGAGCCTGACCTCGGTGCCGAACGCGCCGTTGGCCGCGCTGCAGATCGCCGCGCCCGCCGTGCTCGCCGACGAGCTGCCCGACCTCGTCGACAGCTGGGCCTGGGCGCACGCACAGGCGGTGGCGTCGGCGAGCGACAGCGCCACCGTCGGCAACGCGCTCGCGGCGGCGTCGTTGTCGCTCTCGCGCCTCGTCTGCCCACGCCTGCTCGCGGCCGACACCGACTACCTCGCGTGCGTCGTGCCGACCTTCGAGCTCGGACGGCGCGCCGGCCTGGGCATCGCGATCACGCAGGCCGACGTCACCGCCGCCGACGCGCTCGCGCCCGCGTGGACGCTGGCGAGCCCCAACCCGACGAC
>FTDG01002744.1_pt1 | contig 10036 bp, 9 predicted proteins | sample 1639751 | NCBI WGS metagenome assembly FTDG01 (sample SAMEA3914869, study PRJEB12502) | metagenome | biome: forest; material: soil | place: USA | collected 2012-03-12 | depth 0.1 m
CCGACATGCTGCGCCCCGAGCTGCGCCGGGTGGCGCTGGGGCCGTTGCTCGATCGCATCGCCGCGGACGAGGCGCAGCGCGCCGAGGCGAAGGGGCTGTCGCTGCAGTGCCGGATGTCCGGCCCCGTCCATGTCTTCACGGACCCGATCCTGCTGGAACGCATCCTGCGGAACCTGCTGTCCAACGCGATCCGCTACACGGCGCACGGCACGGTGATGCTGCGCGTGCGCGCCATCGGCGAGCGGGTCCGCATCACGGTGGCCGACACTGGCTGCGGCATCCCGAAGGCGCGCCAGAAAGAGGCCTTCGAGGAGTTCGTCCAGCTGCACAACCCCGAGCGCGACCGCGAGAAGGGACTGGGCCTGGGCCTGGCCATCGTGCGCCGGCTGGTCGACCTGCTGCAGCTGCGCCTGCACCTGCGGTCTGCGCCGGAGCGCGGAACGGTGTTCGCGCTGCACCTGCCGGCGGCGCGCGGCGAGGCCGAGGCGGCTGCGATCGCGGGCGCGCTGCCTGCGCCGCCGGCGCGCGAGCAGCGGCTGGGGCCGGGCGACGTGGTCATCGTGATCGACGACGACGTCGCGATCCAGACGGCGATGCGCGAGCTGATCGCCAGCTGGGGCTGCGTCGTGTTCTGCGCCGCGGACGTCGACGAATTGATGCCGCGCCTGATGGCGCTGGACCGCGCGCCGCGGGCCCTGATCTGCGACTACCGCCTGCGCGACGGCCAGACCGGCCCGGACATGATCGCGCAGCTGCACGCGGCCTTCAACGACGAGATCCCGGCGGTCATCGTGACCGGCGACACCGGCGCCGAGCGCCTGCACGAGGCGGCGGCCGGCGGCTGGCCGGTGCTGCACAAGCCGGTGGCCGAGAGCCAGCTGCAGGAGGCGATCGAGCGGGCGTTCGCGCACGCTGGCGCGGCGAGCGCCGGGATGGAGGCCTAGCCGGGCGACGTGCCGGGCGTGCCGACGATGCCCGCCGCGCGCGCGGCCTCGATGGCCTGCAGGCGGTGCACCACGTTGAGGATGCGGAAGATGGCCGACACGTGGCCCTTGACCGTCTTCTCCTGCATGCCCAGCGCGTTGGCGATCTCCTTGTTGGACTTGCCGCTGCACAGCGCCTGCAGCACTTCCTTCTGGCGCGGCGTCATGCCGCTCGCATCGGGCGGGTCCGCCACCTCGTCCATCGCCTGCGCCATGAACGGCGGCACGTAGACCTCGCCATCGAGCACCAGCCGCAGCGCCGCCAGCAGGGTGCCCGAACCGGACGACTTCGGGCAGTAGCCGCGCGCACCGGCCTTGAGCGCGCGACGCACGTCGGCCGGGTCTTCCGACGAGGACAGCACCAGGGCCGGCACGTCCGGATAGCGACGCCGGATCTGCTCCAGCGTCTCCAGGCCCGGCATGGTGGCCATGCGCAGGTCCATCAGCACGAGGCCGATGTCGTCTTGCTCGGCCAGGCGGTCCAGCCCTTCCTGGCCGTTGACGGCCTGCACCACGACGGTCTCGGCGTCCATGCGTTGCAGGACGCTGGCGACCCCTTCGCGGAACATGGGGTGGTCGTCGACCAGGAGGACTTTCATCCAGCGAATGTAGCAGTCGGGCATCGCTTCGACGTCCGCAATGGAGGGCAAGGGTGTGCCGTGTCCCTGGCCTGCCGATCCGGACGCGGCCAGGAACGGCACGGGCTTCACTGGTCGGCGAGGACGCCGTAGACCGTGACGTCCATGTACGCGGCCGTCGGCGTCCGGGCGATGACCTGCGAGCCCGCCGGCAGGTACAGGTTGACCTCGGAGTTGACGAAGTTCGTGCCGCTGGTCACCGGGTACCACACGCTCGTGTAGTTGTCGGTGCCGATCTGGAAGTAGTAAGGATTGCCGCCGAGGACGTAGCTCACTTCCGTCACATGCAGGATCTTGCCGGCCGGCACGGCGTAGAGCGGGCAGGCGATCGAGCTGCTGACGAGGCAGTGCACGTTGACGATGTTCGCGGCCGAGGGACGTTCGACGTCCTGGACCAGTGCGGCCCGGGTCGTCTGCGCATGGGCGGCGCCGCACAGGGCCAGGGTGGACAGGGCGAGGGCGGACAGGGTGGGTTTCATGATGCTGGTTCTCCGAGGGTGAAAGTCGAGTGGTCAGGGGGCGTGGCGTGCAGGTTCAGCGGCGCGGACGGCGCGACCGGTTGCCGGCCGCGAGCAGGGTGGCCAGGCCCAGGCCGGCCAGCCACGCGCCGGCCGGTTCGGGCACGGGCGTCGTGACGCTGAACTCGTACGCCGCGTTGCCCAGCTCGGTGGGATCGCCCAGGCCGATGAAGCCGTCGCCCAGCGTGCCGGCGCCGTAGTTCTCGGCGAAGGACATGTTCTCGTCGACGCCGATCGCCAGCGTGTAGGTGCCGGCGGCGAGCGTCTCGACGAGGTGGAAGTCGCTGCCCGCGCTGCCGTAGTTCGAGTCGACGAAGGTCGCGCCGTTGCCCGTGCCCGCGAAGATCGAGAAGTACGGCACCAGTCCGCCGAAGCCGGCGTCCGCGCTGTCGAAGTCGACCGGCTCGCTGGCCGACACGACGAACGTGTACAGGGCCACGTTGTTCGCGATGTCCCAGTCCGCATCGAAGACCGGCGCGCCGAGGTCGGCCCCGGCCAGGGCCGGGTTCGCCGGGTCGTCGAGCGCGCCGCGGTAGGTGAGCGTCGCCGCGTGGCTCGCGTCGATGGCGCAGGCGCAGGCGCTGACGACGAGCGCGGCCGCTGCGGCGCGAAGTGCCGGACGGCGTCGGCCGGAAATGAGGAATTGCATGATGGGCTTGCGCGAGGTCGCGAAGAAGTGCTCGAAGCGATGGCCGCAGTATTCGGTCGCGGCCGCGACCGCACAATCGGACCTTGGGCCCGGGACCTGGTCCGTAGGGGGCCGCTTCCAATTCCGGTTCCTGTTCCGGGTCCACTCCGGGAACGCGGCGAATCCTCACTTGCTCCACAGGTTGGCCGAGACCTCCGTGGCGGACCAATACGCGGACAGCGTGCCGCTCCAGATTTGACCCATGTGATCCGCGCTCCCTCTTTGCGCCGGTCGTAGCTCGGGCCTCCGCCGAAGCTTTCGCCAAGCCCAGCCGCGAGGCGCACCGCGCGGCGGACCGGGGGGCGTTTTCATCAACTTGGACGATGCGGCCTTCGCAGCCGCTGCGGACAATCCTTGACATACGAGCTTGCGACGCATCGCCACTTTGGAGCGAGCAGCCGCAGCATTGCCGTGGAGGCGGCCAGCGTCATGTCCTGCAAGAACCTTGTCCTCGTGTTCCTGACCACGGCCGTGATGGCCGGCTGCGGAGGCGGCGGGGGCGGCTCCGCAGCCGGCAGCGCGCCGGCGCCGGCTCCCGCGCCGGTATCGACCGCCAAGTCGTCCACCAAGTCGCTGACGTCCCTGAGCGTGGCCGGCGTGGACGCCACCATCGACGAATCGACACGTTCCATTACGGCCAGCGTGCCGGCCGGGACGGATGTCGCGTCGCTGGTGGCGAGCTTCGTGTCCTCGGGGGCGTCCGTCAGCGTCGCCGGCGTGAGCCAGACATCGGGTGTCACCGTCAACGACTTCACGAATTCGCTGTCGTATCGCGTCACCGCGCAGGACGGCTCTTCGGCCGACTACAGGGTGCAGGTAACGGTATTGCCCAGCGCCTCGAAGGCCTTCACCTATTTCGCGCTGACCGGTGGCAATCCTTCGCCTTCGGTCGGCGTCATCGACGAGGCCAGCCACAGCATTGCGGTCTCGGAGGTGGCGGGCACCAGCACGCAGTCGCTCGGCCTCAGTTTCAAGGCGACCGGTACCGCGGTGACCAACGACGGAAACGGGGTTTCGAACGGCGAGCAGATGAACTTTGCGTCGGGCAGCCTGACGTTCGCCGTGCTCGCGGCGGACGGCACTCGGACGAACTACAGCGTCGGCATCAAGACCGTACCCAGCTCGGAAAAACGTCTCTCCCAGATCCTTCTGGCCACGACCGACCAGATCGGCAGCTACGTCGGCGGCGCCTATGCCGACGAGACCCAGAAGTCGGTCAGCATCACGGTGCCCTACGGAACGCCGGTCAAGTCCCTGTACGGCTTCGCGACCGGCACCGGCACGTTCTCCGTGAATGGCGTTGTCCAACCCTACGGAAAGATCGCCAACGACTACACGGCGCCGGTCACCTGGCTGGTGACCGCAGCGGACGGCTCTTCCGTCGGCTACCTCGCCACCGTCATCGTCGCGGCGCCCGTGGTGCCGACCGTCAGCTTCACGGTGCCGGGCGACCAGATGGTGGCCAACGGCCTGAGCGCGCCGATCCTGGTCGGATTCAACCGGCCGCTCGACGCCAGCACCTGCAATTCGTCATCCCTGACCTTGGTCCCGAGCGTTCCGGGCACCGTCGTCTGCGACTACGAAACCCTTCGGTTCACTCCGTCGGCGCCGATGTCCGCGTCGGCGACCTACACCGCCACGGTCGCCACGAGCGTCAAGGACGTCGACGGCCTCGGGCTGAGCCAGCCGGCCGCGTGGTCCTTCACGACGCGCAGCGACTACGTGCCGCCCACCGTCGTGGGTTCGTCGGAATCTGGCTCCGTCTTCAAGCTCGAGATGAGCGAGCCCGTCAACGTGGCCACGGTCAACACCGCATCGATCGTGCTGTCGCCGTCGGCTGCCGGCGTGGTCAAGACGGATGGCCTCACCGCCTCCTTCACCGCGACCTCGCCCCTGGCCAAGGGCGTGCAATACACGGTCACCGTCAACGGCATCCAGGATCTCGCGGGCAACCCGATGGCCAGCCCCTATCTCACCACCTTCGCCACCGATCCGGGGCAGGTGACGCCGATGGAGTACTACGCCGGCGGCGGTTGCGGCGGCACGTACAAGGCGTTCTCGGTGGCGGCCCAGAACGACACCGGATTCGCGCAGGACATCCGGATCTGCATCAACAACGCCGCCTTGGGATATTCGGACTGCTCCAGCTACAGCGGCGTTCAGCCCGGCACGCATACGCCGGTGTTCGTGAACTCGAACGACAAGAACAGCTATTCGCCGGCGATGGAGTGCTATTCCACGGGGCAGTACGTCGTCACCGCCACCCGGACGGGCACGACCGCGCCGGTCGTCTCGACGCCCTACGCCTCGTCGGTCTGGGTTCCCAATGCGCCGGTGGTCGACCCGTGTTTCGTCAGCGGCTCCATCACGGCGCCCAATTGCGTGTCCAAGTTGAGCGTGTCGCCCACGCCCGCGCAACCGACGTCGAGTACCAGCGGCACGCTGCCCTCGGCGTCGCTGGGCTCCGAGACATCCCCCGACACCGACGGCTGCTACGTGCCGCAGCATCATCCGGAATGTCTCGTCATCGAGAAGCAGGCCTACAGCGTCTACGAGCCGACCATGCTGATCCTGCGGCTGCGCAACACCTGCGCGCGCCGGGTCTACGCGAACTTCTGCAACCAGCGCACGGACGGGTCCTGGGATTGCGGTGCCGACGGCGTGTCCTCCGGCGGCGCGCTGAGCTGGACGACGTATGGTGCCAACGGCAAGAGCGAGTACGACTACACCGGTTCCACGAAGTGGGAAAACGACTGGGTCTGCGCCAGCAAGGACAAGAACTTCCCCGGTTTGCCTTGATGCCGTGGGCGTGAGGGCGTCGCGCAGGTCCCGGCATCCTTGCGAGGGCCGCTGCACGCCGGACAGGCTGCCGGCGCCATCGCGGCCGGCGTGTCCGGCCTGGATTCATGCCATGTCGACAAGGCTGTAGAGGACCAACGGTCGGCCGTGCGCCCGATCGCACAGGCGCGCTCGAGGCGAGGGCCGCCGAATCCAGTTGCGGTCTCGCCGGCACAATCCGGCCTCGACCTGGGGGTTCGCTCGCCGGAGGCCGGTTCCCCGGCGCCGGGAACGCGGCGAATCCTCACTTGCTCCACATTTGGCTGCGACCATCGGCGTCTTTTGCATCGAGCTCCTCCATGACACGAAGACACGTCGCCGCCGCGCTGCTGGCCGCCGCGCTCGCCCAGGCGCCCGAAGCCCTGGCGGCGCCGGCCCCCGCCGACGCGGCGTCGGCGCAGACGGCCGCCGTCGTCGACGCCGCGAAGGCCTTTCTCGACTCGCTGGACGCCGGGCTGCGCGCCGAGGTCCAGCTGCCCTTCGAGCCGCAGGGCAAGGCCGGCGTCGCCCGGTCCAAGGGCGGCATGAACGGGCAGATGACCTTCGTCGGCGAGCAGTACGGGCGGGCGGTGTGGTCGAACTACCCCGTCAGCGACGTGCCGCGTCCCGGCCTGCGGCTGGGGCGGCTGTCGGCCGTCCAGCGCGGCGCGGCGATGCGCCTGCTGCGCACTGCCCTCAGCCCCAAGGGATACCAGAAGGTGCTCGAGATCATGGGCTCCGACGAAGCGCTCTCCGCCACCGAGAAGCACTTCGCGGCCGGCGAGGCCGCCTACACGCTGGCGCTGTTCGGCGATCCGGCGGCCACCGCGCCGTGGATGCTGCAGTTCGGCGGCCATCACCTGGCCCTGAACCTGGTGGTCGACGGCGCGGCGAGCAGCCTCACGCCGATGCTGACCGGCGCCCAGCCGGCGCTCTACACGTCGAACGGCCGCCCGGTGCGCGTGCTGGCCCAGGAGAACGACAAGGCGTTCGCGCTGCTCGACGCGCTCGATGCGGCGCAGCGCCGCCAGGCCATCCTGCCCTACAAGGTCGACGACCTCGTGCTCGGGCCGGGCCACGACGGCGTGACGCTGGCTCCCGAAGGCCTCGAGGCGTCGGCGATGACGGCGGCGCAGCAAGCGTTGCTGCTGGACCTGATCGGCGAATGGGCGGGCATCGGCAACGAGGCCTACGCCGCGGCCCGCATGGCCGAGATCCGGGCCGGGCTGGACCACACCTGGTTCGCATGGAGCGGTCCCACCACGCACGTGCCCGGGCGCAACGGCGCGGCCTACTACCGGATCCAGGGGCCGAGCGTCGTGATCGAGTTTTCGCCGCAGGGCCCGGGTGGCGATCCGACGATGCACGTCCACACCATCTACCGCGATCCGAGAAACGACTACGGGCGCGGGCTCGGCGCGCGATGAGCCGGTCGCTGTCCCACTGGCTGCGGCTCGTCTTGCTGATGGGGGCCGGCCTGGCGGGCGGTGCGGCGCAGGCGCATCGGCTCGACGAATGGCTGCAGGCCACGCTCGTGCACCTGGAGCCGGACCGGCTGACGCTGGAGGTCCGCATCGCGCCCGGCGCGGCGCTGGCCGCCGGGTCGATCGCGGAGATCGACACCGACGGCGACGGCCGCTTCTCGGCCGCCGAGCAGGCCGTCTTCGCCGAACGCATCCACCGGGCGCTGGCCGTGTCGATCGACGGCCAGCCCTGGCCGTCGACGCTGACCGCGGCGTCGTTCCCGGACCCTGTGCAGATCCGCGAGGGCACGGGCGACGTGACGCTGCAGTTCGCGGGCCGCGTGTCGGCCGGCGCCGGCGCGCATCGGCTGCGCATCGAGGACACCGCGCGCCGCCCGGGCGCCGTCTACCTCGTCAACGCCCTTCAGCCGCGGGCGCCGTCGCTGCAGTCGCTGCAGCAGAAGCGCAGCGCCGACCAGTCGGCCTACGAACTGGATTTCACGCTCGCGCCGGCCGCCGCGGCGTCCGGCCCTGTCCAGACCCGCGGCCTGGCCGCGCGATCGCAGGCCTGCGCGACCGCGTGGACCTTCTTCGTGCACGGCCTGCGGCACATCCTCACCGGCTACGACCACCTGCTGTTCGCCGCCGCGCTGGTGCTGGCCGTGCGCGGCTTCAAGGAACTGCTGCTGGTCGTCACCGCGTTCACGCTGGCGCACACGCTCACCTCGGCGCTTGCCGTGTACGGCCTGCTGCACGTGCCGGCGTCGGTGGTCGAGCCCGGCATCGCCGCGAGCATCGTCGTCGTCGCGCTGCAGAACGCGCTGTGGCCGCGGCGGGCGACAGGCCGCGCGCGGCTGGCGGCGGCCTTCTGCTTCGGCCTGTTCCATGGCCTCGGTCTTGCCGGCGGCTTGCTGGACGTCATGCAGGCGCTGCCGGCGAGCACGGTCGGCGTGGCGCTGCTCGGTTTCATGCTGGGCGTCGAGGCCGGCCAACAACTCGTCGTGGTGCCCTTGTTCCTGCTGCTGGCCCGGCTTCGCCGCGCGTCCGCGCAGGCGGCGGGTCCCGGGCCGTGGACGCCCGGTGCCGCGCGCCGCTGGGCTTCCGGCGCGATCGCGGCGTCCGGCGCCTTTTATCTCCTTGAAGCGCTGGCGGTCGTGCGATGACCGCTGTCCACCGAATCGACCGACATGAAGACCCTGCTTGCGACACTCGTGTTCATCACCGCGCTGACCGGCGCGCCTGCGCGCGCGCAGTCCGACTCGGGCGCGGCGCAGGTCGCCGCCGCGGCCCAGGGCTTTCTTGACACGCTCACCGAGGCGCAGCGCAGGCAGGTCGTGTACCGCTTCGACGACCAGGCGCAGCGCGCACGCTGGTCCAACTTCCCCACCGGCGTCGTGCCGCGCGGCGGCATCAGCCTGCGGCAGATGACGCAGGCCCAGCGCGCGGCGGCGATGAAGCTGCTCGCGACGGTGCTCAGCCCGATGGGATTCGAGAAGGTCGAGGAGATCCGCGCGGCCGACGACGATTTCAAGGACCACGGCGCCAGGCGCGGCCCGGGCGGCCGCGGCGGCCCGCCGCCGCAGGGGCTGGCGGCGTCCGGCCCGCGGCCGCAGCCCGCGCCGGGCGGCAACCGTGCGCCGATGTCGGGCGAGGACCTGTTCGGCCGCGACCTGTACTACTTCTCGTTCCTCGGACAGCCGTCCGCCACGCATCCGTGGATGCTGCAGTTCGGAGGCCATCACCTCGCGCTCAACATCACGGTCGCCGGCGCCAAGGGCATCCTGGCGCCCAGCCTGACGGGCGCGCAGCCGGCGGCGTTCGTGTCGAACGGAAGGACCGTGCGGCCCCTCGGCCGCGAAAGCGACCAGGCGCTGGCCCTGCTGCAATCGCTGGACGACGGCGAGCGCAGCCGGGCCGTCCTCGGCTACCGCGTGGCCGACCTGGTGCTGGGCCCGGGGCAGGACGGCAAGTCCATCGTTCCGGACGGGCTCAAGGCCTCCGAGATGAATGCGCCGCAGCGCGCGGCACTGCTGGCGCTCATCGCCGAGTGGGCCCGCATCGTCAACGACGGCGCGGCCGATGCGCGCATGGCCCAGATCACGGCCGACCTCGACCAGACCTGGTTCGCCTGGAGCGGCCCGACGGCCGGACGGGCCGGCACCAACATCCAGGCGTACTACCGGATCCAGGGACCGCACCTCGTCATCGAATACGCGCCGCAGAGCGACGAGCCCGGGAACCACGTGCACACGATCTACCGCGATCCGACGGACGACTACGGGCGGGCCTCGCTGGCGCCGTGAGTCGGGCCGGCCCACGGCGCCAGCCTGTGCCGCAGTCGGCCCGGACCGCCTGCCGGCGACCCGTCACGGGCCGGCGGCTTCGCGCACCTGGGGCAGGCGCTGTGCGCCGCTGCCCTGCTGCGCGCATTCGTCCTGCGGGTTGTAGAGCGCGCAGGATCGCAGCGACAGGCAGCCGCAGCCGATGCAGCCGTCCAGCCGGTCGCGCAGCGCCTGCAGCGCGGCGATGCGCGCGTCCAGGTCGGCGCGCCAGGCCGCGGACAGCCGCGACCAGTCGGCCTTCGTCGGCGTGCGCTGCTGGGGCAGGCGGGCGAGGGCGTCGGCGATGTCGGACAGGCCGACGCCGAGCTGCTGCGCCGCACGGATGAAGGCCACGCGGCGCAGCGCGGCGCGGGCGAAGCGGCGCTGGTTGCCGGCCGAGCGCTCGGCGCGGATGAGGCCGCGCGCCTCGTAGTAGTGCAGCGTGGAGACGGCGACGCCGGCGCGCGCGGCGAGCTCGCCGACCGTCAGCACGCAAGGGCTTTCCTTGGCCATTCCTTGACCTCAAGCTGGGTTGAGGTTGCATTCTCGGTGCCTCGCCCACCACCGGTCCATCCATGGATTCCGCAACGCTGCCCGCTCCGCCGTCC
>FTDG01000630.1_pt1 | contig 10000 bp, 8 predicted proteins | sample 1639751 | NCBI WGS metagenome assembly FTDG01 (sample SAMEA3914869, study PRJEB12502) | metagenome | biome: forest; material: soil | place: USA | collected 2012-03-12 | depth 0.1 m
CCCGCATGGGCAGCGCCACGCTGCTGTTGACGCACAACATCGAGACGCTGGGGCAGATGAGCTGCAACCCGTCGATCGGCGGCATCGGCAAGGGCCACCTGGTCAAGGAAGTCGACGCGCTGGGCGGCGCCATGGCGGCCGCGACGGACGAGTCGGGCATCCAGTTCCGCATCCTCAACGGCTCGAAGGGCCCCGCCGTACGCGCCACCCGCGCGCAGGCCGACCGCATCCTGTACAAGGCCGCGATCCGGCATCGTCTCGAGAACCAGCCGAACCTGTGGCTGTTCCAGCAGGCGGTCGACGACCTGATGATCGAGACGGTCGACGGCCGCGAGCGCGTCACGGGCGCGGTCACGCAGGCCGGAATCGCGTTTCGAGGTCGCACGGTCGTCCTGACGGCCGGCACATTCCTCGACGGCAAGATCCACGTGGGACTGCAGAACTACAGCGCCGGCCGCGCGGGCGACCCGCCGGCGCAACGGCTGTCGGCCCGCCTGAAAGAACTGAAGCTGCCGCAGCGCCGTCTAAAGACCGGCACGCCGCCGCGCATCGATGGGCGCTCCATCGACTTCGCGCAGCTGACGGAACAACCCGGCGACGGCATGCCCGACGCTGACGGCCGCGTCACCACGTCGATGCCCGTCTTCAGCTTCATGGGCTCGGCAGCGCAGCATCCGCGCCAGGTGCCGTGCTGGATCACGCACACGAACGCGCACACGCACGAGATCATCCGCTCCGGCTTCGACCGCAGCCCGATGTTCACGGGCGTGATCGAAGGCGTGGGTCCGCGCTATTGCCCGAGCATCGAGGACAAGGTCAATCGCTTTGCCGACAAGGACTCCCACCAGATCTTCCTCGAGCCGGAAGGCCTGACGACCAATGAGTTCTATCCGAACGGCATTTCGACGTCGCTCCCGTTCGACATCCAGCTCGCCGCCGTGCGCTCGATGCCCGGCCTCGCAAACGCGCACATCCTGCGCCCCGGCTATGCGATCGAGTACGACTACTACGACCCCCGGTCGCTGCGGAGCTCGTTCGAGACTCGCGACATCGACGGCCTGTTCTTCGCTGGCCAGATCAATGGCACCACCGGCTACGAAGAGGCGGCGGCCCAAGGCCTGTATGCCGGCGTCAACGCCGCGCTGCGTTCGCGCGACAGCGTCGACACGTTCATCCTGCGGCGCGACCAGGCCTACCTCGGCGTGCTCGTGGACGACCTGATCACGAAGGGCGTGACCGAACCGTACCGGATGTTCACCAGCCGCGCCGAGTTCCGCCTGCAGCTGCGCGAAGACAATGCCGACCTCCGCTTGACCGAACTCGGGCGCCAGCTGGGATTGGTCGACGATGCCCGGTGGGCACATTTCAATCGCAAGCGCGAGGCGCTGGCGCGCGAAGCCGAGCGGCTGCGCTCGACCTGGGTGCATCCGGGCGTGCTGCCGGCCGCGGATTCGGAGCGGCTGCTCGGCAAGGCCATCGAGCATGAACACTCGCTCGCCGATCTGCTGCGCCGCCCCGGCATTGGCTTCGACACAGTGGCCGAGACGGCACGCATCGCGCGCCCGGAGGGGAATGTTTCACGTGGAACATTGACGACCGAGCTCGGCGAGCAGCTGGCCAACGACGTGATCGAACAGCTCGAGATCGCCACCAAGTACGCCGGCTACATCGACAAGCAGAACGAGGAAGTGACGCGCGCGCAAGGCCTGGAAGGTCTGCCACTGCCGGACGAACTCGACTACAACCAGGTAACGGCCTTGTCGTTCGAGGTTCGTCAGAAGCTTTCCCAGCATCGCCCACAGACGCTGGGCCAAGCAACGCGCATCTCGGGCGTGACGCCGGCGGCGATCTCCCTGCTGCTCGTTCACCTCAAGAAGAAGCGCTTCAAGGGCTTCTCGTTCGGCAACGGCGCCGGCACGGCAGACTCCAACGGCGGACAACTCGATGCGGCCTGAGTACGGTTCCCCGACGCGTCTCGACGCCGATCTCGAAGCCCTGGCGCCGCAGCTGGGCCTGCAGCTCTCCGCCCGCGATCGGGACCGGCTGCTGGCTTATCTGGCGCTGATCCAACGTTGGACGCAGGTCTACAACCTGACCGCGGTTCGCAACACCGGTGAGATGTTCACGCACCACCTGCTCGACTGCCTCGCCGTCGTCGTGCCGTTGCGGCAAGGCAGCGGTGCAGGTGAGGGCGGCTTGCGACTGCTGGACGTTGGCAGCGGTGCCGGGCTGCCTGGCGTCGTGCTCGCCCTGCTCAACCCGAGCTGGCAGGTGACCTGCGTCGACGCGGTCGCGAAAAAGGCCACCTTCATCCGACAGGTAGCGGCCGAGCTCGGCCTGTCCAATCTCCACGGCGTGCATGGCCGGGTCGAAGACAAGCGCACCTTCAAGTCGCCTCAGTTCGACCTCATCACCTCGCGCGCGTTCGCGTCGCTCAAGGACTTCACGTCGCTGACGCGCCCGCTGCTCGCGCCGGCAGGGCAGTGGGCGGCGATGAAGGCCAACCTGTCCGATGAAGAGCGCTCGGCGCTGCCGGCGGACGTCGATATGTTCCACGTGGAACAACTGAACGTTCCCGAATTGGACGCGACGCGTTGTTTGGTGTGGATGAAGCCCGTTTCTGCCGCTCGCGGTGCTGACGGAAGCGTCGGCCAGCCCTGACAATAGGCACCACCCGATCGGGCCTTGTCGACGGCCCGCCAGCGTCCACGACGCTCCGCCAACGTCCAACCTGCGCTCAATAGTCATTCATGTCGAGAATCTTTTGCATCGCGAACCAGAAGGGCGGCGTCGGCAAGACGACCACGACCGTGAATCTCGCGGCAGGCCTGGCGCTCGTCGGTCAGCGCGTCTTGCTGGTGGACCTCGATCCGCAGGGCAACGCCACGATGGGCTCGGGCGTCGACAAGCGCGCGTTGCCAATGACCGTCTACGACGTGCTGCTGGAGAGCGCCTCCATCGCAGAAGCGGCGCAGCGTTCGACCAGCGGCGGCTACGACGTGCTCGGCGCGAACCGGGAACTGGCCGGCGCCGAAATCGAGCTGGTCGCGCTCGACCGACGCAACGAACGGCTGCGCGGGGCGCTGAAGGCGGTCGATGACGACTACGACTTTGTCCTGATCGACTGCCCGCCGTCGCTGAGTCTCCTGACGCTGAACGGCCTGTGCAGCGCTCACGGCGTGATCGTGCCGATGCAGTGCGAGTATTTCGCGCTGGAGGGCGTGTCCGATCTGGTCAACACGATCAAGCAGGTGCATGCGAACCTGAATCGCGACCTTGAGCTGATCGGCCTGCTGCGTGTGATGTTCGATCCGCGGATCACACTGCAGGCGCACGTCAGCGAGCAGTTGAAGGCCCACTTCGGGGACAAGGTATTCAACACCGTGATCCCGCGCAACGTGCGGCTGGCGGAAGCGCCCAGCTACGGCCAGCCGGGCGTGGTGTTCGACCCGACGTCTCGCGGCGCCACCGCCTTCGTCGAGTTCGCCCGAGAGATGGTCGCCCGCGTCTCCGCCCCTTCACTGGCCGTCGCGCCGACGCCTACGGCCACCGCCTGATCCGCGGCGGGATGGGCGGTGGCTCGCGAGAGGCGAGTCGCCACATCGGCGACGCACCAGGACAACGTCAAACGTCCGGCGACGGCCGCACATGCCCCTGACGCGTGATGCAGCAACGCGCACGCCGGGGCCGCTCCGTCGTCAAGGATCGACGCTGGGGTCGCGCAACATCTCGCGCAGTGGACCGAAGGTCCAGGATCGCAGGCCGACCACCGCCGTGAAGCCGCGCTTGTGCGACGCGGGCAACCGCTGGTCGGTCAGGTGTTGCTGCGCGAAATCCTGCACCAGCCGCTGCAGTCGCTCCTGGAACACCTTGGCCATCGGCAGGCTCAAGTGGCCGTGCACGAGGCTCAGCATCTCGCTCTCGCCGTCGAAGCCGCCCGAGAAATAGTCGGCGACGCCATGCTCGCGGAAGAACTGCATCACCGGGCCGTGCGAACGCCAGCGGAAGGTCTTGGCGACCTTCAGCCGATAGCGATTCAACGGCTTCAACTCGATCACGCCGAGTCGGTCGAGCTGCGCCAGATGCCGGATGGCCTCGGCTTCCGTGAACGCGTAGGTGGTAATGATCTGTTCGTAGGGCCACTGGCTGAGCGTGCACAAGGCCATCACGAGCAGGCGCTTGTCGGCGACGACGGCCTGCTCCTGTTCCACCGTCAGCTCGTCGCGCAACAGCTCGTTGTCGGCGACCTTTCGCGCCAGTTCCGCGAAGTCGCACTTGAGCACGCGGCAGATCTCGTCGATGCGCTTGAGCGGCATGTCGCCTTTGGCGAACATGCGCTTCACGCTCGACTCCGCGAGCCCGAGTTCGCGCCCCAGGTCGGCGTAGGTCAACTTGGCGAGCTTCAGCTCGGCCTTCAGGACGTTGACGATCTCGAGAGTGGTGGTCATGGTCGGGTGGGGCGGGCGGAGGAACTGGGGACAAACGGCGGACGGACAGACAACCAGTCGACGTCCGAAAGTATCTGCCAACGATACCCCACGATGCGCGCAAAGGCACCTGGCGCCTTCACGTTGCCGTGCGAGGGCACGGGTTCCATCATCGCGCGGTTATCCACTGTCATTGAAGGTTTCCCATGAAGCCCCCCTCTGCCTCCCGAACCGACAAGGTCGTGCACGCCGCGCGCGCCACGACGCTCTGCCTCTCGATGGCGATCGCGCTCACTTGCAGCCCGCCCGCCCATGCCCGATCGCCGTCGAGCGAACTCAGCGACCTGTCGACGCTGTCGGTCGCGGTCTCGGTCGCGCTGCCGGTCATGCTGGTGGCCGGCGTCGGCTCGGTGGTGGTCAAGAGCGTCGAGGTGAGCGCGGACGGCATCGTCTGGGTCGTGGAGAACACCGTCGACGGCGCCAAGGCGAGCGTGCGGGTGGCAGGCCACGCCGTCGGCGCGTCGGCGGTGGCTGTCGGCACCGTGATCACCGTGACGGCCCTGGCCACGGGCACGCTGCTGTGCGCCGCGGGCCAGGCCATCGCGTTCATTCCGAACGAGATCGGCAAGTCGATGCTCTACAACGAGCAGGTGTCGCGATGAGCGCCGCCAAGCGCACGCCCGGCCCGACGAGCGGCGCGCTCCGCGCCTGTCGCGCGGCGTTGCATGCGGCCTGCCTGGCGCTGTCGCTGGCCGCGGCCGACGCGCACGCCGGCACGCCTTGCGACGAAACGCCCCCGACCGCGCAAGACATCCAGCACGCGATGACGCTCGCCGACCATGTGCAACGCAGCCTGGATGCGAGCGGCGCGCAGGTCGTGCTGCTCGCGCGTGCGGGCCAGGATCTGCGGAAATACGGCCTGACGTATTCGCACCTCGCGTTCGCCTACCGCGAGACCGTGCCGGTGGAGACGCCGCCGTCGCGCGTCGTCGACACCACGCAGGTGCTCGCGTCGATGGGCGACCCGGACGCCATGGCCGTCGCGGCTTCGCGCGACGCCGCCGTGCCCGCGACCCGCACGGTCTGGCGCATCGCCCACAAGCTGAACCAGTGCGGCACGGCCGACGCGGCGGTGTTCCGGCAAGGGCTCGGGCAGTTCTTCATGGACACCCCGTTCGAATACCGGGCGGCGTATGTCGTCCCGGACCCCGAAGTGCAGGCCGCGCTGCTGCAGACCCTGCACGACGACAAGCGCCTGCTGCGATGGCACACCCCCGCGTACAGCGTCGTCGCCTATCCGTGGGCCACGACCTACCAGCAGAGCAACCAGTGGGCGCTCGAGACGCTGGCGGGCTCGCTCGACCCCGCCGCATCCACGCGCGCCCGCGCGCAGGCCTGGCTCCGCCTGCACGACTACCAGCCGACGGTGCTGCACATCGACGCCTTCACGCGGCTCGGCGCGCGCATCACGAAGGCCAACGTGGCGTTCGACGACCATCCGAACTCGCAGCGCTTCTCCGACCACATCGCGACCGTGACGGTCGACTCGATGTTCGACTGGCTGCAGCGCGAAAACATGGCGGGCGCACCGGTGACGGTCTGGTGATCCTGCGGGCGCGCCGGGCGATACCGCGGCAAACGCGCCCGACGCAGCGAGGTGGAGCGACGGCGAACGGCTACAGTGCGCGAGCAGCGGAGAAACCAAGAGACACCATGAGCCAACCATCCCATCCCAGCCAGTTCGCGCTTCTCGGACAGCGCCGATTCGCGCCGTTCTTCTGGACGCAATTCTTCGGCGCGGCGAACGACAACGTCCTGAAGTTCGCGTTCACGGTGCTGGTGACCTACCAGTTGAACGTCGCATGGCTCTCGCCAGAGAAAGCGGGGCTGGTCATCAGCGCCGTCTTCATCCTGCCGTTCGTGCTGCTGTCGGCCACGGCCGGGCAGCTCGCCGACAAGTACGACAAGGCGTCGATGATGCGCTTCATCAAGTGGTTCGAGATCGGCATCATGCTGCTCGCCGCCTGGGGCTTCATCGGCCAGCAGATCGCGGTGCTGCTGTTCTGCCTCTTTCTGATGGGCGTCCACTCGACGCTGTTCGGGCCGGTGAAGTACGCGTACCTGCCGCAGCACCTGAACGACCAGGAGATCACCGGCGGCAACGGCATGGTGGAGATGGGCACCTTCGTCGCGATCCTGCTGGGGCAGCTCGCCGGCGGGCTGCTGGTCGTCGTGCCGCACATGGGGCCCGAGCTGGCCGCCGGCGCCTGCGCCGCGATCGCCGTCGTCGGTCGTCTCACGGCGCAGGCGATCCCGTCGACGCCCGCGCACGACGGTGCGCTCGCCATCAACTGGAACCCGGTCTCCGAGACGCTGCGCAACCTGAAGCTCGCGGGGCAGGACATCGTCGTCTTCCGATCCCTGCTGGGCATCTCGTGGATGTGGTTCTTCGGCGCGACCTTCCTCTCGCAGTTCCCGTCGTTCGCCAAGGACGTGCTGCACGGCGACGCGCACGTCGCGTCGCTGCTGCTCGTGCTGTTCTCGGTCGGCGTGGGCACCGGCTCGCTGATGTGCGAGATGCTGTCGCGCCGCCAGGTCGAGATCGGCCTCGTGCCGCTCGGGGCGATCGGCATGAGCGTCTTCGCGGTCGATCTCTACTTCGCGGTCGGCCATCTGCTGGCGCCGGCGGCGACGACCGGCTGGACGCTCGCCGACTTCCTGGCCCAAGGCCAGCACGTGCGACCGATGATCGACCTGTTCATGCTGTCGCTCAGCGCCGGCCTGTACAGCGTGCCGATGTATGCGCTGATCCAGCTGCGCGCGCAGCCCAGCCATCGCGCACGGATCATCGCGGCCAACAACATCCTCAACGCGCTGTTCATGATCGGCAGCTCGCTGATCGCCGGCGCGCTGCTGCACTTCGGCGTGAGCATCGCGGGCGTGTTCCTGATCACCGGCATTGCCAACGCGATCGTCGCCGGCTACATCTTCTTCCTCGTGCCGGAGTACCTGCTGCGCTTCTTCGCCTTCGTGCTGACGCGCCTGGTCTACCGCTTCCGCATCCGCGGCGAGCAGAACATCCCGGCGACCGGCGCCGCGATCGTCGCCTGCAACCACGTGAGCTTCATCGACCCGGTGCTGCTGATGGCGGCGAGCCCGCGGCCGATCCGTTTCCTGATGGATGCGCGCATCTTCCGCATCCCGGTGCTCGGCTTCTTCTTCCGCCTCGCGAAGGCGATCCCGATCGCCCCGCGCAACGAGGATCCCGAGGCCTACGAGGCCGCGTTCAAGGCCGCCGACCAGGTGCTCGCCGAAGGCGACCTGCTGGGCATCTTCCCCGAAGGCGGCATCACCAACGACGGGCAGCTGAAGCCGTTCAAGGGCGGCATCATGCGCATCCTCGAGCAGCGGCCGGTGCCGGTGATCCCGCTCGCGCTGCAGAACCTGTGGGGCTCGTTCTTCTCGCGCATCGACGGCGCGGCGATGACCAGGCCGTTCCGCCGCGGCATCTTCTCGCGCGTCGGGTTGAACGTCGGCGACGCGATGCCGTCGGCAGCGGTCAGCCCGGAGCAGCTGCAGCAGCGCGTGGGGCAGTTGCTGGACGGGCCGCCGGCCTGAACGCGCCGCTCACGTGCGCGCCCGCCGCACGCGGCGCGCGAGCACCCGCGCGAGCCGCCAGGGCAGGGAGCCGCGAACCTTCGCGAGGGCGCGCGCCTTCCACGCGGACCAGCGCGCATACGCCCGCGCGAACCACGCGAGCCGCTGCAACTGCGGCCGCGTGAGCAGGAACAGGCGCGCGACGACGGCCGTCCCGAGCAGCTTGGCGAGGAGCAGGGTCGCGATGCCGGCGAGGAGGCGGCCGCAGGCGATCATCCACAGCGCGGCGAGCTTGGCGGGCAGCAGCAGCAGGGCGGGCACGAACAGCAGCAGCACCGCGAGCGCCGGACGCGCGCCCGCGATGCGCCGCTCGAGCCGCGCGACGCCCGGCAAGCGCGCCAGCAATCCCAGCAGGCGCACGAGCGGACGCCAGCCCCATTCCTCGAACAGGATCAGCACGCCGAGCAGCCACGTGCCCAGCGACGCGACGCTGCGCCGCAACGATGACGGGCGGGCCTTCATGCGTGGCAAGCGTACACGTCCGGGCAATCCCGGAAGGCTTCGCGCACGTGAAGCTACAGCCCAGCAACAGACATCCTCTAACATCCGCGCTTTACCCAACGACCACCATTCACCCATGACGCGCCTTCGCACCGCTTCCACGACCCCGAGCCTGCGGCTCGCCTCGCAAGTCGCCTTCGCGACGATCGCGCTCGCCGCGCTGTCCGCATGCGGTGGCGGCGGGGGCAGCTCGACGCCGCCGACGTCCACGGTCACGTCGGCCTCCGTCGCCGCCTCGCGCTACGGCTCGACGGCCATCATCACGATGAGCGGCACGAACCTCGACAGCAGCGGCCTGACCGTCACGTCGGGCGGCTGCAAGGACATGACGCGCCTGACCACCGCGCCGACGGCCAGCACGGCGACGACCGCGTACTACAGCTGCACCGTCTCCGGCGCGTTCTCGAGCACCGTCACGATCGCCTCGAACGGCGCGACGATCGCCAACCCGGCGTTCTCCGTCCCCGCGCCGCAGGTCACGATGGCCATCACCGACGGCGTGAACGTCAACGGCAACATCGTCGTCACGCTCGCAGGCGACAAGGTGCCGACGACCGTCGACAACTTCCTCGCCTACGTCAACAGCGGCTTCTACGACAACACGATCTTCCATCGCATCGCCGCGCTGGACGCCGCGCTGACGTCGTTCTTCGTGCTGCAGGGCGGCGGCTACGGCCCGACCCTCGCCAACGGCAACCTGCCGCCGCACAAGACCACCAACGCGCCCATCGGGATCGAGACCGCCGGCGGCAACAATGTCCAGTGGAGCATCGCGATGGCCAACGCCGGGCCGGGCACGGTGACGTCGGAGTTCTTCTTCAACGCCCAGGACAACACGCCGACGCTGGGCAACGGCTACTCGGTCTTCGGCAACATCACGACGGGCATCGACGTCGCGCAGTCGATGCTCGCGGCCATCACCCCGAGCGAGTGCACGAACAACTCGCTGTCGAGCGGCACCTACGACTGCCTGGCGATCCCCAACATCGTCATCACCAGCGCCACCCAGACGCGGTGACGCCCGCGGCGCGCGAGGGTCAGACCCCGCGCGCCCGATCCTGCGCGAACTGCACCTGGAACTGCGCGAAGGCGCCGGCGTCGAGCGACGCGCGGACCTCGCGCATCAGGTTCAGGTAGTAGTGCAGGTTGTGGATGGTCGTCAGCATCGGGCCCAGCATCTCGCCGCAGCGGTCGAGGTGGTGCAGGTAGGCGCGGCTGAAGTTCGCGCAGGTATGGCAGGTGCAGGTCGCGTCGATCGGCGCCTCGTCGCTCTTGTAGCGCGCGTTGCGCAGGCGCACGTCGCCGAAGCGCGTGAACAGGTGGCCGTTGCGCGCGTTGCGGGTCGGCATCACGCAGTCGAACATGTCGATGCCCTGGCGCACGCCTTCCACCAGGTCTTCGGGCGTGCCCACGCC
>FTDG01004234.1_pt1 | contig 9978 bp, 9 predicted proteins | sample 1639751 | NCBI WGS metagenome assembly FTDG01 (sample SAMEA3914869, study PRJEB12502) | metagenome | biome: forest; material: soil | place: USA | collected 2012-03-12 | depth 0.1 m
GGCTTGTAGTCGCCGGTGGTGCCGACGCGCAGCACGCCGCGGGCGAGGATCGCGTCGAGCCGATTGCCGGCAGCGGCCACGGCCGGCGGCGCCGAGGCGGAGGCCGACGCGCTCGCCTGTGCGACGGCGGCGCGGGGCGGCACGGCGAGCGCGAACGCGGCGCACAGGCCGGCGAGCAGGACGGGCAGGCGGCGGTTCCAGGACATCTCGGCAACTCCAGCGCGACAGTGCAAACCGCCGAGTCTATGCAAGGCTCGCGCCGGCGCGGGCCACTTCGGGGCGCGCGGCACGCGAATGTCCCGCGCGGCCAAGCGTCTGTCTTTCAGGGATAGCCGCGCTTGCCCGAAGGGACGAGCAGGGGCCGCCACCAAAGGCCCTCGCTATCGGGACGTTTTAAACGATAAATTGGCCTCGGCGCTCGAGAGACGCGACAGTCAGGCCCTTGCCCGAGCGCCAACCAACGAAGGAGATGAGATGTCCAACGAAGCCAAGTGCCCGTTCCCGCACGACGTCAGCCAGCATGCGACACCTCGCGCCACCTCCAACTCCGACTGGTGGCCCAACCAGCTGAACCTCGGGCTGCTGCACCAGCAGTCCGCGCTGTCGGATCCGATGGGCGAGTCGTTCGATTACGCCGAGGAGTTCAAGACCCTCGACCTCGACGCCGTCATCAAGGACCTGCACGCGCTGATGACCGACTCGCAGGACTGGTGGCCCGCCGACTACGGCCACTACGGGCCGCTGTTCATCCGCATGGCCTGGCACTCGGCCGGCACCTACCGCATCGCCGACGGCCGCGGCGGCGCGGGCACCGGCGCGCAGCGCTTCGCGCCGTTGAACAGCTGGCCGGACAACGGCAACCTCGACAAGGCGCGCCGCCTGTTGTGGCCGATCAAGCAGAAGTACGGGCGCAAGCTGTCGTGGGCCGACCTGATCGTGCTGACCGGCAACGTCGCGCTCGAATCGATGGGCTTCAAGACCTTCGGCTGGGCCGGTGGCCGCGCGGACATCTGGGAGCCGCATCTCGAGATCACCTGGGGCCCCGAGCGCAAGTGGATGGGCGACGAGCGCTACAGCGGCGACCGCGAACTCGCGCACCCGCTCGCCGCGGTGCAGATGGGCCTGATCTACGTCAACCCGGAAGGGCCGAACGCCAACCCCGACCCGGTCGGCTCCGCGCGCGACATTCGCGAGACCTTCGCCCGCATGGCGATGGACGACGAGGAAACCGTGGCCCTCGTCGCCGGCGGCCACACCTTCGGCAAGACGCACGGCGCGGGTCCGGCGGCGCATGTCGGCGCGGAGCCGGAAGGCGCCAGCATCGAGGAGCAAGGCCTGGGCTGGGCCAACAGCTTCGGTTCGGGCCGCGGCTTCCACACCATCACCAGCGGCCTCGAAGGCGCCTGGACGGCCACGCCCACGACGTGGGACAACAGCTTCTTCGAGACGTTGTTCGGCTTCGACTGGGAGCTGACGAAGAGCCCGGCCGGCGCACACCAGTGGAAGCCCGTGGGCGATGCGGGGGCCGGTACCGTGCCCGACGCGCACGACCCGGCGAAGCGCCACCAGCCGATGATGTCGACGGCCGACATGGCGCTGCGCGTCGACCCGGCCTACGAGAAGATCTCGCGCCGCTTCATGTCCCACCCCGCGGAGTTCGCAGACGCCTTCGCCCGCGCGTGGTTCAAGCTGACGCATCGCGACATGGGCCCGCGCGAGCGCTACCTCGGCAAGCTGGTGCCCAGGGAAGCGCTGGTCTGGCAGGACCCGATCCCGCCGGTCGACCATGCGCTCGTCGACGGCAATGACGCCACCGTGCTGAAGGCCATGGTGCTGACGTCGGGCCTGACCGTGCCGGAGCTGGTCGCGACGGCGTGGGCATCGGCGTCGACGTTCCGCGGCGGCGACAAGCGTGGCGGCGCCAACGGCGCGCGCATCCGCCTCGCGCCGCAGAAGGACTGGGCCGCCAACCAGCCGGCGCAACTCGCGAAGGTCCTCGGCAAGCTCGAAGGCATCCGCAGCGAATTCAACGGCGCGACGACGGGCGGCAAGAAGATCTCGCTCGCCGACCTGATCGTGCTGGCCGGCAATGCCGCGATCGAGGAAGCGGCGCGCAGGGCCGGACACCACGTGCACGTGCCGTTCGCGCCGGGACGCATGGACGCGTCGCCGGAGCAGACCGACGTCGCCTCGTTCGCGCCGCTCGAGCCGCAGGCCGACGGCTTCCGCAACTGGCTGCGTCCCGGCCTCGAAGGCCACGCGGCGGAATTGCTCGTCGACAAGGCGCAGTTGCTGACGCTGACCGCGCCGGAGATGACGGTTCTGGTCGGCGGGCTGCGCGCGCTCGACGCGAACGTCGGCCACGCGGCGCACGGCGTCTTCACGAGGCGTCCCGGCGCGCTGACGAACGACTTCTTCGTCAACCTCCTCGACATGCGCACGACGTGGAAGATGTCCGCGACCGACGGCGTGCTCGAAGGCCGCGACCGGGTATCGGGCGAGCCGAAGTGGACGGGCACCGTCGTCGACCTCGTCTTCGGCTCGAACTCCCAGCTGCGCGCGATCGCCGAGGTCTACGGCGCGAGCGACGGGCAGGAGCGCTTCGTGCGCGACTTCGTGGTGGCCTGGACCAAGGTGATGAACCTCGGCCGCTTCGACCTGAAGTGAGCGCGCGAGCGCGGCGCTGACCGCGCCCGGCGCAGCGGCCCCGGCGCGCGCCCCTGGAATGCCCGGGGCGGCCCGGGGCCGCGCGCTTTCTGTTCAACTCGACGGCCCATGCCGACCTCCTCGCGCTCCACGCTCCTCATCGCCTGCCTCGCCGTCGTCTACGTCGTCTGGGGTTCGACCTATCTGGCCATCCATTTCGTCGTCGACGGCATCCCGCCGCTGATCTCGTCGGCGATCCGCAACCTGTCGGCGGGGCCGCTGCTGCTCGCCTTCCTGAAATGGCGCGGCGCGCCGTGGCCCACCGTGCGCCAATGGCGCAACGGCGCGGTCGTCGGCTTCATGATGATGGGCCTGGGCAACGGCTTCGTCTGTGTCGCCGAGACGAGCGTGCCGTCCGGCCTCGCGGCGCTGGTCGTGGCGGGCGTGCCGGTATTCGGCATCCTGTTCGGATGGGCGCTGGGCACGCGGCCGCGGTTGCTCGAATGGCTGGGCGTCGCGTTGAGCATGGCCGGCATGGTGCTGCTGAACCTCGACGTGCACGCCGCGGCCAGCCCGTGGGCCGTCGCGCTGCTGTTCGTCGCGGCGCTCTCCTGGGCGTCGGCGAGCGTGCTGCAGCCGCGGCTGGACATGCCCAAGGGTCCGATGTCGGCCGCGGTGCAGATGCTGGGCGGCGGCACGTGCCTGGTCGCGATGTCGGCGTTGCGTGGCGAGCACCTCGTCGTGCACGACGTTCCGACCTCCGCGTGGCTCGCGCTCGCCTACCTGATCGTCTTCGGCTCGATCCTCGCGTACAGCGCGTTCGTCTACGTCATCAACCACTCGCGGCCGGCAATGGCGACGAGCTATGCCTACGTGAACCCGGTGGTGGCGGTCGGCCTCGGCGCGCTGTTCGCGGGAGAGGCCGTCACGTGGCCCATCGTCGCGGCGATGGCGGTGATCCTGGCGGGGGTGGCGCTGGTGATGGCGGGGAGTGCGCGCAAGGGATGAGGGCGCGCGCGCCGGAGAGCCTGTCGCGACGAGTCGTCGATTCCGCCCGGACGCCCATGAGTTCGTCTTCCGGTGGAATGAATTCCCTTCCGGGTTGATCTGCCGCCGTTGCCGAGCCGATGAATTCGGCGCGCAGGCGAATTCATTCGACCCGCGAGCCAATGAATTGCCTACGGAGTCGAATCAATTCGGCCTGGAGAGGAATTCATTCCATCCGGCGTGGAATGAATTTCCGTCGCGCGCCAATTGGGTTGGCTCTCGCGGCAATTAATTTGAACCGCGAGCCAATGAGTTCCTGCGGGAGTCGAATTGATTCGATCCAGGGAGGTATTGATTCCGACCGAAGAGGGATTCATTAAGTGCTTGGCAGAAATTTAGCGTGCAAGGCAGGGGATGACCAACAAGGAGATCGTGCCTGGCAATGGAAGTAGCGGCCGGGCCTGCGCGCCCGCGGCACGCGCCTGTGGCCTCTACGCCGCGGCGACGACCGGTTGCCAGGCCTCGCTGGGCTCGCGCTCGCACATCAGGCCGACGTAGGCGCCGAGGTCGAGTTCCAGGTGAACCCTGGCCGACGCCGCCCCCGCGTCGTCGCGTTCGGCGGACTGCGCAAAGCGCTCGAACGCGGGCCAGGCTCGGCCCATCTGCGCCACCATGATGCGGGCCAGGTCGTACGAGAGCAGGTTGCCGTCGTCGGGGCGGCGGAACGAGGCGCCGCTCCAGAATTGCTGGATCGTCTCGTCGTTCCAGAACGCGACGTGCTTCGCGTGCAGCTCCCGCGGCGTGTGCGGCCCGCGGTGCGCGCCCGCGATGCGGTGCTCCGTGTTCACGGCCAGGCCCTCGTCGACCCAGAGCGGCAGGCGCAGGTGCGCCAGCGCGTTGTGTGTCAGCTCGTGCGCGATGACGGGCTCGACGGCGCTGAGGTCGGCCCGGCGCACCACGAAGTGCGGGCAGCCCGTGTTGATGAAGCAGCCGCCGCTGAAGGCCTGCTCGCCGTCGTCGGATCCGTAGAGCGAGATGTACGCGTAGTACGCCTCCTCGTCGTCCATCACCAGCACGACGTGCTTGAGTCCCGAGGGGAAACGGGCGAGCGCGCCGAGCGTCTGCGCCACGCGCTTGCGCGTCGTCGCCACGTAGCGGCTCATCGCGGCGGCCACTGCCGGCTCCAGCGACGACACGATCATCGCGTCGTCGCTCTCGTGCAGCCAGAAGGTGTCGCCCAGCGAATCGCGCAGGTGCTCGAGCCAGGCGCGGTGCAGGTCGACGCGCGCGAGGTCGCGAGCGTCGGCCTCCGCGATGGTGCCGAGCCAGCGCGCCGTGGCGAGCCAGTCCATCAGCGCGAAGCCGTCGACGACCTGCAAATGCGCGCACACCGGGAACGCCGCGACGCCGATGCCCTGCACCTCGTCGGATGCCGCTTCCCGCGTCGGCGCCGGCGAGCCCGCGCTTTGAGCGTTCAATTCGCGCCGGGCCCACGCCGTCTCCAGCAGCGCCATGCCCGCGCCCATGTACGGCACGACCCATACCATGGCGACGCGCATCCTGGCCATGTGCACGCGATCGCGCAGTCGCCACAGGCGGCGTGTCGCCAGGACGTTCAAGACGAGCCAGCCGGCGAGGAACAGAAAGGGAATCATGCGGATGTCTTCGAATGCCAACCTGTCGAACCTGCGCAGAGGGTTGCCTGCCAGCGGCCGGACAGCGCCTCTCGAACCTCATGGGCCTCGGTCGTCGATCGATCGACCCTGCGGCGCGGGGCCGCTTCCTCTTCCAAGAGGATGTGCCGAACGCTACCATCGCCCGGCGCTTCGCGACGCGAAGACGCCGGCGCCGCCGAAACGGCGTCGACCATTCAAATCCAGGAGAGGAATTCCATGACATCCCATGCCCGTGCGATCGCGGCAGCGATCGCCCTGTCCACCTGCACCTTCTCCGCGCTGGCCACGGCCACCGCGGACGCGAGCTTCAGCGACTTCAAGGTCACGTTGCGCAAGCTCGACGCCGCGGGTCCCGACCCGTCGGCCTCGTTCATCGCGTTTGGCGGCACCACCGTCTTCGCGTCGTTGTCCAGCACCGGCGACAACATGACGATCTCGGACTCGCAAAACGGCGGAAGCGCCTTCGGGCCCGCGTCCGCGTCCGAGAGCAACGGCAACAGCCAATCGGCCTTCGCGTTCCTCGCGGGCGATGTCCAGGGCGCCGGCGGCGCGATGGCCGAAGCCGGTGCACACACCACCGGCGACGCCGCCGGCCTGCGCCGGGACGCGTCCAGCGGCGTGCTGCTGGGCGAAGGGGGCCCGTACATGTCGTTCACGCTGGGCGCGAACACGGTGCTCGAAGTGTCGGCGATCGCCACGGTCTCGACGACGCTGGCGCCACCCGCGGCAGGCGAGCTCGAATTCGCGGACGCCGTGGCGAACCTGCGGCTGTACGACACGGACAGCTCGGACACGCAGGCGCCGACGTTCAACCTGGAGTCGGACGAGTACGACTACGACGGCGACCTGAACGGCAGCAACGGAAGTCAGAGCGCGGCGGCGGACCTGCTGTTCTATGGCTCGGCCACCGGCGACACGAACGGCGTGTTCGTAGGATCGTTGCAGACCTCGGCCTGGTCGGCCATCCCGGTTCCGGAGCCGACGAACGTGGCGATGTTGCTGGCCGGACTCGGCGCGTTGGTGCTGCGTCGGCGCCGCGCCGCTTGAACGATGCAGGCGACGACGATGCGAGGATCGCGCCACCGTGATGGCGGCGCGTTCTCGACCCGGGATGCCGATCGGCTGTCCATGAAGTGCGTCCTGGCGTTGTCGCTGGTCGTCGCCTCGCCCACGCTTCTCGCCAGCGACGTGAACTGCGATCGTCTCGCCAAGGCGGCCGAAAGCAACGGGGCGATGCTGTCGCCGCCGGTGTCGTACGAAGTCGGCGGCGACGGGCGCCTGTATTTCTTTTCGGCGCCCGACGAGTCTTGCAGGATGCCGGGCACCTTCGTGATTCCGAAGGACTCGCTCGCCGCCTACACGGAATACAAGGGCTGGTATTCGGTGATGTACCTGACGAAGAAAGGCGACCCGGTCCAGGGCTGGGTCCGGGCCGACAGGCTCAAGTTCGCGGGGACGTTGGGGCCGGACGGGCGGTGACGCCGGCGTCCGGATCCGCCGGCGATGTCGGCGAGTCGGGATCGCACCGACGGGAGGCGATCCCGATTCGTCAGTCGAACTTGACCAGGTCTTTGAAGATCAGTGGCCCCCAGCTGTTGCCGCGCGCCTGGACGAGCAGACCGCCTTCCGACAGGCCGCCCAGCTTGATCGGCGAGAAACCGAGGCGTTGCGCGAGCGCGCCGATCTCCGTCGCGGCGTCGTCATCGTCGCTGGCCAGGAACACGACTCGCCTGCCGCCCTGTACGGCCGGATCCTGGTCGAGGACGGCAGCGACCAGATGGTTGAAGCCCTTGACCAGTCGGGCCTGCGCGAAGGCCTGCGCGACGACCTTGGAAGAGGGCTGTCCTCCCAGCTCCGCGGGGGCGACGCCGTAGGCGTTGGTCACGTCGATGAGCGTCTTGCCCTTCCAGGTCGGCAGCGCCTTCGCGACGTCCCGGTGCGACTCGTAGCGAACCGCCAGGAAGACGATGTCCGCCTTGACGGCTTCCGCCAGCGTCTTGGGAATGATCCCGGGTCCGATCGCCGCTGCGGCGGATGCGAAGCTGGCCGGATCGCGGGTCGTTGCAACGGACACGTCGATGCCGCTTCGGGCAAACGCCCTGGCAAGGGCTTGGCCCAGCTTGCCGAAGCCGATGATTGCGTAGGTCATGGGTTCTCCTTCGGCCAGCGCGTCAGAGTTGGGCCAGGCCGCCGTCCACGGCGAGCTCGCTGGCGGTCATGAAGCTGCTGTCCGACGACGCGAGAAACGCGGCGGCGGCGGCGATCTCGGAGGGATCGGCCATGCGCAGCAGCGGTGTCATCGAGGCATAGACCTTCTGGCCCTCTTCGCCCAGCGCCTGCTTCGCGAGTTCGGTCGCCGTCGCTCCGGGCGACAGCACGTTGACGCGGATGCCCGTGCCCTTCAGGTCCTCCGCCCAGGTGCGCGCGAGGTTGCGCACGGCCGCCTTGCTCGCGCTGTAGGCGCTCATTCCCGGCGCGCCCGTGGTGCCGGCGCTCGATCCGGTCAGGATGATCGAGCCGCCCTGGCCCATGAGCGGCAGCGCCTTCTGGACGGTGAAGATCGTGCCCTTCACGTTGGTGTCGAAGTGTTCGTCGATGTGCTCCGCGGTGATCTTGCCGAGCGCGGCCTGGCTGCCCGCGCCGGCATTGGCGAAGACGATGTCGAGCGTTCCGCGCTCGGCCTTCACCGCGGCGTAGAGCCGGTCGAGGTCGGCCTCGTCGGAAACCGAGCCCTTCACCGCCCGGGCCTGCGGCCCGAGCCGGGCGAGGGCGGCGTCGAGCGATTCCTGCCGGCGGGCGTAGATGAAGACGACGGCGCCTTCCTCGATGAAGCGCTTCGCCGCGGCGAAGCCGATGCCGGTCGCGCCGCCGGTGATCACGGCGGTCTTTCCATTCAGTCGGGTCATGTCAGGGTCCTTGGTTGAGATTGCAGGGCCGCTGGAGAAATGCCGCCCTGACAACAACTTGAGGTTCCGCTTACCATCGGACAAGAATGCACCTTTTGGTAAGTACCCAAAAATGACTGACTGCGTCGACAACGAGAATTGCGGTGGCCGCTTCTCCCACGGGCTCGCGGCCGCGCTCCGCATCGTCGCGGGCAAGTGGAAGCCGCTGATCCTGTACTTCCTGCTCGACGGCCCGAAGCGCTACGGCGAACTCAAGCGCGCGATCCAGGGCGTCAGCGACAAGGTGCTGATCCAGCAATTGAAGGAGCTGGAGGTCGACCGCGTGCTGACGCGCACCGACTACAAGGAGGTTCCCCCGCGCGTGGACTACACGCTGACGCCGTTCGGCGGCAGCCTGGCCGACGCGATCGTCCCGCTGTGCACCTGGGGAACCGAGAACATGGCGGAAATGGAAAGCATCTTCGCCGCGCGCGAGACGCTGCGCTAGCCGGGTGTCGAACGGGACGGACGGCCTCGGGCTGCGCCCACGCGCTCAGTGCCCCGTCAACTGCTTGCGCACGTCGACGCCCACGCCCTTGTTCACGAACTGCATCGTCGCGACCTTCGACAGGTCGACGTCGCCCGCCTTGTACAGCCCGGCGCGCACCATCTTGTCGTAGAAGTCCTTGATGCGCTCCGGCTTCATTGCGCCGATGCCCAGCGTCTGCGCGTCGCCGGAGTCGACGATGCCCATCTGCTTCATCAGCGCGAGACTCTGGGCGATGAGGTCTTCGGTCATCTCGGGGTTGTCCTTGATGATCAGCGCGTCGGCGGCGCGGCGGTCGCCGTAGAGGTAGTTGTTCCAGCCGATGATCGAGGCCTCGACGAAGCGCTTGACGAGGTCGGGCTTGTTCCTGACGGTGTCGGTGCGGGCCTCGATCGTCGTGCTGTAGGTGCTGTAGCCGTGGTCGGCGAGCAGGAACACGGCGGGCTTGAAGTGGCCTTCCTTCTCGATCGTGATCGGCTCCTCGACCGCGTAGCCCTGCTGCAGGCTCTTTGCGTTCGCAAGGAAGGGCGCGACGTTGTAGTTGTACGGGCGCAGGTTGTCGTCCTTGAAGGCGTAGTCGGCCTTCAGCCATTGCCACCACGAGAACTGGGCGTCCTTGGCGATGTAGGCGACGGGCGCCTTCGCCAGGTCCTCGAACTTCGCGTAGCCCTGGTCGGGATGCGCGATGAGCGCCTGCGGATCCTTCTGGAACATCGACGCGACGGCGATGACCGGCACGCCGTTCTTGACGTTGTCGAAGCTGTGCAGCAGGTTGCCGGTCATCAGGAAGTCGATGCTGCCGGCGGGCAGCAGCGGGCGGTTGTTGACCTGCGGGCCGCCCTGGCGGATCTCGACGTTCAGGCCGAACTTCCTGTAGGTGCCGTCGGCCACCGCCTGGTAGAAGCCGCCGTGCGCGGCCTGGGCCTTCCAGTTGGTGGCGAAGACGACCTTGTCTTCGGCGTGCGCGTCGGCGCCGACGAAGGCGAGGGCGAACAGCAGCGGCGTGACGGCGTGGCGCATCGTTTCATTCCGGTCGAGTTGGCGGCAGCGCGCCATCATACGAGCGCGCCCGGGTGCCGCGCGTGCAGGAAGTGGCATTCGTTGCCCTTGCCGGGGCCGCGCGATCGCCGTGTCGCCGACAATGGCGGGATGACCCTGACGCCGCCCGCGACCGCTTCCTCCGCCGACACCACCCTCACGACGCTGCCCAACGGCGTGCGCATCGTCACCATCCGCA
>FTDG01003251.1_pt1 | contig 9931 bp, 8 predicted proteins | sample 1639751 | NCBI WGS metagenome assembly FTDG01 (sample SAMEA3914869, study PRJEB12502) | metagenome | biome: forest; material: soil | place: USA | collected 2012-03-12 | depth 0.1 m
CAGGTGCATCGCGAGGTGCAGGAACGGGTTGGTGCGGCCCTCGTCGACGTCGTAGACCGCCGCGAGCGCGGCGTCGAGGTCGGCGAGGTCGGCGTGGTACTCGGGGTGTTCGGCGATCCATTGCGACGCGAGCGTCTGGATCGGGGTGAGCGGCGCGCCGCGCGTGCTGAGCGCGTGGGTCTCGCAGAAGAAACGACGGACGTCGTGCTGGGACGGCTGGAACATGGTGGCGCGATTGTCGCGCGAAGGCCGCCCTGGCGCCGGCGAAGGGGAACCGCGGGCGACTATTCGTCGCGCGGGCTGCCGCCGTGGCCGGTGCGGCCCATCGCGCGCGGCGGCTCGTCGGGCGAGCGGAACGTCACGCGCACCTTCAGGCCAACGCCGCCGGGACCGTCCAGCAGGTCGACGCGGGCGCGGTGATGGCGCACGATGTCGCGCACGATGGACAGGCCCAGCCCGCTGCCGCTGCCGCCCGCGTTGCCGCGCTGGAAGCGTTCGAACGCGCGCTCGCGGTACTCGGGCGCGATGCCGGGGCCGTTGTCCTCGACTTCCAGCACCGGGCTCGGCGGCAACCGCGGATCGGGGCCGGGCGCAAGGCTCGTGCGGATCGTCACGCGCGCGCCCTGGCCGGCGTAGATCAGCGCGTTGTCGAGCAGGTTGGCGAGCATCTCGCGCAGCAGGAACCCGTGGCCGTCGAGCGGCGCGGGCTCGAGTTCGAAGCCGAGGTCGACGCCGGCTTCGACCGAGCGTCCGACCCACTCTTGCGCGGCCTCGGCGGCGATCAGCTTGAGGTCGAAGCGCTCGATCGCCGAGTTGTGCAGGTCGTGGTCGGCGCGCGCCTGCGACAGCAACTGGTGCGCCAGCCGCGCGGCGCGCGTCGTGGCCTGGTGCAGGCGGCGCAGCAGCCCTTCGAGCTGCGGCGGGTGCGCCTCCATCAGCGCGAGTTCGGTCTCGGTGCGCAGCGCGGTCAGCGGCGTGCGCAGCTGGTGCGCGGCGTCGGCGAGGAAGGCCTTCTCGGCCTCCGACGCCGTCACCACGCGCGCGAACAACCCGTTCAGCGCCGTGACCAGCGGCGCGACCTCGCGCGGGATGTCGGGCCGGTCGACCGGACCCAGATGGTCGGGCGAGCGCTGCTCGATGTCCTGGCTGAGCCGTTCGACCGGCCGCAGGCTGCGCGCGATCGCGAACCAGCCCATGATCGCGAGCACGAGCGCCTCGACCAGCATCGCCGACGCCGCCGCCGCCAGCACCTGCTGCGCGACGCCGTGGCGCTTGTTGAGCGTCTCCGACACCCGCGCCTCGCACACGCCCGCCGGGGCCTGCGCGGTGGCGGGCACGCAGGTCCAGCTGTGCAGCGCGACGCGCACCGGCATGTTGTCGTAGAGCGCGTCGAAGAAGCGCCAGTCCACCGCCGACGGCGGGCCGCCGACGCGGGCCAACTCGGCGTCGCCATCGAGCACGTGGCCGTCGGGGGCGAGCGCGACCCAGTGGACGTCGTCGTAGCGGTCGGCGCGCAGCGCGTTGTCGAGTTCGCGGTCGACCGACAGCGTCAGCCTGCCGCCGTCGTCGTGCACCAGGCGCTCGAGCGCCAGGGCGGTGCCGTCGAGCGCGTGGTCGAGCGAGTCGAGCGCGGGCGCTAGCGCGAGGCGGTAGAACACGAACGCCGTGGCCGGCACCAGCAACGCGAGCGGCACGACGAGCCACACCACCAGCGAGCGACGGATGCTCGGGCGCGCCTCCAGCAACTGCCGCGCTCGGCGGGCGTCGGAGGCGTCGGGCGACGCGGAAGAGGGGACGGAATCGTTCACGGACAAGTCGGCACCCGATGGGCGTGTCCGAGTATCCCCCGGCGCCATCGACGGCCTTTGCGTGCCGTGCCTACGCTTCCTCGAGCAGGTAGCCGAACCCGCGGATCGTGCGGATCTTCAGGCCGGCCGGCTCGAGCTTGGAGCGTAGGCGCGAAACGTGGACCTCGATCGCGTTGTCGGAAGTCGAGCCGTCCCAGTTCGAGATCGCCGCGATGATCTGTTCCTTCGCGACGATCTTGCCCGTGCGGCTCAGCATGAACTGCAGGATCGACCATTCGCGCCCGGCGAGCGCGAGCTCCTGCTCGCCGATGTAGGCACGGCGCGCCTCGAGATCCATGCGCAGCGTGCCGAGCCCGAGCACGCTGCCGCCGCGCGCCTGGTTGCGGCGCACCAGCGCGCGCGAACGGGCGACGAGCTCGCTCAGCGCGAACGGCTTGACGAGGTAGTCGTCGGCGCCGCTCTCGAGGCCGCGCACGCGGTCCTCGATGGCGTCGCGGGCGGTGAGCATCAGCACGGGCAGGTCGGAGCCTTGCGCGCGGACGCGGCGCAGCGTCTCGAAGCCGTCGATGCCGGCGAGGCCGACGTCGAGGATCAGCAGGTCGTACGGATCCTGCCGCACCGACACGGCCACCGGCTCGCCGCGCTCTGTGCAATCGACGACCCAACCTTGGGACCGCAGCGCGCGCGCGGTGGAATCGGACAGCAGGGGATCGTCTTCGACAAGGAGGATTCGCACAGGCGGCACTCCGATCGGAGCGGAGAGGGGTTGGGATGGACGGATCATGGAAGGGCAGCCTCAGGCGTCGCTGAAGCATAGCTGAGCGCTGGCTGACCCGGCTGGGGACGTGGCCAGGCGCGGCGCGCGGTCGTCAAGGCTTCTTGTCGTCGGCCGGCACGGGCGCGGGCGTGCGGGCGGGCGACGGCTCCGCCGCGTTCGCGTCGAACTCGGCCTCCGGCTGCGGCGGCGTGTCCCAGGTCGGCGCGAGGGGGGCGCGATCGAGGCGCTCCTGCGCGAACAGCTGCTCGAGCTGCTGGCGGCCGGTGCGCGCGAGCGAGATGAGCTTGGACTCGTCGCGGAAGTGCGGCGCCAGCGCGTGCAGCTGCGCGACCGAGTGGCGGCGGAAGCGCATGGCCAGCGTGCGCGCGCGGTGCGGCTCGACGCCCATCGCCTCCATCACGCTGCGCGCGCTCATCAGCGCGGCGTCGAGGGTCTCGCGCTCGATGAACTGCACGCCGCGTTCGTTGAGCTGGTACCAGTGCTGCACGTTGCGGGCGCGGGCGACGATCGTCAGGTTGGGGAAGTTCTGGCGCACGAGGTCGACGAGTTCCAGGCTCGCGGCGATGCCGTCGATCGCGACGACCAGCACGCGCGCGTGCGCCGCGCCGGCCACGCGCAGCAGGTCGAGGCGAGTCGCGTCGCCGTAATGCACGCGAAAGCCGAAGCGGCGCAGGGCGTCGACCTGTTCGGCGTCGTGGTCGAGCACCGTCATCTCGATGCCGTTGGCGTGCAGCAGGCGGCCGATGATCTGGCCGTAGCGGCCGAAGCCGGCGAGGATCACCGGCGCGTCCTGCGGCTCGGCGAGCTCCGACAGTTGCTTGCGCGGGTTGGTCTTGGCGAGGATCGGGATCCACCAGCGGTCGGCGACGAGGATCAGCAGCGGCGTCATCAGCATCGACAGCGTGATCGCCGCGGTCAGCACGCCGGCCTCCGAACCGTCGATCACGCCCTTGCCCTGCGCGGCCTGCAGCACGACGAAGCCGAACTCGCCGCCTTGCGCGAGCAGCAGCGTGAAGATCGGCCGTTCGAGGCGCGGGATCGGGATGCCAGCCTCGATGCCCCACAGCACGAGCGTCTTCACCACCAGGAAGCCCGCGACGATGCCGGCGACCTCCCACGGGTGCGCGATCACGACGCCCAGGTCGATGCCCATCCCGACCGCGATGAAGAACAGGCCCAGCAGCAGGCCCTTGAACGGCTCGATGTCGGTCTCGAGCTCGCGCCGGTATTCGCTCTCGGCCAGCAGCACGCCGGCGAGGAACGCGCCGAGCGCCATCGACAGCCCGACCGCCTGCATCAACGCCGCCGTGCCGACGACGAGCCCGAGGGCGGCCGCGGTGAAGATCTCGGGCGTCTGGCTGCGTGCGATCCAGCGCAGCGCAGGGCGGATCGCGAGCCGGCCGCCGAGCACGATCACCGCGATCATGCCGAATGCCTTGCCCGCGGCGATCCACGGATGGTGCGCCTCGTCGCCGGCCACGCGGTCGGGCGCGAGCAGCGGGATCAGCGCGAGCAGCGGGATCGCGGCGATGTCCTGGAACAGCGAGACGCTCAGCACCGACTGGCCGACGGTCGTCTGCACGATGTTGCGCTCGGCGAGGGTCGACAGCCCGATCGCCGTCGACGACATCGCGAGCGCCGCGCCGGCGACGATCACGAGCGGCAGCTCGTCCAGGTCGAACCCGAAGCAGGCCCAGCCGATCGCCGCGATCAGCGCGAGGCTGCCGACCAGCTGCGCCGTGCCCCACCCGAAGATCGGCCGGCGCATCGCCCACAGCCGCTTCGGCTCCAGTTCGAGGCCGATCAGGAACAGCATCAGCACGACGCCGAACTCGGCGAGGTCGACGATCTGCGACGGGTCGGTCACCAGCTTCAGGCCCCACGGCCCGATCGCGAAGCCCGCGCCGAGATAGCCGATGACCGCGCCGATGCCGAGCCGGCGCGCGAGCGGCACCGCGATCACCGCCGCGGCGAGGTAGGTGAGGGCGAGGGTGAGCCAGTGGCTGTGGTGCATCGCAGGCTTGTCGTCGTCGGGTCGGGTTGGTCGTCTGGCTTCGGGCGGCCGGCTTCAGTCGTCGGTCGTGATGCGGCGTTCGTCGGTGCCGATGGGCGGCTGCGACGGGGTCGTGATGGCGCGCGCCTCGTGGGCGAGCGCGAGCAGGCGCTCGCCGAACGAGCGGACATGCGCGACGACGCCGTCGTTGCCCGCGCGGTGCGCGCCGTAGAAGACGCAGGGCTCGAGGAAGCGCATGCCCACGAGTTCGGCCGTCTGCTGGTAGGCGGGCAGGAAGTGCTCGAACGCGTAGCGGTTGCTGCCGTCCTGCTGGTACGAGGCCTCGCCGCCGCCGGTCGAGACCACCAGCCAGAGGCACTTGTTCGCCAGCGCGCGCCCGCCCGGGCCGTAGGCCCAGCCGAACGCGAGCACCTCGTCGACCCATAGCTTCATCAGCGCGGGCATCGAGTACCAATGCACCGGATGCACCCAGACCACGGTGCGCGCCTGCGCGAGCGCCTGCTGTTCGGCCTCGATGTCGATCAGGTAGTCGGGATAGAGCGCGTAGAGATCGCGCACCTCGACGTCCTCCGGCCGCAGCAGGCGGGCCTGCGCGGCGAGGGCGCGGTTGACGCGCGAGCGCGCGATGTCGGGATGGGCGACCAGCACCAGGACGTCTGCCATGGAACGCATTGTGGCGGGTTCGGTACCATTGCCGGTCGTTGTCGGGTTGGAACCCGTCCCATTCGATTCTGGAGAGCTGCACATGCCGGTCATCGTCGTCGCGAACCCCAAGGGTGGAGTCGGCAAGAGCACGCTCGCCACGCAGATCGCCGGATACCTGGCGTCGATCGGCCGGGTGGTGACGCTCGGCGACCTCGATCGCCAGCAGTCCTCGCGCCAGTGGCTCGACATCCGCCCGGCCCACCTGCCCCGGATCTCCCCGTGGGAGATCTCGCGCGACGCGATCGCCAAGCCCGCCAAGGGCACGACCGACGCCGTGATCGACACCCCCGCCGGGCTGCACGGCGCGCGGCTCGATGCCGCGATGAAGGTCGCCGACCTCATCGTCGTGCCGCTGCAGCCGAGCCTGTTCGACATGCAGGCCACGCACGCCTTCGTGCGCGAGCTGCGCGGCCACAAGCGTGCCGAGAAGGTGCGCGTCGGCCTCGTCGGCATGCGCGTGAAGGAACACACGATCGCCAACGAGCGCTTCCAGGAGTTCGTCGCGACACTGGGCGTGCCGGTGGTGACGACGCTGCGCGACACGCAGAACTACGTGCACCTCGCGGCGCATGGCCTGACGCTGTTCGACGTCGCGCCCGGCCGCGTCGAACGCGACCTCGCGCAGTTCGCGCCGCTCGGTCGCTGGCTGACCGTGCCCGCCGTGCCGATGCCGCTCGAGTGATGGCGTCGCGCACGTTCGAGCATCTCGCCGACCTCGCCGCGCTCGAAGGCCAGGCCATCGGCACGAGCGACTGGACGCTCGTCGACCAGCCGCGCATCGACCAGTTCGCGCAGGCCACCGGCGACGCGCAGTGGATCCACGTCGACGCGGCGCGCGCCGCCGAGGGGCCGTTCGGCGCGACGATCGCGCACGGCTTTCTCACGTTGTCGTTGCTGTCCCAGCTGGTCGTCAGCGCGTTCCGCGTCGCCGACGTCCGCCTGGGCCTGAACTACGGCCTCGACCGCGTGCGCTTCCCGTCGCCGGTGCCGGTCGGCAGCCGCCTGCGGGCGCATTGCCGGCTGCTGAAGTTCGAGCCGATCGACGGCGGCGCGCAACTGACGATCGAGATGAGCGTCGAGTGCGAAGGCGGTGCGAAGCCCGCGTGCGTCGCGCAATGGGTGACGCGCCACTTCGTCTGAGGTCGCGCGTCGACGGCGCCCCGCGCGGGCCGCGATACAGCGGCTTACCCGGGTTCACGTTCGCTGACGACCACGTTGCTCAGTAGTTGCCCACCCCCCTTTTGAGGGTCTGCGCAAAGCTGGTGCGAACCGATACGATCGCCCCGGGAGCTTGGGGTATTCCATAAAACAATTGAAGATCTCGAGAAGATCTGAAGATTTTCGGAGCTGAAATTTCATGAAGGTGTTGCTGGTCGATGACCACCCGCTGATCCTCTCGGCGTTGCAGGCGATGATCCAGGAACTGGATCCGGACGTCCGCGTGACCGCCGTCGGCAGCGCCGCGGCCGCGCGCTCGGCGCTGGCCGCGGACGCGAGCTTCGACCTCGTGCTGCTCGACCTGCAGCTCGGCGACGCGAGCGGCTTCGACGTGCTCGTCGAGATGCGCAAGGCGCACCCGGCGCTGCCGGTGGTGGTGATCTCGGCGTCCGACCGCGCGAGCGACGTCATCCAGGCGATCGACCTCGGCGCGATGGGCTTCGTGCCCAAGCGCGCGACCAACGACACCCTCGTCGAGGCGTTGCGCCTCGTGATGGCCGGCGGCATCTACGTGCCCGCGATGCATCTCGGCGCCTCGGGTTCCGGCCCGGCGCAGCGTTCGGCGGCCATCCCCGCGGCCGAGACCGCGACATACCAGGTCACGCCGTCGTTCGAGGAGCTGGGCCTCACGCCGCGCCAGGCCGACGTGCTCACGCAACTGCTGCAAGGCAAGCCGAACAAGGAGATCGCGCGCCGGCTGGGCCTGTCGGTCGAGACGGTCAAGGATCACGTGCAGGCCGTGCTGCGCGCGCTCGGCGTGAGCTCGCGCACGCAGGCGGTGCTCGCGGTCAGCCAGATGACGCAGCAGCGGCTCGAACGCCGCGCGGTCCCGCGCTGATCGCCGCGGTGGCCTGCAGGCGCCGCTGACACCCTGACGACGAGGCGCGCGCACATCATGGGCGTCGCGCTCGTCACTTCCTTCATCGACGCCGCGCGATGCGCGCCTGCCCCGCGGCGCGCCGCCAGCCGCCGTCGCGCCACGAAAGTCGACATCGACGCCGATGCCAGCCCCATGAAGCGCGAAGTCCAATCCCTGCCATCCCTGTCGACGCCGTCGGGCGGCGTCGACGCGGCGCTCGACGCGCGCGCCGACGCGCTGATCGACCAGGTCGACAACCTGCACGCGTTCGCGCGCACCGGGCTGGTCGGCAACACGGTGGGCGCGGCGGTGATCGTCGCGTTGTTCGCGCACGTGGTGCCGTTGCCGACGATGACGCTGTGGGCGCTGCTCTTCAGCGTCGCGCTGGTCCTGCGCGCGGCCTTGACGGCGACGTACCTGCGTCGCTGGCGCGGCTCCGCCGAGCTGCTGCGCCGCTGGCGCACGCGGTACCTGACGGGCGTGATGTCGACCGGCGCGATGTGGGGCATCGCGGTCTGGGTGTTCTATCCGTTCGGCGACAACCTCGAACGCACCGCGTTGTTGCTGACGGTGTACAGCTTCTGCATCTCCGCCGTGCCCGCGCTCGCGACGCAGCTCGTCGGCTTCATCGTGTTCGTCGCGCTGACCTTCGTGCCGATGATCGCGCGCATCGCGTCGATGCCCGAGGACCGCAGCTGGCAGCTCGCGCTGATCCTGGGGCTGGTCTTCGCGATCACCGTGATGCTGGGTCGCGGCTACCAGCGCTCGTTCGCGCGCGTGCTGGCGCTCAAGCAGCGCGGCCAGCAACTGCTCGCGCAGCTGCATGTCGAGAAGACCGCGGCCGAACAGGCGCGGCGCGAGGCCGAGACCGCCAATCGCGCGAAGACGCAGTTCTTCGCGGCCGCGAGCCACGACCTGCGCCAGCCGCTGCACGCGCTGGGCCTGTTCGCCGAGGCGCTGCGCCATCGCACGGCCAAGGATCCCGAAGTGGCGCATCTCGTCAACAGCATCAACAGCTCGGTCGACGCGCTCGAGGGTCTGTTCTCCGAGCTGCTGGACATCACGAAGATCGACACCGGCGGCGTCGAGGCGCATCCCGAGAACTTCGACTGCGGCGCGATGTTCGCGCGCCTGAAGCTGCATTTCGAGCCGACGGCGTTCGAGAAGGGCCTCTCGCTGCGCTTCCACGGCGCGAAGCACTACGGCTTCGCCGACCCGGTGCTGCTGGAGCGCGTGGTGCGCAACCTGCTGTCGAACGCGATCCGCTACACCGACGACGGCGGCGTCGTCGTCGCGGCGCGCCAGCGAGGGGACAAGCTGCGCTTCGAGGTCTGGGATACGGGCTTGGGTATCCGGCCGCACGAGCAGGACCGCATCTTCGAGGAGTTCTACCAGGTCGCCAACGACGCGCCGCCGCTCGACCCGACGCAGCGCAAGGGCCTCGGCCTGGGCCTGGCCATCGTGCGCCGGCTCGCCCGCCTGCTCGACGCGCCGCTGCGCCTGCGCTCGGAGCCGGGACGCGGGACGATGTTCTCGATCGAGATCGCACTCGGCACGCGGCCCAAGCCGAGCGAGCCGGTGCTGCCGCCGCGCTCCGCACTCGGACTGACGCTCGACCACCGGCTCATCGTCATCGTCGAGGACGACCCCGCGGTGCTCGCCGGCCTCGACGTGCTGCTCAAGAGCTGGGGCGCGGACGTTGCCGCGTTCGACAGCTTCCAGGCCTGTGCCGACTGGGTCGCGGCCGCGGGTGCGCTGTCGGCGCTCGTCCCCGACCTGCTGATCGTCGATTTCCGCCTCGAGAGCGGACACACCGGGCTGCAGGTGATCGAGACGATGCGCGCGCGTTTCGGCCGCGCGCTGCCGGCGGTGATCGTGACGGGCAGCCTGATGTCGAACCAGGAAGGCGAGGCGCACGCGCACGACTTCCACCTGCTGCTCAAGCCGGTCGTGCCGACGAAGCTGCGCGCGATGATCGCGTTCAAGCTGGGTCAGCGGTAGCCGGCGATGCCCATGATGAGCACCCTCGACGAGCCGACCCAGCGCGCGATTCGCATCGACGGCGCGCTGTCGGCGCGCGCCGTGCTCGACCACTTCAACGAGCGCGGCCGCACGCTGCTCGGGCCCGCGCAGTCGGACGCCGCCGCGCGCATCGCGCAGTTGCTCGCGCACGAGGCCGACCTCAGCGCCGCCTGGGGCGGGCTGCCGGGCACCGACCATCCGCGCCACTGGAAGGCGGACGCTGGCGACGAGGCCGCAGTGAGCGACGCGCGCTCGGAGCATCGGCGGCTCGAGGTCCACCTGCCGACCTGGTGGGCGCTGCCGCTCGCGCTGCGCGATCGCGGCCCGCACCGCATCGCCTTCCCGCTCGCGACGAACCGCGCCGCGCTGGCCGACCTGGTGCGCCGCCACATGCCCGGCGGCTGGTGGAACAGCACCGTGCACGTGAGTCTCGACGTCGAGACGCGCATCTACTGGGGCGCACGTGGCGCCGTGCACCCGCACGCGGCCGCGCGTCACGCATGTGCGCAGCGGGGCGAGGCCGGCCG
>FTDG01004126.1_pt1 | contig 9922 bp, 8 predicted proteins | sample 1639751 | NCBI WGS metagenome assembly FTDG01 (sample SAMEA3914869, study PRJEB12502) | metagenome | biome: forest; material: soil | place: USA | collected 2012-03-12 | depth 0.1 m
GCACGTCGTCATCGACATCACCGACCGCACCCAGGGCCTGATGGTGCGCGCGGGCAACCCGCTGCGCGTCGCCGGCCTGGCCGACCTCACGCGGCCGGGCCTGCGCTTCATCAACCGCCAGCGCGGCTCGGGCACGCGCTTCCTGCTCGATTGCCTGCTCGCCGCGCAGGACATCGATCCGTCGACGATCGTCGGCTACGAGCACGGCGAGTTCACGCACGCCGCGGTCGCGGCCTTCATCGGCAGCGGCATGGCCGACGTCGGGTTCGGGCTCGAACGCCCGGCGCGCCATTTCAAGCTCGATTTCCTGCCGCTCGCGACCGAACGCTACTTCGCGGTCTGCCATCGCGATGCGCTGCAGCGTCCGGAAGTGGCACAGGCGCTCGCGATCCTGCGCAGCGACGCGTTCCGCAACGCCGTCGACGCGCTGCCTGGCTACCGTGCGCGCCGCTGCGGCGAGGTCACGACGCTGAGCGAGGTGTTGAAGCAGGCTGGCATCGACTGAAGACGGCCTGCTTCTTCGCCGCCACCCGGCGTCCTCGTTCGCAAACGAACGACCACGGATCTCCAGGGCAGGACCGTCCTCATCACCGGCGGCAACAGCGGCATCGGCCTCGCGACCGCACGTCTGATGGTCGCGCGCGGCGGCCGCGTGGCGAGATCGTCGTCGACGGCGGCATGACCGGCGCGCCGTCGGGCGCCCCGCTGTTCCGCGGCCAGGACGGCCTGTTCAGCCGATCGGCTCGAGGCGGCGGATCTCCGCGACCAGCGTCGCCAGTCCTTCGTGGAGGGACTCGTAGACGTCGAGCCAGCGTTCGAGCTCGGACGCCGGCATCGGCGCCGCGAGCGGCGCATGGCCGGCCGGCAGCGTCGCGAGGGTGGCCGCTATCGCCGCCAGGTCGGCGCGCGCGCGGCAATCCGCGATCCGCGACTGCAATGCGGCCCGCGACGCGTAGGCCTGGTCCAGGTACAGCCCGACGTCGGGCGGCCCGAATGCGGGGTCGATGTCGCCGCAGCCGATCGCGACGCCGAACGGCGGCAGGCCACCCGCGGTGGTCTCGGGCGCGACGTCGCCACGCGCCATGTCGGCTTCGAGCCGCGCGACGTGGCGCGCCAGGTCGTCGGCCGACAGCTCTCCGAAGAACGGCAGGCCAGCGAGCGCGGACTCGTCCTCGACGACCGGCTGCGCGTCGACGCCCGTGGAGGGCCGCGACGGCGGCGGCGACACGTCGGCGGGCGCGTCGGCCTGCGCCATCAGCGCCGCAACCGTGCGCACCAGCGCCAGCTCCGCGATGCAGTTGGCGTGGATGTAGAGGTACTCGAAAGCCTGCGTGTCCATCGACGGCGTTTCCCGCTCAGATCTGGATGCCACTGAGCGCGCTCGCACCCGAGATGTGCAGCGGCATCGCCACGAGATTGCGCATGCATTGCATCGCCGCCAGCGACGCCATCGGCAGCAGCGTGGCCATCATCGTCTCGAGGATGGCGCGGATCACGCGCATGCTCATCTGGGCGGCGGAGCCGACGACGTTGCCCGACCACTGCGCGAACAGCGCGAGCACCTTGTACAGGCCCGGCGCCAGATGCTCGAGCTGCTCCAGGCCGCGCATCGCGAGTTGCGCGACCATGTCGACGGCCGTCACCCAGTCGATCAGTTGCACGGAGGTCTTGCGGATCTCGTCGGCGAACAGCTTCAGCAACAGGCCCATCGTGTAGGCCGTCGCCTGGCGCAGCCAGGTGCGCTTGGACTCGTCATGCAGGAGCCAGCGGCCCAGCACGGTGTTGTCGTGGTCGACGCGGCCCGTCATCGCGCGCACCATCTCCCAGGTGCCGAAGCCGTCGGGGCCGGACACCGAGCTCACGTATTCGAGCATGTTGTGGTTCGCCACGCTCAGGAGCTTGCCCGTCGGCGAGACCAGCGTCATGTTGTTGGCGTCGCTGAAGGCCGGGTTGACGTGGATGTAGGGGTAGGGGCCGATGAGCGTGATCGGATCCAGGTCGTGCGCCACGCGGAAGATGTTGTCCTGGCCGATGCGGGCGTGCATCGCGCGGTAGGTGTCGTTCGCGCCGACGCGCGGGCTGCCGAAGGTGTAGAGCCGCACGGTCTTGCCCTGCGCCGAGAAATGCGCGGCGATCAACGTGGCGACGGCACCGCCCAGGCTGTGGCCGACGCAGTGCACGACGTCGGCGTCCATCACCAGCTTGACGTCGCGGGTGATGTTGGTCATCACGCTGTCGAACGTGTTCTTGAAGCCCTTGTGCACCTGGCCGAAGTCCCCGAAGCCGGTCTTGGCGGCGTACAGGTCGGTCAGCAGGTCGGCCGCGCCGATCTCCGTGCGCGTGCCGCGCGTGGCGATGATCACGTGCTTGGTGCTGCCGCGGTTGAAGTTGAGGATGTAGCCGAAGCCCGTCGTCGTGCCCATGCCAGTGGTGCCGGCGAAGACGCGCTTGAGGTTCGCATCGGCCAGGCCGGTCTGCTTCAGCGACGTGTTGGCGGGCGCGCCGGCCATCGTCTGCGTCGACCGGCCGGAGCCGAGCACGGCGTCCTTCACGACCGCGCGAGTCTCCATGCCGATCGACGGCGTGGCGTTGATCCACCCCTTCAGCGTGAAGTACGAGTTGTTCGCAATGTAGGCTGCTTCAGTCGGAGACAGCGTGTCGTGATTGGCCATGTCGTTGTCAGCGCCCTGGGCGCCCCTTCCCTGTTGGTTTGGCTTTCGAAAACTTCAGAACATGCGGCTCAGGTCCAGCGACCACACGAAGCGGGCGCCGTCGCGCGGGCGCGCGTCGAGCGTCTCCATCCAGAGCGTGTGGCCGACCATGCCCCAGCGCTGGACGTTGCCGTCGTCGAGGCTCAGGTTGAGGATCTCGATGCCGTGCGGGTAGCGCGGCGAGACCAGCATCACGTGGTCGTGCTCGTTGGCGTAGCGCTCGGAGCCGAGCAGCAGCTTGTCGGTGTGGTACAGCACGATCGCGGTGTCGGGCGTCAGCTGGATGGTGTCCGCGTAGACGAAGGGCACGCCCTTCGACCAGTCGGGCTGGACGACCCCGAGCGGACGGATCGCGTTGGCCGCGATGTCGTAGACGTAGAAGCCGACCTTGGCCGGCGGCGCGACGTAATACATGCCCACGAGCAGTTGGCCCGCCGGCAGCAGGGTTGCGCCGTTGGCGGAATAGCCCACCCACTTGGATTGCGCCGGGTCGAACTCGGTCAGGCGGCGCTTGGCGAAGCGTTCCGGATGCGCCGGGTCCATCTCCCAGATCTCGGAGGTCGGGATGCCCTTGACCACGAGATTGACGAGCGTGATCGGCGGCTGCGTGCCCGAGGCCGCCACGCGATAGGCCGTCGTCGTCTCGCCTTCGACGCGCTGGTCGACGAATCGGGCCGACGGCGGCGTGCCGTCGATCTGCGTGGGCACTGCGAAGCCGTTGGCCGGCTTGGCCAGCGCGTCCCGCGCCGCCGCCGGATAGGCGGTCTCGCGCTTGAGTGTCGCGCCGACATCCGGGTGGACGACCGTCCCCGGCTTCGCCGCCTTGCCCTTGAACAATCCAAAAATCATGCCGCTTCCCTCGTTGTCGCTGCTCTGCGCCGGCTCGCACCCTCCCAGCGCCACCAGCAGCGCGAGGCCGCCGAAGGCCAGCACGCGCCACGGGCACCGGCGCGCAGCGGGCGCGGCGCGGAGCAGATCGGGAAGAAGCCGGATCGGATCCAAAGGGAAGCGGGTCGTCGAAGTAGGTTGAGCAGGACGCGCGGCCGATCTGCATGGCCGCGCCCCTGACGGAAAAAGCGTATCACGGCGACGCCGTCGCAGCGACGCGCATGCGCACGGCGCACCGGAGTTCGTCGCGCATTATTCAGACAGCCCGGCCGCTTGAGTACCGCCCATTCGGGGGGAGGACTCGTAACGAGATGCAGCCGGCAGCGCGCCGCTCAGCGCGCGTTGTACACCTCGAGCACGCTGACCTCGGGCGCCGCGTTGCCCCACGCGCTGCGCACGTAGGTGGCGACGGCGGCGATGTCCTCGTCCTTCATCGACGGGCCAAACGGCGGCATGCCGAACGGGCGCGGGTTGCCGGCGGTCGTCGGCGCGAAGCCGCCGTTGACGATGACGTGCACCAAGTTGGCCGGCGAGCCCAGCTGCACGAGGCGATTGCCCGCGAGCGGCACGTAGGCCACGCCGTCCGCCCCCGGGCTCGCGCCGCCATTCGCCGCGACGCGTGCGCCCCCTTCGCCATTCGGGCCATGGCAGGCCGCGCAGCGATCCTTGTACAACGCCTCGCCGTGCGCGTTCACGGCCGCGCCCGGCGCGACGTCCGGGCGGTCGTGCGGCGCGGTGGGCGGCAAGGTCTTGAGGAAGACCGTCATCGCCGCGATGTCCTCGTCGTCGAGGTACTGCGTGCTGCGGAACACGACCTCCGCCATCGGCCCCATCGCCGCACCGCGCGGCGTGATGCCGGTCTTGAACAGCGCGGCGACGTCCTGCGTCGGCCAGTCGGCGACGCCGGCCTCGGCGGTCGACGCGAGCGACGGCGCGTACCAGTTCTGCATCGGGATCAGGCCGCCGCTGAACTCGAGGCTGTCCGTCGTCGCGCCGAAGCGGTTGCGCGGCGAGTGGCAGGCCGAGCAGTGGCCCAGCGCGCGCACGAGGTAGGCGCCGCGATTCCACTGCACCGATTGCTCGACCACCGGCTCGTACACGCCCGGCGTGAAGAACAGCGCGCGCCAGACCGCGAGCGAGGCCTGCAGGTCGTACGGGAAGCTCAGCGCGTGCGCGCGGTTCGGCTGCGCCACCGGCACCTGCGTGCGCAGGAACGCGAAGAGCGCGTCGGAATCGCCGCGCGTGATCTCGGTGAAGTTCGGGTACGGGAACGCCGGGTAGAGCAGGCGGCCGTCGGCGGAACGGCCGTTGTGCAGCGCGCGCCAGAACAGCGCGGGCGTCCAGTTGCCGATGCCGGTCTTGGTGTCGGGCGTCAGGTTGCTCGCGAAGACCGTGCCGAACGGCGTCACGATGCCCTTGCCGCCCGCGTAGGGCGCGCCGCCGCGATCGGTGTGGCACGCGGCGCAGTTGCCCGCGCGCGCCAGGTAGGCACCGCGCGCGACCTGGTCGGGCGTCGACAGGACGGCGCCGCCTTCGAGCCCGTCGGCGTCCTCGCCCCGCACGTTGAGCCACGCGACCACCGCCGCGAACACGACGAGCAGCGCGATCGTCATCATGATCAGGCGTGGCCAGGTCATGTGGATGCGGCTCATTGAGGCACGCTCCCACACGCCATCGGCAACGGCTGCGGCAAGGTCGCGGCAGCGGCCGCGGGCGCCGTGACCGGCTGGGACGAAAGCCACGTGGCGACGACGCCGATGTCGGATGTCGACAGCGACGTCGCGATGCGCGCCATGCAGTCGGGGGCGAGCGCCTTGCGCTGCCCCGTGCGCCAGGCGCCGAACTGTTCGACGAGGTAGGCGCGCGGCAGCCCGAGCAGGCCCGGCACCGCCGGCGCGACGCCGGTCATGGCGGCGCCGTGGCATTGCACGCAGGCCGGAATGCCGCGCTCGGGGGCGCCGCGCCGCACGAGCGCCTCGCCTTGCGCCAGGGCGTCCGACGGCGCGCCTTCGGTCTGCGGCGGCGGATAGGGCAGGTCGAGCGACGCGAAGTACGCGGCGATCTCGTGCAGGTAGTCGTCCGACATCTGCTCGACGAGATACGTCATCGTCGAATTGGCGCGCCGCCCGGCACGGAAGTTGTCCAACTGGTTGTACAGGTAGCCGGCCGGCTTGCCCGCGATGCGCGGAAAGAACCCGTGGTCGGTCGCCCGCCCTTCCTTGCCGTGGCACGCGCCGCAGGGTTGCAGGCGTTGAGCGATGGTGTCGGGCACCGCGATCGGCGGATTCGCCGGCCCGGCCCGCACCGCGCCGGCACTCGCGACGGCCACCGCGGCCAGCAACGCCCAACGCGTGAGCGTGCGCGTGCGCATGCGCGCAAGTCGATCGATGAAGGCGAAGGCCGAGGTCATGGGCCCCGACTGTGCCCAACTTTGCCCTGGAGCGAAAGGCTCGCTTGCAGCAATGTGGCGCGCGCTCGTCGCGCGATCAGGCCCTCACCCACGGAAACCCGCGCTTGTATCGTTGCAGCATCTGCGCATTCCCCTGCTCGAAGAACTCCTTCGTCACCGACCCTTCGTTGCCGCCGAGGCAATACTGCACGGTGTATCGGCCGGTGCAGTCGAACGCAGTGAAGTTCTGCATCATCACCTGCGCGAACACGCGGTCCTGGCCCCACTTGCCGTGCCACATGTGCGCCGCCTGCAGCAGCACGTCGCGGCGCACGCAGTACGAGTTGGTGTCGATCAGGTGCGCCTTGGTGAACGCCGGCCACTTGCCCAGGCTCTCGCAGTCGTCGCGGCAGATGAACGCGCCGCGCTCGTCGCAGATGTTGCGCAGCGCGTAGCACCACTGCAGGCGGCGCGCGGCGACGAGGTCGACGCACTGCGCGACGTGTTCGGGCGCGAAGAAATTGTCCTGGTCGAGGAACAGCACGTGGTCCTCGTCGACCAAGTGGGCGAACGCAGCGTAGATGCGATGGCCGTAGAAGCCGTCGGCGCCCACGTTGCGCGGCAGCACGCACACGGGCACGTCGACGCCGCGCAGCGTCTCGGCGACGCGCTCGCGATGCGCCTCGCCGTCGCAGACGACGTAGCAGGCCGCGGCGACCGTCTGCGCCAGCACGCTGTCGACGGCGCGGCGCAGCTCGGGGACGCCGGTGGTCGGGATGATGACGACGGCGCTCATCCCGCGAGCCGCTCGTCGACGAGCTCGATCCAGTGCCGCACCGGCGTGCGCGTGCCCGATTGCAGGTGCGAGATGCAGCCGATGTTGGCCGAGACGATCGCGCGCGGCGCAGGCTGCGCGGCGGCCAGCGCCGCGAGCTTGCGATCGCGCAGGGCCGTCGCGAGCTTCGGCTGCAGCACCGAGTACGTGCCGGCCGAGCCGCAGCACAGGTGGCTCTCGGACGCCGCCAGCGTCACGTCGAAGTCGAGCGCGCGCAGCATCTGCTCGACGCCGCCGCGCAACTGCTGGCCGTGCTGCAGCGTGCACGGCGGATGGAACACGAGCGACGCGGGCGCCTGTTCGGGCGTGAGGGCGGCGCGCCGCTCGCGCACGCCTTGCCAGTGCGCCATCAGCTGCGGCATCAGGCCGTCCAGCACTTCGCTCAGGTCCTTGGCCGCGGCGCTGACGCGGCGCGCCTTGTCCGCATAGTCGGGATCGTGCGCGAGCGCGTGGCCGTAGTCCTTGACCGTCACGCCGCAGCCCGATGCGTTCATCACGATGGCCTCGACCGCGCCCGCGTCCGTCAGGCCGGCGACCCACGGCCACCAGGCGTCGATGTTGCGGCGCATGTCGTCGAGGCCCCCGGCGTGGTCGCCGCCGTGGTCGCGTACCGCGCCGCAGCAGCCGGCGCCGTCGGGGACGATCGCCTGCACGCCGGCCAGGTCCAGCACGCGCGCGGTCGCGGCGTTGATGTTGGGCTTCATCGCCGGCTGCACGCAGCCCGTCAGCATCAGCACCTTGCGCGCGTGCGTGCGCTGCGGCCACAAGGCCTCGCGCGGCGTGGCCGCGCTGTCCGACGACGACGGCACCTTGGCCTTCAACCCGGCGGGGAGCAATGGCCGCACCGCCTGCCCGAGCTTCATCGCGGGCGCGAACAGCGGCGAAGTCAGGCCTTCGCGCAGCAGCCAGCGCTTGGCCCGCTCGCCGGCCGGACGCGGCACCTTGGCGTCGACGATGCGCCGCCCGATCTCGACCAGGTGCCCGTACTCGACCCCCGACGGACACGTCGTCTCGCAGTTGCGGCAGGTGAGGCAGCGGTCGAGATGCAACTGCGTCGAGCGCGTCGGCGTCTCGCCTTCGAGCACCTGCTTCATCAGGTAGATGCGTCCGCGCGGGCCGTCGAGCTCGTCGCCGAGCAGCTGGTAGGTCGGGCATGTCGCGGTGCAGAAGCCGCAGTGCACGCATCGGCGCAGGATCGCCTCGGCCTCGATGCCATCGGGCGTGCCGGCGAATTCGGGAGCGAGCTTGGTCTGCATCGTGGAGTCGGTGGTCGAGCGCGCGCGCGTGCGGACGCAGTCAGGAATTCATGGGCCGGCCCGGCTCGAACACGCCGCGCGGGTCGAACGATTCTCGCAGGCGGCGGTGGAGCTGCTGCAGCGCGGCGGGGAGCGGCGTCGGGTTCAGCGCGCCCTTGCCCGGCACGCCGCCGAGCACCCGCAGCGCGCTGCCGCCCGCACGGACGGCGACGTCGGCCACGCGCGCATCGTCGGCCGCCGCGATCACCCAGCGCTGCGCGCCGCCCCATTCGACGAGCGTGTCGTCGAACGCCGGCAGCACCGCCGTCGTCGGCGGCAGCGACAGGCGCCACAGCGCGCGCTGGCGCGTCTCGACGGCCTGGCGGGCGTCGACGAAGAACTCGTCGCGCTGGTCGCGCAGGCCTTGCCAGAACGCGTCGGCCAGCGGGCCCGGGATCGTCTCGCCGCCCATCCGGCGCGCGGCCGACACGACCGCCGCGTTCGCGCCGCGCAACCGCACGGCGAGGGTGTCGTGCCACCACACGCTCGCGTTGAGCGGCAGCGGCTGGCCGGCCCAGGCATGCAACTGCTCGAGCGCGTCGGCCTGGTTCATGTCGAAGCGCAGCGTGAGCGTCGCGGGCGGCACGGGCAGCACCTTCAACGACACCTCGCACACCGCGCCGAGCGCGCCCCACGACCCGGCGACGAGACGCGACACGTCGTAGCCCGCCACGTTCTTCATCACCTGACCGCCGAAGTGCAGCAGCTCGCCCTGGCCGTTCAGCAGCAGCGCGCCCAGCACGTAGTCGCGCACGCCGCCGACCGCCGCGCGGCCCGGGCCGGCGAGTCCGGCCGCGACCATCCCGCCGACCGTGCCCGCGAGCTGGCCGCGCTCGTCGGCGAAGCGCGGCGGGTCGAACGGCAGGCACTGGCCGCGTTCGGCGAGCACGCGCTCGAGGTCGACGAGCGGCGTGCCGGCGCGCGCGGTGACGACCAGCTCGCTGGGTGCGTAGTCGACGATGCCCGCCCAGGCGCGCATGTCCAGCGGCGCGGCGTCGGAGATGCCGGCCATGAAACTCTTCGTGTCGCCACCGCGGATACGCAGCGTCTCGCCCGTCTCGGACGCCTCGCGCACGCGCGCCGCGAGGCCGATCAATGCATCGCTCATCGCTCGTTCTTCATCCCTCTAGAAGCGCTCCAGCTCGGGGAAGGCGAGCACGCCGCGCTTCACGTGCATGCGGCCGTATTCGGCGCAGCGCGAGAGCGTCGGGATCACCTTGCCCGGATTCAACAGGCCCTTCGGATCGAAGGCCGCCTTCAGGCCGAACATCTGCGCGCGCTCGGCTTCGGAGAACTGCACGCACATCGAGTTCAGCTTCTCGGCGCCGACGCCGTGCTCGCCGCTGATCGTGCCGCCCATCGCGACGCTCAGCTCGAGGATCTCGGCGCCGAAGGCTTCGGCGCGATGCAGTTGCGCGGGGTCGTTGGCGTCGAACAGGATCAGCGGATGCAGGTTGCCGTCGCCCGCGTGGAAGACGTTGCAGCAGCGCAGGTCGAACTTGCGCTCCATGTCGGCGATCGCGAGCAGCATGTCGGCGAGCCGCGCGCGCGGGATCGTGGAGTCCATGCACATGTAGTCCGGACTGATGCGGCCCGAAGCGGGGAAGGCGTTTTTGCGCCCGCTCCAGAAACGCAGCCGTTGCGCCTCGTCCTCGCTTACCTCGCACTGCGTCGCGCCGCTGGCGAGCAGCACGTCGACCATGCGCGTTATCTCTTCCTCGACTTCCTCGGGCGTGCCGTCGCTCTCGCACAGCAGGATCGCGGCGGCGTCGAGGTCGTAGCCGGCGTGAACGAAGTCCTCCAC
>FTDG01002741.1_pt1 | contig 9920 bp, 6 predicted proteins | sample 1639751 | NCBI WGS metagenome assembly FTDG01 (sample SAMEA3914869, study PRJEB12502) | metagenome | biome: forest; material: soil | place: USA | collected 2012-03-12 | depth 0.1 m
GGTCAGCGAGGGGCCGCCGCCCCCGCCGCCGGAGGTCGATTGCTGGCAGTCCGAAGCGCTGGTGCACGACCAGGCCGTCTCGCCGGCCCACGCGCCGTTGCTCGTCGACAGCGTGGTGCCGCCCACGGCCATCACGTAGGGCGAGACGGCCGGATAGCTCTGCGCCTTGCCGCCCGAAGAGCCGCACTCGTAGGCACCGGAGTCGCCCGACGACACCGAGAACATCTGGCCCTGCGCCACGGCGCTCTCGAAGATCTGGTCCTGCGTGGCCTCGACCGAGGCCTCGTCCGTCTCGCACGCGCCCAGCGACACGTTGATCGCGCGGGCGGTGTTGTCGGCCACCGCCTTGTTGTAGCCCTGCGTGAGGCTGGCGTCGCTCAGCGAGTCGACGTTGTAGAGCACCAGGGACTTGATCGTGCCGCCGGCCGCCGCCAGCGAGGCCTGCGAGTCCATGTTCCACTCGTCGATGCCCGAGGTGCTGCTGCTGGCCGTGCCCACCACCGAGGTCGTGACCGGCGGCACCGGGTAGCCCGCGCTCGAGGCGAAGCTCCTGAGGTCCTTGATGGTCTGCGCCACCGAGCCCGAGGTGATGATGCCGATGGTGGCGTTGGTGGCGCTCGGCAGGTTGGACGCGCCGTAGATCACGGGAAAGCTCGGGATGCTGACGCCCGCGACGGCCTGCGCGCCCGCAGCCTCGACGTGCGCCGCGTCGGCGCGCTTCGCGTGCACGTGGGCGAGGTGCACCGTCTGCAGCCCGACGATACCCAGTACCGTATCTCCGAGCGCGGCGGGCACGAGCGCGTCGGTGACGTTGGCGTAGGCCGCGCGGCCGTTCACGTCGTAGGCGTGCAGCTCGGCCTGGAACGCCTGCTTGACCGCGCCGGCGCCGCCGGTCGCGCTCACGAGCAGGTGGTTCGGCGCGACCTCGATGCCGCTGAATCCCTGCCGCTGCAGGTAGGCGACGACGCGCGCGACCTGCTCGTCGCTCGGCGCGTGGCGGGCCATGAACTGCTCGTGCGTGAGCGCGCGCGCGCCGGGGTCGCCGGCCATCAGGCGCGCGGCGAGCGCATCGAGCTCCGCCTTCCCGCGCACTTTCAGCGAGACCACGACGGGCACCGCGTCGCCGGCGCGCAGCGCGGCCAGGTGCGTGGCGCCGCGCGGGTCGTGCGCCTTGGTGGTGGTGGCGACCCAGGCCGTCGTCGCCGCGTGGGCGCCCGCGACGGCGAGGGCCGCCGCGGCGATCGCGGACAGGCGCGTGAGGCGGCCAACGCGGGCGGGCAGCCCGCGTCGCGGGGCGTGACGTGCAGTCTTCATGGGACTCTTTCCTGATCGATGAGGGCGGCGCGCGGGTCGGCGCGCGCCTCGCTGGGGGGAGCGGTCCCTCGATCTTGTCGACGCCGCCTGGGGTCGCAACCGGGCGATCGCGATCGCCGGCAGGCAATCGGAGGAGGGGCCCGGAATGCAGGCGCCGATTCTGTTCACGCGCGATGGGCGCGGAATTCGTGGGAACCCCTAGGGGTATGCGTGCGGAAAACGCTGCCATCCTCGCGGGCCGACGAGCAGCGCCACGGCATCGCCGCTGTGTCGGCGCGGCCTCGCCGCCGATGCGCCTGCCGCTCGCCCGATGGCGACGCTCTTCGGAGCGGCATCCCCTGATCAAGGGAGGCACGCCACGCGGGCGAGCGCTGCGATCCGACGCCGACGCGGTTCAGCGGGCGGGACGCGCGTCGGGCCGCGCGACGAACTGATGGGCGCCGCCGTCGCAGAGGTCGATGATGTGGAACGTGCCGTCGAGGACGTACGCGCAAAGCGTGTCCTCGCACATCCAGAGGTCCCTGACCGGCGAATCCAGCCGCAGCGAAGCGACGAGCTCCTGCGCACGAACGTTCCAGACGTCGATGGATCCGTCCGCGGAACCGGTGGCGAGCAGGAGATCCTCGTGATCCTGGTCGAGCGCGACCACCTCGATCGCCGATCGCCCTCGCGGCAACGACAGCAACGGCGCGCCGGTGGCCGCCGCCGTCACCCACGCCCGCCCGGCCTGCGCCACGGCGACGACCGCGCCCACGCCGCGCCACTCCGCCAGGGCGACGGCGCTGGTCGGCTCGATGTCGGGGTTCGGCGCCCGCTTCGGGGCCGGTATCCGCAGCGTCGTCTTCGCGGGCACGGGACGCAGCGGCCAGCCGACCAGCTCTCCGCTCTCGACGTCGACGAGCTTGACGCATCCGCCATAGGTCGCCCGGGCGTGCAGGAGCCGGCCGTCGACGTACTCGCACGCGTCGCACTGGTCCGGCCACGAGAAGGGACGCTCCGGATCCAGCACCAGGTGTGTCTCCATCGCCGACGTTCGCTGCGGCGGGTCCGAGCGCGTCCGCGGGAACGACCAGTCGCCGTGGCGCACGCGCACCCTCATCAGGTCGTCCGGCCCGGTGGCGACCAGCTCCCCCGTCGCCGGGTCGATCGCGCCGCGGTGGGGGCTGAGCAGGACGATCCTCGCGCGCGGGTCGGCGGACGGCCTGCGCTGCTCCAGCACGCCGACGCCCGAGACGCGGATGCTCGTCGACTTCCAGACGTTCGTGTTCGCGGCGCGGGTGGCGAACGGCTGGCGGATCTCGATGCGGCCGTGCTCGTCGTCCGAATCGTCACTGGCGGCGATGACGCATTCGCCCGCGACCTCGCCGATGGCCAGGCTGCGCACCGGGAAATCGAATCCCTGGACGAAGCGCGTCTTGCCGGCCCGCAGGCCGGTCACGAGCAGCTTGCGCCGGTCCACCACGAGGGCGGTCAGAGGCAGGCCGCCGACCCACCCGATCGCGGCGAACTCCGTCTTCGAGGGGACGAGGAAATCCGGGCCCAGCGATTCGGTGGTTCCCGCGCGCCGCAACGCCCCGGTGTTCTTCCTCCGGTCCATTTGCACGAGCTGGTCGTGCAGGCGTCCCAACGCGAAATGGCGGCCCGGCCATTCGTCGATCGTGGCCAGGGTTTCCAGCTCCACCAACTGGCTGCCCGCGCCGGCGACCACGACGAGCCGCTCGCTGCTCGTGCGCCCGGACTCGTCGCGAAGCGTGCCGGCCGCGAGCTCGACGGGCCCGTCGAACGCGCGCTCCGCGAGCAACCGCCCGCTCTCGGCATCGACCAGCCGGAGGCGCCCTTCGTAGCGCGCGGCCAGCACGAGGACCGGCCGGTCCCGCAGCGTGCCGAACGCCAGCGCGGTGACGCGGTCGTCCGCATGTTCGAACAGCAGGCGCGGTTCGGTGTGCGCGATGAGATTCCAGGCCATCACGCGGCGGTCGACGCCGATGTAGAGCGTCTCGGCCTGGGCGCCACGCCCGAAGGCCAGCGCACGCACCTTGCCGGGCAGCGACTTCAGGACCTCGAGTCCCGCCGCGGTCGCCAGCGCCGCGACGCGCAGGCGCAGCCATCGGCGGGGCGCGATCTCGTGCAGGCGGTCCAGCAGGTTCCCGAGCGGCGCGTTCGACGGCGGCACGCGCGCGGCGATCTGCGCGGCCAGCTGTTCGGGCTGTTCGGCCAGGATCACCCGTGCCCGCATGATCGCGTCCGACAGGCAGGTGATCGTGTGGTGGCTTCGATTTCCCCGCCGAATCTCGCGCAGCATGGCCACCAGGTCGTTGATGCCGCACAGCTGCAGCCGTCGCGACAGGAACCACGGATCCGCGATGACCATCTTGAGGCTCTGGTAGTGGCCGCGCAGGTGCATGGCCAGGTGGCGCACCGTGTAGGCGTTCGCCACGGCCCACTCCGACGGAACACGCACCTGGTCCCGCAAGGCATGCCCGATCGCGCCGTCGGCGCGCATCGACGGCTGCTGCCGGTGCTCGTCGCGCAGGTGTTCGTTCAGCGCTTCGTGGAAGAGCCGGTAGACCGCCTGGCCGTCTTCGCCGCTTTCCACGATGAAGCTGCCGGCCTCCCGCAGCACCCATTTCAGGTCGACCTTCGGCGCGGAGGGCGACAGCGCCCTGGACACGGTGCTCCACACGCCGTCGTGCAGCGGCAACCCGTTGCCGCGAGCCCAGGCCAAGGCCAGCAGCGCCGGCTTCACGGCGGAGCCGCTCGTCCCGGCATGTTCGGCGTAGGCGTGATCCAGGCGCTCCATCAGCGCCGAGAACGCCTCGCCGACCGTGCGACCCACCGATCGCGCGATGGCGTCGACGGACTCGCCGGCCTTCAGCGTCAGGCGCAGGCCCGACAACGCCAGCCGCGCGAACAGGAAGTTGCCGCCCGAGCGGCTGGCGATCGCGTCCGCCAGCGACGCGCGCTCCTGCGCGCTGCAGGCGCTGGCGGAGGGCATGTCGGCCAGCGCCATGACGCAGTAGCTGCGCACGTCTTCCTCGTTCGACGGAAGCTGGCCGAGATCGCAGCCGGCGAGTTCGCACGGCAGGTGCTCACCGAGGTTCGCGCGGGCCTCGAGCGGGCGCGAACCGATGATGAATCGCCACCCGAGCTCCACCAGCGGCGCCAGCAGCTGGGTCACGATGGCGGCCGGATCGTCGGCCTCGTCCAGGCCGTCCAGCACCACGAGTGGCGCCTCCGGCCCGCGCAGCCCGTCAGGCGGCAGCGAGAGCTTGCGGCGCCAGTCCGCCAGTTCCTCGACGCCGTCGACCGGGGGCAGCCCCAGCAGTTCGGACAGGATGTTCGCGGCATCGCGCGCACTCAGGCGCCGCAGGTTCAAGGCCGCGTGGATCGCGCCGACGGGCGCCAGCGTGCCGGCCGCGGAGCCGGCGACGACCCCCGGCTCGCGCTGCCTGAACAGCGCGTCGTTGAGCGCCACCAGCCGCCCGATCAGCGCCGACTTGCCGGAACCCGCGCCGCCGGTCACGACGAAAGCGCGCGCCATGCCTGGGCTCGCCATCCACGCCACCAGCTGCCGGCTCGCTTCGACGCGTCCGGCGAAGCGCCATCCCGACTCGCCGGGTTCCAGCCCCCGCGCCTTGGGCAGGAAGTGGGACTCCAGATCCTCGGGGCGCAGCCAGGCGCGCGAGGCCTCGTCCGAGGTGCGGGGCGGCGTGCCTTGCCGGTAGCAGGGATTCGGGAAGAGTCGCAGCCGCGTTCCGGTCGTGAAGTTGTCCGGTGTCTGCGGGGTCGCGGCAGGCAGGCAGGCGAACTCGTACTTCAGGACTTCGCAGATCTCGTCGAGCGAGATCAGCGCGTTGTTCGCGGAGAGGGACCACTCCATGTCCATCCTCGCGCGCGCCTGCGCGGACGGCCCCGACCGCAGCACGCGCTCGAAGAGCGCCGTGAAGCTGCCGTCGACCGCGGTCTGCGACGCCGTGGCCGAGACGACCGCCGTCATGCCGGGCCCCGGGGGCATGGCGCCCAGGGACCGCATCGCCGCAGCCGCGATCACGGGCAGGGCGGCGCCCGCGCGGCAGACGTCGAACACCAGGCCCATCAGGCCGGCGCGGGCGGTGTCGAGCAGGAAGGACACCAGCTGCTCCGGCGGCAGGCCGTCGGAACGCGTCATCGGGGTCGACGAATTGCGGGTCGCGAGCCGCAGGCCATCGGCGGCCGACGGCACCTCGGCGTGGCCCAGCCAGATCACCAGCACGTGGCTGGGCGCGCGCACCGCGAGCTCGCCGGCCATCGCCTGCAGGCTCGCGACGACCTCCGCGCTGCTGCCGGTGATGACCGGGCGCACCTCGAAGCCGCGCTCCCGATAGGCGTCGGTGGCGAACAGCGCCAGCAGGCTGGCCAGCTCGGGCTCCAGCCGCTCCAGCGCACCGAATTGCGCGCGGCCGTGCGCGACGAGCTCGGCCGGCGGCGGGTCGTACGCCGCGATTCCGATGGGAACGACGACGACCGGCGCGGTCGGTGCTTGACGTATATTGGCCATGGCGTGGGGTACTCTAACTTCGCTCTCGATCGCGGTCGAGATGCGGCCAGCGCGAAAGTGCATGCGAATGGGCTTCAACGATCTCGTCTTCGTCGTGCCGGGCATCCTCGGGTCGCGCCTGGTGCGACGTTCCAGCGGGGCCGTGGTCTGGGACTTGTCGCTGCATCGCCTGGCCGGCGTGATCGCCGCGCGCGACTTCGCGCTGTCGGGCGTGCCGGAAGAACTGGAGGACGAGGACATCGTCGCGACCGAGCTCTTCCGCTCGCAGTGGATTCCGGGTTTCTTCGGCGTCGACGACTACGCGTCGCTGCTCGGCGCGCTGAGAGCCGAGGTGCCGTCGGGACAAGTGCGCGTGTTTCCCTACGACTGGCGCCAGAGCAACGCACGCTCGGCCAGGCGCCTGGCGCAGGTCGTCCAGGAGGCGCTCGACACGTGGCGCAAGGGCCCCGGCCGCGCGAAGGCGAAGGCCTGGTTCGTCTGCCACTCGATGGGTGGACTGGTCGTGCGCTACTACACGCAGGCGCTGGGTGGCGCGGCCGACACCGCCGGCGTCATCACGCTGGGCACGCCCCACATCGGCTCGGTCAAGGCACTCACCGCGCTCGCGAACGGACTTTCGATCGGGCGGCTCGTCGACCTGACGGCCCTGGTGCGCGGGTTCCCGTCGGTCTACGAGCTGTTGCCGACATTCCCGGTGCTGCGCGAGACCGACGCGAACGGCCTGCGGGCCGCGCGCCTGCGCGATTTCTTCGGCACCGCGCAACCGTCAGGCGGGGCGCCGCTGCGCGCGCCGCCCGGCGCGCTGGCCGCGCTGAACGCCGGCCGGGTGCGCGCGGCGCAGGCGTTCCACGCCGCCATCGCGCCACGCGACGATGCGCCGCCGCCGTTCCGGCAATACGCCGTGTTCAACAGGCGCCAGAAGACGGCGGGTTCGGTCGCGATCGAGAACGGCCGGCTGGTGGACTATCCGACGCATCTGTACCAGGGCGACGATGGCTGGGTGGAGGCCGACGATCGCGGGGACGGCACGGTGCCGTCGTTCTCCTGCCTGCCGCCGGAAAGCACCGACAGCGCGTCCGCCCTGTCGGCGATCGAGAAGCACGTGATGTTGCCGGGCTCCTCGAACGTGCATCTGCAGCTCCATAACTGGCTGCACCCCCTGGACCCACGCGCGATGCGGGACGGGGCCAAGCCCGACGACGCGATCGCGCTGAGCGTGCCGGAGACGTGCCGCTCCGACGAGGCGCTCGTCATCCGCAGTTCCTCGAAATCGCCGGCCGTCGGCGAACTCGTGATCACGACCGCGGACGGCACCCGGCCCGGCCTGCGCAAGACGATCCCGGTGACCTGGCCCGGCGGCGACGAGGAAGTGGAACGCCGCGTCGAGCCGCTGGCGCCCGGCGTCTACCGCGTGGGCGTCGATCGCGACGCCACGAACAAGCCGATCGACCTGTTCGACTGGGTGCTCGTCACGCCGGCCTGACTCGCCGGCGCCGCCGCGCGCTATGGCTGGAGGTGCGCCCGCACCTTGTCGGCCATCACGCCGACCGCCTTCACCGCGGCGACGAGCTGCTCCTCGGTGACGCCGAGTTCCTTCGTCCAGTACGCCACTTCGTAGCGCTCGTGGACGTTGATGCGCGCGCGATCCTGCGGGCCGCGGTTGTGCTTGTCATCCGACATGGCTGTCTCCCCGTGCGCGAGCTCGGGGGCGGCAGCTCGCAGGCCGATGCGGGCACGAGCGCCGCATGAGGCGAGTGCGAGCCTGTGCGCGGCGCGATGCCGCCCCTAGGATGGCGCCGCCCGGCGCGCGGCCGCGCTACCCGTTGTCCTGTCGTGCGGCCTCGAGCAGGAAGTCGCGCAGCAGCCGCGCGCTGGGGCCGATCCGCTTCGAATGGACGAGGAAGATCTCCAGCGGCGCCGTCTCGGCGTCGGGCAGCACGCGCACGAGGTCGCCGGAGGCGAGCAGCGCGGCCGCGTCGTAGGCGGGCAGGCGGGCGATGCCGTCGCCGGCCAGCACGAAGGCCAGGCGCGAGGCGGCGCTGTCGGTGACGACGTCGCCCTGCACCGGCACGTCGACGTCGACGCCGCCGGCGCCGGCGCGCACGCGCGTCGTCTTCTGGCTCGGCGGATAGACCACCCAGCGGTGCGCGCGCAGCTCGTCGATCGACGCGGGCACGCCGCGCCGCCGCAGGTAGGCCGGCGCGGCGCACAGCATGGTGGCCTCGCGCAGCAGCGCGCGCGCGTGCAGCGACGAGTCGGCCAGCGGCCCGGCCCGCACGGCCAGCTCGACACCGTGCTGCACGATGTCGACGTTGGCGTCCGACATCGCCACGTGCAGCCGCACCGCCGGATAGCGCCGCCGGAACTCCACCAGCGCCGGCAGGATGCGCTTGGTGCCGAAGTGGTGCGAGCACGTGAGCCGCACCTCGCCGCGCGGCTCGGCGCGCATCAGCTCCATGCCGCGGATGCCGTCGACGGCCTCGTCGAGCAGCCGCTCGCAATGCACGCGGAACGCCTGGCCCGCGGGCGTCAGGCTGAAGCTGCGCGTGCTGCGCTGGGCCAGCGGCACGCCCAGGTGCGACTCCAGCACGCGCACGTGGTGGCTCACCACCGCGCGCGTCAGCCCCAGCGAGCGGGCCGCCGCGGCGAAGCTGCCGCAGCGCACGACGGTGGCGAAGATCGCCATGCCGCGCAGGTCGTCGAGGATCGTGTTCGTCGCCTCCATCGTTCGATTGTCAAATTTCATGCGCCAATGCGTCAAGCTCGCGCTGGCTACAGGACCGCTCGCCCGCTCCCTAAAGTTCATCTCATCGCGCAACCCATCGCGCAGCGACCGAGCCAAGGAGCCCATCATGACCGTCAAGCATGTCCTGTTCGTTTTGACAAACGCCGCCGAGATCGGCCCGCAGCACCGCGCCACCGGCTACTTCTACCCGGAGGTCGCGCATCCGTTCGAGGTGCTCGACGCCGCCGGCATCGCGGTGGAATTCGCGTCGCCGCTGGGCGGCGAGCCGCCGCACGACGGCTACGACGAGTCGGATCCGGCGCAGCGCGCGTTCAGCCGCAGCGCCGCGATCCGCCGCATGGCCCGCAGCCGCAAGCTGTCGGAGGTCGACGTGCTCGCCTACGACGCGATCTTCTTTCCCGGCGGCCTCGGCCCGATGGTGGACATCGCCAAGGATCCCGACGTCAAGGCCGCCGTGCTGCGCGCCTGGAACGGCGGCAAGGTGGTCGCCGCCGTCTGCCACGGCCCGGTCGCGCTGCTGGGCGTGACGCTGGAGGACGGCACGCCGCTCGTGCAGGGCCGCCGGCTGACGGCGTTCTCCAACGCCGAGGAAGCGGGCTACGCGCAGGCCGACGTGCCATTCCTGCTGGAGGACGCGCTGCGCGCCGCCGGCGCCGACTTCTCGTCGACGGCGCCGTGGCAATCGAAGCTGGTCGTGGACGGCCGCCTGATCACCGGCCAGAACCCGGCGTCGGGCGCCGCGGTGGGCGAGGCCATCGTCGCCGCGCTGCAGGGAGCGCGGTGATGGACGCGGCGAGCCCGATCACCGTCGTCGCCCGCTGGCAGGCGCTGCCGGGGCGCGCGGACACGGTGCTGGCACTCGTCGCGTCGCTGCGCGAACGCTCGCTGGCCGAGGCGGGCTGCCTCGGCTACGAGGTGTTCCGCGGCGCCGACGATGCCGCGGCGATCCTGCTGCTGGAACGCTACCGCGACCGCGGCGCGATCGACGCGCATCGCGAGTCCGCGCACTACCGCGAGCTGCTGGTCGAGCGCATCCTGCCGCTGCTGGCGGGCCGGCAGGTCGAACTGCTGCGTGCGTGAACGTCGCGGCGCTTGCGCGCGCCGCCCGCCCGCGACACCATGGACACCCGCAGCAAAGGCCTTGCCGATGATCCCGACCTTCGTCGTCCGCCACGTGCCCGCCTGGGTCGTCAACGGCATCACCGTGACGCTGGGACTCGCGCTGGCGCAGTGGTCGGTCGGGCTCGTGGCCGGCGCGCAGGCGGCGCAGGCCGCGATCGCCACGGCGGTCTGCGCGAGCCTGGCCGACGTGGTGACCACCAC
>FTDG01003396.1_pt1 | contig 9876 bp, 5 predicted proteins | sample 1639751 | NCBI WGS metagenome assembly FTDG01 (sample SAMEA3914869, study PRJEB12502) | metagenome | biome: forest; material: soil | place: USA | collected 2012-03-12 | depth 0.1 m
GCGATAGCCCGGGCCGGTCTTGCGCTCGGTGCGCGCGAGCGCGTATTCCTCGTGCGTCCGCGGATGCAGGAAGACGGGGAAATCCTTGCCGACGGGCAGGTAGCCGGCATCGAGCATGTCCTGCGGGCTCGCGCCGGTGACGACCCAGTCGCGGTCGTTGACCGGCTCGCCGAGGAGGGCGTCGCGCACGGCGCCGCCGACGATCCAGGTCTTCATGGACGGCCTTCCGGCATGTCATTCATGGCATGTCCGGCGCGGGCGGCTGCTCCGCGTCGCGCGGTCCGATCTGGCCGCCGAGGCGCGGGCGCAGCAGCGGCGGCTTGTTGGCCTGCAGCGCGGCGTAGAGGGCGGCGTTGGTCATCACCTTCTTGACGTAGTCGCGCGTCTCGGCGAACGGCACGTTCTCGGCCCAGACCGCCGGGTCGACCATCATCCCGCCGCGCCAGCGCCGCGGTCGCGCGGGCCCGGCGTTGTAGGCGGCGGCGGCCATGGGCTGCGAGCCGCCGAAGCTGTCGAGCACCATCTTCAGATAGAACGTGCCGATGCGCAGGTTGGTGGCCGGGTCGGCGATCATGTCGGGCTGGTAGGCGATGCCGGCCTTGCGCGCGGCCCATTTCGCGGTCGGCGGCATCAACTGCATCAACCCGGACGCGCCGACGGCCGAACGCATCTGGCCCATGAAGCGTGTCTCCTGGCGGATCAGGCCGAACACGAACGCGGGCTCGAGGCCGGCGTTCTGCGCGGCGGCGACGATGTCGCGCTGGAATGGCATCGGGTAGCGCTGGCCGATGTCGATCTCGTTCTTCGTGCGCTCGCTCGTGTTGATGCACAGCTGCCAGTCGCTCAGGTCGCACGCCCATTGCGCGGCGCCCAGCAGCTCGCGGTCGTTCATGCCGCGCAGCGTGTAGTTCCATTCGCGCCGGCCTTCGTCGCGCATGTCGAGCGCGGTCAACGCGAGCCCGCGCTGCAGTCCGGGGTTCGCGTGCGTGAGGCCGCGCTCGAGCGGCGTGAGCGGCGTCGGGCGCGGCGGCAGCGCGAACGCGGCGCCGAGATCCTCGGCCGCGAGCAGGCCGTAGAAGTTCAGCTGCGTCGACAGCCCGGCCAGCGTCGCGCGCGCGGCACTGCGCGCCGCGTCGCTGTCGGCGCCGTCCTTCGCGAGCGCGGTCTCGGCCTGCGCGCGCCAGTAGGCCCAGGCCGGTTCGGCGCGCTTGGCCGCGCTCATCGCGTCGACGGAACGTTCGAGGTCCTTCCAGCGTTGCGCGCCGACGCCCGCGCGCAGCGCCGCACGCGCATGCCATTCGAGCGCGTCGTCGCCCCAGTCGGGCGGCTCGTTCGCGCCCTTGCGCGGCTTGAGCGCGGCCCACGCGCGTTCCTGCCAGTCGACCGCGTCGTTCTGCAGCGACTGCCCGCCCTGCTTGGCGATCACCGACCACGTCCACGCCGCGTTGTCGGGCCCGAGCGCGCCCTGCCAGCGCTCGCTCATCTGCGTGGCGGCCGCGGCGGGGTCGCTCGCGGCCATGCGCGCGAGGGCGAGGGTGGCCAGGTCGGCGCGGCGCAGCGTCGTCGGGTCGATGTGGTGGACGAGGTAGTGCGCCGGGTTGTCCCAGAGGTCGTTGACCTGCTTGAGCGTCGGCTTGCCCAGGATCAGCGCGGCGGCGCGCGCGGCGCGCTGGCGGCCGAACTCGGCGGCCTGGCGCAGGCGGCGCCAGATGTCGTCGTCGGTGAAGACCTTGTCGTCGTGCAAGGTCTGCGCCATCAGCTGGCAGCCGTTGTCGGCGTCCTTCTGCGCGAGCCACTGCGTGCGCGCGATGTCGCGCACGTCCTTGCCGGCGAGGTGGTCGACCAGCGTCGCGTAGCACGTGACCTCGCGGTCGTCGTTCATGCGAAAGCGCGGATAGTCGCGGCTGAACGCGGCCCAGTCCTGGCGCCGGCCGAGCTCGAGCAGCCAGTCGTTGCGCAGCCGGTCCTCGACGTAGCTGTTGGGCCAGCGCGCGTAGAAGGCCTCGACCTCGTCGGCGTTGACCTCGGCCAGCCGGTTCGTCAGTTCCCAGTAGTCGACCCACGGGCTCAGCGGATGGCGCATCGACGCCGCCGAGGCGCGATCCGCGGCCAGGCGCGCGCGGTCGTGGCGCAGGAAGGCGTCGCGGGCGTCGCGGATCACGTCGTCGCGCGGGCCGTTGGCGACGGCGCTCGGCGCGTCGGCCGGCGGCGCGGGCGGCAGCGCAGCGGCGTCGCCGGGCAAGGCGACCGCCGGCACCGCGCTCGCAGCGGCGGGAGCGAGCGTCGGCGCGACGAGGGCGGTCTGCGAAAAGGCGGCGGAGCCCAAGAGCAGGGCGAGCGCAGCCGCGGCGCAGGCGGTGCGCGAGGGAAAACGAAGCGAGGGCATGTAGGTCGAATATACCTACGGACCCTGCTGTGGAGCTGCCGCTTCGAGGGGGATGTCTCAGTCGCGCGACGTGCGGTACGGCTCTTCGAACTGGCGGAAGTCCTTTTCCTCCAGCGCGTCGGCGATCCACGCGGCCACGCCGGGGCTCGCGACCACGCGCCCGGCGTAGGCCGCGACGTCCGCCGGCACCGGCAGCGCATAGGTGCGCAGGCGCATGACGACGGGCGCGAAATAGGCGTCGGCGATCGAGTAGTCGCCGAACAGGAACGGGCCGCCCGACTCGGCGAGCGCGTCCTGCCACAGCGCCACGACGCGCGCCAGCTCGGCCTGCGCCGCGGGCTCGCTTGCCAGCACGCGCGCGCCGACCTCGGGCAGCGACGCCTCGATGTTCATGCCGAAGTGGTTGCGCAGCGCGCCGAAGCCGCTGTGCATCTCCGCGCACAGGCTGCGCGCGCGGGCGCGGCGCTTCGCGTCGCGCGGCCACAGTGCCTTGTCGGGGAACTTGTCGGCCAGGTATTCGGCGATGGCGAGGGTGTCCCACACGACGAAGCCGTCGTCCTCGACCAGGATCGGCACCTTGCCCGCGCCCGACAGCGCGGAGATCTTCTTCTTGAACGACGAGTCCGCCTCGAAGCCGTCGAAGCGCGCCATCACCTCCTCGAACGGCAGGCCGAACTGCTTGAGCAGCACCCACGGGCGCATCGACCAGGACGAATAGTTCTTGTTGCCGATCACCAGTTGCATTCTTGGACTCCGGGACGCGGCGTGCGCGTGTCGTTGTGGGGATGGCGACGACTGTAGCGGCGCGCGGCGGCGCCCGCGATGCCGAATGTTCATCGCCTCGATGCGGGCGACGTATGGGCGCCCGCGTGAAGACTGCCGCGATATCCGTGCGAGCCAGCATTCCGCGTCATCGATTCTGAGCTACGCTTGCTGCGCTGCGCCGAGGGGATCTCGGGCAGTCCTCATCCACCCAGCCTGCGTCGTCGTCACCGTGTCCGAGTTGTTCCGCCGCCAGGCCGTCGATTACCAGCGCCAGAAGTTCCATGGCGCCATCGTCCTCACGCGCGGCCCGTGGCACGCTGCGATCGCGGCCTTCTTCGTCGTCCTGGTGCTCGCGCTCGTCGTGTTCGCGGCGACGCAGGGCTTCGCGCGCAAGGAGTCCGTCGCCGGCGTGCTGATGCCCGCGGGCGGCGTGCTGCGGCTCGTCGCGCCGCAGGCGGGCGTCGTGGTCGCGGTCGATGCGACGCAGGGGCGGTCGGTGCGCGCGGGCGACGCGGTGGTGCGGCTGTCGACCGAGCAGTCGAGCGCGGCCGGCCCCACGCAGGCGGCCGTCGCGCAATCGCTGACGCTGCGGCAGGCGAACCTGCAGGACGAGCTGCGCCAGCAGGACAAGCAGTCGCAGACGCAGATCGCCGCGCTCGACGCGCGCGCCGCCAATGCCGAGGCGGGGCTCGCGCAGCAGGAGCGCGAGATCGCGCTGCAGCGCGAACGCGTGCAGGTGGTGCGCGACGTCGCGGCGCGCTATCCCGACCTGGTGCGCACGGGCGCGGTGTCGCCGGTCGAAGCGGCCGAGAAGCAGGCCGAGGTGCTCGACCAGCAGGGCCGCCTGTCCGAGCTCGAACGCGGCCGCGTCGCGTTGCAGGCCGAACTCGCGAACGTGCGCGCGGAGCGCGCGACGCTGCCGCTGCAGGCGAGTCGCGAGAGCCTGCAGACGCGGCGCGAGATCCAGGCGCTGGCGCAGGCGCAGGCCGAGAACGACGTGCGCCGCGAGGCCGACGTGCTCGCGCCGCGCGCCGGCGAGGTCGCGACGCTGCTGGCCGAGCCGGGGCAGTCGGTCGCCGCGGGCCAGACGCTCGCCACGCTGGTGCCGGCCGGTGCCGCGCTCGAGGCGGAGCTGTACGTGCCCACGCAGTCGGCCGGTTTCGTGCGGCCCGGCACGCCGGTGTGGCTGCGCGTCGACGCGTTCCCGTACGCGCGCTACGGCCAGTTGCCGGCGCACGTGCGCGAGGTGTCGCGCAGCGCGGTGCCGGTGGGCGACCTCGTCGCCGAAGGCGCGGACGCGACGGCGCCCGGCGCGACCAGCGTCTACCGCGTGCGCGTCACCCTGGACGGCGGCGCGCCCGCCGACGCCGTGCTGGCCTGGCGCCAGTCGCTGCGGCCCGGCATGCGCGTGCAGGCCGCGCTGGTGGCCGAGCGGCGCACGCTGGTGCAGTGGGCGCTGGAGCCGCTCGGCGCGTTGAAGGTCGCTGCCAAATGAGCGGTCAGGAACCTGGCGACCCGGTGCCGCCCGGCGTCACTCGACGCATCGGGCTGGGCCGGCACCTGCCGGTGATCCTGCAGACCGAGGCGAGCGAGTGCGGCCTCGCATGCCTCGCGATGATCGCCAACTGGTTCGACGCGCGCACCGACCTGCCGTCGCTGCGGCTGCGCTTCGGCTTGTCGCGCAAGGGCGCGAACTTCGAGGGCATGGTGCGCGTGGCCGCGGCGCTCGGGCTCGACAGCCGTCCGCTCAAGCTCGACATGCACAACCTGCCCGAGCTGCAGCTGCCTTGCGTGCTGCACTGGGACATGAACCACTTCGTCGTGCTGAAGTCGGTGTCGGCGTGGCGCATCGTCGTCCACGACCCGGCGATCGGCGTGCGCACGTTCACGCACGAGGAGTTCGCGTCACACTTCACAGGCATCGCGATGGAGCTGTCGCCCGCGGCGGGCTTCGCGCCGCGCAACGAACGCGTCGACTTCACGCTGCCCGGACTGATGGGCCGCATCAGCGGCCTCAAGCGCGGGCTCGGCCAGATCCTCGCGCTGGCGCTGGCGCTCGAGGTCGTCGTCATCGCGTTGCCGTTCTACCTGCAATGGGTGGTCGACCAGGCGCTGCTCGCCGCCGACCGCGAGCTGCTGGGCGTGCTGGCGCTCGGCTTCGGGTTGCTGGTCGTGCTGCAGGCCGGCATGGGCGCGGTGCGCGGCTGGTGGGTCGCCACGCTCAGCGCGCGGCTCAACTTCCAGTGGCTCGGCAACGTCTTCGGCCATCTCGTGCGCCTGCCGCTCGAGTTCTTCGAGAAACGCCACGTCGGCCACATCGTCTCGGTGTTCGGCTCGGTCACCGTGATCCAGAAGACGCTGACGACGAGCGTCGTGCAGGCGCTCGTCGATGCGCTGATGGTGCTGGGCACGCTCGCGATGATGGGGCTGTACAGCAAGTCGCTGATGGGCGTATCGGCGGCGGCGATGGCGCTCTACGCGCTGCTGCGCTGGGCGGTGTTCCGCTCGCTGCGCGACGCGAGCGCGGAGGAGATCATCCACGCCGCCAAGCAGCAGACCCACTTCCTCGAATCGGCCAGCGGCATCCAGAGCGTGCGGCTGTTCGGCCGCGGCGAGCAGCGCCGCGCCGGCTGGATGAACATGCTCGCCGACCAGTTCAACGCCGGCCTGCGCGTGCAGCGCGTGCACGTCACGCACGAGACCGCGCAGACGCTGCTGTTCGGCCTCGAGCGCGTGATCGTCGTGTGGCTCGCGGCGCGCATGGTGCTCGACGGCCGCTTCACGGTCGGCATGCTGTTCGCGTACATGGCCTACAAGGAGCTGTTCTCGGCGCGCATCGGCGCGTTGATCGACACCTCGTCCGAACTCGCGATGCTGCGGCTGCACGGCGAGCGCGTCGCCGACATCGTGCTCGCCGAGACCGAGGCCGGCGAGGCTCCGCCGGCGATCGAGGTCGACCTGAGCCGGCGCGAGGCGCGCATCGAATTGCGCGGCGTGCGCTACCGCTATTCGCCGACCGAGCCGTGGGTGCTCGACGGCGTCGACCTGGTCGTCGAGGCCGGCCGCAGCCTCGCGCTGACCGGGCCTTCGGGCTGCGGCAAGACGACGCTCGTCAAGGTGATGCTGGGGCTGCTGCCGCCGACGGAAGGGCAGGTGCTGTTCGACGGCACGCCGATCCACCGGCTCGGGCTCGCGCACTACCGCGCGCTGATCGGCACCGTGATGCAGGAAGATCGCCTGTTCTCCGGCTCGCTCGCCGACAACATCTGCTTCTTCGACGCCGAGCCCGACATGGACCGCATCGAGGAGAGCGCGCGGCTCGCTGCCATCGACGCCGAGATCCGCGAGATGCCCATGGGCTATCACACGCTCGTCGGCGACGTCGGCATCGGCATCTCGGGCGGCCAGAAGCAGCGCGTGCTGCTGGCGCGCGCGCTGTACCGGCGCCCGCGCGTGCTGGTGCTCGACGAGGCGACCAGCCATCTCGACCTGCGCAACGAGCGCAACGTCAACGAGGCGGTGCATGCGATGGCGTTGACGCGCGTGGTCGTCGCGCATCGGCCCGACACGATCGCGATGGCCGACCGCATCGTCGAGATGGCCGCGGGCCGCATCGTCGGCGACAGCGCGCGCGGCGCGGCGGTGTTCGGCGCGCGCGCGTGACGCACGCGCGCCGCGTTCAGGGCAACACGTAGCGCGTGCTCGGGCCCTTGCCCATCTGGACCAGCAGACCGCGCTCGGCCAGCGTGCCGAGGTGCTTGGACGCGGTGGCGAGCCCGACCTGGCACAGCTGCGCGTAGCCGCTCTTGTTGATCGAGCCGCTCGCCATGACCTGGCGCAGCACCGGCGAGATGCGCTCCTCGGTCAGCACGCCGTAGCACTTCTGCTTCCACTGGGCCATCAACGCCTTCTCGCGCGTCAGCTCGCGCGAGAACGTCGTCTGCAGCGCGTCGATGTCCACCTCGAACTCGTCGTTCAGGCCGTGCTGGCGGATCAGCGCGAGCGCGGCTTCGCGCTCCTTCGTCGAGACGGCCAGGTACGCGTTGGCGATCGCCAGGTGGGCGCGGATGTGGTCGCGCACCTGGGCGGGCAGCGCGAGCTGGGCGCGTTCGCGCTGCACGATGGTCATCTCGTCGAAATGCGCGGCGGTCTCGGCCGGCCACATGCGTTCGAGCACGAGCCCGCCGGCCGAACCGAGGATCTCGGCCTTCAGCTTGGGCGCGGCCTCCTGGAACAGCGAGTCGCGCTCGGCCGCCGGCGCCGCGAGCACGATCGCGATGTGGCGATCGCCCGCCGCCTCGTCGGCCGCGTCGCCCCGCGCCTGGAAACGCTTGTAGTGCGCCTCGGCGAGGTTGTAGTGCGCGCGGTTGGCGATCACGCGCAGGTTGGCCTGGTCGGCGTGGGCGAGGCCGCGCGCGTACATCTCGATCGCTTCGTCGAAGCGTTCGAGCCAGAACAGCGCGATGCCGATGTTGCCGAGGGCGCTGCTCAGCAGGTACGGGTCGACGGTGACGTTCTCGGCCAGCGCGACGACGCGCTGCGCATAGGTGATCGCGCGCTCGTAGTCCTTGGCCTCGAGATAGAGCACGCCGAGGTTGTTGTACGTCGAGAGCGTCTGGCGGGTGTCGCCCAGGCGCTCGAACGCGTTCAGCGCCTTGAGCTTGAACGAGATCGCCAGCCGGATCTCGCCCGCCCGGCGCCAGTATTCGCCCCAGGTCTGGTCGAGCATCGCGGTCGATTCGGCCGAGGGCTTCAACGCGTTGCGGCGCGCTTCGGCGAGATCGAGGACGGTGCGCGAGCGCGGGTCGTTGCGCAGCACGTAGTGCCACGCGAGCCGCACCAGCGCGATCATGTGCTCGGCCGAGATGTCGCTGCGCGCCGGCGGTGGCTGCTCGTCCTCGGCGCGGCGCAGGAAGTCGACGCTCTCCTCGAAGCAGGCGAGGGCGCGGTCGGCGTCGCGCGACTCGTGGAACCAGCCGATCGCGCCGTAGACGATCCCCAGCAGCAGCTTGTCGTCGGCCTGCGCGGCCTGGCGCAGCGCCAGCTCGTAGGCGTGGTACTCGCGATCGGCGCCGTTGCGCGTATGCCAGAGCGCCGCCTCGGCCAGGTGGAGATCGAAGCGCGGGCGCGCGGCGAGGGGCTGAGCGTGCATGCGCTCGACGAGCAGGTCGGTCTCCGCGCGGCTGCCCAGCTCGATGCGAAAACGTTGCAGCGTCTGCACGAACAGCGCCGGGTCGCCGGCCTGGAACGCATGCCACAGCGCGGAGCCGGCGTCGCGCGCGCCCGCCGCCTTGTCGACGTGGACGCGGTGCCATGCCTCGCGCGCCTTCTCCGGTGCCTCGACCCAGCGTTCACGGGCGAGTTCGGCGTGCACCGCCTCGCGCAGCGCGAGCGCGTCCTCGCCGCGGGTCGACGGCTGCTGCAGCATGTCGACCATCACGCGGCGTGCCTTGTCCAGGTAGCGGTAGAACGTGCTGGGGCCGACGTTCCACAGGCCGCACAGGTTGTCGGCCGCCGATTCCTCCGGTCGCCGGCGATAGCGCGTGTCGAATCGCGGCACGGGCATCATGCCGAAGTGGCAGGCGAGCGCGAGGAAGGGGCGCCAGCTCGTGCGCTCCAGCCAGGCGGCGTCGCTGATCGGGGCGTCGAGCGCGGCGTGATCCGGTCGCATCCGCGACGCGGCCCAGCGCAGCAGCATCGCGGTGGCGAGGCCGTTGGCCGTCGCTGCGGGAAAGCAGTCGCCCGCCGTCCCCAGGATCGGACTCAGGTAACGGCGCGCGAACCATCGCGTGGCACGCCGCCGCTGACGCAGGTAGTCGGCGAGCGTGCCGGCGCGGGCCGCCGTCAGCGCGCCGACCAGCAGGGCCTCGGCGGTTTCCGATGAAATCAGGAGGGTTCTCTGCATGAAGCCTGGAAGGCGAAATCCGTCAAAGGAGACGATCGTCTGCAAGTCGTCTCGTTGCATCGATGCGCGACCGTGAAGGACTGCATCGCGATGCGAATGCTCGTCAGGTAGTGTATCGACTGTGATTTTCGGGCTTTTTCCATCCCCCGGATGGGGGTGCCCGCATCGACGACATCCAACGAGAGACGACGAATGACCCAGACGACCATTCCGCCGACGCCCGCCCGCTCGCACAAGCTGTCGACGCAGCCGACACTCGCGGTGTACGCGCCTTTCGGCAGCGATGTCGAACTCAGCACCTTTCCCGACGGCACCACCACGAGCGTCGCCTCTCACCCGCTCGTTCGTCACCTCTGCACGGTCGCCGATACCGGCGTCAACGTGTTCGTGCTGTTCGACCGCGCGAACGATGGCACGTGGCTGGTGCAGATCCCGGCGCATGGCTCCAAGGACATGGTGCTGGAGTCGCAGGGCACGCTCGACATGCTGTCGCAACGCACCCTGGCCGACTTCGTCTCGTTCGCGCATCGGCAGTTCCCGCGTGCCAGCCTCGTCCTCACCTTCGAAGGCCATGGCGCGGGCTTCCTGCCCGATCTCGATCGCCTGCGCTCGGCCCGGGCCAGCGCGGTGGACGGCGCGCTGATCGAATGGCACCTGCGCGAGGACGGTGTGGCGCGGGCATTCCACGCCACCGGGCCGCACGCCGGACAGCCGTTCAACCACAAGGGCGCGCCGCTGCTGCCGGTCGGCAATCCCACCCTGCCCGTCGGGAACCCGACGTTGCCCGTGGGCAATCCGACCTTGCCCGTGGGCAACCCGA
>FTDG01002734.1_pt1 | contig 9858 bp, 2 predicted proteins | sample 1639751 | NCBI WGS metagenome assembly FTDG01 (sample SAMEA3914869, study PRJEB12502) | metagenome | biome: forest; material: soil | place: USA | collected 2012-03-12 | depth 0.1 m
ACGACGCTGCCGCTGCAGCTTCCGGTCTACGTCCACTGGCCGTTCCGCACCGGCCCGGGCGGCGACTTCGAATCGCTGGTGCGACGGCTGCGTGCGATGCCCGCCCCGGCCTCGCTCGGCGAACGCGCGATCGACATGAGCGCGCCCGGCTTCGCGCTGCCCGCGAGCTTCCCCGCCGCGCCGGGCTTCACGATCCAGGGCGCCCTGCTGCCCATCCCGACGCCCGACACGCCCGCCACCGAAGCGGCCCCGCCGCCTTGGCCTGCCGGCACGCAGGCGCCGCTCCAGGCCGCGCTCGCGCCGATCGTCGATGCCGCCGGCACGGCCGCGACGGCCACGCCGAACGCCGACCCGCTGCTCGCGCCGCCGCTATACGGTCGGTGGTATGCGGCGCGGACGACCGTCTCGAGCGCCGGCACCGACTGGTTCGACGTGCTCAACCTCGACCCGCGGCTGCGCGCGGTGGCCGCGTTCGGCACGCAGGTCGTGCAGCAGCACCAGGAGACGCTGATGGCGTCGGCATGGGAACAGGCGGCCGAGCTGCAGCCGGTCAACCAGCGCGCACGCCAGCTGCAGCTGAGCCTGGCCGTCGGCACCAGCTTGCACCAGCGCCATTTCGACGTCCTCCCGGTCGAGGCCATCCTGCGCGTGAGCGCGCCCGCGCTGGCGCGGCTGCGCACGGCGGGCAGCGGCGCGTCGCCGAACGCCACGTTGCTCGCGCAGGTCGCGCAGTCGCAGTTACCGGTGCAGGCCGTGAGCCCGGCGATGCGCACGATCGCGCGCGCGCGCGGGCCGCTGACGCGCCGGCTCGCGTCGCAAGGCATCGTGCGCGCGACGACCGTCGGCACGTGGATCGGCAGCGTCAACAAGCCGTTGCCGATCTTCTTCAAGTTCACGGTGTCCAGCATGTCGACCGTGGGCGCGGCGAGCCAGGGCCTCGCGAAGCCGCCGCAAAGCACCGCGGCCGTCACCAGCCAGGTCGTCGAGAACACGCACGGGCGACCGACCTTCACGATCGCGCCCGAAGGCCAGCCGGTCGTCGTGCCCGGGCTCGTGGGCCTGCCGCAGGGCGCCGACGACGCGTCCGCACGCGCGCTGCGCGTGGCCGCGTTCGCGCATCTCGCGCGCGTCCTGCCGGAGCGCGTGGCCGGCGGCGGCCCACCCCCGCCCGGCACGCTGAACCTCGCCACCATGAAGACGCTCGTGCTGCAGACGCTCGCGCCGCGCACCTCCGTCGCGGCGCTCGCCCGCGCCGTGATCGCCGTCGGCCCGAACGCGGTCGCGCCCGTCGACACGCCGGCCAGCGCCGCGGTCGGCATCGACATCGTCATGACCGCGCCGACCTTCCCGCAGCCGATGTACGCGCCCCTGCGCGACCTGTCGCAGGAGCTGCTGCTGCCCGGCCTCCAGGACGTCGTGCCGGACAGCGTGCTGGGCCTGCGCACCAACCGCCGCTTCGTCGAGGCATACATGGTCGGACTGAACGTCGAGATGGGCAGCGAGCTGCTGTGGCGCGGCTATCCGACCGACCAGCGCGGCACGTTCTTCGACCAGTTCTGGGACGCCGGCGCCGCGCCGTCACCGCGGCCCGACATCGGCGCCTTGAGCCAATGGGGGGCGCGCGCGCTCGGCGACGCGGCCACCGCGCCCGCGCGCGAGCAGTTCGTCATGCTGATGCGCAGCGCGCTGCTGCAGCGCTATCCGAACGCCGTCATCTACGCGACGCCCGCCCTCGTCGGCGCGAACGGCCGCACGCCCGACCTCGATCCCGCGCACGAGCTGCCGCCCTCGTTCCGCGGCGACATGCAGCCCGACGTCTCCTTCTTCGGCTTCGACATCACGACCGACGCCGCCACCGGCGCCGACGGCCATGCCGGCTGGTACATCGTGATCCAGGAACATCCGACCGAGCCGCGCTTCGGGCTCGACGTCGGCACGCCCACCGCCCCCGGCAACTTCCTCGGGCTCGCCGCGGGGCCGCCGTCGGGCGTCGCGCTGAATGGCCTGCAGTGGGGCCGCAACGGCGCCCACATGGCCGGCATCGTGCGGCGCCTGCCGGTGCGTATCGCGATCCACGCGTCGCAGTTCGTCGCCCCGTCCGCCACCACCTCGTCGCCATGAACCCGTCCACGATCCCGTCGGCCTTCCACAGCAGCCTGGTGCTGCCCGACATCGTCGTCGCGCCATGGCCGGCGCTGATGCAGCAGCGGCTGTGCGCGGCCGATCGTCCGCTGGCGCTGCTGCCCGTGCGCCTGGAGACGCGCTTCTTCGCGCAACCGGGCGGCGGCAGCGAACTGCGCGTGCGCGTCTATCCCGACAAGATCCACCTCGACGCGCACGAGCCCGCCCTGCTCGCGGGCGAGATCGAATGGGGCCAGCACTTCTGGACGCAGGACTGGCTCGCCGGCAACGACACCGTCGCTCGCCAGACCGCGTGGAGCCAGCTCGCCGACCGTTTCGGCGACGCCCGCGCCGCCTGGATCGCGCGCCAGCTCGCGCCGACCAATCCGCAGCAGCGGCCGACCGCGCCGGCGACGGCGCTGGCGGTCGCGCCCACGTGGCCGGACGTCGCGCCGGTCGATGACGGTGCCGACTCGGCGTGGCGCAGCCCGGCGTGCGCGCGCCTGCTGCCCGATCACTGGATCGCGGTGCTGCAGTCGGGTGGCCGCCCGGTGATCGCGATCGCCGGCGCGACGATCGTCCCGCTGGTCGCCGTCGGGCCCGACCCGCGCGCGCCAGCGCCGACGGTCGCCGCGGACACGCTGGCGGTCGACGCCGGCATGCAATGGATGGTCGACTTCGACGCCGCCGAGAAGATCGGCATGGCGCTGCGCATCGCGGTGCCGGCCGCCACGTTGGCCGCGGGCATCGACAGCCTCTTCGTGCTCGGCGCCGCGGCCGCGCTCGACGCCGACGACGGCGCGGCGGCCTTCGGCGCGCTGCTCGACGCGCACCACTACACCGACGGCCTCGCCTTCCAGCGCCTGGGTACGCCCACCAACAACACCGCCGACCGCCGCTCGGGCTACGGCGCGAACGACCCGGGCCACGCGCGCAGCTTCGCGACGGAGATCCTCGCCGACCCGGGCGCATTCGATGCAGGCGCCAACGCGCCGCGGCTCGGCACCGCGCTCGGCCTGCCCACCGCGGCCATCGCGCCGACGCTCGGCCGCCTCGAGGAGTCGGACGGCGTGCACGAGCCCGCGCTGCGCAGCATGAACACTGCGCTGTGGCAGGTCGGCTGGGGCTACTTCCTGTCCAACCTCGTCGGCGTCGACGGCACCGGCCTGACGCCCGCCGCCATCGACTGGACGCGCGACCACTTCGTGCAGCACGTGCGCTGGGCCGGCCCCTATCCGGCGCTGCGCTGCGGCCGCCAGCCCTACGGCGTGCTGCCGGTCACGTCGCTCGACCTGTGGGCCGACAGCGCGGGCACCGAGTTCGTCGCGGCGCGCGACACGACGCTGCGGGCCTTGCTGCGCAACCTGCGCGACACGGTCTGGCGTCCGCACCTGTCAACCGCGCCGCGCGTGGGCCTGACGCCGAACGACCCGGACACCGACCTCGCCAACGTGATGCGCACCGACGCGCTCTCCAGCCGCTACAGCACGCGCAGCCTCTTCGGACGCCATTACCTGCAGCATCTGCGCGCGTTCATCGGCGAGGACCTGCAGGCGCTCGGCTTCATCGCCAAGGAAGACGCGCTCGGTGGCGCGCTGCTGCAACGGCTCGGCTACGCGTGGCGACCCCGCATCGCGCAGGCGACCTTCGCCGAGCTCGCCTGGGATCTCTCCGCGCCGCTCGTCCAGGCCGGCGAGATCTCGCCGTGGCAGGCGCTGCAGCCCAACTACATCGCCGCGCTGCTCGCGCCCCTGTCGATCGCCGACCTGGTCGCCGCGCGGCCCGACGCCGCCGACGCGTCCGCGACCGCGCCGCTGCTGCAGACGCTGCTGCGCCACGCGATGCTGCGCGAGATCGCCGAGGCCACCGCGCGTCTCGCAGCCGGCCTGCCCGGCAACACCGCGATCGCCCTCGCGCGCGACGCCGAGCTCGTCGACCTCGTCACCGGTGCGGCGCCCACGCTGACGTGGAAGCGACAGCTCGACCTCGTCGTCCCGGCGACCACCGGCACCCTCACGATCCGCCAGGCGATCGACGCCGCCACCAGCTTCGCGACGCCCGAGCTGCAAGCCCTCGGCGATTTCCGCACGAGCCTCGCGCAGTTGCAGTCGCTCGACACCGAGTGGCTGCAGCTCGCGATGCAAGGCACGCTCGACCTCTCGGCGCATCGGCTCGACGCCTGGATCACGTCGTTCGCCACCAAGCGCCTCGCGACGATGCGCGCCGCGACGCCGCAAGGCCTGTACGTCGGCGCCTACGGCTGGGTCGAGAACCTCAGGCCGGCGACGAGCGCCCCCGCGCCGATCTCGCCGTTGCCCGCCGGCGAGGCCGGCCCGCTGTTCGCCGCGAGCAACGACAGCGGCTTCATCCACGCGCCGTCCGGCACGCACGCCGCGGCCGCCGCGCTGCTGCGCAACGCGCACCTCGGGGCCAGCGGCGTGCCGCAACAAGGCGGCCCGTTCGCGATCGACCTGTCGTCGCGTCGCGCACGCGAGGCCGAGCGGCTGCTCGAAGGCGTGCGCCAGGGGCAGCCGCTGGGCGCGTTGCTGGGCTACCGTTTCGAGCGGCAGTTGCACATGCTGGGGCTCGATCCGTTCATCCTGCCGCTGCGCCGTCTCGCACCGCTCGTGGGCAACAAGATCGCGCCGTCCGGCCAGCCGCTCGAGACCGTCGCCGCCGACAACGTGGTCGACGGCCTCGCACTGTTCACGCTCTGGAGCGCCGAGCAGGCGACGCCGCCGCCGCCGTCGACGCCGGTCAAGACCGCGATCAACGCGGAGATCGCCGCCCTCGGCACGGCCGCGATCGCGGGCACGGCGAGGGTGTCGCTGGCGAACGAGTTCGCCGCCCTCGGCGACGCGATCGACGGCGTGAGCGACGCGCTCACCGCCGAGGCCGCATACCAGATCGCGCGCGGCAACACGATCCGCACGGCGGCGACGCTGGCCGGCATCTCGCAGGGGACGGCGCCGCCGCCGGAGCTGGAGGTCACGCGCTTTCCACGCAGCGGCGTCGCGTTGACGCACCGCGTGCTGGCGCTGTTCGGCACGACGCCCCCGGCCGCGCCCGGCTGGCCGCCGATCGCCCCGGCCGGCGCGGCCTCGCCGCGCGCCGCCGCCGAGCCGATGCTCGACGCGTGGGCCGCGACGCTGTTCGGCGACCCGACCCACGTGCGCTGCACCGTCGAGACCCTGGACGACACGAGCGGTGCCGTCGTCGCCACGCACGTGCTCGCGCTGTCCGAGCTCGCGCTGACGCCTCTCGACGTGCTGTACGGCGTCGACGCGAGCGACGGCATCGCCGGCACGGCCAGCGGCAACCTCAGCGAGGTCGAGCAGCGCCTGCTCCATCGCATGCGTGCCAGCGGACTCGTCGCGCCGCTGGCCGTCCTGCGCGTGCAGCATGCGCGTCCCGCCGACCTCGCCGCGAACGAGTTGACCTTGCTCGACGTGCTGGAACAGGCGCGCGCGGCGCGTCGACTGCTCGACGGCGCGCGCGGCGCCGACCCGCACGACCTGATCCCGGCCGAGCGCGCGGATTCCGGCAGCATCGACCTCGTCGACCTGGAAACGCGCACGCAGGCCGCCGGCGATGCGCTGACCGATGCCTGCAGCGCGCTGACCGACCTCATCGCACAAGGGCCGACCGCGCCAGCCGATGCGCTGCGTGCCGCGCTGCTGGCCGCCGGCGGCTTCGGCCTCGCGCCGGCGGTGCCGATCGTCGCGGTCGGCGACGACACCGCGACGCGCGCGACGCTGCTGCAGCAAGCCGGCGCGCTGCTGCTCGCCGGCCAGCCGCGCCTGGCCCAGTTCGCGACGCTGCGCGCAGCCGCGCCGTCCGACGATCCCGGCGCGCGCCGCGACCAGCTCGTTGCCTGTCTGCGCGCGGTGTTCGGCAACACCTTCGTCGCATTGCCGCGCTTCACGTGCGACCCGGCTGCCGCCACCGAACTCGCCGCGGCCATCGCGGCGAGCCCCCAGGCGCAAGGCGGCGATCCGCTCGCCGCCGCGACGTGGCTCGTGCGCGCGTCACACGTGCGCGAGCCGCTCGCGCGCCTGAGCGCGTGCGTGCGCGGCGCCGAAGTGCTGGGCACCGGCGCGCGGCTGGACCTGGCGGTCGCGCAGTTGCCGTTCGACGCCACGCAGCGCTGGGTCGGCCTGCCTGCCGCGCCGGGTGCGGACATCCCGCCGAGCAAGCTGTCGCTCGTGCTGCAGGCCACGTCCGCGACGCTCCCGATGCAACCGATGACGGGCCTGTGGATCGACGAGTGGATGGAGGTCGTCCCGAGCCGCGACGAGACGACGGCGCTGACCTTCCAGTTCGCGCCGCCCGACGCCTGCGCGCCGCAGGGCGTGCTGCTCGCGGTGCCGCCGGTGCCCGGCCAGGACTGGACGATCGCGACACTGTTCCGCGTGCTGGCCGAGACGCTCGACCTGGCGAAGCTGCGCGCGCTCGACATCGAATCGCTCGCCGACACGCAGCAGATCCTGCCCGCGCTGGTCCTCGCGTTCAACGCCGCGGACGACGCGGTTTCGACCGACTTCGCGCCCTTGAATCGATGAGGCCCGCATGACCCGCCATCGCCTCGCTGTCCGGAGACCGTCATGCCCGTGAAGCCCGAGCCGCCGGACGCGCCGTCGCGCGAGCCGTCGAAGGACGGCGCCGCGTCCACGCCCGCACCGCGTCCCACTCTGGCACCGACGCCGCACCTGCCGCCGGTGGGGGTGCCGACGCGTCCGCCGATCCCGGTGTCGCCGCCGCCGCCTGTCCCGCCTGTCCCGCCTGTCCCGCCGAAGCCACCGCCGCCGCCGAGGCCGCCGCGCCCGCCCCGGCCGCCGTTCCCGCCGCAACCGGCGCCGCCGGTGCCGCCGGCGCCCGCGCCGATCACGTCGTCGATCACCAGCTGGACGCGCCTCGAGCCGCACGTCCGCGACGCCAACATGAGCGCGAGCTTGCGTGCACGGCTGTTCGATCCGCTTTGGATGATCACGCGCCAGTGGCAGGTCGGCGAGTTCCAGGCCGAGGACGTCGGCACGCCGGTGATCGCGCGCGTGCGGGCCACCGCCGCGCCGCTGACGCGCTGCCACCTCGGCGACCTGCCCGCGAACACGCCGACGCAGGCGCCGCTCTACGACCCGCGCGCGATGCCGCTCGAGGCGATGGTCGAACGGCGCCGCATGCGCGCGACCGACGCAAGCGACCCGCGGCTGCTCGCCACGGCCGTCGAGGCCGGCCTGCACTTCCTGCGCCTGCTCGACCAGCAGCCGATCTCGCAGAGCTACCGCGGCAACGTCGTCGCCCGATTCGCGTTGCAGCCGCTGGACGCCGCCACGGCAGCGACCGTCGACGACGCCACCGCGCGCTTCATGCGGACGATGGTCGGGCGCGCGCCCGACGCGCGCCGCATCGCCGCGGCCCTGGCGCCGCCCGCGACCGCCGCGCAGTTCGCGCTCGACCCCGTGCTCGCGATCGCGCCCGGCGACCGCGCCGAGGTCACGAGCGCCGCCACGCAGTGGCTCGCGTGGTACGGCGCGCTGTTCGCCGAACCGGCGACGGCCGCCGACGACGCCTGGGACGCGCCGCGCCTGGAGTACGCGGTGTCGGTTGCAGGGCGGATGTCGGCGTCGCCCTTCGACGAGGTGACGCTGAAGGCGACCGAGTTCGATGACGGCCGCTTCCAGTGGAGCAGCTTCGACCGCGACGGCAACGTCAACATGGGCACCGATGCGCAGACGGGCGCGACGTCGCTGGTCGAGACCACGATGCCCGCGCCGGTGACCTTCCGCGGCGCGCCGGCCGCCCGTTTCTGGGAGATGGAGAATGCGCAGATCGCCTACGGCCTGCTGCAGGCCGGGCCGACCGACCTCGCGCAGATGTTGATGATCGAGTACACCGGCAGCTACGGCAACGACTGGTTCTCGGTGCCGCTCACGCTGCCCGTCGGGACGTTGACACGCGTGGACTCGCTGGTCGTCGTCGACACCTTCGGCGTGCAGAGCCTGCTGCGGCCGATCGGCGACCCCGCGCTGCCCACGCCCTACTGGTCGATGTGGCAGCAGGCCTTGCTGCGCCTGCCGGGCGACGCACCGGCGCCACGCCCGGCCGGCAACCTGTTCTTCCTGCCGCCGGCGGTGGGCCGCGGCATCGACGGCGCGCCGACGGAGGACGTGCTGTTCCTGCGCGACGAGATGGCCAACCTCGCCTGGGCCGTCGAACGCAGCGTCGAGAACCCGCTGGGGCAGGCGATGCCGCTGGGGACGCCGTCGGGGACGTCCACCCCGACGGCCTCGCCGACGCTGCCCGCGCAAGGCACGCCGCCGCGCTACCTGCTCGCGACGACCGTGCCGCCGAACTGGGTGCCGCTGCTGCCGGTGCAGGTCGTGCCCGATCCCGGCACGCCGGCACTTCGGCTGCAGCGCCTGCAGCGCGGTGCCGTGCTGCAGCCCGATGGCTCGCAGCGCATCCAGGGCGCGCGCAGCGGCGTCCTGCAGGCGCTCGGCAACCAGCTGATGTTCGACGAGGACGTGCCGCGCGAGGGCGCGCACGTCACGCGCGCGACGCGCCTGGCACGCTGGATCGACGGCTCGACGTGGGCCTGGACAGCGCTGCGCAAGACCATCGGCAAAGGCGAAGGCTCGAGCGGGCTGCGCTTCGATCGGCTGGTCGACGACGACAGCTGACGCGCGTCGGCGGCGCGGCCGAATGTGGATGTTCCTGATGTCGGAGATCAGGCGAGCGCCGCACAATCGCCAGCTTCGAGCGCCCCACGCGCCAGCTCCGGGACAAAGCAGCATGAAGACGCCCTTCTTCAAGATCCTCTACGTCCAGGTGCTGGTCGCCATCGTCATCGGCGTGCTGCTCGGCCAATACGAGCCGCAGGTCGCGCAGAAGATGAAGCCGCTCGGCGACGGCTTCATCGCGCTGATCCGCATGGTCATCGCGCCGATCATCTTCTGCACGGTCGTCTCGGGCATCGCCGGCATGCACGACATGAAGAAGGTCGGGCGCGTCGGCGGCAAGGCGTTGCTGTACTTCGAAGTGATGTCGACGATCGCGCTGTTCGTCGGCCTGCTGGTCGCGCACATCGTGCGGCCCGGCGACGGCTTCAACGTCGATCCGAAGACGCTCGACCCCCACGCTGTCGCCACCTACGCGAGCCAGGCCGGCGGCCAGAGCACGGTCGACTTCCTGCTGCACATCATCCCGGTGACGGTCGTCGACGCGTTCGCGAAGGGCGAGATCCTGCAGGTGCTGCTGGTCGCCCTGCTGTTCGGCAGCGCGCTGTCGTTCCTCGGCGACCGCGGCGCGGCGCTGCACGGGCTGATCGAGCAGCTTTCGGCGGTCTTCTTCCGCATGGTCACGCTGATCACGCGGCTCGCTCCGATCGGCGCCTTCGGCGCGATGGCGTTCACGATCGGCAAGTACGGCCTGGCGTCGCTGCTGCCGCTGCTCAAGCTGATCGGCACGTTCTACCTGACGTCGTTCCTGTTCGTCGTGGTCGTTCTGGGACTGATCGCGCGCGTATTCGGCTTCTCGATCCTGCGCTTCCTCGCCTACATCAAGGAGGAGTTGCTGATCGTGCTGGGCACGAGCTCGTCGGAGGCCGCGCTGCCGCAGCTGATGGCCAAGATGGAGAATCTCGGGTGCTCGAAGTCCGTCGTCGGCCTCGTGGTGCCCACCGGCTATTCGTTCAACCTCGACGGCACCAACATCTACATGACGCTGGCCGTGATGTTC
>FTDG01004142.1_pt1 | contig 9854 bp, 4 predicted proteins | sample 1639751 | NCBI WGS metagenome assembly FTDG01 (sample SAMEA3914869, study PRJEB12502) | metagenome | biome: forest; material: soil | place: USA | collected 2012-03-12 | depth 0.1 m
GATCGAGGCCGGTGACGCCGCCGAACACCACCAGCGTCTCCAGGTAGTAGCCGTAGGTGCTGGCGTGGTAGTGGTCGTAGGTCCAGAGGTCGACCTTGCCGGCATCGATGCCGTCGTACGGATTCGCATCGGCCACGCCGGTCTTCATCGCGCGCATCCAGGCGTCGCCGACCGGCACGACGGGCTTCAGGCCGGGCGTCGCGGCGGCGGCCTGGTCGTAGCCGGCCCGAACGTCGTGCGCCATCGCGTCGATCGGCTGCCCGTACCAGGCGCCCTTGGGCTCGAAGGTCTGGTCGGCGCGCGGCCACGTGGCCATGACGCGGATCTCGACGGCCGGATTGCGCGCGCGCAGCAGGTCCGACATGCGGCGCACCGTATCGACCAGCACGGCCGGATCGCCGGGCTTCTTCGGGTCGAGCGTGCTGAAGCCGTGCATCACCACGCTGTCCCACGGGCGCTGGCCGATGACGCCGGCCTTGTGGTCGAGGTGCCAGTCGAGGCCCACGCCCGGTTCGGTCTCGAGGAAGACGTCGTAGCCGAGGCCGGCCTGCACCGTGAAGGACTTGAACAGCGCGGGCATGCCGCCGATGCCGAGGCTGTTGAGGTCGGTCACCGTGTCGGCGCGGTAGTAGTGCACCGCCGACTTGTCGGCGAAGGTGAAGCTGTTGCCGATGAACAGGATGTTGCCGGCGGCGGCATGGCCCGCGAGCACGAACAGCCCCGCGGCGAGCGCCAGGCCGTGGCGCGACGGGGAGACGCCGCGGATACGGTGTGCCGTATGGCGGCGCGGATGCTCGACGGTCAAGGCACTCTCCTTGTGGATGGGTTCAGGAACCCGGCTCGCCGTCCGGCGTCGCGTCGTTGGAGCTCGCGACCTTGGAACTCGAGTCCGTGGAGTTCACATTCGCGGACTTCGGCGCCGCACCCAGCTCGTCGAGCACGTCGCGCTGCCCCGGGCCGGCGGGCGTGGGCGCGGACAGCTCCGCGGCGCTCGGCGCGTCGGGCGACGGATTGGACGCGAGGTTGACGCCCGGCACCACGCCCTCGGCCTCCGGGCCGCCCTCGACCGGCAGCACGCGCACGACGCGCTGCGGGAACGGGATCTCGATGCCGTTCGCGTTGAACAACCGCAGCAGCGCGAGGTTGACCTCCGACTTGACGCCGCCGGTGCCGTTCTCCGGGTCGGCGATCCAGAACGAGATGGTCAGCTCCAGGCCGTCGGATGCGAAGGCGCTGAGCTGCACCGAGGGCGCCGGATCGGCAATGACGCGCTTGATCGACGGGATCACCTCGAGGATCTGCGGAATGAGCTTGTCGAGGTCGCTCGCGTAGCCGACCTGCACGACGGTGCTGAGCGCGAGGCGCGGATCGGCCAGCGTCGCGCTCTCGACGCGCTGCGTGATCAGCAACTCGTTCGGGACGATGGACTCGCGGCCGTTGAGCGCGCGCAGCACGGTGTAGCGCGTGGTGATGTCGGTGATGCGGCCCTCGAAGCCGTCGACCTTGACGGTGTCGCCGATGCGCAGCGCGCGTTCGGCCAGGATCACGAAGCCGCTGACGTAGTTCGACGCGAGCTTCTGCAGGCCGAAGCCGAGACCGACGCCGATCGCGCCGCCGAGCACCGACAACGCAGTCAGATCGATGCCCACCGCCGACAACGCGACCAGCAGGCCGACGAACACGAGCACCGAACGCAGCACGTTCGCGGCCGCCTTGCGCCACGACAGCTGCTGGCCGATCGCGCCCTTGAGCAGCTTGGTCTCGATCGCGGCCGAGATCCACAGCGTGATCATCAGCGCGAAGCCGGCCACGAGTGCGCCCTCGAGCAGCGTCGCGAGCGACATCTTGCCCGAGCCCATCTTCCAGGTGACGTCGTCGAGCGCGTCGACGACCGACGGCAGCACGCCCGTGATCCACAGCACCACGCCGGCCCACGCCAGCCACGAGACCGTCTTCTCGACTGCGCGCACGAGGTTCGACTTCGGGAACGCGACGCGCATCACGCGCACCGTCAGCCGGATCACGAGCAGCGACAGCAGGATCGGCACCGCGAGGCGGAACACCGCCAGCGGCAGGTGCAGGTGCATGCAGAAGATGCGCGCCAGCCACACCAGGCCCAGCCAGATCGCGGGGAACAGCACGCCGTCGAAGATCTTGCCGCCGAAGATGATCGAGCCGTGGCGCGGGTTCGGGCCGCGCAGCAGGCGCGGGATGCCCCACGCGATCGGGAACGCGACCGCGATCAGCAGCAGCGCGATGTAGGCGCCGGGCTGCTCGAGTTCCTTGATGAGTGCGATGAGTTCGGGAGAGAACCAGTTTTCCATGAGAAAGGATTCTGACAGCCCCGCCACGGCAGCGTTTGCACGGTCCCTGCGATCGATACCGCTCGATATAGTCCACGCGCGTCACCTCACCAACCAAAGGCTCCCCTTGCATCACAAGTCCTCGATCGCCTTGGCCGTCCTCACGCTCGTGACGGCGCCCGTCTTCGCAGCCCCGAACGCGGCGCCCGGCGCGGTGACGCCGATGACGCCCGACGTCTTCGCCGACTACGACGAGATCCGGCCCGAGGCGGACTATGTGCGCCGCTCGGTCATGATCCCCATGCGCGACGGCGTGAAGCTCTACACCGTGATCCTGATGAAGAAGGGCACGGCGCACGCGCCCATCCTGTTGTCGCGCACGCCTTACAGCGCCAACGAGGCGACCGCCCGCGTCCCGAGCCTGAAGATCGCCGACCTCGTGCCGGTGGCCGACGTGGAGTTCGTCGAGGACGGCTACATCCGCGTCGTCCAGGACCTGCGCGGCATCCATCGCTCGGAGGGCGTGTTCATCGAGACGCGCCCGATCGCCGGCCCCCTCAACGACACGGGCATCGACGAGTCGACGGACGCCTACGACACGATCGACTGGCTCGTGAAGAACGTGCCCGAAACCAACGGCAAGGTCGGCGTCGTCGGCAGCAGCTATCTCGGCTTCACGACGCTGATGGCGGAGATCAACCCGCATCCCGCGCTGAAGGCCGCGTCGCCGCAGAGCCCGATGGTCGATACCTGGATCGGCGACGACGACTTCCACAACGGCGCGTTCCGCGTCGGCCAGATCGACTTCGGCCTGTACGAATCGATCGCCAAGGGCGACGGCCACGCGCGCATTCCGCGCGGCGCGGGCGACGACTACACGACCTACCTGGAAGCGGGCTCGATCGGCGACTACGCCAGGAAATGGGGCGTCGACCAGGTGCCGGCCGTCCGCAAGGTGATGGAGAACCCCGCCTACACCGAGTTCTGGTCGCTCCAGGCCGTGGACAAGTGGATGGCCGCGCGCCCGCTGACCGTGCCGACGATGTTGATCGTCGGCCAGTGGGACCAGGAGGACAGCTACGGCGCCCCGGCGGTCTACCGCGCGTTGAGGCCCAAGGACAAGAACGGCGACCTGGTGTCGCTGGTCATCGGCCCCTGGCGTCATTCGGGCGTCAACCACTACGGCTACGAACTCGGGGCGCTGACCTTCGCGGGCGACACCGCGCACGAGTTCCGCGTGAAGACCATGAAGCCCTTCTTCGACCACTACCTCAAGGGCACGCCCGATCCGCACACGCCGCCGGTGCTGACCTACGCGACCGGCGCCGACCGCTGGGAGGTGTCGCCCCATTGGCCGATGGGCACGCCGACGCCGCTCTACCTGCACGCCGGATCTCGCGCGGGCTTCGAGCGTCCCGCCGAAGACGGCCACGACAACTACGTCTCCGATCCGGCCCACCCCGTGCCCTTCCTGCCGCGGCCGATCAGCCTGCATTCGCAGGCCGACTGGACGACGTGGCTGGTGCACGACCAACGCTTCGTGTCGGACCGTCCGGACGTCATCGACTACAAGACCGCGCCGCTCGACCGGCCGATCCACATCATGGGCGCGCCGCGGGCGGATCTGTTCGCGGCGACCTCCGGCACCGACAGCGACTGGGTCGTGAAGCTGATCGACGTCCAGCCCGCCGACATTCCCGAGCCCGGCCAGGGCGGCAAGCCGGGCATGGCGGGCTACGAGCTGCCGATCGGCATCGAGATCTTCCGCGGCCGCTATGTCCACGGCTTCTCGACCCCTGCGCCGCTGACGCCCGGCAAGCCCGAGAACTACCAGTTCGACCTGCCCAACGTCGATCACGTCTTCCTGCCGGGCCACCGGATCATGGTGGAGATCCAGTCGAGCCTGTTCCCGCTCTACGACCGCAATCCGCAGACGTACGTGCCCAACATCTTCAACGCGCAAGCGCAGGACTACCGGGCCGCCACGCAGAGCGTGTACCGCGGCGGCGCCCATGCGAGCGCCGTCCTGCTGCCCATCGTCGACGACAAGGCGGGCACGGCGGGCCAGCGATAGGACGCCGCCGTCGCCGTCGCGTCGATTCAGTCGGCGCTGACGGCCGGCTCGCGCACGGCTGCGGCGCCAGGCGCGGAGGCGCTGATCCGATAGCAGCCTTCCATGCGGTCGCCCCGATAGACCTCGAACGGGACCTGCCCGATGCGCAGCTCGCCGCGACGCCGTTCGATCAGGCGCGCCAGCGCGGAGACGCCCGGCTGCGACTTCATCAATTGCTCGCGCGCGCGGAAGATCTGCATGTTGAGGTGCGTGATCTCCAGGCCGAGCATGCGCGCGAGCTCGCCGCTGCTCAACCAGCCCTGGGCGCCGGGCTCGAGGCCGCGGCGTTCGTCCGACAGGCGCTGGCGCGCCAGCGTCGCCAGGCAGTAATGATGCGACCGCTCGCCGAGATCCATGGTCGACCGGCCGTGCTGGATCTCGAGCCGTGCGTGCTCTTCGTCCAGGCTGAGCCGGAACACGAGGCTGGGAAGGTTGGTGTCTTCGAGATGCGTCGCCACCCGCGTGTCGTCCACCGACGCCGCCGAGGCGAAGAAGTGGCTGTCCGCCACGCCGAGCGCGACGGCGTCGCCGTGCTCCAGCGTTCGCGTCTCGCCGTTCTGCTCGAGGATCCACTGGCCCGGCCGGGCCTCGTAGATGCACAGCTCGGGCGACTCGCTGTCGGGCAGCAGGTTGTGCGAGGACAGTGCGATCACGGGCTGCGTGGCATCTCGGGGCACGAGCGAATCGGCCGGCATGTCGACGTCGCGGACGCGCCATGTCGCCCCCGAGCCGCGTCCGAGCCGGATCGTCTGGTTGACGGCGAGGATTTCCGCCGTGCCGCGCACCAGGGCCCGGCCGTCCAGGAAGGTGCCGTTGCGGCTGTGATCCACCAGGGTCCAGGCGCCGTCGCGCCAGCGCACGACGGCGTGGATGAGCGACACCTCCCGATCGTCGATGACCGTGTCGGCGCGCATCGGGCTGCGGCCGAAGACGTGCTCGGTCCGGAGCAGCACCAGGTTCCCCGTGTCGGGATCGATCAGCGTGCCCATGGTGGTCCTTCCAGCTCGTGCGAAATCTGCATTGCGACCCGGCAAGTGTAGCCGTCGCGAGCGGCGGCGTTATACCCCGTGATGGTATTGAGCGGCGGGTCGCCGCACCATGCGTTCCATGCCGGGCCGGCAACGCGGACCACGCCGACCCGCTCGCCCCGCGGGCGCCGCGCCCCGGCGGCCGGCGTGTCCCCCGAATCTCCCGGAAAAGCCCGTCATGTCCTCCCACCTCATCGAACGCCAGGCCGCCGCTTCCCTGACCGCCAACCACCATCGCAGCATGGGGCCCTCACCAATGCAATGTCCCGCGCCCATGGATCTCCGTGACGCGCAGCCGCCCGACGCCATGGGCGGCGATGCCGCGCGCCTGGCGCAGGCGTCGCGCGCATCCCAGGCCACGCAGGCGTTCCGACCCGCGCTGACCGCGGCGGGCTGGCGCACTTTCGCGAGCTTCTGCGTCAGCCGCCGGCTCGAGGCGGGGTCGCGCGTCCTGGTCGCCGGCCACCCCGACCGCGCGTTGCGCTTCGTGATGGAAGGGTGCCTCTGGCAGGCGCGGGTGCCCGTGCAGCCCGGCGCGATGTCGCGGTCGAACCTGCTGCTGCCCGGCTGCATGTTCGGCGAAGACGCCTTGTTCGCCGACGGGCCCGGCGACTTCGACGTGTGCGCGCTCGAGGACAGCCGCGTGCTCGAACTGTCCTGGCAGCGCAGGAACGAGCTGTCGACCGCCTGCCCCGAGATCGCCTTCGAGCTGCTGCGCGCCGGCGGCGCAGTGATCGCGGCACGCCGGGTCGCGAGCGACCTGCGCCGCACCCCCGCGGCCTCGGCGAACTGACGCGATCGCCGCCCGGCATCGCGGCCCGGTCAAAGCACGATGCGATAGACCGTTCCCGTCCCGACGACGCCGGAGGGGCGCGGCCGGACACCCGCCCGATCTGCATCTGCTTCGGCGCGCTGCTCGCCGCGCGCGCGGCGCTGTCGATGGAGCGACGGCCGGCGGGGCTCGCACAAAAATCGCGCGTGCTTCGGGTGCAGATCCCTCGGACGCAATTCACCTCGTACGCTTCTTGGGGGTCTTGTGCACCGCCTTCACGCAAAATCTTCGGCATTCATGCGGTTACGCGCGATCTATGGGGCGACCAGGAACTGCGTTCTGAGATCCAGACCCAGGCTGTACAGCGACTTGAGCGATATCTCGACAGCGCTTCGGTCGTTCTCGTGCAACACCCGGAGGGCGTTGGGTTCGTCGGCATTGGGAACGAAGGCGCTGTCCAGGCTGACATCCTCCGTCTTCGCGTTGTAGATGCAATAGGGTGTGGGCCTGTGTCTCCCCGGACGGACCCGGAGGACACTCAGCTCCCTGAGCCGCTCCAGCAGTGCAGTGCGCAATTCGACGTCCGAGCGTCGTGCCAGGACGTCGGCGAATTGCAGCCAGGTGCCGGTATCCATCATGAGCTGGTCAGATCGATAGATCGTGGCGTAGATCCGGTCCTTGCACAGGCGGCTGAACGCGGGAATCCAGGCGGCGGAGCAAGGGAAGTCCAGCACGATGTGGCGGGCAACGATGCCGGCATCGAACAACGCGCCTACGATGTTCTCGCTGATGTCATCCACCCGCTTGCGTGTCCTCGGCACAGGCCCCCAAGCGACTTGATTGACGACCAGCAGGTCGAGCTCCCGCGTCTTGCCATCCCGCCTGGGAACCCGCTTGCGGAACTGCGTCAGGTTGTCCGGCACCCGGATGCGGTAGGCCCGGTCCGGTTCGAAGAGCACCGGGTAATTGCAGTTTGCATTGACGACGTTGCCGCTGACTTGCAGGTAATGGACCTGGTCCTTGCCGAGTAGCTCGGTCACCCTCCCCTGTGGCTCCGGAAGGTCGAAGCGGGTCAGCACGGCCGACAGTGCCTGCTGTGCGCGGCCGTAGCGCAGCACCGTGTCGACCTCGTGCGCCTGTGCTGCCCACCGCCGGTATTGCCTGACAAGGTCGGGCAGGCCCAGCAGCGCAACGCCATCGATGGCGACCAGTGGCGGAAAGCCCTCGGCCGGTGACGGCGCGGTGATGCGTGCCACCACCGGGGAATATTTGAACGCGCCGATCTCGACGGGCTGCTGCGCCTGCAGCACGAGGCTGTTGCCCGATACGCGCTTCCACTGGTAGGCATCGGCGAGCCCCGCCATCTCGAGGGCTTCCCGTGCCACGGGCTCCACCAGCGAGAGGACGTCGACCGCGATCGCCTCCGAGTTGCGGCAGATGATGGAAAGTTCCACGCATTCGAAGGGTGGCTGGTTCGGGTCGTCCGGCGCGCCGATCGCCTCCGCGTGAAGCGAGGCCGCCAGAGCGCCACCCAGCGCGAGCCGGATCTCGGAGCCTTTGGCGAAGAGCGCGTTGTTCGTCAGGATGTGCACGAAGGATAACCAGTCGGCGCGTTGCGGCGTCATGTAATCGCGTGCCAGCGCCAGGCGTTGTTGCTGCATGCGTTCCGAGAACCTGGCAGCTTGGAACAGGACCTTCACCATCTCGATGCAATCGTCGTTCTTCTCATCCTTCAGGCATTGCATGGCGGCCAGTTCATCCGTGAAGGCCGCACGGACGGTGCCGTTCCCGTTCAGGCTGGCGGACCAGTCGTCATCCACGCACCGGGCCAGTTCGGCATCCTCGTCCAGTGCGTAGGCATGGAAAAACTGCATCAGCAATGCCGCCTGCGCGAAGCGCGATACGGGCCCTTTCAGCGCGGCAAGCCTCTGAGCACATTTCGGCAGCCTGTCTGCTACCGCCGTGGAGAGCGCCGGTTTCCATTGGGCCAGCACCTTGAAGAGCCGCTTCGCGCGCTTGCCCAGTTTGGCGCGTTCGCTGGCACTGCCGGCCAGCCCGCTGCGAACCAGCATCAGGTATTCGGCGATGTAGTACTCCGCGGGTGGCACCGGCAGGCCCTGGAGCATCTTCACCTTGCCGGACAGCATGTGCCATTGCTCAAGGACTTCTTTCGATTCTCGACGCGAGATACCTACGTCGATCAGCTCGGCCTTGCAGCTTTCGCCGTGCCACTTCGCGACCGGGCCCGATGTGTCGAGGGGCGGATCGACGTCTCCGATACCGAGGTCTTTGTCGATTTCGCCGGACACGTCCTGCTGCGGCGGGTCGTCGACGGTCGAGGCGCTGGAGGCGTCCCTGCGTGCGTTCGCCAGCACATGGTCCATCGCCTTGAAGTCAAGGCCTCGCTCCGCCAGCTGCTGGACAAAGTCCCGCTTGCATTTTTCCAGTGCCGCCATCACGGTGTTGTGGACGGCCGCATACAGCGCATACCAGTCCGCCGCCGGAAGGGTCGGATTGATCACCACGCCGGCATCCCAGTCGTTCTCTCCGGGCGGCACCGGATCCGTGGTGGAGCCAGTCTCCGCGAGTATCGCCAGTTCCAGGGCACGTCCGCCCTTGAGGAAGAACAACACATTCCCCGCCGGGTCGAGCTGCCAGAGTTCGCCGGCGAGACGGACCAGGCATTGGCGCAGGAAGCGCGGCACCCAGTCCTGCCGATTGTTGAGAAGCTTGGTCAATGCACCGCTGCATTCCTTGCGTTGTGCCGTGTCGATCGGTTGCGGAGATTCGATCTCGAAACGCACCAGCAAACGCAGGAGATAGAAGGTCTTGATGTTGTAGAACCCCTGGATGGCGCCGCCACACTCGAAGAGCTCCCTTGCGCAGGAGAGCGCCATCGTCAAGCCGTTGCATTCGGCGCCCAGCGACTCCCGCTGTTTCTGAGGCAGCGACGCTTGCACGCGTTGCAGCGATTCCCATGAGGCTTGCAAGAGTGGCAGCGCCTTGGCGGCCTTGCTGTCGGCCGTCCCGTGCAGCAGAAGGAGTTCGGCCAGACGCAGCGCCGCCTCGTCCAGGGCATGCCAGGCGCGCGCGGGATCATGGCGGCGCCCTGGCTGCAGGGCCAGCCTCGCAACGGCCAGCCGTTTCTCGATGGATTCCAGCCGGTTCGCGGCCATGTCCACCGGGCCGGCGGAGGTGGCAAGCTGAGGGTGCGAGCCGAGAAGCCGGGGCGGCAGGACGTCGATGAAGCAGAAGCGTTCAAGTGCCTTGCTCTCGAGCGCCATGACGTCGTCCGCGTTCGTCTCGTCGCCGACCGCCTGTCGCACCACTTCCTGGTAGGCGAGGTCCAGCTGGTCGAGCGGGTGCGCAACCGCCGCGGCGTGCAGCATGACGCGATCGTCCTGGCGGGGTGCAGGGAAGATGCGCAGAGCCTTCGCAGGAATGAGCGAAAGGCTGATGTTGACCAAGGAGGTGGCCGTCTCGGCCATCTTCTCGAGCGCGCTGTTGATCATGTTGCCGTCCTGTGCTCGTGGGCTGACCGCGGGATCGGTGAGCCAACTCGTGACGGTCACTTTAAGGAGCAAGAGCCTGCGGCGATTGGCATGGATGACGGAAAACACGGTGCCGACCGGGCAGGA
>FTDG01003739.1_pt1 | contig 9848 bp, 5 predicted proteins | sample 1639751 | NCBI WGS metagenome assembly FTDG01 (sample SAMEA3914869, study PRJEB12502) | metagenome | biome: forest; material: soil | place: USA | collected 2012-03-12 | depth 0.1 m
ATTCTCGGAGGGCTGCGCGCCCCGGTCCGTCTGTCCCTGCTGTCGGCAGCTTCGGCACTCGCGCTCGGCGTCGTGTCGACCCAGGCGCTGGCACTTGGCGGCGGCATCCCGACCAACACCAACGCGCTGCGTGTCGCAGCCGATCCGCGCATCGTCGACCACGGCGCCGCCGCCGCGACCGACGTGAAGTCGATCAGCGTCGCGCTGGCCGTTCGCAACCAGGCCGCCCTCGACGCCTTCGTCGCCGGCGTCGCCGATCCGAAGAGCGCCAACTTCCGCAAGTTCATCACCCCGGCGCAGTTCGCGGCGACGTACGGCCAGACGCCGGCGGCCATCGCGCAAGTCGTCTCGTACCTGCAGTCCAAGGGCCTGTCGATCACGACGGTGCACGCCAACGGCCTGCTGATCTCGGCCAAGGGCACCAACGCCCAGATCGCCGCCGCCTTCGGCACGACGATCCACAGCTACACGCTGGACGGCGTGACCTACCAGGCCCCCGCCACCAAGGCGGTGCTCCCGGCATCGATCGCCGGCATCGCGACGGCCGTCACCGGCCTGAGCAACAAGGCGAGCTTCCACACGCACAAGGCGCAGATCCCGAACACGGGCGCGCTGGCGGGCGACGTCGTCAAGGCGCCGGTCGCTCCGGGCGCCGTGCCGCCGAGCGGCCCGGGTTCGTACACCGTCCTCGACCTCGCCGCCAAGTACAACATCAACCCGCTGTACGCGAAGGGCCTGACCGGCGCCGGCAAGACCATCGGCATCGCCACGCTCGCCGGCTACAACCAGTCGGACGCCTACACGTACTGGAGCTCGCTGGGCCTGAACGTCAGCCCGACCCGCATCACCGACGTCCTCGTCGACGGCGGCTCCACGGAAGGCCCGGGCACCGAAGGCGCCGGCGAGACGACGCTCGACGTCGAACAGTCCGGCGGCGTGGCTCCGGGTGCGAACATGCGCGTCTTCCTGGCGCCGAACACCGATTCCGGCTTCATCGACGTGTTCGCGCAAGCGATCGACGAAAACATCGTCGACGTGCTGTCGATCAGCTGGGGCAGCCCGGAGATCTATGACGACGCGCCGACGCTGGCCGCGTTCCACGCGGTCTTCGAGCAAGCCGCCGCGCAGGGCATCCCCGTCATCGCCGCGACCGGCGACGCGGGCGCGTTCGACATCAACCGTTCGTACACGTACCCGGATTGCTCGACGCTGCTGGGCGTCGACTTCCCCGCAGCCGACCCGATCGTGCTGGGCGCGGGCGGCACCACGCTGCCCAACACCGTGCAGCATCTGCACGGCCCGGTCACGGTCACCACCGAGCGCGCGTGGGGCTGGGACTACCTGAAGAACTACATCGTCACGAACTACGGCAGCGACCTGTACTACTCGAGCTACTACACGGTCGGCGCCGGCGGCGGCGTCAGCGTGAACTTCGCGGTGCCGTCGTGGCAGTACGGCCTGAACGGCACGGCGACGTCGGCTGGCGCGCAATCGCTGGTCTGCTCGCCGGCCTTCCTCGGCGCCTCGGGCACGCAGTACATCGACCTGGTCGACATGCCCTCGGGCGTCGCGGGCCGCAACCTGCCTGACGTCGCGCTCAACGCCGACCCGTACAGCGGCTACGCGGTGTACGAAGGCGGCTGGGGCACGGGCAGCGGCGGCACGAGCTTCGTCGCTCCGCAGCTGAACGGCATCCTGACGCTGATCAGCTCGGGCCTGCCGAGCCGCATCGGGTCGATCAACCCGCAGCTGTACGCCGCGTTCAAGGCGCAAGGCTACGCTGCCGGCTCGCCGTTCAAGGCCATCACCGCTGGTGACAACGAGTACTACTCGTCGCGCGCGGGCTACAACCCGGCAACCGGCCTGGGCTCGCTGGACGTCAACGCGCTGGCCACGACGCTGGGCGTTCACTGATCTTCAAGCCGAAGGGCGACTTCGCGCGTAGCGCGGGTCGCCTCTCGCAGACCTTCATCTACACGGACACACCATGAATCACCTCAAGAAACTGGCCTTCGTCGCCGCTCTCACGCTCGCAGGCATGACCGTCGCGCACGCCGACCCGGTCTACGTCCCGATGGATCCGGGCTCCCCGGGCGACTTCGAGAACACCTGGTCGTTCAGCGATGCCCCGACGGGCGCCGCCGATGATCCGTTCGCCGGCCCGCACACGAAGAACACGTCGTTCGACGACTTCTTCTCGTTCAACGTGCCCGACACCGAATACATCACGTTCACGGCTTCGTCGATCGTCACCTCCGGCAAGAACGGCGTGAAGTTCGATGGCTTCGCGTTCTACACGCTGTCGGACGGCACGCTGCTGGATCTGGACATCCTGTCGCGTCCGGCGCTGTCCGTCTCGGGCGGCACCTACGTGCTGACCAGCGGCACCTATGTGCTCGAACTGGCGGGCGACTACGCCAACAACCACGGCACCTACGGCGGCTTCTTCGACGGCCAGCCGATCCCGGAACCCTCGAACTGGGCCCTGATGCTGGCCGGTCTCGGCGCGATGGGCGCCCTGGCCCGTCGCCGCTCCACCAAGCGCTGAGCGCTGCGCGTTCGTCGCGCGCGCCGGTGACGGCGGCGCGCGACTCGCCCACGAAAAAGCCGCGACTCGTCGCGGCTTTTTTTCGTCGGTCGCGCGCGGGTGTCCGGCCCGCGCTGGCTCAGGACGGGAGGCGGCTCGCCACGCCCGTCGACTCGGCGCAGGGGTCGCTCTCGTCGGGGATGTGCCGCACCTTGCTGGTGGCGCGCCGCAGCGCCGCGCTGGCGCCCGCGCGTGACGCGCACGCGCTCGCAGGAGGGGTTGCAGTGGACGAAGCCTCGGACGCCGGTATCGACGGCGCGCCGATCGATCGACGGTAGCCGCTGGCGTCCACGATGGCGCGGGCGTCGCGCAACAGCAGCAGCGTTCGGATGGCGGCGGCCTTGTCGGAAGCGTGTTCGTAGTAGCTCTCGCAGATGCGACGCCCGAGCCAATAGCCCAGGTCGGACGGCAGCCCGGCCGGTGGCGTGCGGGTGTTGTACAGCCAGTACTCGTCGCCCTTGCCCGCAGCCACGTCGGCCTGCAGGCGCTGCCAGAGTTCGGCCTCGTGCGCGACACCGTAGGCGCGGCGCGTGGCATCGATGCGGGTGTCGGTGCCGAGCACCTGGCCCATGACGAAATCGGCGAAGCCTTCGGACAGCACGTGCTGCAACAGGTCGTGCTGGGGCATCTCCACGCCGCTGCGGTCCTGGAACACGTGCGTCATCTCGTGGGCGACGAACTCGCGGATGACCTCGCGCGCCTGCTCGGGCGTCTGCACGCCCTTGCAGATCACCTCGAGGCCGATGCCCAGGCCGTCGGTGTCGGCCGTGCCGCCGGAGTTGTCCGCGCCGAAGAGGAAGTAGGCCGGCGCGGCGTCCCGGCTTCCCAGCAGGGTGCCGACCTTGGCGATCGTCGCGGAGACCTCGTCATGCATGCGCTGAGCGACGGGCAGGCACACGTCGATCGCGTGGCGATAGTCGGCCGGGGCGGCCGCGACGTGTCGCGCGAGATTGGCCGCGTCCTTGATGCGGTACGGGGTGAAGATCGCGATGCCGGGCGTTCCGGGATCGAGGTAGCCGGACTGCAACACCGGGGCGCTCGGTGCGCCGCCGTTCGCGTCGAACACGGCGGCGAAGCGGGTCGCGTCTTCCAGCACCGCGCCGCTTCGCGCGGGCGTCGCGCTCCAGCCTGGAGGCGCTGCCGCGAGCGCGATCGCGAGCAGGGCGCCTGTCGCGAGATGGCGTCGTGCGGCGGCGCCGGGCGAAAGGGAATCCAGAGGCATGCGAGACCTTGGTCGACAAGAGGGACCGCCGATGCTAGCCGGACGTTCGACGCCTGCGCGACGCGGGCGCCGAACCGCGCGCCGGCGGGGATGGACGCGCGGCCGCCGCGCATGAACGCCCGCGCTGGGCCGAGCCGCGCACCGTGTGACGCGCGCGGCACTTCGATGCGGCGGCCGGACGGGGCGTCCTGGCGGAAGCGGTGAGATTCGAACTCACGGGCCCTTGCGGGCCGACGGTTTTCAAGACCGTTGCAATCGACCACTCTGCCACGCTTCCATGTCGATTCGCAGCGGGCCGGTGAAGCCGATGCTGCTGCCGCGCGATTGTATCGTCGTCGCCGGAGGGCTTCGTCCATCCGCGAAGTCGGACCGCGCCGACGCTTGCCATATACGGTGTGGGGTATATGCCGACGTCGGGCGACGCCCGACTCGACCACGAGTTAGGGGTCGCTACCCGATGCGATCGCAGGCACCGTCCACGCCCTCCCATGACCGCTTTTCACCTATGAAAACATGAGGGTGGTGAGCGCTTGCCTTCCTTGGGTGAAGCCGAGTAAAGATGAACCTGTAAGGGTTTGCAACCGTGGAAATTCTCCCGTTGCTGACAGAACATCTAGCTCAGCTGGAGGGTGTGGCCGACCAGCGTATTCAAAGCGAGAAGAGAGACGACAAGTGCCTTGCGGGCATTTGCGGCCATGGTGACTTTATCGGCGCTGGCTTCGCCAGCGATTCGCCGCCATCAGCAATTCAAAGGGGTTGTCATGAACCGACTTATCAGGCGCGCAGGCCTGACTCTGAGCACCAGCATGATCGCCGTCGCGGCCCATGCGCTGCCGACGGGCCATCCGTCGCAAGTTCTCCACGGCACCATCGACGAGTCCAAGCTCGTCGTCACGGCCGGCACCATTCGTCCCGAAGCGACGGTACTGAACGATCGCGGTGCGGTCGCCGACAGCCTGCCGATGCCGCACATGCTGCTGCAGCTGAAGCGCTCGCCCGAACGCGAGGCCGCGCTGAAGCAGTACATCGACCAGCTGAACGACAAGGCCTCGCCGAACTTCCATCAATGGCTCACGCCGGAACAGTTCGCCGCGAGCTACGGCGTCGCACCGGAAGACGTCGCGATCGTCAAGACCTGGCTCGCCTCGAAGGGCTTCGCCATCAACGGCGTGACGCCCAGCGGCCTGCAGATCGACTTCGGCGGCACCGCGGCGCAAGTGCGCAACGCGTTCCACACCGAGATCCACCAGCTGTCGGTGAACGGCGTCTCGCACATCGCCAACACGAGCCAGCCGCGACTGCCGGAAGCGCTGACGCCCGCCGTCGCCGGCGTGATCTCGCTGCACGACTTCCATCCGACGCCGCACAAGGTCGCGCGCGGCCAGAGCGCCAAGTACACGTTCTCGACGTCCAACGGCACTGCGCATGCGCTGTCGCCGGCCGACATCGCGACGATCTACAACCTGACGCCGCTGTTCAACGCCGGCTACTCGGGCCGCGGCCAGTCGATCATGGTCGTGGAAGACACGTACCTCTATTCGACCGCCGACTGGACGCAGTTCCGCAAGACCTTCGGCTTGGCGCGCGCCTATCCGTACGGCACGCTGTCCCAGGTGAGCCCGACCGGCTCGATCGCCTGCACGAACCCGGGCTTCCAAGGCAGCTCGCGCGACCCGGGCTACGGCGACGACGGCGAAGCCGTGCTCGACGTCGAATGGGCCACCGCCGCGGCGCCGAATGCGGCGATCGTCCTGGCGGCCTGCACCGACACCTCCGCCTTCGGCGGCCTGATCGCGCTGCAGAACACGCTCAACGGCCCGGCGGCGAACCTGCCGTCGGTGGTCAGCATCAGCTACGGCGAAGCCGAAGCGGTGAACGGCGCCGCCGCGAACCTGGCGTACTACAACGCGTACCAGCAAGCGGTCGCGGAAGGCGTGTCGATCTTCGTGTCGTCGGGCGATGAACTCGCTGCGAGCGCGGACAACGGCAACGAGGCGACCCACGGCATCTCGATCAGCGGCTTCGCGTCGACGCCGTACAACGTGGCGGTCGGCGGTACCGACTTCAGCTACACGGCCGACAACGTCGACCCGTCGACCTACTGGTCGGCGACGAACAGCGCCACCTTCGGCTCCGCCCTGTCGTACATCAAGGAAATTCCCTGGAACGACTCGTGCGCCGGCTCGAAGATCGCGACGTACCTCGGCACCACGCAGAACGCACTGTGCAACAACACGCAGGTCACCTCGGCCAGCGGCTCGCTGCACTTCCTGCTGAACGCCGCGGGCGGCAGCGGCGGCCCGAGCGGATGCGCCACGGGCACGGCGTCCACGCGCAGCGTCGTCAGCGGCACCTGCGCCGGCTACGCGAAGCCGAGCTGGCAAGCGGGCATGACCGGCAACCCGAACGACGGCGTGCGCGACATCCCCGACGTCTCGCTGTTCGCCTCGAACGGCCTGTGGGATGCGTACTACGTGGTGTGCTGGTCGAACCCCGACACCAGCGCGGCGGTCGGCGGCGGCTACAGCTGCACCGGCGTTCCCTCGACCTGGGCCGGCTTCGGCGGCACCTCGGTCTCGTCGCCGATCATGGCGGGCATCCAGGCGCTCGTGAACCAGAAGACGGGCGCGCGCTGGGGCAACCCGAACGTCCAGTACTACGCGATGGCCAACGCGCAGAACGCGGCCAACATCGGCGCCTGCAACTCGACGACGGTCAACAAGACGTCCAACAGCTGCAAGTTCTATGACGTGACCGACGGCGACATCGCCGGCGCCTGCAAGGCCTCCGGCTCCACGCTGCGCAACTGCTATCGCCCGAGCGGCACCAACGGCGTCCTGTCGACGAACAACGCCGCGCTGGCCCCGGCCTACAACACGACGCAAGGCTGGGACTTCGCCACGGGCATCGGCTCGGTGAACGCCTACAACCTCGTGATGGGCTGGCCCAGCCTGTAATCCGACCAATCAACGGAAAGACGTGACATGAACACCCAACGCAAACTCTCGCTGGCCGCCGCTGCGGCGGCGCTGGCCTGCGCCAGCCTCGGCGCGCAGGCTGCGACCTGCCCCAGCGGCAACCTCGTCACCAACTGCGGTTTCGAGGCCGGCGACTTCTCCAGCTGGACGCTGAGCGGCGTCGACGTCGCCGCAGGCACCGAAGGCAACCTGTACGGCGTCGAAGGCGCCGACCCGTTCGGCCCCGGCCCGCACAGCGGGAACTCGCAGGCGTACTTCGCCGACCAGGTTGCGAACACGACGACGATGTCGCAATCGATCGCCACGACGGCCGGCACCAGCTACACGGTGTCGTTCTGGCTGGCCGAGGCGACCGACGGCCCGGGCACGAACCACAACAAGTTCACCGCGACGTTCGGCAGCGCGGCGCTGACGCCGCTGACCAACGTGACCGACCAGGGCTACACCGAGTACACGTTCTCGGGCATCGGCTCGGCCGGCTCGACGCTGCTGAGCTTCACGTTCGGCAACGACGTCGGCCAGTTCCAGATCGACGACATCGGCGTGACCGGCCCGGCGCCGGCCGTGCCCGAGCCGACGTCGCTCGCGCTGTTCGGCCTCGGCGCGCTGGCGCTCTCGGCGCGTCGCAAGGTCTTCGGCAAGCGCTGAAGCGCCACGGGCGGGCGCCACGCCTGCCCCGCGGCCAAGAGCCGCCCGCAACGCCGTCCCCGACGGCCGCGCGAGGCGGCTTTTTCACGCCCGCAGGAATGGCGGCATACGCATGCCGGTAGGGGTGTCCATACGGGTGACCGTATGGCGCCGCGCGTCAGCCCGGCTTGCGCGCCTGCGCGCACTTGACCTGGAAGACCTCGCGCCGGCCGCTGTCGATGCGCACCGCCGTCAGCGCGCCGCCCCACACGCAGCCGGTGTCGGTCGCGAGCAGCAGCGGCGTGTCGACCAGCCCGAGCGTCGACCAATGGCCGAACGCCATCGGCGTGTCGCGCGTGAGGCGGTGTTCGTGCGCGAACCACGGACGCATGCCTGCCGGGGCGTCGTCGGGGCCCTCCTTGGTCTTCAGGTCGAGCTCGCCGTCGGCGCTGCACAGGCGCAGGCGAGTGAGCGTGTTGACGATGAAGCGCCAGCGATCCGGGCCCGCCAGTGTCGGATCCCAGCGGCGCGGTTCGTCGCCGTACATCACGCGCAGGAACTCGGGCATGTCGCGCGATCGCAGCAGGGCCTCGACCTCGCCGGCATGGGCGAGCGTGTCGGCGGCCGACCATTGCGGCACCACGCCGGCGTGCACCATCAGCCAGCCGCTGGCTTGCGCGGCCATGTTGCGGTGGCGCAGCCAGTCGAGCAGCGCGTCGCGGCGCGGGTCGGCGAGGATCGCTCCCAGCGTGTCGCCCTTGGACACCTTGCGCACGCCATGCGCGACGGCCAGCAGGTGCAGGTCGTGGTTGCCGAGCAGGCAGTGCGCGGCGTCGCCGATGCCCATCAGGCGCTCGAGCACCGGCAGCGACTGCGGCCCGCGGTTGACGAGGTCGCCGAGCAGCCAGATGCGGTCGCGCGACGGCGAGAAACCGATGGTGGCCAGGAGCTGGTCGAGTGGGTCGCAACACCCCTGCAGGTCGCCTATCAGATAATCCATGGCTCGATTCTGCTACGCTCGCGGGCTTCGGCTCCGGCCGCCGCGTTTTGCCCTTGACGACGCCCGCGCCACCAGCGCCCTCGCGTCCTTTCCCGGCGCCGCCGCAGGCAGGTCGTCGGCACCGGTTTCCCCGGTGCCCTGTTCCACCCATCCGTTTCGCTTCAACCCCAGCACGCGCTGCTCGCATGGACGTCGCCCTTCTCGTATTCCTGATCGTGCTCAACGCCGGTTTCGCAATGTCGGAGATGGCATTGACGACGAGCCGCAAGGCGCGCCTGCAGGTCATGCTGGAAGCCGGCGAGAGCGGCGTCGAGGCGGCGATCGACCTGCACGACCATCCGACCAAGTTCCTGTCGACCGTGCAGGTCGGCATCACGTCGATCAGCGTGCTCAACGGCATCGTCGGCGACGCCGCGTTCTCCGAACCGCTGGGCATCTGGCTGCGCGACACCTTCCACATGGCCGACCGCCCGGCCCACGTCACCGCCACCGCGCTGGTCGTGCTGATCATCACGGTGCTCACGATCATCTTCGGCGAGCTGGTGCCCAAGCGCATCGGCCAGCTGTTCCCCGAATCCGTCGCCGCCTTCGTCGCGCCGGCCATGCAGATGCTGTCGACGGCCACGCGGCCGCTGGTCGTGCTGCTGTCGAAGACGACCGAGGCCATCCTGCGCCTGCTGGGCGTGCGCGGCGACGGCAAGCGCGAGGTGACGGAAGAGGAGATCGCCGCGAGCCTCGAGGAAGGCCTCGACGCCGGCGTCATCGAGGCGCAGGAGCACCAGATGGTGCGCAACGTGTTCCGCCTCGACGACCGCCAGATCGGCTCGATGATGATCCCGCGCGCCGAGATCCGCTGGCTCGACGCGAATGCGCCGATCGCCGACGTGCTCAAGGCGGTCGTCGAGGATCCGCATGCGCGCTATCCGGTCTGCCGCGGCGGGCTCGACGACGTCATCGGCGTGGTCACCGCGCAGGGGCTGCTCAAGCCGCTCGCCGAAGGCCGCGCGCCGGTTCTCACCGAGGAACTGCAGTCGCCGGTCTTCGTGCCCGAGACGCTGTCCGGCATGGAACTGCTGGACCATTTCCGCACGAACGCCGCGCAGCTGGTGTTCGTCGTCGACGAATACGGCGCGGTGCAGGGCGTGATCACGCTGCGCGACGTGCTGGAGGCGATCACCGGCGAGTTCGGCCCCGAGTCCGGCGACGACGCCTGGGCCGTGCGGCGCGAGGACGGCAGCTGGCTGATGGACGGCCTGATCCCGGTGCCGGAGATCAAGGACCGCCTCGAGATCAAGGACTTGCCCGAGGAAGACCGCGGGCGCTACAACACCCTGGCAGGCATGATCATGCTGTTGCTGGGACGCCTGCCCCGCGAGACCGATGCGGTCGAATGGGGAGATTGGCGATTCGAGGTCGTCGACCTCGACGGCAAGC
>FTDG01000554.1_pt1 | contig 9841 bp, 10 predicted proteins | sample 1639751 | NCBI WGS metagenome assembly FTDG01 (sample SAMEA3914869, study PRJEB12502) | metagenome | biome: forest; material: soil | place: USA | collected 2012-03-12 | depth 0.1 m
CTCCACCGCCGCCGCCGCCGATGAACTGGCGCGCGCTCGGTTCGATGGTGACGCCGGCGGGCGAGCGCATCGTCTGGCTGGCTCGCGGCAACGACGAGATCACCGTGAAGCCGGGCGCGGTGCTGGACGACGGCTACGTCGTGCAGAGCATCGACAAGGAAACCGTCGTGCTGTTGTATCCGCCGATCGGTACGACTGCTCGCATTTCGCTTCCGCATGCACAAGCGGGAAGTCCGTAGGTCGAAGCGCCGCCCCGATCACGGATAATGGTGGGTTCGCGCCTGTCGCCGCGAGCCGCTGTCGCGGTACCGAAAAAGAGAGCCATGAGCGAGTTGAATGCCCTGGGAGGGGTCCGTAGGAGCCGTCGATCAGCGGTCGCGTGGGCGCGGCGCACGATGTGGCCGTTGGCGTTGGCCGGCGCGCTGCTGGCCGGTTGCGCCCAGCAGCGCCTGCACGACAACGCCCAGGACATGCTGGCGCGCGGCGACTACGAAGCCGCGGTCGATTCGCTCGATGCCGCGGCGCGCGAGTACCCCAACAATGCGCAGCTGGTGTCGGACGCCATCCAGGCGCGCCGACTGGCGCTGGCGCGACTGCAGGCGGACGCCGACCGGGCGCGCGTCGAGCAGCGCTTCGACGACGCGAAGACGACGCTCATGCGCGCGCGCAAGTTCGATCCGACCGGCGAGCGCGTCGAGCCGCTGCTGGCGGAACTCGCGGTCGAGCGACGCCAGATCGAGGCGCTCGGCAAGGCCGACGAGCTGGTCAAGGCGGGTGACCTGCAGGGCGCGTCGCGCGTCGTCGCGGCGGCGCTGAAGGACAACCCGCGCCAGCAGCAGCTGCTGGCGATGCAGCGCCACGTCGAGCAGCTCGCCCACCAGGTCCAGCCGCGCGGCTACACGAAGCTCAAGGAGACGCGGCCGATCTCGCTCGATTTCCGCGACGCCAGCCTGCGCACGGTGCTCGACGCGGTCACGCGCAACAGCGGCGTCAATTTCGTCCTCGACAAGGACCTGCGCGTCGACAGCCGCGTGACGATCTTCCTGCACGATGCGAGCGTCGAGGACGCGATCGACCTGATCGTCAGCACGAACCAGCTGGCGCGCAAGATGATCGACGACCAGACGATGCTGATCTACCCGAACACGCCGGACAAGCAGCGCGACTACCAGGAGCAGGTCGTGCGCGTGTTCTACCTCGCGAGCAGCGAGGCGAAGGGCGCGTCGGCGTTCCTGAAGACCATGCTCAAGATCCACGATCCGTTCGTCGACGAGCGCTCGAACATGCTGGCGCTGCGCGACACGCCTGAGAACATCGAGCTCGCCGAGCGCCTGCTGAGCCTGTACGACACGGCCGACCCGGAAGTGACGCTGGAGCTCGAGGTGCTCGAGGTCAGCTCGACGACCCTGACCGACCTGGGGCTCGCGCTGCCGAACAACGTGTCCCTGACGCCGCTGACGCCCAGTGGCGCCTCCGCGCTGACGCTGGGCAACCTCAAGTCGGGGCTGTCGAAGAACAACATCGGCGTGGGCCTGGGCGCGGCGACGCTGAACATCCGGCGCGAAGTGAGCGACACGAAGACGCTGGCCAATCCGAGCATCCGCGTGCGGAGCAAGGAAAAGGCGAAGGTCATGATCGGCGACAAGGTACCTGTCTTCACGACGACCACCGGCCAGGCCGGCTTCGTCTCGGACAGCGTCACCTACCTTGACGTGGGACTGCAGCTCGAGGTCGAGCCAACGGTGTTCGCGGACGACGACGTCGGCATCAAGCTGGGCCTCGAGGTGAGCTCGGTGACGGGGCAGGTGAAATCGGCCGACGGGACGCTCGCCTACCAGATCGGGACGCGCAACGCGAACACCGTCCTGCGCCTGCACGACGGGGAGACGCAGTTGCTGGCCGGACTGATCAGCCATGACGAGGAGATGTCGTCCACCCGCGTGCCGGGCCTGGGCGACCTGCCGATCGTCGGACGGCTGTTCTCGAGCCAGCTGGACAACGGCAGTCACTCCGAACTCGTGCTGGCCGTGACGCCGCACGTGGTGCGCAACGTGCGCCGTCCCGATGCCGACGAGGCCGAGCTGTGGGTCGGCACCGAGACCGCGCCCCGCCTGCACACCGTGACCAACCGCGCGGCCCCGCCTTCGGCGGCCGCGTCCTCGGCGGCCACGCCTGCTTCGGCGCCGGCCGCCGCCGGGAATGTCCCCGCGAACGTCGCCGCGCCGAAGGCGCCCGATGCGGCACCGCAGGCCGCGTCGACGCTGCGCCTGTCCGGGCCCGCGTCGGCCAAGGTGGGCGACGTCGTCCGCGTGACGATCGACCTGGACTCCGCCGCCGGCCTGCGCGGGTTGCCGATGCAGATCGGCTACGACAAGGACAAGCTGTCGCTGCTGGTGGTCGAAGAGGGCGGCTTCTTTTCGCAGGACGGCGAGAAGACGAGCTTCACGCAGACGGTGCAGGCGGGCGAGGGCGTCGCGCGCGCAGGCGTGCTGCGCAACAGCGCGAGCGTCGCGTCCGGCAAGGGCACTGTCTACGCGTTGCAATTCAAGGCGCTCAAGTCCGGGCCGGCCTCGGTGACGGTCACGAACGCCAACGCGATCAGCCTCGGCGCCGAGGTCAAGGTGGTGCTGCCCGCGCCGCTCGTCGTCACGGTGCAGTGACCATGGGCAAGACACGCGGCTTCTCGATGATCGAGCTGATGGCCGTGCTCGCCATCCTGGCCGTGCTCGTCTGGGTGATGCTGCCGCTGGCCCAGGCCACGCGCGAGCGCGAGCGCGAACGCGAGCTACAGCGCTCGCTCTGGCAGATCCGCGATGCGATCGATGCCTACAAGCATGCCTCGGACAACAGCGGCACGCCGCGCGACCCCGGTCTCTCGGGCTACCCGCCGACGCTGACGGCGCTGGTGCAGGGCTTGCCCGACCCGAAGGCGTCGGGCCATGTCCTGTATTTCCTGCGCCGGATCCCGCGCGACCCGTTCGCGCCGCCCGAGCTGCCGCCCGAGCAGACCTGGGGCCTGCGCTCGTTCCAGAGCCCGGCCGATGCGCCGGCCGCCGGTGCCGACGTCTACGACGTCTACTCGCGCGCGCCCGGCAACGGCCTGAACGGCGTGCCGTTCCGGGCGTGGTGAGGCGAGGGGCGCAATGACGATGCGATCGCGGCGCGGATTCACGTTGATAGAACTGCTCGTGGTGATGGCGGTCATCGGCCTGCTGCTGTCGATCGCGGCGCCGCGCTACGTCCACCAGGTCGACCAGTCGCGCGACGTGGTGCTGCGCCACAACCTCGACGGCCTGCGCCAGTCGATCGACCAGTTCTATTCGGACAAGGGCCGCTACCCGAAGGCGCTGCAGGAGCTCGTCGACGCCCACTACCTGCGCGCGGTGCCCGTCGACCCGATCACCGATCGAGCCGACACCTGGGTGATGGTGCTGCCCGCCGGCGATCCCGGGCCGGCGTGGGCCGACGTGCGCAGCGGAGCGGCCGGCCTGGGTCGCGACGGAACCCCTTATGCGAGCTGGTGAACGCACGGCGAGCCCCGCGCGACGGCGCCTGCGGGGGGTGTCCGGCCGGCGCCGCGGCGCCCGCGCGGGCTTCACCTATGTCGTGCTGCTGGTCATCCTGGCGCTGCTGGGGCTCGCGCTGGCCGTCATCGGCACGCGCTGGTCGGACGAGGTGCAGCGCGAACGCGAGCAGCAGTTGCTGCGCGTCGGGCAGCTGTATGCGCAGGCGATCGCGGCCTACCATCGCGGCTCGCCCGGCAGCGACAAGACCTGGCCGAAGGAGGTCGGCGACCTGCTGCTCGATCCCCGCATGCTGGGCACGGTGCGCTACCTGCGTGCCGCGTATTCCGATCCGATGGTGCCCGGCGCGCCGATCGGCCTCGTCCGCGCCGCGGACAACACCATCCGCGGCGTCTACAGCACCAGCACGGCCGCGCCGTTCGCGCAGCGCACCATCGACCTCGGCGTCGTGCAGCTGGCACCGGCGACGCGCTACGCCGACTGGCAATTCGTTCCCAAGGTAGATCCATGAACGTCATCGTTTTCCGTTCCCGTCGACCCGACATCGCGCGGCGCTGCCGCGGCTTCACGTTGATGGAGCTGCTGGTCGTGATCCTGATCATCGGCCTGCTGACGGGCATCGTCGGGCCGCGCCTGCTCGGGCAGATCTCGCGTTCCGAGGTGACGACCGCGAAGGCGCAGATGGACGCGTTCGACAAGGCGCTGCAGGCCTATCGCGTGGATGCCGGACGCTATCCCACCAGCACGCAAGGCCTGGCGGCGCTGGCGATGCAACCCGCCGACGAACCGCGCTGGCGCGGCCCGTACCTGCAGGGCGCGATCCCGGTCGATCCCTGGGGCACGCCTTACCAGTACCGTTCGCCGGGCACGAACGGCAAGGATTTCGACCTGGTCAGCCTGGGGCACGACCGCGCGCCCGGTGGCACCGGCGACGACGCCGACATCGTCCGCTGAACCGCCTGGCGGCGCCACGCTTCCCGCTCCGTCCGAACCGACCCGCATCCTCGATGTCCACCTCGCTCTCGTTCAACGTCCGCCTGCTTCGCCCCGGCGCCTCCTCGGTCGAGGAAGTGCGGCTGGAGGCGGCCTCCGAGGCGGAGCTGCGCGGCCGGCTCGGCTCGGAAGGGGCGGTCGTGCTCGGCCTGCGTCGCTTGCCCGCGCAGGCCGCGGCGAGCGCGACGCGCGGCGGCTCGGCGCGTTTCGACGTGGGCTGGTGGTGTCGCGAGCTGCGCACGCTGCTGCTCGCCGGCATGACCGCCGTGGAGGCGATCGAAACCCTCGCCGCCGATCGCAAGGACGCGGTGCGCGAACGCGTGCACTCGGCGCTCCTGAAGGCCTTGCGCGAAGGGCGTTCTCTGTCGCGTGCGATGGCCGGTGCCGGCGTGTTCCCGGAAGTGCTGGTGGCCAGCGTCATGGCCAGCGAGCGCACCAGCACGCTGCCCGCCGCGCTCGAGGACTATCTCCGCTACGACGGCATGCTGCGCAAGCTGCGCCAGCAACTGGTGAGCGCGGCGATCTATCCGGCAGTCGTCGTGACGCTGGGCGCGTCCATCTGCCTGTTCCTGCTGCTGTTCGTCGTGCCGCGTTTCTCGCGCATGTATGCCGACCTGCATGGGCCGGTGAGCGACGCGACGCGCATCGTGCTGTGGGTCAGCCAGACGGTGCAACAACGCTGGCCGCTGCTGCTCGCCGGCGCGGCCGGGGTCGCGATGCTGGCGGTGGCCGCGTGGCGCAGCGGCTTGCTGGGCCGCCTCGGCGCCGCGCTCGTGGAGGGCATTCCGCCGCTGGAGCGGCAGTGGCGCGAGTTCCGGCTCGCCAAGCTCTATCAGGCGATGACGTTGATGGTCAAGGGCGGCTATGCGTTCGACGAGGCGCTGCAGGTCTGCGCGGGGCTCGAGTCGGGGCCGCGCATGGCGCGCAGCCTGGCCAGCGTCCGCGCCGAGATCGCGCGCGGCAAGACCGCGTCGGCGGCGCTGGCGGGTGCCGGCCTGACCGAGATCGTCACCGAGCGCCTGTTGTCCGTGGGCGAGCGCACGGGCAGTTTCGCCACCGTGTTGCAGGTGATCGCCGATCGCCACTCCCAGACCTTCACGACGTTCGTCGAGCGCGCCACGCGGATCGTCGAGCCGCTGCTGCTGCTGCTCGTCGCGCTGGCGGTCGGCGCCATCGTGGTGATGATGTACATGCCGATCTTCGACATCGCCGGCGGGCTGGGAGTGGGCTCATGAGCCGCGACGAGGCCCCTGGGTCCGGCGGCGCGGGCGATGACCTGCGCGCCGCGCTGCGCACGGCGCGCAACCAGCACCGGGCCGGTGCCGGCGCGGTGCTCGACATCCTGCTGCGCGGCGTCGCCGACCCGGCCGCCGTCGCCGCCGACCTCGCGGACCGTGCGGGCGTCGCCGTCCTGCTGGAGCCCTCGGACGCCGTGCCGGACTTCGCGTCCTGGAAGGCCGCGAGCGCCAAGCAGTGGCGCTGCGTGGTCGTGCGCGCCCACGACGGGCGCCGACTGATCGCGGCCGAGGATCCGTGGGACGAGACCTTGCTGTTGCGCGTGGCGCGCGCGGTGCCCGGCGGCCTGCCGCCTGCGGCGGTGCGGCGCGCGAGCCTCGATGCCTGGCTCGCCGCGGCCGATGCGCCGGCGGCGGCCGGCACGCGTCGCGCGGCGGAGCCGGGCGCGTCCGGCGCCGCGGGTGCCGCGGGCGGCGAAGGCCCGATCGTCGCGTTCGTCGACCAGGCGCTGAAGGCCGCCTTCCGCCTGGGCGCGAGCGACGTGCATTTCGAATGCGACCGCAGCAGCGTCGGCGTCAAGCATCGTCTCGACGGGGTGATGGTGCCGTTCGCGTCCATGGACGGCGCGCAGGCCGCGCAGGAAGTCATCTCGCGCATCAAGGTGCTGGCGCAGCTCGACATCACCGAGCGCCGCCTGCCGCAGGACGGCCGCTTCCGCTTCCACCACGACAGCGGCGACCTCGACATGCGCGTCTCGATCATGCCGAGCGTCCATGGCGAGGACGCGGTGCTGCGCCTGCTGGACAAGGCGCAGCTGCGCGGCAAGGACGACCGCGTGACGCTCGACCGCCTCGGCTTCGCGAAGGTCAACGCCGACGCCATCCGCGCGCTCGCGGGGGCGCCGAGCGGGATGTTGCTGGTCACCGGCCCCACCGGCAGCGGCAAGACGACCACGGTGTATGCCGCGATGTCCGAGATCAACACCGGCCTCGAGAAGATCATCACCATCGAGGATCCGGTGGAGTACGAGCTGGCCGGCGTGCTGCAGATCCCGGTGAACGAACGCAAGGGACTGACCTTCGCGACGGGCCTGCGCTCCATCCTGCGCCATGACCCCGATCGCATCCTCGTCGGCGAGATCCGCGACGGCGAGACGGCCGAGATCGCCGTGCAGTCGGCGTTGACGGGCCACCTGGTCTTCACGACCGTGCACGCGAACAGCGTCGCCGACGTGGTCGGGCGTTTCCGCCATTTCGGCATCGACATGTTCGGCTTCATGGCGGCGCTCAACGGCGTCGTCGTGCAGCGGCTCGTGCGGCGGCTGTGTCCGCACTGCGCGCGCCGCCACGAGGCGACGCCCGCGGAAGCGGCGTGGCTCGCGATCGCCGGCCTCGGCCCGCAAGCCGAGGCGCCGACGCCCGTCGGTTGCGCGCAATGCCGGCAGACCGGCTACAAGGGCCGCTTCGTGATCGCCGAAGTCCACCGCGTCGACGACGAGCTGCGCGACCACATCACCGAGGGCGCGCCGTTGTCGACGTTGAAGACGCATGCGACGAAGCAGGGCGTGCTGCCGCTGTTGACACAGTCCGCGGCGCACGTCGTGGCGGGCCACACGACGATCGACGAGATCCGTCGGGTCGTGGGAGGCGTCTGATGATCGAGCTGTACCTGGGCATGTCCGCCGGCGGCTGGGCGGTCGACGGCCGCACGCAGGCCTGGGCGGCGCACGACGACGCCGCGCTGGCGCTCGCGCACTGGGCGCGGGCGATCGCGCAGGGCCATGCGACGCGCTGGCGCCGGGCGAAGGTGATGCTGTGGCTGTCGGGGGGCCTTGCGCGGCCGTTCACCTGCGGCCCGGTCGACGGGCTCACGAGCTGGGCCGAGGCGCAGGCCTTTGCTGCGGCGGCCGCGCCCGACGCGACCGGCTTCGACGGCCCCTGCCGCGTGCTCTTCGAGGACTGGCCCGACGCTGCGCCGACGCTGGTCACCGCCATCGAGCAATCGCTGGCCGATGCCGTCGACATGCTGCCGCGAACGGTGCGCATCGACTGGCTCGGCGTGCGTCCGCGCTGGGCAGCCGCTCTCGGCGACGTGCTGCGCCGGCGGCCCGAGGCGCGTATCTTCGCGTTGGCCGAAGACGACGCGCTGACGTTGCTCGGCGGCCCCGCGGGGGCGGCGGGCGCGTCGAGCCCGGTCGGTCACTTCGACCAGGCCGTGACCTACTGGCCCGCACCGACGACCGAGCAGGCGACCGCGCTGTGGCACCGCACGATGCTGTCGCAGGACGTGCTGGCCGACGACGCCTTCTTCGCTCGCCTGGGATCCGTCGACGAGGCGCCGGCCGATGCCGGGTCGCCGGCTGCGAACACGCGCGCGGCGTGGCCCTCGATCGCCGGCGGCATCGCGGGGGACGGCGCATGAAGAACGTCCACGCGCAGTTCAGGCCGCGCCGTCGCCTGGGGCGGCCTGCGCAGGCGATGTTGCTGGCGCTCGTCGTCTGCACCGCCGCGGCGGTCGGCGTCGCCGTCTGGCAGCGGCAGCGCGCCGCGACGTTGCGCGAACAGGTGTCCTCGCTGGTGGAGCAGCGGCGCACGGGCACGGTGCCGCCGCCGCCGCGTCCGGTGCCGGCCTATGCGACGAGCGCGCAGCTGATGTTGCGCGAGCGCGCGGCGCCGTGGGCATCGATGCTGCGCACGCTCGAGAGCGCTTCGCTGATCGGCGTGACGCCGACAGTCGTCGAATTCGACGCCGCGGACGGCAGTGCGCGCGCGGAGTTGAACTATGCCGACTCGACCGCGCTCGTCGACTACCTCGATCGCGCCAACGAAGGCGTCGCGTCGAGCGGTGTCGGGCGATGGACGCTCGCGCAAGCTCGCGTGGAGCCCGGCGGCACCGCCGCGCCGGGCACGGGCGGCGTCGCGCCGGCCTCTACGCCCTCGGTCGCGACGATCCAGTCGACCTGGGGCGGTGTCCGCGCCGGGCCGGAGGGTGCGGCCAACGCGCCGGTGCCATGAAGCCATCGAGGGGCGTCGCCGAGGGCGGCGTCGATACCGGTCCGACAGGACGCGCAAGCCGGCACCACCACCCGGCTCGCACCGATCCGCACAGCATCATCGACGAAGAGGAGAGCCCCAGCATGTCCACCCGCACCGCGATCCGCACCGCCACCCGCGTCAGCACCCGCATTCGCAAGCGCGCGCCGTTCAGCGCCGGATTTCCGGCCACGTTGATCGCCGGCCTCGCCGCGCTGGCGGCGCCGGCCTTCGCGGCGACTCCGACATCGGGCACCCTGAACCAGCCGATGACCGTCATCAACATGGGCGTGCAGCGCGCGGGCGCGGGCAGCTCGGTCTATTTCGACACGACCGAGGCGCCGGCGTCCGCGCTCGGCTGCAACTACCCCGCCTACTACATCGACCTGACGAATCCGGCGGGCATGGGCATGTATGCGGCCCTGCTGACGTCCAAGGCCACGGGCAAGAAGATCGTCCGCATCGACTGGGCGATGACCAGCGGCACGACGTGCATGGTGTCGATCGTGCAACTGGAGAATTGAGCCCGGGCCCGGCGCCGCGTCAGTCGGCCGCCGGGCCGCGCAGCGGCGTCCATTCGGGCCCCGGCTCCGACTCGATCACCAACGTCGCCTCGCCACCCGGTCGCGGCAACTCCAGGCGGCTCGCATGCAGCCACAGCCTCGGCGCTCCCAGCCAGGCCGCCACGGCGCGGTTGTGCGCGCCCTTGCCGTGCGTCGTGTCGCCCACCAGCGGATGCGCGATGTGCTTGAAGTGCCGCCGGATCTGGTGCCTGCGGCCGGACAGCGGCTCGACATCCACGAGCGCATAGCGGCTCGTCGCATGGCGGCCGTCCGTGAACGGCCACTCGAAGCTGGCCAGGCGGCGATAGCGCGTGACCGCGGGCAGGCGCGGCTGGCCGGCCGAAGGCAGCTCGGGGTCGCGCGCCAGCGGGTAGTCGATCTCGCCGTCCGGTGCCGGCCAGCCGCGCACCAGCGCGAGGTAGCGCTTGTGCACGCGGCCGGACTCGAAGGCCTCGCCGAGCGCCGACGCGGCCGCGGCGCTGCGTGCGAATGC
>FTDG01000610.1_pt1 | contig 9737 bp, 6 predicted proteins | sample 1639751 | NCBI WGS metagenome assembly FTDG01 (sample SAMEA3914869, study PRJEB12502) | metagenome | biome: forest; material: soil | place: USA | collected 2012-03-12 | depth 0.1 m
CCACCTGGCCCGGCATCGTCCTGGCCCTGTCCGCCGCCGTCCTGTGGGGCACCACCGGCACCTCGCAGCATTTCGCCGGCCCCGGCCTGTCGTCGTACTGGATCGGCGCGCTGCGACTGGCCATCGCCGCCGCGTTCTTCGTCGTGCTGGTGACGATCACCGAGCGCGACGCCACCGCGAAGTCGCGCGTGCCCGGCCTCTGGCGCCAACAGCTGCTCGCCGGCGCCGCCATCGCCGCGTACAACCTCGCGTTCTTCGCCGGCGTGCGCCTCGCCGGCGTCGCGGTGGGCACGATGGTGGGCATCGGCAGCGGGCCGCTGTTCGCCGGCGCGCTGCAGGCGCTGATCACGCGGCGCGCGCCCGTGGGCCTGTGGTGGCTGGGCACCGCGCTGGCCATCGCCGGCGGCGCGGCCATCGTGCTGGGCGGCGGCGTGGCGGCGCGTCCCGACCTCGTCGGCCTGCTGCTGTGCCTGACCGCCGGCTTCTCGTATGCCGTCTACACGCTGACGGCCAAGTCGCTGTCCACGCACGCCTCGCCGGCGCGCGCGAGCCTGTGGGTGTTCGGCATCGCGGCGCTGATCGCGGTGCCGGCGGCGTGGGCGATCGTGCCGTCGGGCGTGGCCGACCTCGCGGCCGCGGGCCCGCGCACGTGGGCTGTCGTGGCGTGGCTGGGCATCGTGGCCACGGGCGTGTCGTACCTGCTGTTCAGCACGGCGCTGCGCTTCATCTCGGGCGCCACCGGCGTGGCGCTCGCGCTCGCCGAGCCGCTCACCGCGTTCACGCTGGCCGTGCTGCTGCTGGGCGAGCCGCTGCGCGCGAGCGGGCTCGCGGGCGTCGCGCTGATCATGGCCGGCCTGGCCCTGGTCGTCACGGGCGAGCGCCGCGGTTGAGACAATGCGCGCCATGGCGCATGAATCCTCCCTGCTCATCATCGGCTGCGGCGACGTCGGCCTGCGCGTCGTGCGCGCGCTCGGCGGGCGGCTGCGCGTGTTCGCGCTGACCTCGTCGCCGGCGCGCTGCGACGCGTTGCGCGCGGCCGGCGTCCGGCCCGTGGTGGGCAACCTCGACGAGCCCGCCTCGCTGGGCCGCCTGGCCGGCCTGGCCGACGCCGTGCTGTACCTCGCGCCGCCGCCCACGTCCGGTCACACCGATCCGCGACTGCGGGCGCTGCTGGCCGCGCTGTCGAAACGCACGCCGCCCAAACGCGTGGTGTACGCTAGCACCACCGGCGTCTACGGCGATTGCCGCGGCGAGCTCGTCACCGAGACACGTCCGCTCAACCCGGGCACCGACCGCGCCCGCCGCCGCGTCGACGCCGAGTCGCACCTGCGCGCCTGGGCCCGCGCGACGGGCGCGCGCGCGAGCGTGCTGCGCATCCCCGGAATCTACGCAAGCGATCGCGAGGGCGGCCGTCCGCAGGATCGCGTGACGCGCGGCACGCCGGTGCTGGCCGCCGAGGACGACGGCTACACCAACCACATCCACGCCGACGACCTCGCGCGCGCCTGCATCGCGGCGCTGTGGCGCGGCAAGCCGCGGCGCGTGGTGCAGGTGTGCGACGACAGCGACATGAAGACGGGCGACTTCTACGACCTGGTGGCCGACCTCAGCGGCCTGCCGCGCCCCGCGCGCGTGACGCGCGCGCAGGCGGGCGAGGCGTTCACGCCCGCGCAGTGGAGCTTCCTCAACGAGTCGCGGCGGCTGTCGAACGCGCGCATGAAGCGCGAACTGCGGCTGCGATTGACCCGCCCGACGATCCGCGAAGGCCTCGCGGACTGAAGGTCAGTGCACGCGGCGGATGTGCGTCGGCGTCTTCTTGCGCTTGAAAGACGGCGGACGCCAGCGCCAGAACAGGATCATCAGGTAGCCGCCGAGCGCGCCGCCCAGCGACGCCAGGTTGCTGATCCAGGCCACGCTGCCGAGACTTCCCAGCATCAGGAACAACTCGATGCCTGCGAAGATCAGCACGGCGTTGCGCATGCGCACGGGCAAGACGCCGTAGATCAGGATTTGCCTGTTCGGGAACAGGACACCGAACGCGACCAGCATTCCGAAAACCATGCCGTTGGAGCCCAGCAACGGCAAGGCTGCGCCGAAAAGCAGCGTCAGCACGACGTAGAACGCCGCCGCCATCACGGCGCTCGCGAGCAGGAATTGGATGAATCGCCGTTCACCCCAGAGGTTCTCCAGCTCCGTTCCGAAGAAGTAGAGAGCCAACATGTTGAAGAACCACTGGATCACATCGACGTGCACCAGGGCGTACGTCACCATCTGGTAGCCGAAGAAGAACCCCGACCGCACAGGCGTCAGCGCAAGCCACTGGATCATTGGCAGTTGCAGGGCGGGAATGTGGCAGACGAAGAGCAGCACCGTGCACACGATCAGCAGGGCACGGGTGATGGGTGGCGGCGGTTGAAATGGCATGTCGGGCAGCGCAGGCGGTGAGGATTTCAGTGTGCCACGTGGGGCCGCCGCGGCCGCGCGCAAGGGCCGGCGAAGTGCGCCGTATTCACGCGCCCGCCACGCCGTTCAGGCGTCGATCGCCCGCCGCGGGCAGGCGCGGCCGGCCTCCGGCGCGACGACGCTGGACGGTCGACTCAATTCTTCAACAGGTTGCCGAACCAGAAATCGACGGCGGCCTCATTGACGCCATCCGCACCCGTCCAGAAATCGACGGGATAGGCCCAGTCGGACGACCGCGTCTTGTGCGGCGCCAACCCGGGATTCGTGAAGTGGTCGAGGTAGCCAGGATGTTCGGCTGTCTGCAGGATGCCGCACAGGCCCAGCGTCTCGATCAAGCTCCGCCACTGATCGTTCGTGAGCTTTGGACCGCCGGAGTTCTTCAACAGCTTCTGCAATGCGAGCGGCGTGGTCGAGGGGCCCGCGTTCCGGGCCACCTCCAGGATCGAATCGAGGAGATGCCGGTCGGAGGCGGTCGGCTCGATGTCGTCAAGCATGTTCTGCTGACGCAGGAAAAATTGGATTTCATAGGGGCGCATGGCCAATACGAAACCGCCCACGGCATACCTGATCTGATTGAGAAATGTCAGATCGAGCGAGGCGGCGCTCGCATGCCCGGCACATATTTCGCAGACCCCGGCGCGATTGGGCTGGAACGAGTGCCTGGGCATCGTCTGCATCAACGCGAAGGCGCCCAGGCCGCTCCGCCAATCCGGCCGGCTCGCGCCCAGGCCCGCCGCGAACAGGTTGGTGAATTTCCCGCGATCGCCAGGGCGATAGGCTTCGAAGCACGCTTGTACCGCCTCGTCGTGGGACAGCGCCATTTTCGGGAACGCCAGTCCGGCGCTCACCATTTGCCCGAATTCCTCATCGCGCGCAGCGGTATCGCCGCCTTCGCCAGCGCGCTCGGCCAGGGGGTCATATCTCATGAGGATCTTGAGGGCCTTCGGATTCGGTGCCTTGTTGGTCAACATGAACCTCCTCGTTTGGTGTAGTCCCTGCCCTTGAGTGTCGTTTCGCTCGTCATTGCGCTGGGGCTGCGTCCCTCCAGATGCTCCTTGCCAAGGCCCATCTTCATCTTTCCCCGTTTCGTGGATTGGTCGACACCGCCGATATTGTTGCCGCGAACGCGTCCGCCGTTGGTTGCCCGGCGTCCGATCGTGCCGGTCTCGTCGACGGCGACGCCCTCGACGCCTTGCGCGGTCAGCCTGTCCAGGCCGGGTTCCGTGATGCGAGTCATGGTGTCGCCTTCACCGAATCGAGCGCCGTCCGTGCCAATGGTGTTGCCGTGACGTCTTGCGACGTCGGCCATGGACTCGTTGTCGCTGGCGCGGCCGTGGTAATAGACGTCGCCATTCGAATCCGTCAGGTGGTAATTCCAATCCCAACCAAGCGGATCCGTGGAGCTGACCGGATTCGCGCCATAGGCGTAGAGGTTCAACCCACCTTCGATCCAGATCGGATCCTGGCTGATGAACCGACCCACATCCGGGTCGTAGTACCGGAACGTGTTGTAGTGCAACCCGGTGCTGTCATCCGCATACTGTCCCGCGAAGCGCAGCGGCTGTTCGATCCGCGGCGTCACGTCGCCCTTGCGCGCCAGCCCCCAGGCGTCGTAACGCCCTGACCACAGCAACTCGCCGTCGGCCCCCGTCACCTCCTGCGGCGTGCCGATCTGGTCGGTGTGGAAGTGCAGCACGCGCGGCCGCGTCATGGCCAGCGTGCGAAAGCCGTCGGGCACCTCGTCGAGGTTGGCGACGTCCACGCGCGCGAGCGGCGTGTACGCGGTGTCGGGGCTGTAGACGTAGCTGCGCACGTAGTCGGGGTCGACTTCCTGCACCATGCGCAGGCCCTGCCACACGAAGCGCACCGATTCCTGGTGGCCGCGGCCGTCGCTGGTGCGCGTGGCGTGCTCGGTCTTGCCGATGCGGCGGCCGATGGCGTCGTACTCGAACGTGGCCTCGATGCGCTCGCGGCTGTTGGACGTCACCACCTTCATCAGCCGGTTCTCGGCGTCGAACGTGAAGTTCTGCACCTGGCGCGCGCCCTTGCGCTTGGTGGCCACGTTGCCCCAGGCGTCGTACTCGAAGCGGATGTCCTGCCACATGCGCAGGCGGTTGCCCTCGACGCGGCCGCGGCTCCTGCGCTCGATCTCGTCGAGCAGGTTGCCGGCGGCGTCCCAGGCGAAGCGCTCGGGGGTGATCGACTCGTCGACGCGCTGCGTGAGCAACTGGCCCGCGCCGTCGTAGCGGTAGTCGGTGACGCCGCGCCGCGCGTCGCGCTTGCTGGCCAGTTCGCCGGCTCGGTTGTACTCGTAGCGGCGCCACAGCATGCCGCGCCCGGGCTCGAGGTCGGCGGGCGCGCCCACCGACTGCCAGAGCTTGCGCCCCAGCGCGTCGTAGCCGGTGCGCTCGCTGACCAGGCCCTGCGTGCGCATCACCTCGCGGTGCAGGTCGTCGCGCTCGATGTCGGAGACGACCTGGCCGTCGGCCGCGATCTGGTGGACGTGGCCGGAGCCGTAGCGGGCGAACTGCAGCAACTGCCCGCGCGGCAGGTGCAGGGCCTCGAGCGAATCGAGTTCGTCGAGCTGGTAGGCGACGCTGCCGTTGGCGCCGTGCTCGGCCACCAGCCGGCCGGCCTCGTCGTAGTCGAAGCGCACGGTGTCGTGCTGCACGCCGATGGCCCGGCCCCGCGCGTGGGGGAAGCGTTCGACCTGCACGAGGTGGTCGTCGATGTCGTGCGTGCAGACGGTGCGCGCGCTGTCGTCGGAGCGCGCGAGCAGGCGGCCTTCGAGGTCGCGCTCGAAGCGGGCGACGCGGGTGGGGCGCTGGTCGAACTCGTCCCCGGCGGTGCCGGTGGTGCCGATGGCCGCGAGGTAGCCGGCGTCGTCGTACGCGATGTGGCGCTCGATGCCGTCGGGGCGGGTCTCGCGGCGCAGGCGGTCGCCGTTGTCGTAGTCGAACAGGTAGCGGGCGTCGTTGTCGGAGCGCAGCTCCATCAGGCGGCCGTGCGCGTCGTAGCGGTATCGCACGCTGCGCTCGGCGCCGTCCACGGCCTCGAGCACCTGGCCGCGCGGATTGCGCAGCCATTCGCGCAGGTGGCCGTGGGCGTTGCGGTGCGCCACCAGCAGGCCGGCGGCATCGCGCTCGTACACGTCGCGCGTGCCGTCGGGCAGGCGCACGGCCATCACCTCGCCGGTGCGGCGGCGCTCGTACTCGACGCGCTCGCCGAGTGCATTGATGACGGCCACGAGCTGGCCGTCGGCGTCGTGCTCGTAGAGCGTGGTCTTGCCCGAGCAGTCGGTGTAGGCGACGAGGTCGCCGGCGCGCGACCACTGCATGCGCTGGCGTCCGCCGCGCGCATCGACGCGGGCCTGCGGCCACGGCGTGACCGGATCAGGGTACTCGTAGCTTTCGGTGCGGCCCAGCGGGTCGGTGGTGGACAGCGTGCGCCCGCGCACGTCGAACTGCGTGAACCAGCTGCGGCCGCCGGGCGTGGTGACCTGGCTCACGCGCAGGCCGTCGCCGGCGTACTGCAGGGTGGTGGTGCGGCCCAGCGCGTCGGTCTCGCCGGTGATGCGGCCGGCCGGGTCGTAGTCGAAGCGCACGGTGCGCTCGGCCGGCAGGTGCAGCACGGCGGGCATGCCGTGCTCCTCGTAGTCGGTGCGGTAGCGGCTGCCGTCCACGTCCATGCAATCGACGATCTGCCGGTGTTCGTCGTAGTGCCATTGCGCGCTGCGGCCGAGGTCGTCGCGCATCCAGGAGCGGCGCGCCTGCGGGTCGTAGCCGAACTCGTAGCGTTCGCCCGCGCTGGTCTCGTGCACGAGCACGCGTGGCGCGCCCTCGACCACGCCCCAGGTGTAGCGACAGGTGAAGCCCAGCGCGTTGGCGTGGCTCGTCATCAGGCCGTTGTCGTAGGTGAAACGGCGCACGATGCGGTCGTTGGCGTCGCGCACGGCGGCCAGCTGCCCGAACTCGTCGTAGAGATATTCGACCAGCCGTCCGCCGCGGGTGCCGTCGCCGCCGTGCACGGCCAGCAGCAGGTCGCAGTCGTCCGCATACGTGAGCACCACCTCCTGGCCGCCACTGGTGCGGATGGTGGAGACGCGACCCAGGACGTCGCGGCCGTAGTCCTGCCAGTGGCCCGCCTGATCCTCGATGCGCTTGAGTCCGGCGACGGCGCCGTCGCGCTCTTCCAGCGGCTCGAATTCGCGGTAGACCTCGTTGAGATCGCGCAGCACGTAGCGGCCGTCGCGCGTGCGCGCGAGCCAGCGCTGGTCGCGCGGGTCGAACGACACCTCGCCCGGCTGGAGCGCCGGGAAGCTGCTCTCGCGGCCCTGCGCGTCGGTGAACAGCACCAGGGCGCCGTCGCGCTTCAGGCGCAGCTCCCAGGGCATGACCCAGCCGCGGCCCAGGCTGCGTTCCTCGGCGAGGTTGCTGGCGTAGAAGCGCGCGATCACGATCGGGATCGGGCTGCGCACGACGAAGTCGACCTCGTCCTCGGCGCGCAGGATCTTGCGGCCGGTGGTGACGTCGACGGGATGCCCCACCACCGCGCCCCACACGCGTTCGACCACCGGCGCGACCACGTAGCGGCTCACGGCCTCGCCCACAGCGAAGCCGGCGATGAACTTGGCCGCGCACGGGGCGAAGGCACGCAGTCCCACGCCTTCCAGCCGCGCGGCCAGCCCCGCGAGGCCGCCGGCCAGTCCGGCCAGCGTGAACGCCCAGCCCACCGCGGTGCGCAGCCAGGGCGGCACCTCGTCGGCCACGGCCAGGTCCTGCGCGGTCTGGTCGTCGTAGAAGACGTCGCTCGAGCCATCGCTGATCTTGGCGCCGCAGGTGATCGAGTCGCCGTTGCGCGCCGCGTGGAAGCCGTTGATCAGCACCGTGGCGGCGCCGGTGGCCACCATCTGCACGGGCACGTCCTTCGCACACGCGGCCACGCTCATCACCGTGCGCGCGGCGGGACGGCCGTTGATGAAGACGTCCGGCGAGCCGCTGATGATCGTTCCCGTCGGCGTGGAGAACATCTTGCCTATGGCCTCTCCCATGGCCAGCAGCGCGCTCGCGCCCAGGCCCGCCGCGAGGCCGGCGATCAGGGCGGCGCCGAAGCCGCAGGTGAAGGTGGCGAAGGCGACGGCCGCGATCAGCGCGATGCCCAGCACCGCGCCCACCAGGAAGCCGGCGAGGGCGCTGGTGTGGCTGATCGGATCGCCGAGACGGGCGGCCTCTCCCATCGCTCAGGCGTCCGGCGCGAGTTGCAGGTCGGCGAGCCACGTCGACCAGAGCGCCTCCGCGGCGGCACCGAAGGGCCTCGCGCCGGACATCGTGAACACCAGCGCGCGCTCGCCGGCGACGGCGAACGCGGCCTGGCGCTGGTGGACGGTGGTGGTGCCGCTGCGGTACGTGGCCTGCACCACGAGCCCGGACAAGCCGGCGCCGTCGATCGAGATGCCCACCGGCTCGCCCGACTTGTAGCCCGGCAGCTTCTTGCGCATCAGCGCGAGCTGCCGCGCCACATAGGACGGCAGGGCCTCGCCGGGCCCCAGGCGATCGCGCGCGATGCTGAGGTTGGGCTGGGTCTGCGGATCGGCCGGGACGAAGCTGTTGACGGTGCGGTCGTCGTAGCCCGCGGGAAAGAGGACGGAGCCTTCGTCGAACTGGAAGCGGATGGGTTCTGACATCGTGGAAATGCGCGCAGCAATGCTTCGCGTGCGGCGTCGCGCCGCGCGTCGATGCGGGATTCGGTGGAGCGGGGGCGCGGTCAGCCGGCGTGTGCCGGCGTCGCCCGGTTGGCTGAAAGTGGCCGTGGCCGGCCGGCGCTGGCCGGCGGTTGCTCGCGGCGCGTCGCGCGCCGGCTTTCATGCGGAATTCGAAACACGGAGGCTCCCTGCCTGGATCACGTCGGACCGCCTGCTCGGCCCTTCCGTGGGGCTCTGCGCAGGCTCACGTCGGGTAAACCCTCCTCGACGTCCATCGATCGAGTATAGGCAGTGGTTTCGTTGCGCAATGTGTGCGGCACCCACCCAGATTGGGGGAATGTTTGCACAAAGCTGTAACGGGTGGTTAGCTCGACAAATGGCCTCGCGCGCGGTGCGCGACGCTCGATCAATGGTCGCTCGTCAGACCGGACTAAAGCTCGACCCCTTCAACGCGGCATTCTCGATGTCCATGACGCTCCTCGCGGTTCTGCGACGACGTTCGCGTATTTCTCGCCGTATGGATGTGCTGGCGAGGGCGAACAACCAGGCGTCAGAACCAGTCGAGGTAGAAGTCCAGCAGTCCGTCGTCGCTGTCGATCTCGAGAATGCCCATGACATTCTTCAATTCGTCGCCGAATCGCTCGCGGCCTTCCTCGTCGATGCGGACGACCGGAATGAGGCTTTGCTGGAATTGCGCCAGAACCCAGTGCTTGGACGGGTTGTCCGCGAGGCCGTGCCCGAGGCGGTCGGCCAACCGCTCGAGATTCGGAGACAGGTCGCGCGATGGGTCGTCCAGGTCGGCGTCGACCACGTCCGTGCGCTTGGGGCCGTTGCGGAAGGCCTTCAGCGCGACGAGCGTGCCGGCATCCACCGCGATCGGCGCATCGACGACTTCGTCGAGCGGATTGCGAGCCAGCCGGACTTCACTGAAGCGCATGTGATCCAGGTTGCCTCGCGAGTCGAGCTTGCCCGCGGCGACGAGCGCCTGGACGCGTCGAGAGTAGAAGCCAGTCGGGACCTGCGGCAGTTCATCGCGCATGAGGCCCAAGGCCGTCGCGATGATTCGCGCGACCTTGCGGCCTCGCGATTCGCAGTCGGACAGCAGGGTGGCATCGATGCGCTCGACCTGTTCGGCCGTCAGTCCACTTACGACGGCCTCATCTTCCGCCGACAGCAGCGAGTCGGGTGGGCCGTCCGGACGATCGGTGTCGAGTTCGGGGAATCGTTCGAAGATGTGGTCACGCATCCCGGACATGACGAACATCGCAATGTCGTCGTGCGCATCGGAGACCTCGTCCAGCCACGGCGTCGGCGTCACCTTGGACAGCACGACGTCGGCTTCGCAAAGTACGGCGAACGCCCGTTCGTAGATGTCGAGGATGGCCGCTGCGACGTCTCTCTCGACCATGGCTCATTCAGGAGAATCGCGGGATTCGGGCCGGCCGGCGGGCCGACGCGGGGCGCGATGACGGGAATGGTGCCTCGGGTCGGACTCGAACCGACACCCCTTTCGAGAACGGATTTTGAGTCCGTCGCGGCTACCGATTACGCCACCGAGGCTGGGGATGCTGCG
>FTDG01002135.1_pt1 | contig 9736 bp, 6 predicted proteins | sample 1639751 | NCBI WGS metagenome assembly FTDG01 (sample SAMEA3914869, study PRJEB12502) | metagenome | biome: forest; material: soil | place: USA | collected 2012-03-12 | depth 0.1 m
ATCCAGGCGGCCTCGGGCATCGCCACGCTCATGCCGCACGCCGACGGCAACCCGCACCCGCGCTTCCTGCCGATGACGCTGGCCGACAAGGTCTCCGGCCTGCACGCCGCCTACGCCGTCATGGCCGCCCTGGTGCACCGGCTGCGCACCGGCGAGGGCCAGTTCGTCGAGGTGCCGATGTTCGAGTCGGTGACCAGCTTCCACCTGCTCGAGCACCTGTGCGACCGCAGCTTCGTGCCGCCGACCGGCCAGGCGCTGTACGCGCGCCAGATCGACCGCGCCCGCCAGCCGATGCGCACCGCCGACGGCTGGATCGCGATCGCGCCCTACCTCGACGACCGCTGGCTGCGCTTCTTCGAGCTCGCCGGCCGCTCCGAGCTGCTGCAGGAGCCCGCGCTGGCCGACCCGCTCTCGCGGCGCCGCAACATGTCGCGGCTGTACGAACTGATGGAGACCATCACGCCGACGCGCACGACGGCCGACTGGCTCGCCGCGCTCGCGGCCGCCAACATCCCGGCGATGCGCGTCAACACGGTGGACGGCCTGTTCGACGATCCGCAGCTGCAGGCCTGCGGGCTGCTGCGACAGCGCAGCCATCCGACCGAGGGCGAGTTCGTCGAGGTCCGGCCGCCGGTGCGGTTCTCGGCGTGGGACGCGCCCGACGCGGCGCCGGCGGCGCGTGTCGGGCAGCACAGCGAGGAAGTGGCGCGGGAGCTGGGAGTGGGGCTGGCGCCCCGCGCCTGATTGCCGGCGCAGGCGTCTCCCGGCGGGATCGGGGTCAGGCCCCTCTCCGCGCCGCAACGGCGCCCCGTCAGTCCGGCGGCGGCGCCGCGGCACGCGGAGTCGCCGGCCCCCGCCGGACCCGATTCAGAGCCGCTCGACGATCGTCACGTTCGCCAGGCCGCCGCCCTCGCACATCGTCTGCAGTCCGTAGCGCAATTCGCGCTGCTGCAGCGCATGCACGAGCGTCGCCATCAGCCGCGTGCCCGAGGCGCCCAGGGGGTGGCCGAGCGCGATGGCGCCGCCGTTGACGTTGAGCCGCTGCGGGTCGGCGCCCAGGCTCTTCGCCCAGGCGAGCGGAACGCAGGCGAAGGCCTCGTTGACCTCGTAGAGATCGATGTCGCCGATGTCCATGCCGGCACGCGCCAGCGCGCGCCGCGTGGCGGGGATCGGCGCCTCCAGCATCACCACCGGGTCGTCGCCCATCACGCTCAGGTGATGGATGCGCGCCAGCGGCTTGGCGCCCAGCGTGCGCAGGCCGCGCTCGTTGACCACCAGCACGCCGCTGGCGCCGTCGCAGATCTGCGAGGCGCTCGCCGCCGTGAGCCGGCCGCCCTCGGCGATCAGGCGCACGCCGCCGATGCCTTCGCGCGAGGCGTCGAAGCGGATGCCCTCGTCGACCGAGTGCGGCTCGCCGATCTCCCCGCCCTCCAGGCTGCGCGCGGCCACGGGCACGATCTCCTCCTCGAAGCGCCCGGCCCGCACGGCCTCGATCGCGCGCATGTGGCTCTGGTAGGCGTAGTCGTCCAGCATCTCGCGCGACAGCCCGTGGCGCAGCGCGATCGCCTCGGCGCCCGCGAACTGGCTGAACTCCACGCCGGGATAGCGCGCCTGCATCGCGGGACTCACGTAGGTGCCGTAGCCGTTCTTGGCGGGCAGCGCCATCGACAGCCCCATCGGCACGCGCGACATGCTCTCCACGCCCGCCGCGACCACGATGTCCATCGTGCCCGACATCACTGCCTGCGCCGCGAAGTGCAGCGCCTGCTGCGACGAGCCGCACTGGCGGTCGACCGAGGTGCCGGGCACCGATTCGGGCAGGCGCGAGGACAGCACCGCGTTGCGCGCCACGTTGGCGGCCTGCTCGCCGACCTGGCCGACGCAGCCGAGGATGACGTCGTCGACCGCGGCCGGGTCGGCGTCCGCGCGCGCGAGCAGCGCGTCGAGCACCTGGGCCGCGAGGTCGGCCGGATGCCAGCCGGAGAGCCGGCCGCCGCGGCGGCCGCCGGCCGTGCGCGCGGCGGCGACGATGAAGGCTTCTGTCATGGGAGTCCTTGCTTGGGGAAGTGGAACGATTCAGGCGCCGTAGTAGCGCTCGCCGAGTGCGGCCATCGCGCGCATCCGTGCGGTGGGCGCGTAGGCCGGCCCGAGCGCGGCGTGGCGGTCGCAGCGCGCGACGACCTCCGGCAGCCCCAGCCAGTCGGCGTACTTCAGCGCGCCGCCCAGGTAGGCGGGCAGGCCCAGGCCCAGCATCAGGGCCATGTCGAGTTCCGCCGCGGTGGCGACGACGCCGTCCTCCAGCGCGTGCGCGGCCTCGACGAGCAGGGGCAGCATCATGCGGTCGACGATCTCCGCGTCGGCGAAGCTGCGCGCGCCGTCGGGCTGCGCGCGCGCCAGCAACGCATGCGTGCCCTCGCCCACGCGGCGCACCGTCCGGCCCGACGCGTCGGTCTCGTAGCGGTAGAAGCCCTGGCCCGTCTTCTGGCCATGGCGCTTCTCGCCCACCAGCAGCCGCACCGCGTTGGGCGTGACCGGCCGCATGCGGTCCGGGTAGCCGGCGGCGATCACGTCGCCCACGTGCAGCCCGACGTCCATGCCCACCACGTCCTGCAGCCAGGCCGGCCCCATCGGCCAGCCGAAGGCCTCCATCGCGCGGTCGACCTCCACGAAGTCGGCGCCGTCACGCACCAGTTGCAGGAACGCATTGACGTAGGGCGTGACGATGCGGTTGACGAGGAAGCCCGGGCAGTCGCGCACCACCACCGGCGTCTTGCCCATCGCCGCGGCCCAGGCGACGGCGGTCGCGACCGCGGTATCGCCGGTGCGTTCGCCGCGCACGATCTCCACCAGCGGCATCGCCGGCACCGGGTTGAAGAAGTGCATCCCCACGAGGTCGTGCGGACGCGCGAGCGGCGCCGCGATGTCGGCGATGCGCAGGCTGGACGTGTTGGACGCCAGCACCGTGCCGGCCGCGACCACGCCCTCCAGCGCCGCGAGGACCGCGCGCTTGACCTCGAGGTCCTCGACCACCGCCTCGACCACGACGTCGACCTCGCCCAGCCCCGCGTCGTCCAGCTGCGGCTCGATGGTGGCCAGCAGCGCGTCGGCCTTCTCGCGCGCCAGGCGGCCCGCGCGTACCTGCTTGTCGAGCAGCCGGGCGGCCTCGCGCAGGCCGAGATCCAGCGGCGCCTGCGAGATGTCCTTCAGGCGCACCGGCGTGCCGCGCAGCGCGCTGGCGAACGCGATGCCGCCGCCCATCACGCCCGCGCCGACCACCGCGGCGCGGCGCACCGGGCGCGCGCCCTGCGCGTGGCGGCGCTGCAGCTTCTTCAGCGCCTGCTCGCTGAGGAAGGCCTGGATCAGCGCGTTCGCGGCCTGCGTGCGCGCGCATTCGCCGAACGCCGCGGCCTCGAGCGCCAGCGCGCCGCCGCGCGGCAGGCCGGCGGCGCGCGCCATCGTCTCGAGCGCCAGCCGCGCCGCGGGCTGGTGGTGCGGACCGCGCCGGCGCACGTCGGCCAGCGCCGCGTCGATCACGTCCACCACTTCGGCGACCGGCTGCGGCACGGGGTCGCGCTTGCGTTGCTGCGCGGCGCGCCAATCCACCTCGCCGCCTGCCGCGCGGCGCAGCCACGTCAGCGCGGTGTCGCGCAGGTCGTCCGCGGCACAGGTCGCATCCACCACGCCGGCCTCGCGCGCCGCGGCCGCGGCCGATGGCTTGCCGCCCGCGACCCAGGCCGCCGCGTTCGCGGGGCCGGCCAGCCGCATCAGGCGCACGGTGCCGCCCAAGCCCGGGAACAGGCCCAGGCGCACCTCGGGCACGCCCACCTGCGCGGCCGTCGACATCACGCGCAGGCTCGCCGCCAGCGCGATCTCCAGGCCGCCGCCGAGCGCCAGGCCGCCGATCGCCGCCACGGTGGGCAGCGGCAGGTCCTCGAACGCGACCAGCACCTGGTTGCGCGCCAGCACCTCGTGCGCGATGTCCGGCGCGGACTGGCGGAACAGCGCGCCGAACTCGGTGATGTCGGCGCCGACGATGAACGCGTCCTTCGCGCTCGTCACCAGCACGCCGCGCACGCCCTCGGCGGCGCGGATCGCCTCGACGGCCTGGCCGAACTCGGCCAGCGTGCGCGCGTCCAGCTTGTTGATCGCCTCGCCCTGGCGGTCGAAGCAGAGCTCGGCGAAGCCGTCCGCCAGCGGCCGGACCTGGATGCTGTTGCCTTGGAACACGATTTCTCTCCCGATGCGAAGGGTTCGGCGGACCGGCGCGCGGACCGGTCTGCATGCGGCGCAGTCTAGGAAGCGCGCAAGCGGCGTCCCATCGTCGGAAGCGACGGAAAAACACCGACAGACGAGGCCTTGCGGCGCGCTGAGAATCGTCCGCAACCGCCACGATTCGTCCGCGTGCCCATGACCGATCCCCGCGCCCCGGCCACCCTCGCCACCGCCGACACGCAGGTGCCGCGCTCGCCGGTCTGCGACCGCATCTGCCACGCCGGCGGCGCCAAGCTGGTGCTGGTGCGCGCGCCCGCCGGCTTCGGCAAGACCACCGCCATGCAGCAGAGCCGCGCGCTGCTGGAGGCGCGCGGCATCGACACCGCCTGGCTCACGCTGGACCGCGCCGACAACGACGTGTCGCGCTTCCTCGGCTGCCTCGGCGAGGCGCTGGCACCGATCGCCGCGGACGACGCCGGCCGCGGCTCGCCGCTGGACGCGCTGGCGCGCCACGCGGCGCCGTTCGCGCTGTTCCTCGACGACTTCGAGATGCTGCAGGAGCCCGCCGTGCTGGGGCTGCTGCGCGAGATCGTCGACCGCCTGCCGCGCCTGGGCCAGCTGGTGATCGGCTCGCGCGCCCTGCCCGAGCTGGGGCTGGGCCGCCTGCGCGCGCGCGGCCAGCTGGTCGAGGTCGATGCCGACCACCTGCGCTTCAGCGCGGACGAGACGGCGGAGTTCTTCGCCCGCCGCGGCGCGCCGCTGGCCGCGCCGCAGGTCGCCCGGCTGCACGCCCGCACCGAGGGCTGGGTCGCGGCGCTGTGGCTGGCCTCGATGGCGATCGAGCGCCACGGCGCGGGCAGCGACTTCATCGACCGCTTCTCCGGCTCGAACCGCGCGATCGCGGACTACCTCGCCGAGGACGTCCTCGCGCACCAGGGCACCGAGGTGCGCGAGTTCCTGCTGCGCACCAGCGTGCTGCGCCACCTCACCGCGCCGCTGTGCCAGGCCCTGGTGCCGCGGCAGGATTGCGCCAGGGTGCTCGACGAGCTGGAGGCCGCCAACGTCTTCGTCACGCCCATCGCCGGCGAGGACGGCTCGTGGCGCTACCACAGCCTGTTCGCCGAGTTCCTGCAGGCACGGCTGCGGCGCGAGCAGCCGGACGAGTTCGCGCGCCTGAATCTCGCCGCCGCGGGCTGGTACGAGATCGCGGGACGGCCGGTCCCGGCGATCGACCACGCGCTCGACGGCGGCGACTTCCCCTACGCGCTGCAGCTGCTGTCCCAGCATGCCGAGGCCTTCGTGGCGCAGGGCCGCATGCGCCTGCTCGCGCGCTGGTTCGCCGCCGTGCCGGCCGGCGCGCTGGAGGCCCATCCGCTGCTGCAGGCGATCGCCGTGTGGGCGAGCTGCTTCACCGAAGGCCCGTGGGCCGCGATGGCGCGGCTGGACGCCTGCCAGGCCGCGGGCGCCGGCGACCCCGGCGTGCAGGCCCACCTGCGCGCGCAGCGCCCGCTGCTGCTGGCGATGATGGACCGCTACGAGGACGCCTACGCCGCCGGCCGCGACGGCCTGGCCCGCCTGCCCAGCTGCAAGCCGTTCGCCGACAGCGTGCTGACCAACGCGATGGCCAGCGTCGTCTCGGTGATGGGCGAGACGCGCGAGGCCCACCGCCTGCTCGACTCCGCGCGCGCCGGCCGCGGCACCAGCGCGTTCGTGCGCACCTACACCGAGTCGATGGACGGGCTGCTCGACCTGCAGGAAGGCCGCCTGCGCCAGGCCACCGCGCGCTTCCGCCTGGTGCTCACCGACCCCGGCGGCGGCCAGGCGACGTCATACCCCGGGCCGTATCACCACAGCGGCAACGCCTGGGCCGGCGTGCTCTACGCGATGGCGATCTACGAAGCCAACCAGCTGCAGCAGGCCGAGCACCTGCTGAGCATCTACCTGCCGCTGGCCAGCGACGTGGGCCTGCCCGACCACATGATCGCCAGCCACGCGATGCGATCGCGCATCGCCTTCCAGCGCGGCGACGTCGACGCCGCCGTGCGCGCGCTGACCGACCTCGAATACCTGGGCCACCAGCGCCAGTTGCCGCGCGTGGTCTGCAGCGCCAAGCTCGAACGCGCACGCATGCTCACCCTGCAGGGCAACGCCCAGGCCGCGAGCGAGGAACTGGCGCGCGCCGACGACTCGGCGCTGTGGCAGCGCGTCGAGCGCCAGCGCCTGCCCGCGCACGAGACCGACGACATGGCCACCGGCCGGCTGCGCTGGGAGATCCGCTTCGGCGACATCCGCCAGGCGCTGCCGCGGCTGGAGCGCGAGATCGCGCACGCCGAGAACCGTGCGCGCCACAGCCGCGCCTTGAAGCTGCGCGTGCTGCTGGCGCTGGCGCAGCAGCGCGGCGGCGATCCGTCGTCCGCGCTGCGCAGCCTGGACGCCGCGCTGCGCATCGCCGCGCCCGAGGGCTTCATGCGCGTCTTCCTCGACGAAGGCCCGGCCGTCGCCGGCCTGCTGCATCGCCTGCGGGCGCAGCGCCAGGAGCCCGGCGCGGCGCTGGGCGACCCGTTGTTCGACGACTACCTGCAGCGCCTGGCGGAGGCCGCGGGCACGGCGGCGCACGCCGACACCGATCACGAGCCGCCGGCCACGCCGGGCGCCGCCGCCGGTGCCGCGGAGTTGACGCGCAAGGAGATCCGCGTCCTGGAACTGCTCGCCGAGGGCTATTCCAACGGCGCGATGGCCGAGAAGCTGTTCGTCTCGGAAAGCACGGTGCGCACCCACCTGCGCAACATCAACGCGAAGCTGGATGCCCGCAGCCGCACGCAGGCTGTCGCGATCGCCCGGCGGCTGGGGGTGATCGGCTGAGCACCGGCTCGGCGGGGGGCGGAACGCACGGCCGCCGATTACCTCGCACGTCATTGCGGCGACTACCTGCGGCGCCTAGATTGCCTGGACGCGATTCAACCCCGTTCGCGCAACCCCTCCCAGCGAGATCCGCATCATGTCCAACTTTCCCCTGTTCACCATCGAGTCCGCGCCCCAGCAGTCGCGCCCCGTCCTCGGCGCGCTCAAGGAGTCCTTCGGCTTCGTGCCCAACATCGCTGGCCGGATGGCCGCGTCGCCCGTGCTCATCAACGGCTTCATCGGCGTCTTCCAGGCCGTCCACGCCGGCACCTTCACCGAGGCGCAGATCCAGACCCTGCTGCTGACCAACGCCGTCACCAACGCCAGCACGTGGGCGGTGGCGTTCCACAGCGCGCTCGGGCTGAAGGCCGGGCTGGCGCCGGAGGACGTGCAGGCGATCCGCGACGGAGGCCTGCCCGCCGATCCGCAGCACGCGGCGCTGTCGCGGCTCGCCCGGCGCCTGATCGAGCAGCGCGGCCACCTGGACGCGGCCGATCTCGACCACTTCACCGCCGCCGGCTTCCGCCAGGACCAGGCGCTGGAGGTGATCCTGGTGTCCTCGGCCTCGACCATCACCAACTACGTCGGCAGCCTGACGCAGCCGCCGCTCGAGGAGATGTTCCAGCCGCATGCCTGGACCGCCTGAGCGCACGCACCGGAAGGGCCCGTCGATGAACCCGAAGACGACTCCCGACCGCGCCGCGCACCCGCTCGGCGAGCTGCTGCGGACGTGGCGCGCGCGCCGCGGCCGCAGCCAGCTCGACCTGTCGCTGGACATGGGCATCTCCCAGCGGCACATCAGCTTCATCGAGAGCGGCCGCAGCGCGCCCAGCCGCGGGCTGCTGATCGGGATCGCGCAGGCGCTCGACATCCCGCTGCGCGACCGCAACGCGCTGCTGCTCAGCGCCGGCTACGCGCCGATCTACCCCGAACCGGCCTGGAACGCGGCCGAGATGCGCGCCGTCAACCGCGCGCTGGAACGCATGCTGCGCCAGCACGAACCCTACCCCGCCATCGTGATGGACCGGCACTGGAACGTGCTGATGCGCAACGACACCGCGCCGCGCTTCTTCGGCCGCTTCATCGACATGGCCGCGCGCGGCGGCCAGCGCAACCTGCTGCACCTGATGTTCGACCCGGCCGGCATGCGGCCCTTCGTCGCCAACTGGAGCGAGACCGCGCACAGCCTGTTCGAGCGCATCGGCCGCGAGGCGGTGGGCGGGTTCGTGGACGAGAAGACGCAGGCGCTGATCGCCGAGCTGAAGGCCTACCCCGGGGTCGACTTCGACCCGCAGGCCGCGCACCCGTCGGCCGCCTCGCCGGTGATCCCGGTCGGATTCGTGCTCGGCGGCCGGGTGCTCAACTACTTCTCGATGGTGTCGACCGTGGGCACGCCGCACGCCGCCGCGGCGCAGGAGCTGCGCGTCGAGTGCATGTTCCCCGCCGACGACGAGACCGAGGCCTGGCATCTCGAGACCTTCGCGCCGGCACGCTGAAGGCCCGCGCCAGCGTGCCGGCTACTTGTTCAGGAATTCGACCAGCTTGGGAACGACCTGGGCGGTCGCTTCCTCCATCAGCCAGTGGCCGGCGTTGGGGATGACCACGCCCTCGACGTCGGTGTCGACCAGGCGCGCCTGGGTGATGAGCGTCTGGCCCGACGCCTTCTCGCCGGTGAGCACCAGCATGGGCATCGTGAGCGGCGTCTTGGCGAACTGCGCGAAGTCGGTCGCGTCCTGCGGGAAGGCGTGGAAGACCTCGAAGCCCGCGCGCATGCGGCCCGGCTTCGCGTAGGTCCGGGCGTAGTAGACGCGGTCAGCCTCGGGGATCGAGTGCGCCGGGTCGGCGGCGAAGTCGTTCCAGAAGTGCTCGAAGTAGATCCGCTCGCGGCCGGCGACGAGCGCCAGCGGCGTCTTGCCGTAGAAGTGGAAGTGCCACAGGTCGCGCAGCAGCCACACCTGCTGCCAGTCGCCGACGCCGGGCAGGAACGCATCCATCAGGGCGATGCGGTCGACCTCGCTCGGGTACTGCGCGGCGTAGGCGTAGGCCACCATCAGGCCGATGTCGTGGCCGACGATGCGCACGTGGCCGAGGTTCAGCGACGTCGCCAGCGCGTGGATGTCCTGCGCCATCACGGCCTTGGTGTAGTTGGTCTCGGGCATGCCGGACTCGCCGAAGCCGCGCAGGTCGGGCGCGATCACGAGGTGGGTCTTCTGCAGCTCCTTGATGAGCGGCAGCCACATGTGGCTCGTCTCCGCGTAGCCGTGCACGAGGATGACCGGATCGCCCGAGCCGGCGACGAGGTAGTGCAGCTTGACGCCGTTCACCTCGGCGAACCTGCTTTGCGGCGCCTGCGCGAACGCCGGCAGCGACAGGCACAGCGCGAGCAGCGCGGCGGCCTTCACGGCGGCGCCGCGAACGCCCGCCAGCAGCCTGGCGGCGGCCACGAGTTGGAGGACCAGAAGTGCGAACATGGTGAGCATCCTTTGCGAGTGGAAAGCGGAGGTCGGAAAAAGGGCGTGGCGGGGCGTCTTCAGCGCAGCTGCGGCGCAACGTCCTGGCGCAGCCGCATCGACTGGACGACGGCGCCGATCAGGAACGCCGCCAGCAGCGCGAGGTAGACGGC
>FTDG01000358.1_pt1 | contig 9726 bp, 6 predicted proteins | sample 1639751 | NCBI WGS metagenome assembly FTDG01 (sample SAMEA3914869, study PRJEB12502) | metagenome | biome: forest; material: soil | place: USA | collected 2012-03-12 | depth 0.1 m
AACCTGCGCTACGCGCTCGTCTCGGGCGACGCGCATGCGGCCGAGGCGCCGTCCGGCAGCGCGCGGCTCGACTGGGCTCGCGACGCGACGAGCTTCTCGTTGCGCGTCCTGTTCGAGCCGGCGCAGGGCGCGCCGCGCGAATGGGTCAGCGCCGGAGGCTTCGACGGCGCCGGCGTCGCGCCGACGCGCCTGGCCGAGCGCGAGCACGGCCGCGACAAGCGCGCCGTCAACTTCGACCGCGCCGGCGGCGAGGTGCGCTTTTCGGGCGCGACGCGGTCCCAGCCGCTCGCGCCGGGCACGCAGGATCGTTGGAGCTGGGTCGCACAACTCGCGGCGATCGCCGAGGCGGCTGCGACGTCGACGGACCGCCGTGGCCGCCACCCCGCCACCGATGCGAACGCGGCGCCGCGCGGCATTCGGGTCGGCATGACGTGGGCCATCGAGGTCGCAGGCCTGCGCGGCGAGCTGGAGCACTGGGTCTTTCGCGTGCTGCCCGACGCCGACCTGCCCGCGCAGGCCGGGCCGCAACGTAACGATTCGTCAGCGGCCGGTCGCCGGGAGCCCGCCTTGCTTCATGTGCTGCGGGAACCGGAACGTCCTTATGACCTGCGTGTCGAGGCGTGGCTGTCCCCCGCACTGCATCACCTGCCCGTCGGCCTGCGCATGAGCACGCCGCCGGGGGGCTGGTCGATCGCGCTGTGGCCGCCGACGACCGGGACCACCGCGGACATGGTCGAGAAGGCCGCCGACCCTTGATTTTTCGCTCGCCCGCGCCCAACTGGACGTCAACCGAGAAGGATCCCTTCATGACAACCATGGTCTACAACTCCGACACGTTCGTGGTGGTCGAGCTCGACGTCCCCGTCGCGCCGGGCGCCGGCGACCCGGTCGAAGCGACCGACATGCTCCTGTCGCGCGGCGGCTACGAGATCGTCGACAAGTTCGCGCGCAAGGAGATCTACCTCGAGGGCGCGATGGCGCAGCATTTCCGCGAAGGCGTCGAGGAACTGGCGCGCAACGACCCGACGCCCGACCAGGTCGACGAGTTCATCGGCGGCTACACCGGCCTGCCGCAGCAGCCGCTGGTCCTGCACTGAGCACCGGCTTCAGGCCGGCACGCGCCGCGCCACGAAGCGCGCGATGAACGGGCCGCAGAACGCGACGAGGATGAAGCGGGCCGACTGCATCGCCATCACGAAGGGGACGTCGACCGGGCTCGAGCTCGCGATGATCGCCACGGTGTCGGCACCGCCGGGGCTGGTCGCGAGGTAGGCCGTCAATGCGTCGACATGCGCAACGCGCGCCAGCACGCACGCGAACGCGCCGCAGATCGCGACCAGCACCAGGATGCCGCCCAGCACGCGCGGCAGCAGCGACGCCGCGTGGCGCAGCATCTCGCGCGTGAAGCGCAGGCCGATGCTCCAGCCGACGGTCGCGTAGGCGATCGCGAGCAGCCACCACGGCAACTCGATCTGGAGCAGGCCGAAGCCCTGCAGCGCCACGCCGGCGAACATCGGCAGCAGGAACGGGCCCGCCGGAATGCGCGCCTTCCGGCCGATCCACGCGCCGACGAGGGCCAGCGCCAGCGTCTCGCCGAACGCGCGCGCGTGCAACGGCGGCGACGCCGGGATCAGGTGCAGCGGGGCGTCCGCGTGCACGGGCACGCACAGCCGCGTGACGGTGGTCGCGACGACGCCCACCAGCAGGACGCGCAGGTACTGCATCAGCGCGACGAGGCGGACGTCGGCGCCGAACGACTCGGCCATCAGCACCATCGCCGTGGCCGCGCCGGGAAACGAGCCCCAGACCGCCGTCGTGCCGGGCAGCACGCGCCAGCGCGCCATCGCCCAGCCGAGCGCCGCGCTGGCCGCCACCACGGCGACCACCGACGCGAGGAACAACGGCCACGCACGGCCGATCTCGCCCAGGATTGCCGGCGGGATCGTGCGCGCGATCATGCAGCCGACGACCGCCTGCGCGCAGACGAACAGCCCCGGCGCGACCCGCACGCCCGTGCTGCGCGCCGCCAGGCAGATCGCCGCGCCGATCGGCCCGAGCAGCAGCGCCGCGGACACATGCAGCGCCTCCAGCACCACGACGCCGACGATCGACAGCGCCACCAGCACGCCCCACGTCCGCCACGGCCGCGGCTCGGCGCAGGGCGGGGTGTCGGAAGGCCGCATCGTCGCGGCAGCGGGAGGGACCTCGGTCATCGCGGGACGTTGCAAGCGCCGGTTCGGGGTGGCGTCGTCGATCAGCAGGCTATCGCGCGACGACTTTCATGAGGATGGACTCACGAATTATCGCCACATTCCGGCGCACGGGTCGTCCCCGCTCGGCCAGATCACCGTTCGAACACCGCGTTTGCGGTGGGATCGCACATTCGTTCAGCCCGCTCGGCAATTTCCGCTCAGGTTTCAGTCGACGCCACCGAAACAAGGAATCAGTGCCTTCCCGCCCGCCGCGGCGACCGATGGAATCGACGTGTCCTTCAACCTGGCCTGGCCTTTCTGCGCCCTGATGGCGCTCGCTGGCGTGCTGACCTTCGCGATGCTGGGATGCTCCCTGCGCCGCATGCGGTCGCGCGATCGCGTGACCGTGGCCGTGTGGAGCCTCGGCGGCGTGTGCGCGGTGGGCAGCGGCCTGTGGGTGTCCTGGACGCTTGGCCTCGCGGCCTTGGCGCCGGCCGACGCGTCGCTCGCGCTGCAGCTGCAGTCGACGTGGCTCGGGACGCTGGCGATCGTCGGCGCACTGACCGTCGCGGCGCTGCAGATGATCGGCCGGCTCGACGGCCAGGAACGCGCGCGCATCGCGGGGCACGCCGCGACGCTGGCTGCCGGCTGGGTCGCGATGTTCACCTGCGCACGGCAGGCGCTCGCGATCACGGGCAGCGATGCAGATCCCGGTCGCCTCGCGCCGGTGTTCGCCGCGCCGCTCGCGGGCCTCGGCCTGTCGGCCATCGTCGTCGCGCCGTTGCTGGTGGCGTTCGGGGGTGCGGCGGCACTGAGGCTGGTCTACGGGCGGTCGTGGCGCGGACGTGGACGCGCGTCGACACGCCTGTGGGTCGGCGCCGCGCTGCTGTCGGCCGCGCACTCGGCCGCGACGCTGGTCGCGCTGCACGGGTTGCGCCTGGCATCGCCGGTCGCCGGCGCCACGAACGTCGCGGCACGCGCCAGCGTCGGCTCCGGCACGCTGGCGATGATCTGCGCGATGGCGGCGATGGTGCTCGTGATCGGGCTCGTCTGTTCGTGGCTCGACTCGCACGCGCATCGACGCAACCGGCTGCTGGCGAGGTCGCTCAACGACGCGAACCGCAAGCTGCACGACCAGGCGCACTCCGATTCGCTGACGCGCATGCCCAACCGGCTGATGTTCGAGGAGCGCATGAAGAAGGCACTCGCGCGCGCCGGAGCGCGGCCCGAGCCGTGCGCGCTCGCGGTGATGTTCATCGACCTCGACGGCTTCAAGCCCATCAACGATTCGTTCGGCCACGTCGCCGGCGACGCGGTGCTGCGGGAGATCGGCCGCCGCCTGCAGGCCGCAGCCCGGCCCGAGGACACGGTCGCGCGCGTCGGGGGCGACGAGTTCCTGCTGATGTCGGTGCGGCCCGGCGACGAAGCGGTCGCGGCGTCGATCGCGCAGCGCCTGCTCGCCGCGCTGAACGAGCCGCTGACCTTGCCGAACGCGGTGACTGTCAACCTGTCGGCGTCGATCGGCATCGTGATGTACCCCGAGCACGGGCCGGCCTCGAAGCTGATCGCCAACGCCGACGCCGCGATGTACGCAGCCAAGCGCGCGGGCGGCTCGACGTATGCCTTCTTCGAGCCGCGCATGGAGCTCGACGCGCGCGAGCAGCTCGCGCTGCAGAATGACTTGCGCCACGCGATCGAACGCAACGAGCTGCAGCTGTACTACCAACCCAAGATCGACGGCCGCTCGGGCCAGGTCACCGGCGTCGAGTCGCTGCTGCGCTGGCAGCACGCGATCCGCGGCTTCGTGCCGCCCGGCCTGTTCATCCCGATCGCCGAGCGCTTCGGGCTGATCGGCACGATCGGCAACTGGGTCATCGGCGAAGCCTGCCGCCAGATGCGCGAATGGAAGCAGCAGGGCCTGCGCATGCGGGTCGCGGTCAACCTCTCGGTGCACCAGTTGCGCCAGGACGACCTCGTGCAGCGCGTGCAGCTGGCCGTCGACCACTTCGGCGTCGACCCGCAACTGCTCATGTTCGAGATCACCGAGACCGTCGCGATGGAGGACACGCAGGAGACGATGAAGGCGTTCTCGCTGCTCGCGAATGTCGGCGTGAGCCTGTCGATCGACGACTTCGGCACCGGCTACTCGAGCCTCGCCTACCTGCGCAAGCTGCCGGCGCGCCAGCTCAAGATCGACCAGAGCTTCGTGCAGGACATCGACGCGAGCCCCGACGCGCTGGCCGTCGTCGACGCCGTCGTCAAGCTCGCCCACGCCCTCGGCTTGCGCGTGGTGGCCGAGGGCGTCGAGACCGCGCGCCAGCGCGACATCCTGCTGAGCCTGAACTGCGACGAGCTGCAGGGCTACCTGTTCGCACGCCCGATGGCCGCGCACATGCTCACGCTGTGGGCGATGGGCCAGTCGCACGGCGCGCCGCGCGCGACGGCCGACGCGGCGGCGTCGGGGCGCGCGGACTTCCGCTCGTCGCTGTACGTGAACGACAGCGCCGGCATCGACCTGCTGCTGAAGAGCCCGTGACGGCGCGGCATGCGCACGAACGGGGCTTGTCGCAACGCGAACGCGCAGGCGGCGGGCCCTTCCGTAAAATGCGCGCATGAGCCATCCGATCGTCTACACCCGCGGTGCCGCGCTGCCCGAGCTGCTGAAGAAGCGCATCGTCGTCATCGACGGCGCGATGGGCACGATGATCCAGCGCTACAAGCTGCAGGAAGCCGACTACCGCGGCGACCGGCTGCCCGATCATCCGAAGGACGTGAAGGGCAACAACGAGATGCTCCAGCTGACCCGGCCGGACGTGCTGCGCGAGATCCACTCGCAGTACCTGGCGGCCGGCGCGGACATCATCGAGACGAACACCTTCGGCGCGACGACCGTCGCGCAGGAAGACTACGGCCTCGCGCACCTGGCGCGCGAGATGAACGTCGCGGCCGCGCGTCTCGCGCGCGAGTGCGCCGACCAATACGCCACGCCCGACAAGCCTCGCTTCGTCGCGGGCGCGCTCGGGCCCACGCCGCGTACCGCCAGCATCAGCCCGGACGTCAACGACCCCGGCGCGCGCAACATCCACTTCGACGAGCTGCGCGCCTCGTACCGCGAGCAGGCCGAAGGCCTGATCGAGGGCGGCGCCGACCTGTTCCTCGTCGAGACGATCTTCGACACGCTCAACGCCAAGGCCGCGATCTTCGCGCTCGACGAACTGATGGACGAGACCGGCGTGCGCCTGCCGGTGATCATCTCCGGCACGGTGACGGACGCGTCCGGCCGCATCCTGTCGGGCCAGACGGTGACGGCGTTCTGGCACTCGGTGCGCCACGCGCGCCCGATCGCGGTCGGCCTGAACTGCGCGCTCGGCGCGGCGCTGATGCGGCCGTACATCGAGGAACTCGCGAAGGCGGCGGGCGACACCTATGTCAGCTGCTACCCGAACGCCGGCTTGCCCAATCCGATGAGCGACACCGGCTTCGACGAGACGCCCGAAGTCACCGGCGCGCTCATCGAGGAATTCGCAAAGTCGGGCTTCCTCAACATCGCCGGCGGCTGCTGCGGGACGACGCCCGACCACATCGGCGAGATCGCGCGGCGCGTGAGCGCGTACCGGCCGCGCGGGCTGCGCGACCCGCTGTTCAGCGGGTTGGTCGCGGCCTGAAATCGGACCGTTTTCCGCGGGCGGCTTCTGGCGGCCTGGCAGCCATCGACGCGGGCGGCACGATGCCCCCATGGTCATGAGCACACGAATGGCGGCTCGGGCTCACGTCGATCTCGACGGGGTGAGTCGCGACGCCGGGATGCAACCCGAGAGCGAGAACGAGTTCGTACTTTCCGAGCGCGATCGGATCTGGATCGAGCAGAACCGGGCGCTCTTCGAGTTCTGGAACGACCATGTCGAGAAGAGCGGGATTCCGCTCGTCTCGAAGCCTCCGGCTTCATCCACGATTCGAAGTTCGCGGAGCAAAGGGTCTGATGGCCACCCACGCCATGGCCGTTCCTCGCAAGCAGCGACGGCACCGTCGTCTTCAGACTGCAGCGGCACGCCGAGCCGGTGCTCGATGCCATCGACTTCCTGCATCAGGGCCGGGTGCGCCCGGACGCAAAAAAAGCCGCTCATCGAGCGGCCTTCATCCATGTGTGGGAGCAGCTCAGGCGCGCGTCTTGCGGCGGCGGGCGGCGAAGCCTACCAGGCCAAGGCCGGCGAGCATCATCGAGACGTTCTGCACTTCCGGCACGGCGGCGGTCATCGAGGTCAGCAGCATCGGGTCGCCGGAATAATCCGCCGTGGTCAGCTCGAAGTAGCTCGTGCCGATGGGCGCGTCGGCGCTGTTGCCGAAGATGTTGAAGTCGCCGGAGGCGCCGTCCGGCACGCCCCAGGTCGTGCCACCGGGCTGCGACTGGCCAACCAGTTGCCGCGAGAAGTCCAGCGAGCCCGGCGCCCACACGACCAGGAAGCTGAAGTCCGACATGCCGAACGTCCCGTTGCCGGCGCTGGCGCCGCTGATGGTGATGCTCAGGTCCGTGATGCGCGAGTCGGGGAAGGCGATCTCGTTGTAGTTCGTATTGATCACGCTGGTGTCGATCGTGATCTCGCCGGTCGCCGTGGCCGTGTTGCCGAACGACGCGCCGCTCCAGGCCAGGTCGAAGGTTTCCTGCGTGGCGAACGCCGGGGTCGCCAGGACGCCCGCGACCAGCACGGCCGCCGCTTGCTTGATGAACTTGCGCATGTTGCCTGCTCCGAGTCGTAAGAATTTGCTCGGGCGGATGCTATCGGCAAAGCGCGCGACGCATTGAGCGTCGACGCCTCGACGCACGACGAACTTGCGGACTATTTAACGAACACTGGCATCGCCCCGAAGGTCGGCCGATCGGTTCGCGCGGCGCGTCAGGCCATCTTCTCGAGTGCCTCGAGGTTCGGTCGCACCTTCACCTGCGCCGGAGGCACGGCGGCGACGACGGCGTAGTCGGGCATCTTCGTGTTGCGCAGCGCCGGCACCGCGAGCGGCATGCCGGTGCGGCTGACCAGGCTGGCGACGATCGGCGCCTTCGCGATGGCGGTGCGACGCAGCACCAACGCGATCTCGCCACACTGCAGCTTGACCCAGACGCCCGGCGGATAGAGCCCGAGCGTGCGGATCAGCGCCTGGCCGGCCTCGTCGGTGTGGCCGCCTTCGTCGAGCAGCGCGACCTGCGCCGCCGCCGTCGCCGACGATGCCGGCCGGCTCTTGCGCGGGCTCAGGCGCGCGGCGTAGCGGTCGGCGCGACGGATGAGGCGCGCGACCAGTTCGGCCGGGGCGCGTCCGGCGACCGGGCCGGCGGGCGCGTCGTGGTGATGGCGCACGGCGTGCAGCCACATGTCGTCGTCGACGCCGATCCCGGCCAGCAGCTCCGCGGAGCGCACTGCGTGATCCTTGAGCATGCCGCGCTGGGTCTCGCTGAGCGCGGCGCTCTGGCGCGCCATCTCGTCCTGCGTCGCCGTGAACGCGACGTTCATCGTCAACGCCGCGAGCGTGAGCGCGTCGCGCCATTGCGGATCCCAGCCGGGCAGCACCTCGCAGGCGATCGACGTCAGCACGCAGACGAACAGGCTGTGGTTGGCGCTGTAGTCCTGGAACTCGTTGCTGGCGTCGAACATCAGGCGCATCAGCGCGCGGTCGGGGCTGCGTTCGACGAGCGCGAGGACGTCGTCGCGCAGCATGCGCATGCGGGCGAGCCAGTCGGCGCCGCGCGGGTCGACCAGCATCAGGCGCAGGCGCATCTGCAGGTTGGGCCAGTCGATCGGGCGATCGGCGACCGCGGCGCGCGGCGAATACGCGCCCATCGAGACGTAGTCCGGCGACGCGCTGGCGATGCGGCCGAGCGCGACGTCCTGGCGCAGCATCTGGTCGAGCTGGCCCGTGAACGCGCGCTGCACCGACTCCGATTCCGACATGTCGATGAACAGCGGCCGCGCGCGCAGGAGCTGCAGCTGTTTTTCGGTCTGGATCGACGATCCCCGCGCGAGCAGCACCGCGCCCGAACCGTCGCGAACCGAGAACGGGAGCGGGCGGCCGATGCGCAAGCCTTCGGAGGAAAGAGGAACGACCTTCATGCGACGTGTTTGGCACTAAAGAGACTGTCAGAGCCGGAATATCGGCCTTACGAAGGCTCGCCTTGAGGGCCGGACCCTACAATTTGGCACATGCCTCCTGTCGAAACCGCCGAATCGTTCACGTCGGCCCGCCATCCCCCGTCCATGAAACTGTCCGGCCTGGAGCCCGTCAGTCTCGATCCGGGGCACCTGTTCGTCAACATCGGCGAGCGCACCAACGTCACCGGCTCGAAGGCCTTCGCGCGCATGATCCTCGCGGGCGAGTTCGAGAAGGCGCTCGCCGTCGCGCGCCAGCAAGTCGAGAACGGGGCGCAGATCATCGACGTCAACATGGACGAGGCGATGCTCGATAGCCAGGCGGCGATGGTGCGCTTCCTGAACCTCGTCGCGAGCGAGCCCGAGATCGCCCGCGTGCCGGTGATGGTCGACTCGTCGAAGTGGAGCGTGATCGAGGCCGGCCTGAAGTGCCTCCAGGGCAAGGGCATCGTCAACTCGATCTCGATGAAGGAAGGCGAGGCCGAGTTCCGCCGCCAGGCCAAGCTGATCCGGCGCTACGGCGCCGCGACCGTCGTGATGGCGTTCGACGAACAGGGCCAGGCCGACACCTTCGCGCGCAAGACGCAGATCTGCGCGCGCGCGTACAGGATCCTCGTCGACGAGGTCGGCTTCCCGCCCGAGGACATCATCTTCGACCCGAACATCTTCGCGATCGCCACGGGCATCGAGGAGCACGACAACTACGCTGTCGACTTCATCGAGGCGACGCGCTGGATCAAGCAGAACCTGCCCGGGGCGAAGGTGTCGGGCGGCGTGTCGAACGTCAGCTTCTCGTTCCGCGGCAACGAGCCGGTGCGCGAGGCCATCCACACCGTGTTCCTGTACCACGCGATCAAGGCGGGCATGGACATGGGCATCGTCAACGCCGGCATGGTCGGCGTGTACGACAACCTCGACCCGAAGCTGCGCGAGCTGGTCGAGGACGTCGTGCTCAATCGCCAGCCGAAGCTGGACGGCACCGAAAGCGCCAGCGACGCGGCGAAGACGCCCACCGAACGGTTGCTCGACGTCGCCGAGCAGGTCAAGGGCGCGGTGCGCGACGACTCCGCGCGGCTCGCGTGGCGCGTGGGGACGGTCGAGGAGCGGCTGTCGCACGCGCTGGTGCAGGGCATCACCGACTTCATCGCCGAGGACACCGAGGAGGCTTACCAGGCCATCCTCGCCAAGGGCGGCCGGCCGCTGCACGTGATCGAAGGCCCGTTGATGGCCGGCATGAACGTCGTCGGCGACCTGTTCGGCGCGGGCAAGATGTTCCTGCCGCAGGTGGTGAAGTCGGCGCGCGTGATGAAGTCCGCGGTCGCGCACCTCGTGCCCTACATCGAGGAAGAGAAGCTGCGCATGGAGGCGGCCGGGGACGACGTCCGCTCCAAGGGCAAGAT
>FTDG01003192.1_pt1 | contig 9720 bp, 8 predicted proteins | sample 1639751 | NCBI WGS metagenome assembly FTDG01 (sample SAMEA3914869, study PRJEB12502) | metagenome | biome: forest; material: soil | place: USA | collected 2012-03-12 | depth 0.1 m
CGCCGCTGCCGGCTGGGACCGGTGCACCGTCGTGCGCTCGGCGGGACGATAGTCGCTCTTGACGGTCTTCTCGGCCGGGACGTTGACGCGGGCGATGGTCGGGTCGTCGAACGACACCATCCACTCTTCGATGTTCTGCGGCCGGTCCTGCTCGTCGGGGGCGAGCGCCCAATCGACCGCCTTGAGGAACGCCGGCGACGCGCGATCCTGGGCGACCTGCTCGGCCGGCTCGAGCGGATCGTGGCGCATGCGCAAGGTCGCGGCGACGGGCGTCTTGCCGGTCAGGCATTTGTAGGCGACGGCGCCGAGCGCATAGATGTCGGTCCACGGGCCCTGGTCGCCGGTCGAGGCATATTGCTCGATCGGCGCATAGCCTTCGGTGACGACGGAGGTGAGCGAGCGGCTCTTGGCCTCCAGCGCCTGTCTTGCGGCGCCGAAATCGATCAGCACCGGGCTCTGGTCGCTGCGGATGATGATGTTGCCGGGCTTGATGTCGCGATGCAGGAAGCCCAGCGAGTGGACCTTGCGCAGGCCGTCGAGCACCGGCGCGATGATGCCGCGCACCTGCGCCTCGCCCATCGGCGCCGCGCGCTCGATGAGCGCGGCCAGCGTCTCGCCCTCGACGTAATCCATCACGATGTAGGCCGAGTTGTTGGCCTCGAAGATCTGGAAGACCTCGACGATGTTGGGATGGCGGAACTTGGCGAGGATCTTCGCCTCGTCGAGGAAGCGCTGCAGGCCCCAGCGGAAATCGTCGGTGGAGGCGCTCGACTTCGCGCTGATCGAGGCGTCGGCGGCGCGCACGGCGAAGTCGCTCGGCAGGTATTCCTTGATGGCGACCTGCTTGTCGAGCGAGGTGTCGCGCGCGAGATAGGTGATGCCGAAGCCCCCGGCGCCGAGGACGTTCGCTATCTCGTATTGCCGAAGGGCATAGCCCTGCGGCAGCGCCATCAGATGATCGAGCAATGCCCCCTCCGTAGCTTCCTGCTCCGTGCCGCCCCGAACGGCCGAGACTTAAACATTCAACCTTTTGTGTGTCCACTGCGGCATTCGCGATTCCCCGGGAAACGAGGCAGGGTGCAACCGCTGCGTTGGTTTGGCGCAGCGCCGCTACCGCGTCCCGCTCTGCGCGCGGACCTCGCGGATGGCGTCGACGACGATCTGGGGATCGTCGAACGGGACGTATTCCGAGCTTCGATGCGTGAACACCTGCCGGGCGTTCGTCGACAGCGCGAGCCAGCGCGCCTGCGCCCGCCGGACGTCCGTCTGATATGCGAGCTCCTGCGGCGTCCAGGCCCGCTTCGGGTCGAAGACGCCGCGGCCATGGTAGCCTGTGGTGATGACGCGCAGCGGGCGGTGGCCGAGCGAGCGGACGTTCTTGCGCAGGAACGCCTCGTCGCGCGCGGTCTCCTCCATCTCGGAGGCATAGGCGTCGTACATCGCGACCTTCGTGCTCGCGATCTCCCTGAGCTTCGCGTTGAGCGCGGGCGACCAATTGGCCTCCGGCAGGCCGCGGAAGAATTGCTGCGCGCAGCTGCGCGTGTCGCCGGGCGACAGCGCGGGGAGCGGCTTGTGCGCGGCGATGGCGTCGCGGCAGGCGCGCAATTCGGCCGGCAGGTCCGCGTGCCCTTTGTGGTCGCGCTCCCGCCGGTCCCGCGACATGAGCTCGACCGGGTCGGCCTCGACCAGGACCAGTCCCGCGACGTCGGACAGGTAGAGATCGGCGAAGGCCCGCACATTGTCGCCGCCGAACGCGTGGCCGACCAGGATGTAAGGCCCCGCCACGCCCGCGTTGCGCAGCGCCGCGTGGAGCTCGTCCGCGATCCGCGCGCTGGTGCGCGGCAGCGGTCCGGCCTCGCTGAAGCCCGTGCCGGCGCGGTCGTAGCTGCACGCGCGCGTCCACTTCGCCACGCGCGGCTGCACGATCGCCCACACCGGCGCCCAATCCTCCCAGCCGGAGTCGAAGACGACCGCCGGCGCGCCGTGGCCCATGCAAGTGAGATTGAGCCGCGCCCCATCGCCGGCCGGAACGATTTGCCCCGGACGCGCATAGACGTCGTCGCCCGGCGCGGCCTCAGCGGCGCCCGCCGTCGCGAGCAGCGCCCCCGCAACGATCGCAACCGTCAGCGATTTCATGGGCTTATCCCTTCGACACGGTTCCTTCATCGTAGCGGCGACACGGTCTGAGCGCGCGGCCCGCGATTGTGATATACCGTGGAGGTTGCATGGAGGCGAAGGCCATGATCCCCGAAACGAAATCGTTTGGACTCCTGCTGGCGCTGGCATCGGCGGCGCTGATGGCCGCGGCGCCCTGCGCCGAGGCGCAGACCCTCAAGATCGTCCACGATTTCACCGGCGGACATGACGGCGCCAATCCCGACGACGGCCTCGTGATGGGGCCGACGGGCCTTCTCTACGGCACGGCCAGCGCGGGCGGCGACGCGGGCCTGGGCGTGGTGTACCGGCTCAACGCGAAAGGCGGCGAGACGGTGCTGCACAGCTTCGCCGGCGGCGCGGACGGCGCGACCCCGAACGGCGGCCTCATCCTGGATTCGAGCGGCACGCTTCTCGGCACCACCGCCGCGGGCGGCGCATCGGGCGCGGGAACGGTGTTCCGGGTGAAGGACGGCAAGGAAGCCGTGCTCTACAGCTTCGCCGGCGGCAGCGCCGACGGCGCTTCGCCCCAGGCCGAGCTGACCATGGACGAGGCGGGCAATCTCTACGGCACGACCTCGGCGGGCGGGAAGGCCGGCAACGGCACCGTCTTCGAGCTCGTCGCCCCCAAGAAGAAGAACGGGAAGTGGAAAGAGGTCGTCCTCTACAGCTTCGGCGCCGGCAGCGACGGCGCCGTGCCGCTCAGCGGCGTGACCTTCGATGCGGCGGGCAATCTCTACGGCACGACCTCGGTGGGCGGCGCCAACGGATACGGCACGATCTTCCAGCTCAAGCCGGGCGCGGCCTGGACCGAGCAGATCCTGCACAGCTTCCAGAACGGCAATGACGGCGCCTATCCCTATGCGGGCTTTGTCGCCGACACGGCCGGCAATCTCTACGGCGCCGCGACCCAGGGCGGCGCGAACGGCGGCGGCACGATCTTCGCGCTCAAGCCGTCGAAGGGCGGCGGCTTGAAGTTCAGCGTGCTCTACAGCGTGCCGGGCTGGGATATCTCGGGAAGCTTCCGCAACCTCCTGCTCGACGAGACGGGGACGCTCTACGGCACCACGCATTGCGACGGCGACGACAGCGCGGGAACGATCTTCAAGCTGGCGCCGACGCATGGCGGCGGCTGGGCCTACACGCTGCTCTACACCTTCACCGGCGGCAGCGACGGGCAGTTCACGATCAGCAATCTCGTGCTGAAGGGCGGCAAGCTCTACGGGACGACGATCGGCGGCGGCGCGGACGGCGCCGGCGTCGTCTACACGCTGACGCCCTAGGCGCTCCGGCGAACAGGGTGTTCCGCTGCCGGATATATCCGGCGGTACTTCCGCGCCTGTATACATCGTGGGATCGGTCCCAATGGCCGACTTCCCGGGGCAAAGCTCGCCGGCTCTCTCGTGCGGGCTGGCGGCTGCGGCGCTTGACCTCTCCGCGAGCGCCGCGGCCGCCGCCGGCGCGCGGTTGAGGCGCTGCGCCCGTCTCGCGGGATGCGGGAACCGGAACCCCGAACGGGAGTTTATAAAATGATAACCGAAGGGGCACGCGAGATGAGCGCATTGCTTGCCATCCACCGCGCCCCGGGTGGAGACACGTGCAGCCTCGCCAATCTCGTGCGGGGCATGCCGCTCAACGAGCGCGAAGCGCAGCTTGTCGCGTCGAGCGCCGCGCGCGTGCTGTCGGTCGAGGCCGGCCACGAGATCGTCGCGCTCGGCTCGCCGCTGGACAAGCCGAAATTCGTGCTTTCCGGCTGGATCGGGTTGACGCGGCTGCTCCACGACGGGCGCCGCCAGATCGTCGATCTGCAGACCCCTTGCGAGATGACCGGGTTCGACCTGCGTCCCGGCGCGAGGGCGCTGGGCGCCTATGTCGCGCTCACGCCCCTGCGCTATGTCGAGGTCGGCGACCTCGTCGCCAAGGCGATGGCGCAGCCGGGCATGTTTCCGAGCCTGGCCGCGGGCTTGCGCGCGTCGGACGGTGACGGCCAGGCGCGGCTGGTCGACCAGGTCATGCGCAACGGACGGATGCTCGCCCACGAGCGCATGGCGCATCTGGCGCTCGATCTCCATCGCCGCCACGAGCATGCTGGCCTTTCGGCCGCGCAGGACTTCCCGATGCCGTTGACGCAGGAGATGCTGGGCGACGTGCTGGGGCTGAGCACGGTGCACGTCAACCGCACGCTCCAGCAATTGCGCCGCGACGGTCTGCTCAAGACCCTGACCGGGCAGTGGCAGATCCTGAACATGGACATGTTGCGCGAGGTCGCGTCCGGCGCGCGGCCGCGCCACCCGGAAGCCTGAGGCGCATCAATTGTAAGGGCGCGCATGCGGGACCGCCTCTAGGATCGCCGCACGAAGATCGGGAACGCATCATGGCGAAGTTCTTCTTCCATTTCCGCCAAGGCGACCTCTATCAGGCGGACGACCTGGGTTGTGAGTTCGCGAGCGCCGAGGCGGCTTACGTCGGCGCGTTCGCCGCCACCCAGGACATGTGGCGCGAGCTGCTCATCAAGCGCCAGGACCCGCTCCTGTGCGCCTTCGAGGTGAGGGACGAGCACGGCCGCGATCTCTTCACGCTGCCCTTCGCGGAGGTTCTCGACGTCTGTCGCGGCCGCACCGCCACGGATTCGAAGCGGCGGGTGGCGTAACGCGCGGACATACCCGCATTTGTTAGGGAGCGCCCGGCGCCGGTGCGATAAGGTCCTGCCGCTGCAGGCGTCCAGGGGCGTATGACCTATTACCGGTTCTATTTTCTCGACGGCACGGGTCATATCGTCCGCGCGCAGGAGTTCGATGCCGCCGACGACGTGGCGGCGCTGGAGGCGGCGCAGAAGCTCTGTGGCGACGGCGCCATGGAAGTCTGGGACGGCACACGATGCGTCGCGCGGATCGGACCGGACGGCCGCGCGCCGGTCGGGCAGGATCGCGCCTAGCCGGCGCCGGCCTAAGGCGTCCAGCCGCCGCCCAAGGCCTTGTAGAGCGAGATCAGATCGGTCGAGAGCTGGAGCTGGCTCTGCGCCAGCTGGTCTTGCGCCTGCAGGTCGGTCGCCTGTGCCTGCAGCACGTTCACATAGGTCGTGAGCCCGACGCGGTATTGGTCGAGCGCGATCCTCGCCGACGAGCGCGCCGATCGCGCCGCGGCCTCCAGAGAGTCGCGGCGTTGCTGCTCGGTCGTCTCGCGGATCAGCGCGTCCTCCGCGTCGCGCAGCGCGCCCAGCACGCCGGCGCGATAGGCCAGCAGCGCTTGTTGCGCTTCCTCTTCTTTCGCATGGATGTTGGCGTGGGTCTTCCCGCCGTTGAAGATCGGCGCGGCGATCTGGCCGAGCCCGAACTCGCCCAGGCTGTTCGACGAGAACAGGTTGGAGAGCTGGTTGCTGGTGAACGAGATGCCGGCGAGCAGGTTGAACTTCGGATAGAGGTCTGCGGTCGCGACCCCGATCGCGGCGGTGGCGGCGGCGAGCTTGCGCTCCGCTTCGCGCACGTCGGGGCGGCGCTTGAGCAGGTCCGACGGCAGGCCCGCGGGCAGAGGGGGCGGCGTCGCGGGCGGCGGCGCATCGGTCTCGAGCTCGGCCGCGAGCGCATCCGGCGCCTCGGCGAGCAGGATGGCGATGGCGTGCTCGGTCGCGCGCGCCTGCGCCGCGAGCGGCGGGATCTCAGCGTTCGTGGTCTGCAGCTGCGCGTTCTGCTGGTTGACGTCGAGCTCGGTGACGAAGCCGGCCTTCGCCCGTGCCGCCACCAGGCCCAGCGTGTCGGCCTGGCGCTTGGCCTGGTCGCGCAGCAGCGCGATGCGCGCCTGAAGCGTGCGCAAGGTGAGATAGTCGGTCGCGACCTCGGCGGTCAGCGTCACCTCGCCGTCGCGCAGCGCCCAGTCGGCGGCGGACGTCGCCGCTTCGGCCTGCTCGACGCTGCGGCGCACGCCGCCGAACACGTCGATCTCCCAGCTCGCGTCGAAACCCGCGGAATAGAGCTTGATGTCGGTGCCCTTGCCCGTCGGCGGCTGGCCGGTGATCCCCGACAGCACGTCGCCGTTGGAATGCAGATGCGCCGCCATCGCGTTGGCGTTCACCTGCGGCAGGCCCGCGGCGCCGGACACGATCTCCTGCTGGCGCGCCTCGCGCACGCGCGACGCCGCGGTCAGAAGGTCGAGGTTGGATTTCAGCGCGCGCGCGACGAGGCTCTCGAGCTCCGGATCGTGGAACGTGGTCCACCATTGGGTGAGATCCGCGGCCTCGGCCGGCGGCGCGGCGCGGAACGCTGCCGGCACCGCGATCTCGGGCGTCTTGTAGTCCGGCCCGACCGTGCAGCCCGCACAGACGAGCGCGAGCAGGAGTCCCGCGCGCCTCATGCCGCGGCCTCGCCCGCAGCCCCGCCCGTCTTCGGCTTCTGCATCAGGAGCACCAGCGGCAGCGCGCAGAACACCACGATCATCAGCACGTGGAAGACGTCGACATAGGAGAGCATGTTGGCTTGCGTGCCGAGCGCGCGATAGACCTCGGCGACCGCGGCGCGCGCGGCATCGGCCTGCGCCATGCCCTGGGCCATCAGCGCGTGCGTCGCGTTGGTGATGGCGTTCGCGTAGTTCGGATTGAGCGGGTTCAGCGTCTCGGCGTACTGCGCCTGGTGCACCTGGGCGCGCTGGGCGAGCATGGTCTGCACCAGCGAGATGCCGAACGTGCCGCCGAGGTTGCGCGACACGTTCATCAGCGCCGAGGCCTGGTTGTTCTCGGCCGGCGGCAATCCGACATAGGCCGCGTTGGTGATCGGCACGAACAGGAAGGGCAAGCCGACCGACTGCACCATGCGCGCCAGCGCCGCGCTCTCGAACGACATCTGCGTGTCGAGCGTGCTCATGTTCCACAACGCGATGCCCTGGATCGTCAGCGCGATGCCGATCAGCCAGCGCGGATCGACCTTGCCGGTGAGAAACCCCGCCACCGGCATCACCAGCAAGGTCGCGAGCCCGCCCATGGTCAGCGCCAGGCCCGCATTGGTCGCGGTGTAGCCCAAGACTTGCTGGAGAAGCTGCGGGATGAACTGGGTGGTGCCGAAGATGATGACGCCCATCATCATCATGAAGATGTTGGCGATCAGGAAGTTGCGGTTGCCGTAAAGTCGGATGCGCACGATCGGGTCGGCGCGCGACAGCTCCCAGGGAATGAAGGCGAGGAAGGCCAGCACCGTGACGGCGGCGAAGCCCACGATCATCGGGCTCGAGAACCAGTCCTCGCGCTGGCCGCGGTCGAGCGTGACCTCCAGGCACCCCAGGAACAGCGCCACCAGCGCGAAGCCCACGATGTCGATCTTGAGGCCGCGCTTGAGGAGCGTCTTGCGCGCGCGCGCCATCGCCTCGGGCTCGTCGACGTAGAGGCTGACCAGGAACAGCGACAGCATGCCGATGGGCACGTTGATGAGGAACACCCAGTGCCAGGAGAGATTGTCGGTGATCCAGCCGCCGAGCGACGGCCCCAGGATCGGCCCCACGATCACCACCACGCCATAGGCGGCGAAGGCCGCGCCGCGCTTGGCGGGCGGAAAGGTGTCGACCATCATCGATTGCTCGACCGGGGCGAGCCCGCCGCCGCCGATGCCTTGCAGCACGCGCGCGACGACGAGGAGCGCCAGGTTCGGCGCCAGCCCGCACAGCAGCGACGACAGCGTGAACAGCGCCACCGACATCATGTAATAGCGCTTGCGGCCCAGCACGTCGGCGAGCCAGCCGCTGATCGGGATGACGATGGCGTTGGAGATCAGGAAGCTCGTGATCACCCACGTCGCCTCGTCGTAGCTCGCCGACAGGCTCCCCGCGATATGGGCGAGCGCGACGTTGGCGATGGAAGTGTCGAGCACGACCATGAAGGTCGCGATCGAGATCACCGCGATGATGGTCCAGGGATTGCGCCCGCCCGCGACCGAGCGCTCCGGCGTCCAGCCGGCTTGGGCCTGGGCCCCCGGCATCAGCGCACCTTGACGCTGGGCGTCACGCTCATGCCCGGGCCGAGCACGCAGTCCCTGGGCACGCGGTCGAGCACGATCTTCACCGGCACGCGCTGCACGACCTTGACGTAATTGCCGGTCGCGTTCTCGGGCGGCAGGATGCCGAAGGCCTGGCCCGCGCCGCGCTGGATCGACTGCACATGGCCCGCGATGTCGCCGCCCGCGCAGGCATCGACCGAGACGCTGACGCCCTGGCCCACGCGCATGAGGGCGAGCTGCGTCTCCTTGAAGTTCGCCGTGACCCAGAGCTCGTTGGGCACGATGGCCATCAGCGCCTCGCCGGGCGCGGTGTAGTTGCCGACCGCGACGCTGCGCTGCGCGACGTGGCCGGAGACCGGCGCCACCACCTTGGTGTAGCCGAGCTCGAGCCGCGCGGTCGCGATGGCCGCCTCGTCGACCTTGATCTGCGCCTCAGCGCCCGCGATCTGCGCGCGCGCGGCGTCGCGCTGGGCGGCTGCGTTGCGCGCGGCCGCCGTCGCCTGGTCGATCTGCTGCCCCGCCACCGCGGCCGGGTCGGTGCGCTGGAGCAGGCGGTAGCGCGCGAGGTCGGACGCGGCGCTCGCTTCCTGCGCCGCCGCGCCGCGCTCGCCGGACGTGGCTTGGGCGACCTGCGTCTTCGCCTGTGCTTCCTGCGCGAGCGCCTGCGAGAGCTTGGCCTCTGCGTCCGCCGGATCGATCTCGACCAGCAGCTGGCCCTTGCGCACCGCCTGGTTGTCGTTCACCAGCACGCGCACCACGCGGCCCGCGATCTGCGGCGACAGGTGCACGATGTGGGTGTCGATGAAGGCGTCGTCGGTGTCCTCGTAGCGGCGCGCGCTCAGCCACCAGATGAGCGCCACGATCAGCACCGCCGCGATCAGCGCGATGCCGCCATATTTGATCCAGGGGTTGGCGAGGACGGAGGGCTTCTTCTCCGCATCGCCGCCGTCCTTGCTTTCGTCGTCCTTTTGGTCGGCGCTGCGCATCCAGCGCTCGAGCGCGTCGCGCGGCACCTCATCCTGGCCTGGGTCGATGCCCTTGTCGGGTGCCATGCATGCCGTCCTGAAAATGCGTCGTGGGCACAAATCGCCTGTGATCCCAACGCGCCGGGCCGGTTGCCGGTTCCGTTCAGGCGGCGAAGCGGGCGGGCGAAAGTCCCGGCACCGGCTCTGTCTCGCCGCGGATCAGCTGCGCCGCCAGCCGCGCGGCGGCGGGCGCGGTCTGGATGCCGTAACCGCCCTGGCCCGCGAGCCAGAAGAAGCCGGGCGCGTCCGCGTCGAAGCCGATGACGGGCGCGCGGTCGGGCGCGAAGGAGCGAAGTCCTGCCCAGCGCTTTCGCAGTTGACGGATCTGCAACGTCGTCGCCTGTTCGACGCGATCGACCGCGACCGCGACGTCGAGCTCTTCGGGCTGGACGTCTTGCGCCGCGACCGGCGTCTCGTCGGCGGGCGAGATCAGCAATAGCCCCGCGTCGGGCTTGAAATAGAACGTCTCGTCGATGTCGATCACCATCGGCCAGCGCTCGGCATCGAGGCCGGCGGGCAGCGCGGCCAGCATCGCCGTGCGCCGGCAAGGCTGGATGCCGAGCGGC